>Ga0315903_10000249_pt1 | contig 81171 bp, 71 predicted proteins | sample LakEriMetagenome_7_FD_203524 | JGI IMG/M metagenome (GOLD analysis project Ga0315903, IMG submission 203524) | Freshwater fungal communities from buoy surface, Lake Erie, Ohio, United States - Buoy 2 MA119 | ecosystem: Environmental > Aquatic > Freshwater > Lake | place: USA: Lake Erie, Ohio... | reverse complement strand
CGCCCGCGCAGGCGCGCGCTCCGGCGCTCCCTGCGGCGCTTTTCGCGGCCGCGCCGCCGCCGCCCGCCCGCGGGCCGCCTCACGCCGGTCAGAGCCTTTTCGCCTGACCCTGCGGCCTCGCGCCGCCTTCCACGTGAGATCGTCATCATGAAGCTTTTCACTGCCGCGGCCGCCGCCGCTTTACTGTCGTGCGCGTATGTCGCGCAGCCTTCCTCCGTCGCCGCCCATGCAAGCCTTGAGCGCCCGCAAGCGGAGGTGGGCGGCGCCTATAGGGGCGTGCTGCGCATTCCTCATGGCTGCGCGGGCGAGCCGACGCTCCTCGTGCGCATTTCGCTGCCCGATGAAATCGTCGGCGTGAAACCCATGCCCAAACCCGGCTGGAAGACGCAGACGATCGTCGGCCCCTACGCGCACCCGTTCGACAACCATGGCCGGGTGGAGAAAGAAGGCGCGCGCGTCATCGTATGGTCGGGCGGCGCGCTTGAAGACGCGCATGTGGACGATTTCGTCTTCTTCGCGCGCGTCGCGCCGGAGGCGGCGGCGAAGACCGTCTATGTGCCCGTCGAGCAGGAATGCGCTAACGGGCGCCACGCATGGACGCAGATTCCCGCCGCGGGCGCGGACGCGCGCGGCCTCAAGAGCCCGGCGCCGCGTCTGCGCCTCGTCGCCGCGCAAGGGGAGGGCAAGCCCGCCGCCGGACATAATCACGCGGATCACGACCACGCTCATCACGATCACGCCGCGCATGACCATGCTGCGCATGACCATGCTGGCGCCGCTGCGCCTGCGCAGGCCGGCGGCGTCTATCGGCTTGGCGCGCTGCGCATCGAACAGGTCTGGACGCGCGCCACCCCGCGGTCCGCGCCGGTGGCGGCGGGCTTTCTGCGCATCGTCAACGAAGGGCGCGAGGCCGACCGGCTGATCGGCGGCGCGTTCGAACGCGCGGGCCGCGTCGAGGTGCATGAAATGGCCCATGTGGAGGGCGTCATGCGCATGCGTCAGGTGAGCGGGCTCGAGATCGCGCCAGGCGCGCGCGTGGAGTTGCGGCCCGGCGGCTATCACCTGATGTTCCTCGATTTGCAAGGCGGCGTGAATGCGGGCGAGCGGCTCAAGGGCGCTTTAGTGTTCGAAAAGGCGGGACGCGTGGACGTGACGTTCGAGGCTGCGCCGGTGGGCGCGAGCCAGCCCGGCGCCGCGCAGACCGGCGCGCCCGCCGCCGGCGGTCACGGCCATCGCGGCCATGGCGCGCATTAAGGGCTGAAAAGGCCCAGTCCATGCTTGCGCGCGCGCTCCGCCCCGGCGAAAATCCCGCCTCGTTCCATATGACGGCGCGAATCGGGAGACGAGCTTGGCGAGAACACGCGCGCCTGCGGCGGCTGGGAAGACAGGGGCCGAGCCCCTGGCCGTTCCCGTCGAAGCGTTTGCCGACGCGCCCGCGGAACGCGACGGCGAGCGCGCCTTGCGCAGCCTTGCGGACTGGGCGCTGCGCGGCCCGCTGGAGGACGCCCGCCGGCTCGCCCTGACGGGGCCCGCGGGCTGCGGCAAGAGCGTCGCGCTCGCGCGGCTGAGCGCGGGCGTGCGCGCGGCGGGTCAAGGGCGCGTCGCGTTCGCGCAGGCGTCAGCCCTTGGGGCCGGCGCGCCTGCGGCGCTGATCGCGGCGAGCGTGCATGCGGCCCTGACGGCGCCGGACGCGCCGGAGGGTTTCGTGGCTCTGGCCGAGGAGGCCGCGCAGGACGGCGCGCTTTCGGCGGGCGACGCGCAGGAGGCGGCGCGCATCGCCGGCGACCGGCTGATCGACGCGCGCCGCAGGCTGGAGGCGGAGCGCCGCGCCCTGCATGATCTCAACGCGCGTCTCGCGCGCGCCTCCGAGGTCGCGCTCTTTCAGGACGGCGGCTCGCGGGTCGATTCCTGGGCGCGCGCCCATCGCGCAAGCCTTGAGCGCCGGCTGCGCGCGTTCGGCTTCGACGCCCACGACACGGTGGCCTCCTTCAAGGATCTCGTGCGCGACGTCGCGGACCGCCGCGGCGCGCTGGGCCGCACGAGCGTCTATCTGCACGCGCTGTGGGGATTTCGCGGCCAGACGCGGCTGCTCGTATGGGGCGCGCTGTTCTGGTTCGCCTCCCTCGCGCTCTCCGCCGCGCAGGCGAGCCAGCGCGTTTGGCTCGGGTGGATGCGCAACGCAGGCGAGGCGACGGCGCTCATCGCCAATGCGCTCGCGCCCCATGTCGGCTGGCTGGGCTTCGCCGCCAGCGCGGCGGGTTGGCTCGCGCTCGCCTGTCTTGCGCTCAATCTGTGGCGCGCTGTGCGTTTCGTCGGGCCGCTGACGCGCGCCGCCGCCATGTATGAGGCGGATGTGCGCGCGGCGCAGCGCGAACTTGAGACCGCTATCGGCCAGCAGACGCGACTCGTCGACGCGCTCGGCGCGGAATGCGAGACCTGCGCGCGCAGCGCCGAGGCTGCGGAGCGGCGCGCCGCGCGACAGGGCCAGCGCGACATCCCTGCGGCGAGCCCATTCGGCGATGGGCGTGCGGACGCCGGCGCGCAGGCGCGCGCTTATCTGGCGAGCCTTTCGCGCACGCTCGCGCTCGCGCCCGCCGGCGCCCCGGAACGCGTGATCGTCGCGCTCGACGACCTCGACGCGCGCCCGCCGCATGAGGCCGCCGCCTTCGTCGACGAGGCCGCGCGCCTGCTGTCGCAAGGGCCCTTCGTTCTGATCGCGGCGGCGCACGCGCGCCGGCTCGCCCATGGCTGGTCGGGCGGGCTTGGCGAGCAGGAAGGCCGAGACCGTTTCGCCGCGTGTTTTCAGGCGGCGCTGCGCGTGAGCGCGCCTGAGCCGGCTCTGTTGGGCGCGCTCGCGCGCGACGCGGGCGCCGCCGCGCCGCGCGCTTTCGCGCCGCTTGATCTCGCCGCGCCGCTGCACGCGCAGGCGCTCGCGCAGGACGAACTCGACAGGCTCGCCCGGCTTGCGCCCCTCATCGCGCGCACGCCTGCGCAGGCGCGTCGTTTCGCAATCGCCTATCGGCTGGCGCGCCCGCGCAACGTGGCGCCCGCGGCTCTCGCCGGCGCGCTCGCCGTCACGCTGGGTTGCGCCCGCGAGGAGCGCGCCGCGCTTGAGGCCGCGCTCGCCGCGCGCAGCGGCGCGACGACGATCAGCCTGCGCAGCCTGTCGGCGGGAAACGCCGGCGAGGTTCTGCGCGCGGCGCTGGGCGATGGCGAGGCGGACGTCGCGCAATTGCGCTCGGCGCTGACCGCCGCCGCCGATTACGCGCCCGAGGCCTGAGCCGCAGGCGCGGGAGGCTTCGCACGCCATGGCGCGGATTTGAACCAGCCGGTCAGCAACGCGGCCGCAGTCATCGCCGTAAGCGCGGCGAGGTTCACGAGCGCGGTTTGCGCGGGCCCGTGGCCGATGACGTCCAGCGCCATGCCGCCCGCCTGCGCCAGCGGGATGCTGGCGAGAAAGGCCGCAAGCGTCTGCTGGCCCACGCGGCGCAACAGGGCGAACACGGGGCCCGCGAGACGCGCGCCCAGCGGGCCGGCCGCCGCATAGGCGAGATAGGCCGTCGCCAGAAAATGCGGCAGGCGCAGCGGGCCGTAATCCGTCTTGGCGGCGAGGGGATGCAGGACCGCATCCATCCTGGCGAGGAAGGGCGACAGCGCTGCGCCGCCCGCGCAGATCGGCTCCGCCCCGCAGGCCGCCGGCGCGAGCGCGAGGACGAAAAGCGCGCAGGCGGCGACAAGCCAGCCCTTCATCGGCGGGGGCGCGATCCAGCCGCGCGCGAAAGCGAAACCCGTGAAGAAGACGAGCTGCCAGCCGAGCGGATTGAAATACCACGCAGGCTGCGGGCCGAAGCGTCCGTTGAGATTCACGCCGCCGAAAAAGGCCAGCGCCCATGCGCCGCCGACAGCGAGAAAGGGCAGCGCGGGCGCGATGCGGCTCAGCGCCATGACCAATGGGATCGCGGCAAGCAGCGCGAGATACATCGGCAATATGTCGAAATAGTCCGGCACGAGGCGCAGCGTCGCAAGGCGCGCGAGATTGTCCGCGCCGCCTTCGAAGAAGCCGGCGAGATTGAGCCGCACGTCCACATAGAAGCGCCCGCCCGCAAGGGCGTCCGCGCTCGCGGCCAAAGCGAGCGTGACGACGAACGAGCCGATATGCGCCCAATAGACCTGCCAGACGCGGTGGATGATGCGCGCCGCGCCCATCAGCCAGCCGCGCGCCTCAAACAGCGCGCCAAAGGCGAGCGCGGAAGCCATGCCCGAGCAGAAGACGAACAGGTCGGCCGCGTCGCTATATCCGAACCGCGCGGGGATGAAGCTCGCCCAGCCGTTTTCGGGAATATGGGCGATGAGAATGATGAACATGCCAAGCCCGCGCGCTACGTCGAGCCGCGGATCGCGCGGGCGCGGCGGCGCCACAGAGCGCAGGGGCGCGGGCGCGGAACGAGTGTCTGCGGGATCGAACGGCACGGAAGCCCTCGCAAGGTCCGTCGGGCTTGTAGGCGGCGCAGCCGGCGCCGGCAAGGGAGGCGCGGGCGAGGGAGGCGCACGCGCGCGACGGTCAGGCACAAGCGGGCGGGCCGGGCGCGGACTTTGCGGCTGGACATGCGCCCGGCTTCGGGCGATGGAGGACGCTGAGAATTCACGGAGGAGGAAACATGTCGGATGAAACCCTGCTGCGCCAGGAAGTCGCCGCCTGCACGCTGATCCTGAACGATGAAGGCCTGATGGGCTACAGCGGCCATGTGAGCGCCCGCCTGCCCGGCGAGAACGCCTATCTCGTGCAGCCTATCGACGTGAGCCGCGCGGGACTGAAGCCGGAAGATCTGCTGGTCTGCGACTACGACGGGCGCGTGCTGCGCGGCAATGGCAAGTCGAAGCCGCCGGCGGAAGTGTTCCTGCATGGCGAGATCCTGCGCGCGCGGCCCGACGTGAACTCCGTCGCGCATTTCCATCACGACCTCACCAATGTGTTCACGCTGGTGGAGGGCGTAGAGCTGTCGCCGATCAAGAACCACGCGATCCGCTGGCGCAGCGGCATTCCGGTTCATCCCGATCCCTCGCATGTGAGCGATTCCAAGCTCGGCGCGGCGGTGGCCGCGACGCTTGGTCCGCACCACGCCTTGCAGATCCGCGCCCACGGGCAGGTGATCGTCGCTGAATCCGTGCGCGCCGTGCTGATCGACGCGATCCATTTCGTCGAGAACGCCGTGACCATGTATCACGCGGCCGCGTTGGGGCGCGTGCGGGCGCTTTCCAGCGCCGACATGGACGCGTTCGCCGTCGCTTTCAAGCGCCAGCGCCACATCGACAAGCTGTGGGAATATTACGTCGGCCGCGGCCGCACGAAGGGCTTCCTGCCGGAAGACTGGAAGATCGACTGAAGCGGAAGGGCGCAGGCTTCGGCCTGCGCCCTGCGCCTTACGCGGGCTTCAGGATTGCGCGCGCATTTGCGGGCCGAGGATCATGCCCGACAATTCATCCAGCGAGACGACCGTCGCATATTTGGCGTTGAGGTCGAACAAATTCGCGCAATGGGCGAAGTTTGAACGGTCGAAACAGCAATCGTCGATGACGAAAGTCGTGAAGCCGTTCGAGAAGGAATCCACCGCCGAGGCGCGTACGCAGCCCGAGGTGGACACGCCGCACATGATCACTGAATCCACGCGGTTCTTCACGAGATAGCTCGCCAGCGCAGTTTGGAAGAAGGCGCTCGCCTTGGTCTTCTCAAGCACCCATTCGCCTTCGCGCGGCGCGATTTCATCCGGGAAATCGTTGAAGCGCGGCGGCAGCGTGGAGCTCACGCGCTTGCTCTTGGTGGCCTTGCCCGCATATTGCGTGTCGAGCGGGTGGCTGCGGGTGAAGATCACCGGGCGGCCGAGTTCGCGGAACATTTCGATCAGGCGCGCGATGCGCGGCATGGTCTCCCACGAGACAGGACCGCAGGCGGGGCCGAATTCAGCGATCGCTTCTTCAAGCGTTTTGCCGGGGCTTCCGCAGAAACCCATCGTCACATCCACGACGACCAGTGCGGTGCGCTCGCCGATTTCGGCGGCGCTCATGAAGCCGCTTTTCTCATAGGCCCGGCGTTCGTCCTCGGGCACGATCTTCATCCAGTCCTTCACGGCGCTCTCCCTCGCACGTCGCTCCCTGTCGCTTGCCCCATGGTACGCGCAAGCGCGCGCCTGTCCACTGGCGGCGGCGAGGCTTGAAAGGCACAGGCGAGCCGCTTAGAAACCGTATAAGCGAACAAGCGCGGCGCGACCCAGACAATGGCGATCAGCGCGCGCGGCATGCAAGGAGGAAAACGAATGGCGTCAGCTCGTTCCCGGTCGGCTCTGGGCGCTCTCGCGCTCGGCTCTTTCTCCCTGTGCGCGCCCGCTGCTGCGCAATCGCCGGAGGCGTTCTATCAGGGCCGGAAGATGGACATGGTGATCGGCTATTCCGCCGGCGGCACCTATGACCTCTATGCGCGCCTCGTCGCCCGCAACCTGGGCAATTACCTGCCGGGATCTACGGTGATCGTGCCGCGCAACATGCCCGGCGGCGGCAGCCGCACGGCGATGGCGTGGATGTATTCGGTCGCCCCCAAGGACGGCAGCGTGCTGGGCACCGGCGACCAGTCGATCTCCATCGCGCAGGCGCTCGGCGATCCGCAGGTGCGCTTCGACGTTCGCAAGTTCATCTATATCGGCAATCCCGCGCGCGAAAACAACACGACCGCCGCCTGGCATACTTCGGGCGTGAAGACGATCGAGGACGCGATGCGCCAGGAGGTGACGGTGGGCGCCACCGGCGGCTCCACCTCCTCGCAATATCCCAAGGCGATGAACGCACTGCTTGGAACGAAGTTCAAGATCATCCTCGGCTATCCCGGCGGCAACGACATCAATCTCGCCATGGAGCGCGGCGAGGTCGCGGTGCGCGGCTCCAATTCATGGGGCGCGTGGAAGGCGACGCGGCCTGACTGGCTGCGCGACAAGAAGATCAACATCCTCGTGCAGATCGGGCTTGAGAAGTCGCCGGATCTGAAGGACGTGCCCCTTCTGATGGATCTGGCGAAGAACGAGGAAGACCGCGCGGTGCTGCGTCTTCTCTCCTCGCCGACCGCGATCGGCCGGCCCGTGTTCACCACGCCTGACGCGCCCGCAGACCGCGTGAAGACGCTGCGTGATTCCTTCGACCGCATGGTGGCGGACCCGAAATTCCTAGCCGAAGCGCAGAAAGAGAATTTCGAGATCGATCCCGTCTCTGGCGCCGAATTGCAGAAGATCGTCGCCGAGATCATCGACGCGCCCGCAAACGTGCGCAAGAAGCTCAATGAGATCATCGGCGAGGTCGAGCAGAACACGAGCGCGGGCGGCGGAGCCAAGCCGTGAGCGGCGCGCAGACGCCCGCCTCGTCGCAGGAGCCGCGCGCCGTCATTGCGCAATTGCGCGCGCAGGTCGCCGCCGCCTCGCGCCTTTTGGTGATGGAGGATCTGCTCGATTACTCCGGCCATGTGAGCGCGCGTATTCCCGGCATGGACGCCTATCTCATCCAGCCGGGCGTCGATCCGCGCTCCGACGTCGCGCCCGAGCGCCTGCTGGTGGTTGATTTCGACGGCAAGGTGCTCGAGGGCCTGCCGGGCCTGCGCCCGCCGGTGGAGACGCCGATCCATGGCGAGATCTATCGCGCGCGCCCGGACGTGCAGTCCGTGCTGCATTCGCATATGGAGCTCGCCATCGCCTTCACGCTGATGGAGGGCGTGCAGCTCTCCCTCATGCGCGCCCGCGCGGTGCGCTGGGAGAGCGGCGTGCCGACTCATCCCGATCCGAGCCACATCAAGCTCAAGTCGCAGGGTGAGGCGCTCGCGCGTGATCTCGGGCCCCATCACGCCGCGTTGATGCGCGCGCACGGCCTCGTTCTGGTGGCGGAATCCGCGCCGGCCCTGCTCGTGGACGCGGTGCATTTCGATGAGAACGCGCGCGCCCATATGCAGGTCTTGCAGGCCGGCAAGACGCCGCTCCCGCTCAGCCCCGCAGAGATCGAGCAGATCAACAAACATGAGATGCGCGCGTTTCACGTCGGCAAATTGTGGGCCTATTACGTGAACAAGGGCCGCAAGGCCGGTGTCGTGCCGCAGGACTGGCCCACGGGCGGCTGAGCGTTCAGGCTTTTGTGCGCGCGGGCGCGGAGGGCTGGGGCTCCAGCGCCGCGATCATGCGCGTGCGCCGCGGCAGCAGGAAGAACAGCACGGCGAAGGACAGGCAGGCGCCGATGGCGAAGGTCGGCGGCAGGCCGAACAGGTCGCCCGCCACGCCGGCGGCGAGCGCGCCCAGCGCCGGCATGCCACGGAAGATCAGCATGTAGAGCGACATCACGCGCCCGCGCATGCGGTCGTCGACCGCGTGCTGCATGAGTGTCTGCGTTGAGGTGGACATCACGTTGATCGCAAAGCCGCTCGCCACGCCGCATAACACGCCGACCCACAGGTGGTTTGTGGCGGTGAAGCCCAGCGTTGCGAGGCTAAGGCCCGCAAATCCCATCAGCGCCACATTGGTGAGCCCGGAAAGACGCCCGCGCGTGGCGATGAACACTGCGCCGCACATGGCGCCCACGCCAATGCTCGACGTGAGCCAGGCAAGGCCCTGCGCCCCGCCTTCGAACACCGCGCCGGCGAAGCCCGGCAGCATGTCCTGCAGCGGGCGCGCAAACAGCGAGGCGGCGGTGAGCATGCACAGGAGCGGCATCAGGCCCGCGTGGTTGCGCGCATAGAAGAGGCCTTCCAGCACGTCGGCGAACAGCGCGCCGCGGCGCACGCCGCTGCGGTCGGGCGGCGGCATGCGCAGGATTGCGAGCGCAAGCAGGCAGACAGCCGTGCCCAGCGCATGGGCGAGGAAACAGCCGAACACGCCCCACACCGGAATGACGAAGGCGGCGAGCGCGGGGCCGATGAAGCGATTGGCGTGATAGGAGGCGGAATCAAGCGCGATGGCGGAGGGGAAGTCCTCGCGCGGAACGCTCGCGGGGATCAGCGACTGGCGCGCGCTTGAGTGGAAGGGATAGACGAGGCCGACGAGAAACGTCAGCGTGAACAGAATCTCGATCGTCATCCAGCCCATATAGGCGAACAGCGCCATGGCGCAGGCCTGCAGCCACAGGCCGGTCTGCGCGACGCGGATCACGCGCAGCGGATTCACCCGGTCGGTGAATGCGCCGGCGATGGGCGCGAGAACGAGCGTCGGCGCAAGGTCGGCTGCGGCGATGACGCCGAGCCAGACGGGGGATTCCGACAATTCCCACGCAAGCCAGCCCGCGCCCACGCGCTGCATCCAGCCGGTCGCGTAATTGGGAAAGAAGCCGCCCTCCATCAGCGCGTATTTGCCGTTGGAGAGGCAGCGCAGGATCGGCGGCCGGGAGGAGACGGGGGCGGTCATGCTGCGAAAGCGCCGCAAAAGCGATGGCCGGGCTTAGCCCGGCCAAAGCGATGGCGGTGAGAGGCGTTGCGCGCGCTCACAGGTCCCAGGTCGCTGGCGCGAACAATTCCTCCGGCGTCACGCGACGCTCCATGAGGCCCTGTTCGTGGACGAATTGCGAGATCGTCTCGATCACGTTGCGCGTGGAGCGCAGGCCGTAGGACTTGGGATTGGCCGCGAACATTTTCGCCGCCGCAGGCTCCACGAGGCCGCAGGCCACGTAATCCTTCAGCGTCTTCTCCGCGGATTCCTCGACCTCTTTCTTCGCGTTCATGAAGGCGTGATAGATATTGACGCCGGCCCACGGGTATTTCTCGTGCAGCTCGCGCTTGATCACCATGGCGTGGTTGATCGGATAGATGCCCGTCTTGCGGAAGTAGCGGGTGGATTCCGCCACCGCGTCGGGGAAGAGCGGGCGGCAGACTTCGGAAATGTCGGCGGTGGAGCGGTCGACGAGATTGGGCTCGTTGAGATAGAGCAGGGTGCCGTCGAGCTCGCCCTTCAGCAGCATTTCGCCGATATTGGTGGAGAGCGGAATCTGCTCGATGCGCACGCCTTCAGGCGCCTTGAAGCCTGTCGAGCCGCCGTGGCTCTTGTCGGGGTTGCGCTCCATGTGCCAGTGGATGTCGCGCGGATGCACGCCGAACTCATGCTGCAGCACGCCGCGTCCCCAGATGGCGGAGGTCTGCTGATATTCCGGCACGCCGATGCGCTTGCCTTTCAGGTCCGCGGGCGTGTTGATGCCGGAATCGCGGCGCACCATGATGCGCGTATGGAAGAACATGCGCGCAGTGTAAATGGGCAGCGCCACGAAGCGCGTGTCGCCCTTGGAGATTGCGATCAGCAGCGAGGAGATCGACATTTCCGAGACGTCGAACTCGGCGAATTTCAGCTGACGCCAGAACATCTCAGAAGGATGCACGACGGTCGGCATGAGCTTGATGCCCTGCGGCTGGTGACGGCCTTCGACGATGGGACGTGTGCGCTCGTTGTTGGAGAGCGCGATCGAGAATTCGAGCGCGTGCGCGGACATTTTGCCTCCCTTTGGCGTTTGATTGGCCCGGCGCGGGCGCGCCGGGCGATAAGCGTTTGAGCCTCAGCTCACCATTTCGCGACAAGTTCCTTGCCGAACACGTCGCGCCAGTCTTCCTCGACCTTCATGAATCCGTCGTAGGGTCGTATGCCGCGATGGGTGGCGGGGTCGAGCCCGCGCGGCGGCTTGCCTTCCGCTACGTCCTGGATCGCCTCAAGCATGATGCGGCGCATCGCGACAATCGCCTTGTCCGACGTGCCGAGATGTTCGAGCGACCGGTCGACGATCGGGCCCATGCCCTCCTGCAGGGCGAAGTCCTGCGTGTTGATGCCCTTGATGCCGGTGTAGGTCTGCGTCTTCTGCACGGCGCGGTCGATGAAATAATCATTCGACTTGTTCGCCTTCAGCCGGAACGTGCCGGGGATCATGTCGTCGGGGCCGCGGCCGTAGAAGGTCTCGCGTTCGATGACGTTCTCTTCGGAGAATTTCGCATCCTCGTCATAGGCGCAGGCCCAGTTGTAGACATAGGTCGTCACGTCGTCGATCGGCACCCAGATGTGGCCGTTGAGCTCCGGGTATTCGCGCCGCTTGCCGCTGAACATATGGATGCCGCCGCGGAACTGCTGGAACGGCATCGCGAAATGATAGATGCGGATATAGGCGCGCCCGTCGCCCAGATTGCGGTGCGATGTGTAGTAATAGCCGTAGTCGGTGCGCTCCACGTCGAGGCGCGGCGAGCGGTCGCGCAGGCGCATCTCGTTCTTGTCGCCCAGATTGTTGTTGTGGGCGAAGGACGAGTGGGCGGTGTCGAGCCCGCCTTCCATCGCCTGCAGGTAATTGCACTCCTCGAACGTCTTGGAGACGTGGCGATGGCTCGCGGGCGCGCGCGTCCATTCATAATCAGGCGGGGCGGGCTGTTTGTCCTTGGGCCCCATATAGGTCCACACCACGCCGCCGCGCTCCACGCAGGGATAGGCCTTGATCTTCACGCGCGCCTGCAAGGGCGTGCCGGCGGGCTCGGAGGGCATGTCGACGCAATCGCCATGACGGTCGAACTTCCAGCCGTGATAGACGCAGCGCATGCCGCATTCCTCGTTGCGGCCGAAGAACATCGGCGCGCGGCGATGCGGGCAGTAGGCGTCGATGAGGCCGACATCGCCGTTGCTGTCGCGGAAGGCGATGAGGTCTTCGCCCAGCAGGCGCACGCGCACGGGCGGGCCGTCTTTCTCAGGCGCCTCGCTCGACAGGCAGGCTGGAACCCAAAAGCGGCGGAACATTTCGCCGCCGGGCGTGCCCGGCCCCACGCGGGTGATCTTCTCGTTGTCTTCCGGCTTGAGCATCGCGCGCCTCCCTGAGCTGTGGTTCGGCCGGGGCGGGGTTGCGGGCGGGCCCGCCGGTCCGTTCCGGCTCCTTGTCGTCATCCTTGATAAACCCAAAACGCGTCTTTGCGCCATAGCCCGGCCGCAGGGCCGGGTTGCGGCGCGTTCAGCGCTCGCGATGCGAACGGCTTTCATCTAAGGTGCGGCGAATCTCGCGGTCTGGGAGGACATGATGCTGAGGTGGTCCATCGCGACGGTCACGATGGGCGGCACGCTGGAGAGCAAGCTCGCAGCGGCCGCGCGCGCCGGTTTCCGGGCCGTCGAGATCTTCGAGAACGACCTGACGTTCTTCAGCGGAAAACCGCGCGACGTGCGCGCCCGCGCCGAGGATCTTGGCCTCGCTATCGTCGCTCTGCAGCCCATGCGTGATTTCGAGGGCATGCCCGAGCCATTCCGCGCCCGCAATTTCGAGCGCGCCCAGCGGAAGCTGGACCTGATGGAGGAATTGGGCGCCGATCTGTTGTGCATCTGCTCCAATGTCCACGAGGAGGCGCTGGGCGAGCCCGAGCGCGCCGCCGCCGATCTCGCCGAGCTCGCCGACCTCGCCGCGCGGCGGGGCTATCGCATCGGCTTCGAGGCCATGGCCTGGGGCCGCCATGTGAAGGACTGGATGCAGGCCTGGGACATCGTGCGCGCGGCCGACCGGCCCAATCTTGGGCTGGTCCTTGATTCCTACCATATCTGCGTGCGCGGCAATCCCATTGCGCCGCTGGCCGACCTGCCGGCCGACAAGATCGCCATGGTCCAGATCGCGGACGCGCCCGCGATCCTCATGGACCCCATGGCCCTGTCGCGCCACCATCGCTGTTTCCCCGGGCAGGGGGATTACCCCATCGACGATTTCCTCGAGGCGACGATCAAGTCGGGCTATCGTGGGCCGCTGTCGCTTGAGGTGTTCAACGACCAGTTCCGCGGCGCGCCCGCCAACAACGTCGCGCGCGACGGCATGCGCGCGCTGCAGGCCGCCGGCGAGCGGCTGGACGCGCGCCGCGCCGCCCGTGGCGAGCCGCCGATGACGATCGGCGCGCCTCTTCCAAAGGCGGCTGCGATCTCCGGCGTCGAATTCATCGAATTCGTCACCTCGGCGATGGAATCCCCCCGTCTGGTCGCGCTGCTTGAAGGGCTGGGTTTCGCGCGCGTGGCGCGCCACCGCTCGAAGGACGTGGACCTTTATCGCCAGAACGACCTGAACATCGTGGTCAATCGCGAGCAGGAAGGGTTCGCCCATTCCTTCTATCTCGTGCACGGCACGTCCGTGAGCGCGCTCGCTCTGCGCTTTGACGATCCCAAGCGCGCGTTGGAGCGCGCCAACGCGCTCGCCGCGCCCACTTATCACGGGCGCGTTGGGCCGGGGGAGGCGGTCATTCCCGCGGTCGCGGGGGTGGAGAACAGCCTCATCTATTTCATGCCGGAACGGGTGAGCGGCGGCGGCGCGCCGAGCAATTGGGACCGCGATTTCGTATTCGCGGAAGCGCGCGCGCCGGCGGGGCCGCTGCAGGCTATCGACCATTTGTCGAACGTCGTGCGCCGGTCTGAATTCCTGTCCTGGGTCACGTTCTACAAGGCGGTTCTGGGCTTCGTCGACGAGCCGCAGGTGGAGCTGGCGGACCCTTATGGCGCCTTCTACAGCCGCGTGATCGGTTCCCCCGACAAGAGCGTGCGCATTCCCATCAACATCGGCGACGGCGGGGCGACCGCGGCCGCGCGTTTCCTTGAGACGTTCGGCGGCGGCGGCGTGCAGCAGATCGCCTTCTCCACGTCCGACCTGTTCGCCTTCGTCGAGAGCGCGCAGAAAGCGGGCGTGAGCTTCCTCAAGATTCCGGATAATTACTACGAGGATCTTGAGGCGCGTTTCGGCCTCGAGCCGCAGCTCATCGAGCGCATGCGTTCGCTGGGCGTGCTCTACGATCGCTCGAAGACCGGCGAGTTCTTCCACATCTACACGACCATGTTCGACGAGCGCTTTTTCTTCGAGGTCGTGGAGCGGCGCGATTACGACCTGTTCGGCGCGGCCAACACGCCGGTGCGGCTGGCGGCGCAAGCCCTCGAGCTCGACGCGGCGGCGGGCAAGCGGGCGCTGCTGGGGGGCTGAAATAAGCGGGCGTTAACGGCCGGCGGCTATAAAGCCAAGGCCATGATGAGTCAGCGCCTGCCGGGCGAGCCTTCGCCCGCCTCTCTGAAGTCCGTCTTCTGCCCCGCCCCGCGCGCCTGGCTTGCGGGCGCCTGCGCGCTCGCTCTCGCGGTTCTCTGGTCGCTTGCGGCGGGGGTGCGCGCGCATGCGCTGGAGGCGTGCGCCATCGCCGGCGTCGCGCTCGTGCTTCTCGTCATCGCTTTCGTTTACGCGCGGTTGCGGCCTGCGCCAGCGCTGGCGGCCAGCGCCTCGGCGGCGGCCTTTTTGATCTTCTTTTCCGCCGCCGGAGCGGCGCTCAGCTATGCGGGCGCCTGGCTCGGGGCGCCTTTGCGCGACGAGGCCTTCGCCGCCGCCGACGCCGCGCTCGGCTTCGACTGGAACGCCCATCTCGCCTTCGTCGCGCAACGCCCCGCGCTCGCCGCCGCGCTCACCTGGGCCTATTTTTCCTGCCAGGCGCAATTGATCCTCGTGATCTTCCTGCTGGCGGCGCGCGACCGCGCGGCGCTCTCCCGTTTCATGAGCCTTTATGCGGCCACGGGCCTTGCGACGATCGCGCTTGCGGCGGCCTTGCCGGCGCTGGGCGCCTATGCGCATCACGCCCCGCCCGCGGAGCTTGCTGGCCGCCTGCCGGACTCGTTGTCGGGGCGCTGGCACATGAGCGATTTCGTCGCGCTGCGGGAAGGGCGCTTTTTGGACCTGCGCCTGTCGCAGGTGGAGGGGCTGATCTCGTTTCCCTCCTTCCACACGGCGCTCGCCATTCTGTTCGTCCACGCTTTCTGGCGTGCGCCATGGCTGCGCGCGCCCGCGCTTTTCCTGAACGGGACGATGATCGTTTCGACGCTGGCGATCGGCGGCCATTTTCTGGTGGACGTGATCGCAGGCGCGGCCATCGCGGGGGCGGCCATTTGCGCGGCCCGGCTGCTGGAGCGCGGCCCGCGGGCGCGGCGGACGTCTTATGCGGGCGCCGCCGCGGAGGGCGGGGCGGGCGGGCTTGCGCTGGACCCCTGCGCGCCGCGCGGTTAAAAGAGCGCCAAATCCTCTTTCAACCACGGGGCAAACCGCCAATGGCGCGCCAGTTCATTTATCATATGCAGGGCCTCACGAAGAAGTGGCCGGGCGGCAAGACGGTGCTCGACAATGTGCACCTGTCCTTTTACCCGGACGCCAAGATCGGCGTGCTCGGCGTCAACGGCTCGGGCAAGTCCACGCTTCTGAAGATCATGGCCGGCATGGACAAGGATTTCGCCGGCGACGCCTGGGTCGCCGAGGGCGCGCACGTGGGCTATCTGCCGCAGGAGCCGCAGCTCGACGCCTCCCTCGACGTGCGCGGCAATGTGATGCTGGGCGTGGCGGCCAAGAAGGCGATCCTCGACCGCTACAACGAACTCGCGATGAATTATTCCGACGAGACCGCGGACGAGATGACGCGCCTGCAGGACGAGATCGAGGCGCAGGGCCTGTGGGATCTCGACAGCCAGGTCGATCAGGCCATGGAGGCGCTGGGCTGCCCGCCGGACGATTGGGCGGTGGACCGCCTCTCCGGCGGCGAGCGCCGCCGCGTCGCGCTCTGCAAACTTTTGCTCGAAAAGCCTGAGCTGCTGCTGCTCGACGAGCCGACCAACCATCTCGACGCGGAAACCGTGAACTGGCTCGAAGGCCATCTGCGCCAATATCCCGGCGCGATCCTGATCGTCACCCACGACCGCTACTTCCTCGACAATGTGACGGGCTGGATTCTGGAGCTCGATCGCGGACGCGGCATTCCCTACGAGGGGAATTACACCTCCTGGCTCAGCCAGAAGCAGAAGCGCCTCGCGCAGGAAGCCAGCGAAGACAAGGCGCGCCAGCGCGCGCTCGAGGCGGAGAGCGAGTGGATCGCGTCTTCGCCCAAGGCGCGGCAGGCGAAATCCAAGGCGCGCATCCAGCGCTATGAGGACCTGCTCGCCAAGCAGAACGACAAGGCGCCCACGACCGCGCAGATCATCATTCCGGTCGCCGAGCGCCTCGGCCAGAACGTCATCGAGTTCGACGGTCTCTCGAAGGGCTTCCAGGACAAGCTGCTCATCGAGAACCTGTCCTTCAAACTGCCGCCCGGCGGCATCGTGGGCGTGATCGGCCCCAACGGCGCGGGCAAGACCACGCTGTTCCGCATGATCACCGGGCAGGAGAAGCCCGACGCCGGCGCGATCTCCGTCGGCGAGAGCGTGCAGCTTGGTTACGTCGATCAGTCGCGCGATGCGCTCGACGACAAGAAGACCGTCTGGGAGGAGATTTCAGGCGGCAACGACGTGATCTATCTGGGCAAGCGCGAGATCAATTCGCGCGGCTATTGCTCCGCCTTCAACTTCAAGGGCGCCGACCAGCAGAAGAAGGTGGGCATGCTCTCGGGCGGCGAGCGCAACCGCGTGCATCTCGCCAAAATGCTCAAGAGCGGCGCGAACGTCCTGCTGCTCGACGAGCCCACCAACGACCTCGACGTCGAGACGCTGCGCGCGCTTGAAGAAGCGCTGACCGAATTCGCCGGATGCGCCGTCATCATCTCGCACGATCGCTTCTTCCTCGACCGCATCGCCACCCACATGCTCGCCTTCGAAGGCGACAGCCATGTGGAATGGTTCGAGGGTAATTTCCACGATTACGAGGAAGACAAGAAGCGCCGGCTCGGCGTGGACAGCGTCATCCCGCATCGGCTCAAGTACAAGAAGTTCTCGCGCTGATCCTTGCTATAAGCGTGCAAGAAAAAACCGCCGGCGATGCTCTCGCCGGCGGTCTTTTTTTGTAGTCCTTGCGCGCGGGCGCTCAGCGGCCCAGCACTTTCTTTGCGCGCTCCACCACTTCCGGCGGAGAGGCGTAGGTCGCTTCGACGAATCTCTGAACTTCTTCGCCGGTCTGCGGCTGGATGTCGAGCTTCGACTTCTGCGCGTCTTCAAGAAAGACCTTGTCGTTCATCGTCGCTGTGAAGGCGGCGCGCAGCGCGGAGAGCCGCTCAGGCGGCACGCCCTGCGGCGCGGCGAAGGAGCGCCCGAGACCCTGCGGTCCGAAGATGAGGTTGTAGACCTGTCGGTCGCCATCGGATTTCGCGAGGTCGAAGACGAAGGGGACGCCCGTGAGCGAGGGATCGGGCTTGGCGCCCAATTGCAGCAGATTGCGCACGAGGCCGCTGTCGTAGAGGTCCTGCCATTGCGAACGCACGGTGGAGAGCGAGATGCCGCAGATGCCCTGCACTTCATTGCGCTCGATGGCGAGCTTCACGCTCGCCGTGCCGACATAGCCTTCGATCAGGTTGAGCTTCGCGCCGTCGAGCTCGATCAACGCGCGCGCCGCCTGGCTGATGGCGCCGCCGCGGCCGGCTGCGCCCACCGTCAGCGGCTTCGTGCGCGCGTCCGCCCATGTCTCCAGGCCTGAATCCTTACGCGCGAGGCAGACGCTGACGCCTGCGTCCATATTGCCGACCCAGCCTAACTGCGGTCCCTTGAAGCGCGCCGCGTCATTGCCGAACATCGGTTCGAAAGGCACGGAGAAGGAGGCGGTCGCAAAGACTGTTCCGTCTTTGGCGGCGACGTTTGCGAGCCAGTTGAAGGCGACGAGTCCGCTCGCGCCCGGCATATTGCTCACGATCATCGTGGGGTTGCCCGGAATATGGCGACCCATGTGCCGCGCGAGCGCCCGACCATAAAGATCGAAGCCCGTGCCCTGTTCGATGCCCACGACGATGGTGATCGTCTTGCCCTTGTAGAAGTCCGCAGGGCTTTGCGCGTGGGCCGGCGCTCCGGCAAGACCCGCAAGGCCAGTAAGTCCCGCCAGTCCCCCAAGGACGCACGCCGCCCGTGTCCAATAGCGTTTCATTCATCCCTCCCGGCGCGTCGCTGGCGCGCTCTCCGGCGCACACTATCGCTGCGGCGGCGTATTCCGCAACTGGAAGGCGCGCTTGATCTGAACTGCAATTCGTCCTCCCGCCTGCAACGTCATCCGTTAGGGAATTAAGCGGCGCGCAAGTTTTGGCCTGCAACATGAATCCATGCGCTCACCAAACACGGTCGATTTTCTGCGCGGTTTCGCGCTCATGGAAATTCTCGTGAATCACGTGCCGGGCAATGCGCTCTCCCGCTTTACGCATCGTCAGTACGGATGGTCGGACGCGGCCGAGACCTTGATCTTTCTTGCGGGCCTTGCGCTCGCTCTGCGCCGTGAGCGCGCCGCGAGCAGCCTGCGCAAGGAATGGCGCCGGGCGTGGAGCATTTATGTCTGGCACGTCATGTTCAGCTTCGTGCTGATCTGCGTCTATCTCATCGCCAGCATGAAGGGCGACGCAGGCGTTCTCGCCGAAAACGGAACCGCGCAGATTGACGTGGCTACTCTGGGGGGCGTTTTTCTCCTCACCCATCAATTGCGCTATTTCGACATCCTGCCGCTTTATGTCGTGATGGCGTTGATTTCGCCGCTCATCCTGTATCTTGCGCAGCGTGGTCCAGCGGTCTTGCTGTTCGTATCCTTTTGCGTTTACGCAAGCGCGCGCGGCTTTGGCCTCGACGTCGCCACATGGCCCCAGCAGGGTCATTGGTACTTCAATCCGTTCGCATGGCAGTTTTTGTTCGTGCTCGGCTTCGTCTGTGGCGGCGCGCGCGAGGCCTTCGCGCGGGCGGCGCGATCCTCCGCATGGCTTACGGCGGCTCTGCTCGTGCTGGCGATCGGAGCGATCGCTATGTTTTTCGGCGTGCCGGATGAGCGCGTCGCTGCGCGTGGCGCGCTTGAGGCGGCGCTTTGGGACAAAGGCGAGCTTGGTCCCATGCGCATTCTGCATTTCCTGGCGCTGGCTTTCGTCGTCGCGCGCCTGAGCGGGCCTGCGAGCGCATGGACCGCGCGCCATGCGCCCTCCCTGTGGGGCGGGCTCTCCGTTCTGGGGCGCTATTCGCTGCACACATTCTGCATGGCGGCGGTTCTGTCCGCGATCGGGCAGATCGCGCACCGGGCCGGTTTCCACGGCCTGTTCTTCGACGCGGCCTTTTTCCTGGCGAGCCTCCTGGTCCTGCTGGGCTTCGTCTGGTTCGTGCGGGCGCGCCGGCTGAGCGCGGCCGCTCCGACGGGCCCCGCGCTTGGCGCGCGCTCTCCGGCGCGCTGAGCTTTCGCCCGCCCGCTGCGCCCGCTAGACTGTGGCGGGGAGAAGACGTCGTGAGCGATCAGCTTCAATTCGGCGCGGACGATGGCCTGCGGGTGTTATGCGCGGGCGCGGTGCGTGAGGCGCTCGGCGTCTGCGCCGCCGCCTTTTGCGCGCAGGAGGACGGGCGCGGCGTCCTCCTTCAGGTGGACACGTCCGGCGGCGTGCTGGCGCGGCTTGCGCGCGGAGAGCGTTTCGGGCTCGTGGCCGCCGCAAGCGATGCGATGGACGAGCTGGCGGCGCGCGGCGCCTTGCAGGGCGCGCCGGTCGCGCTGGGCGCATCGCGCCTTGCGCTGGGCGTGCGCGTGGGCGAACGCGCGCCCGATGTGTCGAGCGTTGAACGTTTCGCGCAGGCGCTGCTGGCGGCGCGCGCCTTTTCGCGCGGAGATCCTGCGGGCGGGGGCACCGGCGGGCGGCTGATCGAGGAGGGTCTCGCTCGGCTCGGCCTTCTCGAGTCCACGCGCGCGAAGACGCTTCTGCGCGTGGGCGGCCACAGGGTGATGGCGGCGGTGGCCGATGGTTCGGCGGATTTCGGCCTCACCCAATCCACCGAGATCACGCCGGCGCCGGGCGTGGAGATTGGCGCTTTCCTGCCGCCGGGCCTGCAGGCTGAGACGGTTTACGCGGCGAGCGCGCTGGCCGACGCGCGGGGGGCTGAAGCGGCGGCGGCGCAGGCGTTTCTCGCCCATGCGCAGGGCGCGCAGGGGCGCGCCGCCTTCGCGCAGGCGGGTTTCTTCAGCGCGTGAACGCGGGCGGAGAGGCGACGCCAGTCGGCCTGTAAGCCGGGTTCTGTAGGGCCGCGCGAACGCGACGTGACGACCATTCATCTGGGACGGTCGTCGCCGACCGCCTCAAGCAACCAACCCGGACGACGACCCGGAGAGGCCCGGCGCCTTGCGACGCCTCGTCATCCCTATTCGGTTTTGCTCCCGGTGGGGCTTGCCATGCCGCGTCCGTCGCCGGCCGCGCGGTGCGCTCTTACCGCACCTTTTCACCCTTGCCTGCTGAAAGGTCGCCCCTTCGCCGGCGGTTCGATCTCTGTGGCGCTATCCCTGGGGTCGCCCCCGCCGGACGTTATCCGGCACCGTTTCTCCGTGGAGCCCGGACTTTCCTCCATCTTGCGACGGCGGCCGTCCGGCCGACTGGCGCTCGGGGGGTAAGCTCTCCCGCCCGCGGGGTCAAGCGCGGACAGGACGGGCGGCGATGCGCGGGGGAGCGTATGCGCTGGCGGAACCTTTTGCGTGGGCGCGTTGTTTCGGTGGATCGTTTCACGGAAGGAGGATCGCCATGAAGCCCATTCTGTTCGCCGCCGCTCTCGCCGCCGCGCTGCCGCTGGCCGCCTGCAACACGCCGAGCGAACGCGCCGCCGGCGGCGCGCTGATCGGCGGGGCCACGGGCGCCGCCATCGGCGCGGCGGCCACGGGACGGCCCGGCGGAGCGCTCGCCGGCGCGGCGATCGGCGCCGTGGGCGGCGCTGCCGTGGGAGCGGCGACCGCCCCGCGCTGCGCGGCCTGGGGCTATGATTACTACGGCAACCCCGTCTGCGTGCGCGCCTATCGCTGAACGCGCCGCAGAGCGCGCCCGGTCTCGCGCCGGGCGCGGGCTTTGCGTCGCAGGCGGGCGCGCTTCGTGCTAGGCCTGCGGCATGCAGGATTTCGCGCCCGATTCCCGCCTCGTCTGCGACGTCGTCGCCTCGCCCAACCATGGCGAGCGGATCGGCTGCGCAAGCGCGGACATGATCGTGCTCCACTATACGGGCCTGCCGACGGATGAGACGCAGGCCGCATGGCGGCGCGATCCCGGCGGCGAGGCGCTCAAATGGATGTGCGATCCGCGCGCGCAGGTCTCCGCCCACTATCTCGTGCTGGAGGACGGGCGCATCGTGCAACTTGTGCCCGAGGCGCGGCGCGCCTGGCATGCGGGCCTGTCGTCATGGCTGGGCGAGCGCGACGTGAATTCGCTGTCGATTGGAATCGAGATCGTCAATCCCGGCCACGTCGCCGGCCTGCCGGATTTTCCGCCCGCGCAAATCGACGGCGTGATCGCCCTGTGTCGCGATGTGATGGCGCGTCGGCGCGTGCCTGCGGCGCGCGTGCTCGCCCATTCCGACGTGGCGCCGGGGCGCAAGGTCGATCCGGGCGAGCGTTTCCCCTGGGCTGAGCTCGCGCGGGCCGGCGTTGGTCATTATGTGGAGCCGGCGCCGCTTGAGGACGGGCGCGCGCTTGGGCCGGGCGATGAGGGCCAGCCCGTGCGCGCCTTGCAGGCGATGTTCGCGCTCTATGGCTACGGGCTCGCGCTGACCGGCGTCTATGACAAGGCGACGCAGGACGTCGTCGCCGCGTTCCAGCGCCATTTCCGCCCTGCGCGCGTCGACGGCCTTGCCGATCCCTCGACGGTGAAGACGCTGCGCAGCCTCATCGACGCGCTGTCCAGCGCATCGGTGTGAGGTCTATTCGGCCGCGTCGCGCGCGATGGCGGCGGGATCGTAATTGAGGATCGGCGCGAGCCAGCGCTCGGCTTCTGCAATCTCCATGCCCTTGCGGCGCGCGTAATCCTCCACCTGATCGCGCTCCACTTTCGCAACGCCGAAGTAATGCGCCTCGGGATGGGCGAGATAGAGGCCGGAGACGGAGGAGCCCGGCCACATGGCGTAACTCTCGGTCAGTTTCACGCCCGCGCGCCGCTCCGCGCCCAGAAGCTCGAACAGGGTCGCCTTCTCGGTGTGGTCCGGCTGCGCGGGATAGCCCGGCGCAGGGCGGATGCCGCGATAATCCTCGTTGACGAGCTGTTCGACGCTGAGCGTCTCGTCCGACGCATAGCCCCAAAACTCGCGGCGCACGCGCATGTGCATGCGTTCGGCGAAAGCCTCCGCGATGCGGTCGGCCAGCGCCTTCACCATGATGGAGGCGTAATCGTCGTTGGCGCGCGCGAAGCGTTCCGCGATGCGCTCCTCGTTCGCGCCGGCGGTGACGACGAATCCGCCCACGTAATCGGCCTTGCCTGAGCTTTCCGGCGCCACGAAATCCGACAGCGCGAGATGCGGGCGCCCGTCGCGGCGGGAGAGCTGCTGGCGCAGCGTGTGGAAGGTCGCGAGCGTCTGCGTGCGGGACTCGCCCGTGTACAGGCGAATGTCGTCGCCCACGGCGTTGGCTGGCCAGAAGCCGATGACGGCCTTGGGGTCGAACCAGCGCTCCGCGATGGCGCGCTCGAGCATGGCGCGCGCGTCGGCGAACAATTGGCGCGCGGTCGCGCCTTGCGCCTCGTCCTGCAGAATGGCGGGGAAGCGCCCTTTCAGCTCCCATGTCTGGAAGAAGGGCGTCCAGTCGATGTATTCGACGAGTTCGGCGACGTCATAGGTCGCGAAGGCGCGCACGCCGGTGAAGGCGGGGCGCGGCGGATCGTAAGACGCCCAGTCGATCTTCAGCGCGTTATCGCGCGCCTTGGCGATGGAGACGCGCTGCTTGTCGGCTTCCGCGCGCGCATGGGCGTCCGCCACCCGGCGATATTCGGCGCGCACCGTCTCGATGTAGGAATCGCGCGTGGTCGGGGAGAGCAGGGCGGAGACCACGCCCACCGCGCGGCTCGCATCCGTCACATAGACGGCCTGTCCGCGCTGGTAATTGGGATGGATCTTCACCGCCGTGTGCACGCGGCTCGTGGTGGCGCCGCCGATCAGCAGCGGCGCGTTGAAGCCCTCGCGCTCCATTTCGGCGGCGACGAAACACATTTCGTCGAGCGAGGGCGTGATGAGGCCCGACAGGCCGATCACGTCCACATTCTCCTTGCGCGCGGTCTCGATGATCTTGGCCGCGGGCGTCATCACGCCAAGGTCGATCACTTCGTAATTGTTGCACTGGAGCACGACGCCGACGATGTTCTTGCCGATGTCGTGCACGTCGCCCTTGACGGTGGCGAGCAGAACCTTGCCCGCTTTGGCGGCGGCGCCCTGCGCATCTTGCGCCATATAGGGCATGAGATAGGCGACCGCCTGTTTCATCACGCGCGCGGATTTGACGACCTGCGGCAGGAACATCTTGCCCGATCCGAACAGGTCGCCCACCACGTTCATGCCCGCCATCAGCGGGCCTTCGATCACGTCGAGCGGCCGGGCGGCGGCGAGCCGCGCCTCCTCGACGTCGGTTTCAATGAAGTCGGCGACGCCGTTGACGAGCGCATGCTCCAGCCGCTTGTCCACGGGCTGGTCGCGCCATGCGAGGTCCGCGCCCTTGGCCTGCTGGACCGCGCCCTTGAACCGGTCGGCGAGGGAGAGCAGGCGTTCGGTGGCGTCCGCGCGGCGGTTGAGAACCACATCCTCGCAGGCCTCGCGCAGCTCCGCGTCGATCTTCTCATAGACCTGCAACTGACCCGCGTTGACGATGCCCATGTCCATGCCCGCCTGAATGGCGTGGAGCAGGAAGACGGAGTGCATCGCCTCGCGCACATGGTCGTTGCCGCGGAAAGAGAAGGAGAGGTTCGACACGCCGCCTGAGACATGGACGTGCGGGCAGCGCTTGCGGATCTCCGCGCACGCCTCGATGAAGGCGACGCCGTAGGAATCATGCTCCTCGATGCCGGTGGCGACCGCGAAAATATTCGGATCGAAGATGATGTCCTGCGGCGGGAAGCCGACCTCGTCCACGAGGATGCGATAGGCGCGCTCGCAAATCTCCACCTTGCGCGTGAACGTGTCGGCCTGGCCCTGTTCGTCGAAGGCCATAACGACGACGGCGGCGCCATAGCTGCGCACGATGCGCGCCTGTTCGACGAATTTCTCCTCGCCTTCCTTCAGCGAGATCGAATTGACGACCGCCTTGCCTTGAATGCATTGCAGGCCGGCCTCGATCACGTCGAACTTCGAGGAATCGACCATCACCGGCACGCGCGCGATGTCGGGCTCGGAGGCGATGAGGTTGAGGAAGGAGACCATGGCCTGTTTGGAATCGAGCAGGCCTTCGTCCATGTTCACGTCGATGATCTGGGCGCCGTTGGCGACCTGATCGCGCGCGACATCGAGCGCGGCGGCGAATTCGCCGTTCTTGATGAGCTTGCGGAAGCGGGCGGAGCCGGTGACATTGGTGCGCTCGCCCACATTCACGAAACGAATGTCGTCGGTGAGCGTGAAGGGCTCGAGGCCGGACAGGCGCAGGCGCGGGGCGATGACGGGTATCTTGCGGGGCGCGAGGCCCTGCACCGCCTGCGCGAAGGCGCGCACATGGTCTGGCGTGGTGCCGCAGCAGCCGCCGACGATGTTGACGAGGCCCGCGCGCGCGAATTCGCCGAGCAAGCCGGCCATATATTCCGGGCTTTCGTCGTAGAGGCCGAATTCGTTCGGCAGGCCGGCGTTGGGATAGGCGCACACGAGCGTGTCGGCGATGCGCGACAGCTCCGCCACATGGGCGCGCATCTCGCGCGCGCCGAGCGCGCAGTTGAGGCCCACCGCCACCGGGTCCACATGGGCGAGCGAGTTCCAGAAAGCTTCCGGCGTCTGGCCCGACAGGGTGCGTCCCGAAAGATCGGTGATCGTGCCCGAGAGCATCACGGGCAATTCGATCCCGCTTTGCGCGAAGGCGTCGCGCGCGCCTGCATAGGCGGCTTTCGCGTTCAGCGTGTCGAAGATGGTCTCGATGAGCAGAAGGTCGGCGCCGCCTTCCACAAGGCCCAGCGTCGCCTCGCAATAGGCGGCGCGCAATTCGTCGAACGTGACGGTGCGAAAGCCGGGGTCGGAGACGTCGGGCGAGATCGAGGCGGTGCGGTTGGTGGGGCCCAGCGCGCCGGCGACGAAACGCCGGCGTCCATCCTTCGCCTGCGCAAGGTCGCCGGCCTGCCGCGCGAGCAGCGCGCCCTCGCGGTTGAGCGCGTGGACATGGGCCTCGCACTTATAGTCAGCCTGCGCGATCGAGGTGGAGGAGAAGGTGTTCGTCTCGCAGATGTCGGCGCCGGCGAGGAAATAGGCGAGGTGAATGTCGCGGATCGCGTCGGGCTGGGTGAGAACGAGAATGTCGTTGTTGCCCTTGAGATCATGCGGATGGTCCTTCAGAAGCGCGCCGCGGAATCCCGCTTCGTCGAGCTTCAGGTCCTGGATCATCGTGCCCATGGCGCCGTCGAGCACGAGCACGCGTTCGGCGGCGGCTGCGCGCAGGGCGGCGCGGATTTCCTGGGCGGAGCGGGCGTGGGGGCGCGGCGCGTCGGTCATGTCAGGCCGCCTTTTGCGCAGGCTGCGGGCGCAGGCCCAGCATGTGGCAGATCGCGAATACGAGATCGGCCTTGTTCATCGTGTAGAAGTGGAAGTCGGTCACGCCGCGGTCCACGAGGTCGAGCGCCTGTTCGGCGGCCACTGCGGCCGCGACCAGACGGCGCGTCGCGGGGTCGTCCTCGAGCCCTTCGAAACGCGCGGCCAGCCATGCGGGGACGCTCGCGCCGGTCTTTTGCGCGAAGGCCGCGGTCTGGCGAAAATTCTGCACCGGCACGAGGCCGGGCACGATGGGAATGTCGATTCCGCGCGCGCGCACCCGGTCGAGGTAGCGCAGATAGGTTTCGTTCTCGAAGAAGAATTGCGTGATGGCGCGCGTGGCGCCTGCGTCGATCTTCGCCTTCAGCACGTCGATGTCCTGATCGAAGGTCGCGCTCTCGGGATGTTTCTCCGGGTAGGCGGAGACGCTCACCTCGAAATCGCCGATGCGCCGCAAGCCCGCCACCAGATCGGTGGAAGTGGCGTAGCCCTGCGGATGAGGCGTGAACGTCGTGCCCACGCCTGCGGGCGGGTCGCCGCGCAGCGCCACGATGTGGCGCACGCCGATGTCGCGATAGCCGCGCACCACTTCGTCAACTTCATCGCGGCTCGCGCCCACGCAGGTGAGATGGGCGGCGGGCTTGAGATCGGTCTCGGCGAGAATGCGCGCAAGCGTGGAATGGGTGCGCTGGCGCGTGGAGCCGCCGGCGCCATAGGTGACGGAGACGAAGCTCGGCGCGAGCGGCGCAAGGCGCTCGATGGAGGCCCAGAGCGAGGCTTCCATCTCCTCGTTCTTCGGCGGGAAGAATTCAAAACTGACCCGCAATTGCGAGCTCAGCGCGGCTGCGCGGCTGGGACGGACGGCGTCGGTCATCACGCAAGCTCCAATGAATTGGGAAGAACGTCGGAGACGATGCGGGGGTCTCGCCCCACCCACAGGGACACGGTGAGTTTCTCGCGCGCGAGCCGGCGGTCGGCGCTCAGGTCGCGTCCAGGCAGGATTTCAAATCCGAGTTCGAGCAGGATCTCCTCGATCTCGGCGCGCTCGAAGCCAAGACGCCGGTGGGCGTGTTCGGTGCGCAGGAATTCGAGCGCGTGCGGCGCGAAATCCACCACCACCAGCCGTCCGCCGGGACGCACGGCGCGCGCCGCCTCGCTCAGCGCGCGGGCGGGGTCATCGAGATAATGCAGCACCTGATGGACGAGCACGAGGTCGTAGCCGTCGCGCTCCACCGGCAGGGCGTAGATGTCGCCCTGGCGCAATTGCACATTGCGCAAGCCCGCGCGGTCCACGCCCGCGCGCGCGACCGCCAGCATCGCGGGGCTCAGGTCCACGCCCACGGCGCGTTCGGCGTGGGGGGCGATCAATTGCAGCATGCGCCCGGTTCCCGTGCCGACGTCGAGCACGGCGCGCAGGGGCGCGTCGCCCACGATCGCCTCGATCGCGGCCTCCACCTCCTCCTCCGGCGCATGCAGGGAGCGGATGCGGTCCCAGTCGGCGGCGATGTCGGCGAAATAGCGCGCGGCCTGCTCCGCCCGGGCGCGACGCACCTCGGCGAGCTTCGTCCGGTCGGCGGCCAGCACGGCGTCGCTCATATCGAGCCGGGCGACGATCTGGCGGGCGAGGCCGGCGGCCACGCCGGTCTGAGCGAGGTTGAAGAAAGCCCAGGCTCCCTCCCTGTGGCGCTCCACCAGTCCGGCCTCCGCCAGCAGTTTGAGGTGACGGGACACGCGGGGCTGGGATTGTCCCAGAATGGCGACCAGTTCGGTGACGGTGATCTCCGCCTCCGCCAGCAGGGCGAGGAGACGCAGGCGCGTGGTTTCGCCGGCCGCCTCAAGGGCCGCCAGAACCTGGGGAAAGGGGGCGGAGGCCCCGGAAGCGCCGTCGGATGACATAAAGATAAGTTTATACGGACCCCGATTTTTTGCAAGAAGATTCCCACGCGGGAGACTTGCGGGTGTTTTGTGGGTTCCGTCCCATTGCCGCGCTGAAGCTCGCGCGGGCGCGGGAGATCGCGCTCGACCGGGGGGCCCGGCGCGGGCGACGTCATCAGCCGGGGCAGGGGGAGATCAGCTCGCCGGCTTGCGGCGGCGCACGAAGAGATTGGCCGTCATCGCCTGCGTGATGTGTTCGGCCATGCACTGGTAGCCGAGATCGTTGAGATGGAAATCATCGTCGGCCATCATCTGCAGATTGGCCTTCGTCTTGTGGATGTATTCCATCGCCTGATAGCGGCGAACGTAGAGCACGTTGTTTTCGGCGGCGATGCGCTTCAGGGATTCGCGGATGGCGAAGTAATGATCGTCGCGCGCGTATTTGGGCGTGTATTGCAGGCCCACCAGCACCACGTCGATCTTCTTCTTGCGCAGCATCGCGACGGTGTTCTTCACGGTGCGCTCGAAGTTCTCGACCGAGACGCGCTGCACCGCGTCATTGGTGCCCACCTGCCAGAGCACGAGGTCGGGCTTCAGGAGGGCGGCCTCGATGCGCAGGCGGTCGGCGGTGGTCTCCGCCGTCTCGCCGGACACGCCGCGGTTCACGACCTCGATCGGCACGGTCTTGAGCACGCGCTCGAGCATGGACTCAAGCTGCGAGGGATAGTTCTTGCGCCGCGAGGTGGCGCCCACGCCCCAGGTGGAGGAGGAGCCGATCGCAAGGATTCGAAGGGGCTGGTTGGTCTCCAGCCGGTCGATGGTGGCGTTGAGCGGCGCGGGCGCGGCGATTTCCGCCGTGGGAACGGAACATTGCGCGCTCATGGGATGGACGCCGGCGGGCTCTGCGGCGGCCTGTTCGGCCGGCGCTTCGGCCGCGGGGGCGGCAGGCTGGGCCGCGGTGGGCTGCGCCGGCGCCTGTTCGGCGAAAGATTGGCCGGCGGCCACGGGGGCGAGCGCCAGCATCGACGCGACGGCGGTCGCGAGGGCAGTTCTCTTCAGGCTGTCACGCGCGCGCGCCATTCCGACACCCATGCCGTCATGCTCATGAGAGCTAGGCCAATTATTACCACAAGCGTGTCGACCCACAAGGTCGAGCCGAGGGCGAAACGCGCCGACTGGGCCGAAAGACTAAGGAGCGAGCCGACGCAAAAGACGTTCAGGGAGTTGCGTCCCAACATTGAGAAAAACCGCGACAGCCAGCGCGCCTTCTTATGCACGTAAAAGAAGAGGCCGCCGAAGAACGCCACAAGGCCAAGCACGTGCACAAGGCGCATCGGCGTGAGGAACGTCTTGTCGGCGACGAAGAACAGCGCCGGCCAGGGCGCGTTCAGCGGATCCGGATAGAATTGCAGATAGGTGCCCACAAGGCCCAGCGCAACGATGACGGCCCCGATCGCCCGGGTGACGCCGCGATAGGTGACGACGACCCGGGTCACGCCGCTGTCGCCGCCGAGCAGGAAGCCGATCACGAACACCAGCTGCCAGGCGAAGGGATTGAAAAACCAGCGACCTTCCACCGGCCAGGTGGGCAGGTTGACGCCCGTGGCGAGCGCGGTCGCCCAGATCGCCAGCGAGACCGGCAGGAGCGCGAAGGGCAGCAGCCGGTGCAGCACCGCCATGAACGGGGCCATGAACATCAGCGCGATATAGAGCGGCAGGATGTCGAAATAGCCCAGGTGATGGGTCAGCATCGCCAGCCCGATATGGGCGACGATCGGCTCTTCGAAGACCACGGCCGCGTTGTTCCACTGCAGCACGAGGTTCGTGTCGGCCAGAAAGGCCGTTCCCGCGATGATGGCGATGGCGATCAGGGTGATCGCGAGCTGGGCTATGTAGAGGACGACGGCGCGCGAGCTGAGGCGGAAGAAGAGCCGCACGGTCGTCAGGTCGCGCGACTGGCGGTCCACCAGCGAGCGCAGCGACCAGCCGGCGAGCAAAACGAACAATTCGGCCGAATCAGAAAAGCCGAAGTTCTTATGGGTCAGCTGCTCATAGAAAACGCCGGGGATGTGATTGATGAAAATCGCGACCAGGGCGTAGCCGCGCCAGAAGTCGATTTCGTTAGGCGGACGGGCGCCCTTGACCTTCGCCGGAACGGTCGCGGTCTGGATCCGGGGGCGTTGGGCGAGCTGATCCATCAGGGCGGCGGCTTCAGGTTGCGTTCAAGGAATGGTTAGGGGGCCGGCGGCCCGGTGTCGAGCGCCCTGCCGCAGCTTCGCCTCTAAAAATAGGGCGCTCAGGCCCATTCCACCACGCTTGGAAAGCATTCGTTAATGTTAACCGGCCTTAATGCGGGATCGCGGGAGATCGTCCCGTTTCGAGCCAGCCGTGCGTTGACGGCCCATGTAATCCCATGCTATCCCAAACCATCCCGTGGGCGTTCCTATGTGCGCGTAGCCTGAGGCGGGGCGGAGCCGACGCGGCCCGTTCGCCCTTCAGCCTGCGCATCGTGACGAATCCCGCCGGAGCGTGGCGTTTGGGGTCGGGTGCGTGCGTTGGACAGGTTCGTTTCGCATTTCACCAATCGGCTGGACTCCAAGGGGCGGGTCTCCATTCCCGCGCCATTCCGGGCGGTTCTGACGCGGGACGGATTCGAGGGTCTCTACGTTCATCCTTCGCTGGATGCGGAAGCGCTGGATTGCGGCGGCTTCGCGCTGGTGAAGGAGATCGATGCGGTGCTGAGCCGTTTCGCCGCCTATTCCGCGGAGCACGACGTCTATTCGACGGCGCTTCTGGGGGACGGCGAAGTGCTCAGGGCGGATCCGGAGGGCCGGATTCTCCTGCCCGAGCGGTTCAAGGCCTATGCGGGCCTTGGGGACGAGGCGACCTTCGTGGGGCAGGGGTACAAATTTCAGATCTGGGAGCCGGGGCGTTTCCGCGCTCACCTGGAAGAGGCCAGAAACCAGGTGCGCAGCTTGCGGAAACAACTCGGCGCCAGGGGCGCGGCGGAACAACCGCAGCCTCGAGGAGCGCGGGAATGACGACGGGTCGCGGCGAGGAGTCTTCTCTTCCCGCTGGCGGACCGGCCCGGCACATTCCCGTGCTCCTCGCAGAGGTTCTTGAAGCCCTCGGCCCGCGCGACGGCGGAGTCTATCTCGACGGCACGTTCGGCGCGGGCGGCTATACGCGCGCCATTCTCGCAACGCCCGGCGCGCGCGTGATCGCGCTTGACCGCGACCCCGACGCCATCGCCGCCGGCCAATCCCTCGTCGCGCAGGCGCAAGGCCGCCTCATTCTCGTCCCCGCCCGTTTCGGCGAACTCGACGAGGCCGCCCGGGCCGCAGGCTTCGCGCAGCTCGACGGCGTGACGCTCGACGTCGGCGTCTCCTCCATGCAGATCGACGAGGCGGCGCGCGGTTTCTCCTTCCGCTTCGACGGGCCGCTCGACATGCGCATGGAGCGCGCCGGACGCAGCGCCGCCGACATCATGAACGAGGCGGATGAGGAAGAGCTCGCCGACATCCTCTTTTATTACGGCGAGGAGCGGCAGGCGCGTCGGCTCGCGCGCGCCATCGTCGCCGATCGCAAGAGCGAGCCCTTCCGCACCACGCGCCAACTTGCGGGCCTGTGCGAGCGCGTCGCACCCGCCAAGCCGAACCAGATTCATGCGGCCACGCGCACCTTTCAGGCGCTGCGCATCGCGGTGAATGACGAGCTCGGCGAACTGGTGCGCGCGCTGGCCGCAGCCGAACGCGCGCTCAAGCCCGGCGGAACGCTCGCCGTTGTGAGCTTTCATTCGCTCGAGGATCGCATCGTGAAACAATTTCTCGCGGAGCGCTCGGGCCGCGGACAGGCGCGCTCGCGCCTGCTGCCCGGCGAGGCCGCGCCGCCTGCGCCCACGTTTGAAGACGCAAGCCCGGCGATTGCGCCCGGCGAGGCGGAATGCGCCGCTAATCCGCGCGCGCGCTCGGCCAAGCTGCGCTTCGCGCGCCGCACGCAGGCGCCCGCGCTTGGGCCTGTCGGCGAATGGGCGCGCCTTGCACGCCTGCCTGCGCGCGAAGCGCAGGGCGGACGAAAGCCCGCTCGCCGGGGAGGACGCTGACATGATCTTGCGCACGCTCAACGTCTTCGCCGTCGCGGCTTTGCTGGGCTCCGCCGTCTACGCCTATACGGTGAAATACGAGACGATCTTTTTCTCCGAACAGATCTCCAAGCTGAAGAACGGCAACAATCGTGAGCGCGAGGCCATTGCGGTGCTGCGCGCGGAATGGGCGTATCTTGTGCGGCCCACGCGCATCCAGGCGCTCGCCGACCAGCATCTCGACCTCAAGCAATTGAGCGTCGACCAGATCGTGCAGGTCATGGATTTGCCCGATCGCGCCCCCAAAGTGGACTCGATCGGGCGCAAGCTCGAGCTTCTCGGCCTGGCCGAGCCCACCAACACGCCGCGCGAAGACAAGCCGAGGGCGGCCGCCGGCGGCATGACCACCGGCGCCGTGCCCGCCGCGCGCCGCGCGCAGGAGTCCACGCGATGACGAGCGCTCCCACGCCCGCGCAGGATGCGCCCGCGCCGCAGACGAGGCGGCGTTCGCTCGCCGCGCGCGCCGGCGTGCTTCTGCGCTCGATGTTCGGCACGCGCATCGCCAAGAGCGGCGGGCGCATCCGCTTCGTCGCGTTTTGCTTCATCGGGCTTTACTGCGTCATCGGCGGCAAGCTGATCTGGCTTGGCCTGCAGCCTGAGCCGCAGAACCTGCGTCGCGCCGCAGCCGAGGCGAGCTCGCGCGCGCGCCCGCAGATCGTCGACCGCAACGGCGAGATCCTCGCGGCTGACGTGCGCATCGATTCCGTTTTCGCCGAGCCGCGCAACATCGTCGACAAGGATGAGGCGGTGGAGCTGCTCACCGCCGTCCTGCCGAGCCTCGACGCCAAGGAATTGCGCGACAAGCTTGGATCGCGCAAAGGCTTCGTCTGGGTGAAGCGCGGCGTCTCGCCCAAGGAGCGCGAGGAAGTGTTCCGCCTCGGCCTTCCCGGCGTGGGCTTTCTGCCCGAGCACAAGCGCGTCTATCCCAATGGACCCATCGCCGCCCATGTGCTGGGCTTCACCAACACCGATAATATCGGCATCGCCGGCATCGAGAAATACATCGACACGCTGGGCTTCGCGGATCTCAGCAGCGCGGGCTTCCGCGTGAACGCCGAGAGCCTGCAGCCCATCAAGCTGTCGCTCGACGTCAAGGCGACCCATGCGGTGCGCGACGAACTCGTCAAGGGCATCGAACGCTACAAGGCGAAAGCGGCGGCGGCCGCCATCATGGATGTGGACACGGGTGAGATCATCGCCATCGCCTCGCTGCCTGATTACGATCCCAACAATCCCATCGACGCTCTTGACCCCACCCGCATCAACCGCATGACGGTGGGCGTGTTCGAAATGGGCTCCACCTTCAAGGCGCTCACGCTCGCCATGGCGCTTGAGGCGCGCAAGGTCAATCTCAACACGCGCATCGACGCCCGCGGCGCGCTGCGCTACGGCCGTTTCAACATCCGCGACTTCCATGCGCAAAACCGCGCGCTCACGGTCTCGGAAGTGTTCACCTATTCCTCCAACATCGGCACGGCGCGCGCCGCCCTGATGGTGGGCGTGGAAGGGCACAAGCAATTCCTCTCCAAAATGGGCCAGCTCGACCGCATGCGTACGGAAATGCCCGAAAGCGCCGAGCCGATCGTGCCCAAGCGCTGGGGCGAGCTGAACACGATGACGATCGCCTTCGGCCACGGTCTCGCGGTCGCGCCCCTGCAGGCGATGATGGCGGTGGGCGCGCTCGTGAACGGCGGCAAGCTCGTGAAGCCCACGTTCCGCATGCGCACTATCGAGGAGGCGCAGGAGGAGGCGCCGCAGGTGATCCGTCCCGACACCAGCGAGCAGATGCGCTATCTCATGCGGTTGAACGCTGAAGTGGGCTCCGCGCGCACCATCGACGTGCGCGGCTATTTCGCCGGCGGCAAGACGGGCACCGCGAACAAGGTCGTCAACGGGCGCTACGCCAACGACCGCGTGTTCACCACGTTCACCGCCGTGGCGCCTTCCGACAAGCCCAAATATCTTTTCCTCACCGTCTATGACGAGCCGCAGGGCGTGCCAGAGACGCATAACCAGCGCACCGCCGCCTGGAACGCCGGCGCCACCACGGGCCGCATCATCGAGCGCGTGACGCCGCTTCTGGGCCTGCCGCCGCGTCCCATCGTGCCCACGACGTCTTTCCCCACCGTCGCGAAACTGGGGATCGGCCTGCCGAGCTCCGGGAGCAATTGGCGTTGAGGCGGCTCGCCGACCTTTTGCCGCAACAGGCCGACGCGCTCGCGCGTGGCGGCCTTGGCGCGCGCGAGGTCGCGGGGATTTGCAGCGACAGCCGGCGCGTGCGGCCGGGCTTTCTTTTCTTCGCGCTGCGCGGGGCGAAGGAGGACGGGCTCGTGCATGCGCCCGCAGCCCTCGCCGCCGGCGCGCTCGCCGTGGTGGCGGAGCGGGCGCTTGAAGGCCCGCAGGCGGCCGATTGCATCGTCGTCGCCGACGCGCGCCTCGCGCTTGCGCAGGCGGCCGCGCGTTTCCATGGCGCGCAGCCCGCCGTCGTGGTCGCCGTCACCGGCACGAGCGGCAAGACGTCGGTCGCCGCTTTCGTGCGGCAGATCTGGGCGCATGCGGGCCTGCGCGCCGCCGCGCTCGGCACCACGGGCGTCGTCACCGACGCAGGCCTTGAGGAAGGCGCGCTCACCACGCCCGATCCTGTGGCGCTGCACGAGGCGCTGGCGCGTCTGGCCGCACGCGGGATCGATCATCTTGCGATGGAGGCGTCCTCCCACGGGCTCGATCAGCGCCGGCTCGACGGCGTGCGGCTCGCGGCCGGCGCGTTCACGAATCTCTCGCGCGACCATCTCGACTACCACCCCGACATGGACTCCTATTTCGCCGCGAAAATGCGCCTGTTCGACGCGCTGCTCGCGCCGGGCCAGCCGGCTGTGATCGACGTCGACGGCGAATGGGGCCAGCGCGCCGCAGCGCTGTGCGCCGCGCGCGGGCTCAAGACGTTCACTGTGGGGCGCGCGGGCGCCGACCTGCGCCTGCTGCATGTGGAGGCGCGCGTCGACGCGACACGCATCGTCGTGGCCTGCGCGGGCGGCGAGCATGCGCTCGCCCTGCCGCTCGCGGGTGATTTCATGGTCTCCAACGCGCTCGTGGCGGCGGGCCTGTGCATCGCGACGGGCACACCGCCTGCGCGCGCGCTCGCCGCGCTTGAGAGCCTGCAGGGCGCGCCCGGCCGGCTCGAGAAAGCGGGCGAACGCAATGGCGCGCCGGTGTTCGTGGACTACGCCCACAAGCCGGACGCGCTGGAGAAGGTGCTCGCGGCGCTGCGCCCGCTCACGAAGGGGCGGCTTGTTGTGGTGTTCGGCTGCGGCGGCGATCGCGACCGCGGCAAGCGGCCCATCATGGGCGAGATCGCCGCGCGCGGGGCCGACATCGTGATCGTCACCGACGACAATCCCCGTTCGGAGGACCCCGCCACAATCCGCGCGCAGATTCTCGCGGGCGCGCCCGGCGCCCGGGAGATCGCCGACCGGGGCGAGGCGATCCGCGCCGCCATCGACCTGCTGCAGCCCGGCGACGCGCTCGTGATCGCCGGCAAAGGCCATGAAACGGGCCAGATCGTCGGCGACGTGAAACATCCCTTCTCGGATATGGAGGCCGCGCGGCGAGCGCTGGCGCAATCGGCATGAATGATCATCTCTGGTCCGGCCTCGGTCTTGTGGCGCCGCTCCAGGCGCGGCTGATCGGCCGCCCGCCCGAAGGCGTGGACGGCGTGTCGATCGACACCCGCACGCTGGAGCCGGGCGACCTGTTCTTCGCCATCAAGGGCCATAACAGCGACGGCCACGCCTTCGTGGAGAAGGCTTTCGCGCTCGGCGCCGCCGCTTGCGTCGTGGACGAGGCGCATGTGGATTTCATCGCCGCCTCGGGCCCGCTCTATGTCGTGCGCGACACGCTTAGCGCCATGGAGGGTCTGGGCCGGGCCGCGCGCGCGCGTTCGAAAGCCTGGATCGCCGCCGTGACAGGCTCTGTCGGCAAGACGTCCACCAAGGAGATGCTGCGGCTCACGCTCGACCATTTCGGGCCGACCCACGCCTCCGCGGCGTCCTACAACAATCATTGGGGCGTGCCGCTCACCCTCGCGCGCATGCCGCAGAGCGCGCAATATGGCGTGTTCGAGATCGGCATGAACCATGCGGGCGAGATCACGCCGCTTGTGGGCATGGTGCGCCCGCATGTGGCGGTGATCACCGCCATCGCGCCGGTGCATCTTGAAAATCTCGGCTCGCTTGAGGCGATCGCGGACGCGAAGGCGGAGATATTCAGCGGCCTTGCGCCCGACGGCGTCGCCGTCATCAACAGGGACGCGCCGCATTTCACGCGCCTTTACGACGCCGCGCAGGCCGCCGGCGCCAAGCGCATCCTCACCTTTGGCGAACATGAACACGCCGACGCCCGGCTCGTTCTCGTGCGCCGGCGCGACAATCACAACATGGTCGAGGCGACGGCGTTTGGCGAAAGGCTCGCCTATCGCATCGCCGCGCCCGGCAAACACGTGGCGCTGAATTCGCTCAGCGCGCTGCTCGTCGCCCACGCCATGGGCGTGGACGTGAACGAGGCCGCGGAGACATTCGCGGAGTTCAAGGCGCCTGCGGGGCGGGGCGCGCAGACGCGGCTGCGCATTCCCGGCGGTGATTTCCTGCTCATCGACGAAGCCTACAACGCCAATCCCGTCTCCATGCGCGCGGCGTTTGACGTGCTGGCGGCGAGCCCTGTGGGCGAGGGCGGCCGACGCATCGCCGTGCTGGGCGACATGCTGGAGCTCGGGCCCGACGAAGCGCAATTGCATCGCGAACTCGCCGACGCCGTCGCGGCAGCAAGCGTCGATCTCGTCTTCGCGGCTGGGCCTCTTATGAAGAATTTGTTCGATGCTTTGCCGCCCCATCGTCGCGCCCTGTGGGCGCCGACCTCGGCCGCGCTGCAGGAAGAACTGCCTCGCGCCATCCGCCCCGGCGATGCGGTGATGGTGAAAGGCTCGAACGGCAGCAAGATGGGAGCCGTCGTGGTCGCCATCCGCGCCTTCGCCGCCAAACAAAAGCCCGAGAGCGCCTCATGCTGACTTTCCTGGCCGATTTCTCAAACGTGTTCGGCCCACTGAACGTGTTTCGCTACATCACCTTCCGCGCCGGCGGCGCCACGGTGACAGCGCTTCTGCTCGTCTTTCTGTTCGGCCCCGCCATCATCAACGCTCTGCGCCTGAAACAGGGCAAGGGTCAGCCCATCCGCGTGGACGGGCCGGAAAGCCATCTGCTCACCAAGAAGGGCACGCCCACAATGGGCGGGCTGATGATCCTGTTCGGCGTCGTCACGTCGGTGCTGCTCTGGGCCAATCCCAAGAGCCCCTTCGTGTGGATCGTGCTTCTGGTGACGCTGGGCTTCGGCGCCATCGGCTTCTACGACGATTATCTGAAGGTGACGAAGCAAACGCATGAAGGCTTCTCCGGCCGCGCGCGCCTCGCCATCGAAGGGGCGATCGCCGTCCTGGCGTGCGGCGCGATGATGTGGTTCGGCCCCGCCAATGTCACGGGCCTCGCGGTGCCGCTGGTCAACGGCTTCGTGATGGACCTCGGCCTGTTCTTCGTCGTGTTCGGCGCCTTCGTCATCATCGGCGCGGGCAATGCGGTCAATCTCACCGACGGGCTCGACGGTCTCGCCATCGTGCCGGTGATGATCGCGGCCGGGTCCTTCGGCGTCATCGCCTGGGTGGTGGGCAACGCGATCTTCTCCTCGCATCTGGGCGTGAACTTCGTGCCGGGCACGGGCGAGCTGGCGGTGGTCTGCGGCGCCGTGATCGGCGCGGGCCTCGGCTTCCTGTGGTTCAACGCGCCGCCGGCCTCGATCTTCATGGGCGATACGGGTTCGCTGGCGCTGGGCGGGCTTCTGGGCGCGGTGGCGGTGGCGACCAAGCATGAGATCGTGCTTGGCATCGTCGGCGGCCTGTTCGTTCTCGAGGCGCTCTCGGTCATTCTGCAGGTCGGCTATTTCAAAATGACCGGCCGCCGCATTTTCCTGATGGCGCCCTTCCACCACCATCTGGAGAAGATGGGCTGGCAGGAGCCGCAGATCGTCATCCGCATGTGGATTTTCTCATTCGTGCTCGCCATGATCGGACTGGCGACGCTGAAAGTGCGATAGGGGGCGTCGATGGTGTCACGCGCTGAAATGTCGCCGTTCGCCAGCTGGTGGTGGACGATCGACCGCTGGCTGCTCGCGGGGCTTGCGGTGCTCATGGTGATGGGCGTCGTGTTCACCATGGCGGGCTCACCGCCCGTGGCCGAGCGCCTTGGCCTGTCAACGTTTCATTTCGTCAACCGCCATCTCGTCTATCTGTGCGCGGCGGTGGCGCTGATGATCGTCACCTCTTTCCTCTCGCCGCGCATGGTGCGCCGGGCGGCGCTGCTGCTCTTCGTCGCGGGCATGGCCGGCGTCGTGCTCGCCATTCTCTACGGCGTCGAGATCAAGGGCGCGCGGCGCTGGATTTTCGGCGTGCAGCCGTCGGAATTCGTGAAGCCGGCTTTCGTCGTGCTCGCCGCATGGGCCTTTTCGGAAGGCGCGCGGCGCGGCGACGTGCCGGGCACCACCTTCGCCGTGCTGCTTCTGCCGCTCACCGTCGGCCCCTTCATGCTGCAGCCCGATTTCGGCCAGACCGTGCTGATCGTGCTCGTCTGGTCGGGCCTGTTCTTCATGGCGGGCCTGCACTGGCTGTGGGTGGCGGGCATCGGCGGTTTCGCGGTCTGCGGCGGATTGCTCGCCTACAAGATCCTGCCGCACGTGCGCGTGCGCATCGACAAATTCCTGAACACGACCGACGGGCCAGCCACCAATCCCGGCAATTCGTTCCAGAGCGACATCGCGGTGGAAAGCTTCGTGCAGGGCGGCTGGCTCGGCAAGGGGCCGGGCGAGGGCTCGCTCAAGCGCATTCTGCCGGATTCGCACACCGACTTCATTTTCGCCGTCACCGGCGAGGAGTTCGGCATTCTGGCGAGCCTCACGCTGATGCTCGTCTTCGCCTTCATCGTGCTGCGCGGCTTCCTCGTCGCCTCGCGTAACGAGGATTCCTTCTGCCGCTTCGCGACGGCGGGGCTGGTCATGCTGTTCGGCCTGCAAAGCTCGATCAACATGGCGGTCAACCTGCATCTTCTGCCCGCCAAGGGCATGACGCTTCCCTTCATCTCCTATGGCGGCTCGTCGCTCCTGTCGCTGGCGATCGGCATGGGTTTTCTCATCGCCGTGACGCGCCGGCGGCCGCGTTCGGAGATTTTCGAACGCGTGACGCCGTGAGAGCGCGCGCATGAGCGAGGGGCGGCTCATCCTTCTTTGCGCGGGCGGCACCGGCGGGCACCTGTTCCCCGCCGAGGCGCTGGCGGAGGAGCTGACGCGGCGCGGCTACGCCGTGGAGCTGATGACGGATGCGCGCGCGCTTAAATACGGCGCCCGCTTTCCCGCCCGCGCCGTGCATAGCGTGGATGCGGCGACGCCCACGGGCGGCTCGCTTCTCGCCAAGGCGCGCGCCGCCTTCGTGCTTCTGCGCGGCGTATGGCAGGCGCTGCGCCTCCTGCGCCGGCTCAGGCCCGCCTGCGTGGTGGGCTTCGGCGGCTATCCCACCGTGCCGCCGCTCACCGCCGCCGCCCTCCTGCGCATCCCCGCCGTGCTGCATGAGCAGAACGCGGTGATGGGCCGCGCCAACCGTTTCCTTGCGGGGCGCGTCGCGCGCGTGGCGACGGGCTTTCCCCAGCTTGCGGGCGCGGACGTGGCTGACCGATGCGTTTTCGTCGGCAATCCGGTTCGGCCTGCGGTTCTTGAGGCTGCGCGCATGTCGCCGCCGGGCTTTGCGGAGGGGCGCCTGCGCCTGCTCGTCACCGGCGGCTCGCAAGGCGCGCGGGTGATGTCCGACGTGACGCCTACCGCGCTTGAACTGCTCGCGCAGGACCTGCGCGCGCGCATCGATCTTGTGCAGCAGGCGCGGGCGGAGGACGAGGCGCGCGTGCGCGAGGCCTATGCGCGCCTTGGCGTCAACGCGCAGGTCGCGCCTTTCTTCGCCGATCTGCCGGCGCACATGGCGCAGGCGCATCTGGTGATCGCCCGCGCGGGCGCCTCCACCGTCAGCGAGCTGTCGGTCGTCGGCCGCGCGTCCCTTCTCGTGCCTTTCCCTTTCGCGCTCGACCAGGATCAGGCGGCCAACGCCGCCGAGCTTGCGCGCAGCGGCGCAGCTCTGGTCATCGCCCAGTCCGATTTCACGCCGCAGCGCCTCGCGCGCGAGATTGAAGCCGTCTTCGCGGATCCGCAGGGCTTGACGCGGCGCGCTGCGGCGGCCAAGAGCGCAGGTGTGCCTGACGCCGCCGCGCGGCTCGCCGATCTCGTCGCCCGCGTCGCGGGGCCCGCCCACGGCTGAGGGGAGCAGAGGAGCCAGCATGAAACTTCCGCGCGAACTCGGCCCCATCCACTTCGTCGGCATCGGCGGCATCGGCATGTCGGGCATCGCAGAAGTGCTTCTCAACCAGGGCTATGCGGTGCAGGGCTCCGACGCCTCGGAGAACGCCAATGTGCTGCGCCTGCGCGAGCGCGGCGCGCGCGTCTTCGTCGGCCATGACGCGAAGAATCTCGGCGACGCCGAAGTGGTCGTCGTCTCGACGGCGATTCGCCGTGACAATCCCGAACTCGCCGCCGCGCGCGAGAAGCGCCTTCCCGTGGTGCGGCGCGCGGAAATGCTCGCCGAACTCATGCGCCTCAAGCGCTCCATCGCGGTGGCCGGCACGCATGGCAAGACCACGACCACCTCCATCGTCGCGGCGCTGCTTGATGCGGGCGGGTTCGATCCCACCGTCATCAACGGCGGCATCATCAACGCCTATGGCACCAATGCGCGGCTGGGCGCGGGCGAATGGATGGTGGTGGAGGCCGACGAGAGCGACGGCACGTTCCTGAAACTGCCGGCGGACGTTGCGATCGTCACCAATATCGATCCCGAGCATCTCGATCATTTCAAGACGTTCGACGCCATCAAGGACGCGTTCCGCGCGCTCGTCGAGAACCTGCCCTTCTATGGTTTCGCGGTGATGTGCCTCGACTATCCCACGGTGCAGGAGCTTGTGGGCCGCATCGAGGACCGGCGCGTCATCACCTATGGCGAGAATCCGCAGGCTGACGTGCGCCTGCTCGATGTCGATCTGTCGGGCGGCGCCTCGCGCTTCAACGTGCTCATCCGCGACCGCGCGACCGCGCAGGCGACCTATCTTGAAAATCTCGTGATGCCCATGCCCGGCCATCACAATGCGCTCAACGCCACCGCCGCCGTCGCCGTCGCTCATGAGCTGGGCATGTCGTCGGAGGGAATCCGCAAGGCGCTTGCGGGTTTCGGCGGCGTGAAGCGGCGCTTCACCCGCGTCGGCGAATGGAAGGGCGCGCTCATTTTCGACGATTACGGCCACCACCCCGTCGAGATCGCAGCGGTCCTGCGCGCCGCGCGTGCCTCCACGAAGCAGAAGGTCGTGGCCGTCGTCCAGCCCCACCGCTATTCGCGCCTGCAGGCGCTGTTCAATGATTTCGCGACCTGTTTTAACGACGCCGATTGCGTGATCGTGGCCGATGTCTATCCCGCCGGCGAGAAGCCGCTCGCAGGCTTCGACAAGGCCCATCTCGTCGCCGCCATCAAGGCGCATGGCCATCGCAACGTGATCGCGCTCGAGGGGCCGCAGGCGCTGGCGCGCACGGTCGCGGGCGTCGCGGGAGAGGGCGATTACGTCGTCTGTCTGGGCGCGGGCAACATCACCCAATGGGCCGCGCAATTGCCCGGCGAACTGGCGGAGCTGGGCGCGTGAGCTTTCCCGACATCGTCGAGGGGCTGCGCGCGCAGGCGCCTGACCTGCGCGGCCGGCTCGTCGCCAATGCGCCGCTTGCGCCCTACACATGGTTTCGCGTGGGCGGGCCGGCGCAGGCGCTGTTCACGCCGGCCGACGAGGACGATCTCGCTTATTTCCTGCAGCGCCTGCCGGCCGAGGTTCCGGTGACGACCATCGGCCTTGGCTCCAACATGATCGTGCGCGACGGCGGCGTGGCCGGCGTCGTGGTGCGGCTCTCCGGCAAGCCGTTCGGCGAGATCGAAATCCTTGAGGGCTGCAAAATACGCTGCGGCGCAGCGGTTCCCGACATGAAGCTCGCGCGCGCGGCAGCCGAGGCCGGGATCGAGGGGCTCGCCTTCTATCGCGGCATTCCCGGTTGCGTCGGCGGCGCCTTGCGCATGAACGCAGGCGCCCATGGCGGCGAGACGACGGACGTGCTCGTGGAGGCGCGCGGGGTGGACCGCGCCGGAGGGCTGCGCACGTTCTCCCACGCGGACATGGGTTTCTCCTATCGCCATTCGAGCGCGCCCGACGACGTGATCTTCACGAGCGCATTGTTTCAGGGCCGCCCCGGCGCGAGCGCCGACATTCTCGCCGAGATGGAGCGCATCATGGCCGCGCGCGAGGCCGCGCAGCCCATCCGCGAGAAGACTGGCGGCTCGACGTTCAAGAACCCCAAGCCTGACAGCGCCTGGAAGCTCATCGACGCCGCAGGTTGCCGCGGGCTCATCATGGGCGACGCGCAGGTGAGCGAGATGCACTGCAATTTCCTCATCAACCGAGGCTCGGCCACGGCGGCCGACATCGAGGGATTGGGCGAAGAGGTGCGTCGGCGCGTTAGGGAGAAGACGGGCGTCGAACTGCAATGGGAGATCCGGCGCATCGGCGCGCGCATTTAAGCGAGGAGGTTCGCATGAGTGACGACGCGGCTCGCTGGAAACACGACGGCGTGCGGGTGATCCCCGCCGGCTCCCTTGACGCCAACACGCCGCAGACGCCGGGCATGAACCGCGCCGCCGCGATCGATTTCGCGCGTGCGGGCGCGCAGAAACTGTGGGCCGGCACGGTGTCGATCCATGCAGGCGCGAAGACCGGCGCGCATCATCACGGACCGCTCGAAAGCGTGATCTATATCGTGCGCGGAAAAGCGCGCATGCGTTGGGGCGAAAGGCTCCAGTTCACGGCGGAGGCGGGGCCGGGCGATTTCATTTTCGTGCCGCCTTTCGTGCCGCATCAGGAGATCAACGCGAGCCAGGACGAGACGCTGGAATGCGTGCTCGTGCGCAGCGACGGGCAGGCGACCGCGATCAATCTCGACATCGAACCTGTTGAGGCGCCCGAAGACGTGAAGTGGATCGATCCCGTCCATCGCGCCTGAGCGCATGGGCGCGGGCGCGCGCGCACGCCTGAAGGCCGCGCTTCCCCACTTTCACCCTCCGGTAAGCTTAATGCCTTACTGCGAATGCACGACAGGCGCGCAGCCGACGCCGCGCGAACGAGAAAGGCCGCCCCCATGAGCGCTCCCAAGAGCAAGCACGTCGCCGTCCTGATGGGGGGCTGGTCGTCGGAGCGCGACGTCTCGCTGCGTTCGGGCGCGGCCTGCGCCAAGGCGCTCGAGGGCGAGGGCTACGCAGTGACGCGCGTCGACGTCGACCGCGACGTGGCGCGCAAGCTCGCGGAGCTGAAGCCGGACGTCGCCTTCAACGCCCTGCACGGCCCTGCGGGCGAGGACGGGTCGATCCAGGGCCTGCTCGAATTGCTGCGCATTCCCTACACCCATTCCGGCGTGCTCGCCTCCGCGCTCGCCATGAACAAGGCCATGGCCAAGATCGTGATGGCGGCCGCCGGCGTGCCCGTTCCGCAGGGGCGAATCGTTAACAGGCGGGACGCCGCGCGCGCTCATGCGCTTGAGCCGCCTTACGTTCTCAAGCCGATCGCGGAAGGATCGTCCTATGGCGTCTTCATCGTCGGCCAAGGTGAAGCCGCGCCGCCGGCCGCGCTCGCCGATCCCGACTGGCGATACGGGGAAACCCTTTTAGCTGAGAGGTTTATCGCAGGCAGGGAGCTAACCTGCGCCGTGATGGGCGACCGCGCTCTGGACGTCATCGACATCCGGGCGGCGGACGGCGGCTGGTACGATTACAACGCAAAATATTCAAAAGGCGGCTCAATCCACATCCTTCCGGCCGAACTTAAAGGAAATATTTACCAACACATTCAAGAGTTGGCGTTAACGGCGCACAGGGCGCTCGGGTGTCGCGGGGTGAGCCGCAGCGACTTCCGGTACGACGACCGACCCGATGGTACAGGGGAGCTCGTGGTCCTGGAGGTGAATACCCAACCGGGTATGACCGAAACGTCCCTCGTTCCGGAGCTCGCGGCGCATGCCGGGTTTTCGTTCGGTGAGTTGGTTCGATGGATGGTGGAAGACGCCTCCTGCGATCGATGACGGGGGCCTACCCCCCGCTATCTCCCGCCCAGCCTGCGCTGGCGGGTTACGCGGTCGCGCGTCCTGACGCCCATCGCCACGCGGGCCGGGGCTTCGTGTTCCGCCGCCGCCGTCGCTCGCGCGCCGCAGTGGCGCGTTTCTTCTCGTTCGCGCGCAGGCGCGGCGCAGGCTTCGCGCTCGTCGCCGCCCTGTTCGCTGGCGTCGGCCTTTACGGCGGCGTCATCGGCGGCGGTCTTGATCGCTATGTGGCCGAACACGGCGCCTTCGAGGACATCGCCGCGCGCGCCATCGGCTTTGGCGTCCGCCAGATCACGATCTCCGGCCAGCGCACGCTTTCGCCCGCCGAAGTGCTCGCCGCCGCTGAGATCACAGACCGCAATTCGCTGCTGTTCCTCGATCCCGGCGCGGTGCGCGAACGTCTGATGGAGGATCCGCTCATCCTCGATGCGCGCGTGCGCAAACTTTATCCCGACCAGCTCGCCATCGAGATCGTCGAGCGCGACGCCTTCGCTTTGTGGCAGAACGATGGGCAGGTGTTCGTCATCGCCTCCGACGGCAAGCCGATCGACACGCTGCGCGACGAGCGTCTTGCGAATCTTCCCTTCGTGGTGGGCGAGGGCGCCAACGAGCGCGTCGCAGAGTTCCAGCGCATCGTGGACGCGGCGGGCGATTTCAAGTCCAAGATCCGCGCCGGCGTGCTGGTCACCAACCGCCGCTGGAATGTGAAGCTCACCAACGGCGTCGACGTGAAATTGCCCGAACAGAATCCCGAAGCCGCCATCGCGGCGCTCGCTCAGCTCGCCCGTGAGCAGAAGGTCCTCGACAAGGACCTGCTCTCCATCGACATGCGCATTCCCGGCCGCATGGTCGCGCGCCTGAGCGAGGAAGCCGGCGCCGCGCGCGCCGAGTCGCTCGCCAAACGTCCGAAGCGGGGGCCGGCATGAGCGCGCAATATTACACTCCGCGCATGAAGCCCCTGTCGGCGCGCAAGAGCGCGATCCTCTGCGCGCTCGACGTGGGCACCTCGAAAGTGGCCTGCCTGATTGCGCGGCTCATGCCCGCCGAACAATCCGATCTGCTGCGCGGCCGCACCCATCGCTGCCGCATTCTCGGCATCGGCCATCAGCGCTCGCGCGGTCTCAAGGGCGGCGTGGTCATCGACATGGAGGAGGCCGAGAAGGCGATCCGCCTTGCCGTCGACGCCGCCGAGCGCATGGCCGGCGTTCAGGTCGAGAGCGTGATCGTCAACATCAGCGGCGGTCGCCTCGGCTCCAATTTTTATGGCGCGAAAGTGCGCGTGGGCCGCAAGTCCGTTTCCGAAGCCGACGTGCAGCGCGTCCTTGAGGGCGCCGCCTCTCACGCCGCCCAGCAGGGCCGCGCGGTCATGCACTCCCTGCCGCGCGCCTTCGCGCTCGACGGGGCCGCAGGCGTGCGCGATCCGCGCGGCATGATCGGCGAGGAACTGGGCGCGCAGATGCATGTCGTCAGCAGCGATGCGGCTTCCGCGCGCAATCTGATGCTGGCGGTGGAGCGTTGCCATCTCGACGTGGAGGCGGTCGTCGCCACGCCTTACGCGGCCGGCCTCGCCTCCCTCATCGATGACGAGGCGGAGATGGGAACGATCGTCGTCGATCTTGGCGGCGGCACCACCTCCATCGCCGTGTTCGCCGACAACAGGCTCGAACATGTGGACGCGATCGCGGTGGGCGGCAATCACGTGACGATGGACGTCGCGCGCGGCCTCACCCTGCGCCTGTCCGACGCGGAGCGCCTGAAGACCTATTACGGCGCCTGCATCTCCTCGCCCTCTGACGATCGCGAGACGATCGCGGTCAGCCAGGTCGGCGAGGACGGGGATCAGGTGACGCATCTGCCCAAGTCCAGCCTCGTGCGCATCATCAAGCCGCGGGTGGAGGAGATTCTCGAACTGGTGCGCGACCGGCTCGCGAGCGCGGGCTATGCGCCGCAGGGCGGCCAGCGCCTCGTGCTCACGGGCGGCGCAAGCCAGCTCACCGGCCTGCCGGAGGCGGCGCGCCGCATCATTTCAAGCCAGGCGCGGCTCGGCCGTCCGCTCGGCATTCAGGGCCTGCCGGAATCGGCCAAGAACCCCGCGTTCGCAGCGGCGGTGGGCCTGATCCTTTACCCGCAATACGCGGGCATCGAGTTCTTCGAGCCGCGTCGAATGCCGATGCTGCAGGCGGCCAGCGGAGAGGGATACGTCGGCAATGTGGTTCGGTGGTTGAAGAGCAGTTTTTGAGAATGCGCCTGCGGGCGGGCCGCGCGGCGGCCGGCGCGCCCAAGGGTGGGACGAAACATGAGGACGGGCGCAGCGCCCAGCAAATCGAGAGGCTGAAATGACGATCAATCTGAAGGCGCCTGAGCTCCGCGAACTGAAGCCCCGCATCATGGTCTGCGGCGTCGGCGGCGCCGGCGGCAATGCGGTGAACAACATGATCACCTCGGGCCTGGCGGGCGTCGACTTCATCGTCGCCAACACCGACGCGCAGGCGCTGACGTCCTCCAAGGCCGATCGCATCATCCAGATGGGCATGCAGGTGACCGAAGGCCTCGGCGCCGGCGCCCAGCCTGAAGTGGGCCGCGCGGCCGCTGAAGAGGCGATGGAGGAGATCCGCGACCACTTCGCCGGCGTGCACATGGTGTTCGTCACCGCGGGCATGGGCGGCGGCACGGGCACGGGCGCTGCGCCTGTCATCGCGCGCGCTGCGCGCGACATGGGCATTCTGACGGTCGGCGTCGTCACCAAGCCGTTCCAGTTCGAGGGCATGCGCCGCATGCGCATCGCGGAATCGGGCATCACCGAATTGCAGAAGTCGGTGGACACGCTGATCGTGATTCCCAACCAGAACCTGTTCCGCGTCGCCAATGAAAAGACCACCTTCGCCGACGCCTTCTCGATGGCCGACCAGGTGCTCTATTCCGGCGTGGCCTGCATCACCGACCTCATGGTGAAGGAAGGCCTCATCAACCTCGACTTCGCCGACGTGCGCGCGATCATGCGTGAAATGGGCAAGGCGATGATGGGCACGGGCGAGGCCACCGGCGAGCGCCGCGCGATCCTCGCCGCGGAGGCCGCCATCGCCAATCCGCTGCTCGACGAAACCTCCATGCGCGGCGCGCGCGGCCTGCTGATCTCGATCACCGGCGGCAACGACCTGACGCTCTATGAGGTGGACGAGGCGGCGAGCCGCATCCGGCAGGAAGTGGACGAGGAAGCCAACATCATCCTCGGCGCCACGTTCGATGAATCGCTCGACGGCATCGTGCGCGTCTCGGTGGTCGCCACCGGCATCGACACGCCCGCCAAGCAGATCAACGCGGCCGAGACCCGCATCGCGGAAGCCGCCGAGAAGCTGCGCGCTCAGGCCGTGGCCGGTCAGCGTCCCGCCGCCTTCCAGGGCGCGCCGACCGCCCCCGTCGCGCCTGTCGCTCCGCTCGCCCCGCCGCCGGCAGCCGAGCCCGCCGCGCAGCCTTACTACGCCGAGCCGGCGGCGCCTGCGCCCGCGCCCTTGCAGCAGGCTCCCGCCTATGCGCCCGCTCAGGCGCTGGCGCAGGGCGCTCAGGACGTGCAGATCGAGCCGATCCGTCGCCCGGCCGCCTATGCTCCCGCGCCCGCGCCCGCGCCGGTCGCGACCGAAGCCCACGCGCCCCACGACGCAGGCCCCTTCGTGCCGCCGCAGGCCGAGCGCGTGATGCGGCCCCCGCGCATGCCCACGCCTGAGGAGCTGCCGCTCCCCGCGCAGGCCCAGCTCGCCGCCATGCGCGGCGAACGGCCTGCGGAAGGCCACCCCGAGCAGAAGCGCCGGGGCCTGCTGGAGCGCCTCACCGCTTTCGCGCGCGCCTTGCCCGAGGAGTCGCAGCAGTCCCAGCCGGCCCCGGTTCAGGCGCGCCCCCGCGCCCCCATGGCGCCGATGGCCGCCCCGATCCCGGCTCCGCGCCCGGCCGCTCAGCCGCAGGCTCCCCATCCGGCCGCCCATCAGGCGCCTCATATGGATTACGCCCGCCGCCCGCAGGCCCAGCTGCCCCAGGCCCCGCGCCAGCAGCAGCTTGACCTGCATGGCCGCGCGGTGCCCGCGCGCTCGATCGAGGACGACCACCTCGAAATCCCGGCTTTCCTGCGGCGCCAAAGCAGCTGAGCCGCAAGCGAAATCCGGCTTGAAAGAGCCCGCGCCGCACCCCGGCGCGGGCTTTTTAGTTCATTGAAATCATTCAGACTCGATTAAGCATAACGCCTAGTTTTCCCCTTTGTTACACGCGGTAAGAAAGCGTGATTTTGGAATGGCGGAACCAAGGCTTAATTTGGCGAGGCGGTTCAGGGTTCTGCGCATGGCGAGGCAAGTCGCGCGCGGGAAGCCGGCCCAGACGTCGAGGCTCCCGAAGCGGGGCCGGGCGTCGACCCAGGGACAAAGCGTCGGATGCGACGCGGGAGGCCGGCAGGCTTCATCGCGGAGGCGGCGCCTTGCGGCCAGGAGAGGTCGCTGTTCGCCGCGCCCGGCGCGGACCAGACGACCAGCGCCCCCGGGCGCTTGTGGAGTTCAGCGTCTCCGGGCGCTTGTGGAAATCAGCGCTACACGCGCCAGCAGCGAGCGACGCATGAGACCGGCCAGACAGACGACGTTGAAGGGGCGCATCGCCCTCTCCGGCGCAGGCGTCCATTCCAACGCGCCCGCTCATCTCGTCCTGCGGCCCGCCGAGGCCAATTCCGGCATCACCTTCCTGCGCACCGGGCTTGAAGGCGGTCGCGAGCGCAGCATCGAGGCGAAGTGGTCTCAGGTGACGATGACTGAATTGTGCACCGTCATCGGCGATTCCTCCTCGGGCGCCGTCTCCACCATCGAACATTTGCTCGCCGCGCTCGCCGGCCTTGGCGTGGACAATGCGCGCGTCGAGGTGGACGGGCCTGAAGTGCCGATCATGGACGGATCGGCTGCGGCCTTCGTCGAGGCGATCGACGCCGTTGGCCTGACCGAGCTCGCCGCGCCGCGCCGCTATGTGAAAGTGCTCAAGCCCGTGCGCGTGGAGCATGGGCGCGCCTTCTCCGAACTGCGCCCCGCCGCGGAAGGCTTCCGCCTTGAGGTGGAGATCGACTTTGCGCAGGGGATCATCGGCCGCCAGAAGAAGACGATCGATCTCGACGCGAAGACGTTCCGCCGCGAAATCGCGCGCGCGCGCACGTTCGGCTTCGTGAGCGACGTCGAGCGCCTCTGGAAAGCGGGCTTCGCGCTCGGCGCCTCGCTCGACAATTCGGTCGCGCTGGAGGAAGGCCGCATTCTCAATCCGGAAGGCTTGCGGTTCGCCGACGAATTCGTGCGCCACAAGACGCTCGACGCGGTGGGCGACCTTGCGCTCGCCGGCGCGCCGCTGATCGGCGCTTATCGCTCCTATTGCGGCGGCCACCGCATGAACGTCGCCGTGCTGGAGGCCCTGTTCAAGGACCATTCCAATTATGCGATCGTGGAGGCGAGCGCGCAGCGCCTTGGCGGCCGCGCTGAACCGGCTTTCGCCGCCGCGCCCGCCTTCTCGGCCGAGCTCAACTGAGCCATTCGCGCGAGACGGCGCGAATTAGCCACAATCCAGCGCCAAAGCCCGCTCCGCGGGCCGCGACTCCATAGGCGTGGCCGCGCTCGCGAGTGGCGCGCCCGCCGCTTTTGTTGTAGAAGCCGTTCCCATGCTTCGCCCGGCCTCAACGCCGGGCGCGTCGTCTGGCGGGCGTGCTCGCGGACACATTCCCTTGAGGCGAGTCACCATGCAGCGCGTCGAGACCCTTCAGCCGCAGCTTCCGCAAGCCCGCCGTCGCGGCGCCCGTCTGGCGGGCCTGTGCGCCGCCATCCTGCTGGCGGGGGCTGCGGGCGGTTGCTCCACGCTCGACTCGCTCAATCCGTTCGGCGGCGAAAAATATGAAATGAAGCTTCTGCCGGACGAGCCGGCCGAGGCGATCTACGATCAGGGCCTCGCGCGCCTGGCGCGCAACGACCATGACGGCGCGGCCAAGAAATTCGCCGAGCTCGAAAAGCAGTTTCCCTTCTCGCAATGGTCGCGCAAGGGCCTTCTGATGGTGGTCTATTCCCACTATGAGGGCCGCAAATACGATGACGCCGTCGTGGCCGGCAATCGCTACGTCAGCCTTTATCCCTCGACGCCGGAGACGCCTTACGCGCTCTATCTGATCGGCATGTCGATGTACAACCAGATCCCCGACATCTCGCGCGATCAGGACCGCGCGGAGCAGGCGGTGAAGGTGTTCAACGACCTTGTGCAGAAGTTCCCGAAGTCGGAATACGCCGAGGAGGCGAAGTTCAAGATCCTCGTCGCGCGCGACCAGCTCGCGGGCAAGGAAATGTCGGTCGGGCGCTATTACCTGTCGCGCAAGAATTACACGGCGGCCGCCAACCGCTTCCGCGAAGTGCTCGGCAAGTATCAGACGACGCGCCATTCCGAGGAAGCGCTCTATCGGCTGACGGAAGCCTATCTCGCGCTGGGCATCACCCAGGAGGCGCAGACCGCGGCGGCCGTGCTGGGGCACAATTTCCCCGACAGCCAGTGGTACAAGGACGCCTACGCGCTCCTCCAGACCGGCGGGCTCCAGCCCAGCGAAAACCGCGGCTCGTGGATTTCGCGCGTGTTTCGGACGACCTCGCAATCCTGATATGTTTCGGGAACGCCTGATTCTGGGTTCCCTATGCTTGTTCAGCTCGCGATCCGCGACATCGTCCTGATCGACCGGCTCGATCTCGAGCCGTCGGACGGGCTGACCGTGCTCACCGGCGAGACGGGCGCGGGCAAATCCATCCTGCTTGACGCTTTCGCGCTGGCGCTGGGCGCGCGCGGCGACGGATCGCTTGTGCGCGAGGGCCAGGCGCAGGGGCAGGTCACCGCCGTATTCTCGCTGTCCGCGCGTCACCCCGCGCTCGCGGCCGCGCAGGCGCAGGACATCGAGGTCGAGGGCGACCTGATCCTGCGGCGCGTGCAGATGAGCGACGGGCGCACGCGCGCCTTCGTCAACGATCAGCCTGTGAGCGTGCAGGCGCTGCGCGCCATCGCCGCCTCGCTGGTCGAGATTCACGGACAGCACGACGACCGCGCGCTCGTCGATCCCGCCATGCATCGCGCCCTCATCGACGCGGCCGGCGGGCTTGAGAGCGAGGTCGGCGCCGTGCGCAAGGCGTGGGCGGCCGCGCGCGAGGCGCGGCAGGCGCTCGCCGACGAGGAGGCGCGAATCGCAAAGGCGCGCGCCGACGCCGATTACCTGCGCCACGCCCATGCGGAGCTCACCAAGCTCACTCCGCAGCCGCGCGAGGAGGAGGAGCTGGCCGCGCGCCGCACGGCCATGCAGCAATCCGAAAAGATCGTCTCCGAATTGCGCGACGCCGATGACGCGCTGTCGGGAGAACATGCGCCGACGCCGCTGCTGCATGGCGTGATGCGCCGCCTTGAGCGGCGCGCGCAACAGGCGCCGCAGCTTGTCGAGCCCTCGCTGAAGGCGCTCGACGCGGCGCTGAACGCAGTCGATCTCGCCGCGCAGGCGGTGAGCGAGGCTCTGCGCGCGTGTGATTTCGATCCCCGCGAACTGGAGCAGATCGAAGAGCGTCTGTTCGCGCTGCGTGCGGCCGCGCGCAAATATTCCGTGCCCGTGGACGATCTCGCCGCGCTCGCCGCGCGCTATGAGTCCGACCTTGCATCCCTCGACGCAGGCGAGGCGCGCCTTGTCGAACTCGCGCGCGCAGCCGAGGCCGCGCAGGCGCGCTATCGCACGCTCGCCGACGCCTTGAGCGCCGCGCGCGTCAAGGCCGCCGCCGCCCTCGACAAAAAGGTGAACGGCGAGCTCAAGCCGCTGAAACTCGATCAGGCGCGCTTCTCCACGCAGGTCTCAAGCGAGCTCGACAACGCCGGGCCCGACGGTCTCGACCGGGTGGAGTTCTGGGTGCAGACCAATCCGGGCACGCGGCCGGGTCCGCTCATGAAAGTGGCGTCCGGCGGCGAGCTTGCGCGCTTCATGCTGGCTTTGAAAGTCGTGCTGGCGGATCGCGGCTCGGCGCCCACGCTCGTCTTCGACGAGATCGACACCGGCGTGGGCGGCGCGGTCGCCGACGCCATCGGCCAGCGGCTCGCACGGCTCGCTGCGCGCGTGCAGGTGCTTGCTGTCACCCACGCCCCCCAGGTCGCCGCCCGCGCGAGCGGCCATTTGCGCATCGCCAAATCAGCCGCCGACAAAGGCAAGCGCGTCGCCACCCGCGTCGAGCCGCTCGCCGAGGATGCGCGCCGCGAGGAGATCGCCCGCATGCTGGCGGGCGCCACGATCACGGATGAAGCGCGGGCGGCCGCCCGCCGTCTGATCGAAGGCGCGCAGGCGGGGTGAGGCGGGCCGCGTAGCTGCCGGTCGCGTCGTCACGGAATTGCGTCGATCACGACCTTCACCGCATGCGCGGCGCGTGACGCGCGCATGACCGCAGGGAAAAGCGTCCCGACCCGCAGGCCGCCGCCGGGCGCGGGTTCCGGCTTCACCACGGCGCTGGCGCGCGCTATGTGAGGGCGCATGAAGAAGCCCGTTCCCGTCGAAGATCTCACGCCGATCGAGGCGCGCGTCGAACATGCGCGCCTGCATGATGAGATCGCCGCCCACGACGTCGCCTATCACCAGAAGGACGCGCCCGTCGTCTCCGACGCGGAATATGACGCGCTGCGCCGGCGCTACGAGGCGCTGGAGGCGCAGTTCCCCGAGCTTGCCGGCGCGGCTTCGCTCTCGCGCAGCGTGGGCGCGGCGCCGTCGGAGAAATTCGCCAAGGTGCGCCACGCCGTGCCGATGCTCTCGCTCTCGAACGTGTTCGAGGAGGCGGAGGCGGAGGAATTCGTCGAGCGCGTGCGCCGCTTTCTCGGGCTTGGCGCAGGCCAGCCGATCGCTTTCGTCGCGGAGCCGAAGATCGACGGCCTGTCCTGCACGCTGCGCTATGAAGACGGCGCGCTCATGCAGGCTGCCACGCGCGGCGACGGCTACGAGGGAGAGGACGTCACCGCCAATGTGCGCACCATCGCCGAGATTCCGCACAGGCTTTCGGGGCGCGGCTGGCCGCGGGTGATGGAGGCGCGCGGCGAGATTTACATGCGCCGCAGCGATTTCGCCGCGCTCAACGCGCGGCAGGAAGCGGCGGGAGAGAAGGCGTTCGCTAATCCGCGCAACGCCGCCGCAGGCTCGCTGCGCCAGCTCGACTCCGCCGTCACCGCGCAGCGCCCGCTGCATTTCTTCGCTTACGCCTGGGGCGAATTGTCCGCGCCGCCGGCTGCGACCCAGATGGGCATGATCGAGGCGTTCCGCGGCTGGGGCCTGCCCACCAACGACGAGACCGTGCTGTGCGAAGACGCGGCCGCGCTCGTCGCCCATTACAGGCGCATCGCGGAAAACCGCGCGCGCCTGCCCTATGACATCGACGGCGTCGTCTACAAGGTCAACGACCTCGCTCTGCAGCAGCGGCTCGGCTTCGTGTCGCGTTCGCCGCGCTGGGCGGTGGCGCATAAATTCCCAGCCGAACAGGCGATGACGATTCTGCGCGGCATCGACGTGCAGGTCGGCCGCACCGGCGCGCTGACGCCCGTCGCGCGGCTTGAGCCTGTGACGGTGGGCGGTGTGGTGGTGACCAACGCCACCCTGCACAACGAAGACGAGATCGCCCGCAAGGACGTGCGCGTGGGCGACACTGTGATCGTCCAGCGCGCGGGCGACGTCATTCCGCAGATCGTCGCCGTCGCGCTCGACAAGCGTCCGCCGGGCCTTGCGCCTTACGCCTTCCCCCATGTCTGCCCTGCCTGCGGCTCGGCCGCCGTGCGCGAGCTTGACGCGAAGGGCGAGGCCGATGCGGTGCGCCGCTGCACGGGCGGCCTTGTGTGTCCCGCGCAGGCGGTCGAGCGGCTCAAGCATTTCGCTTCGCGCAACGCCTTCGACATCGAGGGGCTGGGCGACAAGCAGATCGAGTTTTTCTACGAGAAGGGGCTCATCCGCGCGCCGGCGGACGTCTTCACGCTTGAGGCGCGCGATTCCGATCCCGCAAGCCTCGTGAAGATCCGCAATTTCGAGGGCTTTGGCGAAACCTCCGTGCGCAATCTGTTCGCCGCCATCGCCGCGCGCCGGTCGGTTGCGCTCAACCGATTCATCTTCGCGCTCGGCATGCGCCATGTGGGCGAGACGAACGCGCGCCGCCTCGCGCGTCATTTCGAAACCTTCGAGGCTTTGCGCGCGACCGCGCGCGCCGCGCAGGACAAGGACTCGGAAGCGCGGGCGGAGATCACGAACATCGAAGGCGTCGGCGACGTGGTGGCCGAGGCGGTCGTCGATTTCTTCGCTGAGCCGCATAATGAAACTGCGCTTGATGCGCTTCTGCGCGAAGTCACGCCGGTTCCCATGGAGCGGGTGGAATCGACGTCGCCTGTCGCGGGCAAGACCATCGTCTTCACGGGCGCGCTTGAGCGCATGACGCGCGAGGAGGCGAAGGCGATGGCGGAGCGGCTTGGCGCCAAGGTGGCGGGGTCGGTGTCGAAGAAGACCGATCTCGTCGTCGCGGGCCCGGGCGCGGGCTCCAAGCTCGCCGAGGCGGAAAGCTTTGGCGTGGAGGTCATCACGGAAGACGAATGGTTCATCCGCGTGGGCGGCTGAACGCGCCCCGCTGCGCGGCCAAGGCGGGGATTGTCGTCTCAACGATGAGCGGGGAAGCGGCGCGACGGCCGCACTTTGCGCTCGCCGCGCCGCGACCTTGAGCAATTCCCCCGCTCGGCCAAGCATAAGCGCGACATTAATGTGAAGCTTGGCGGCTTGCCTTGCCGCCGCTTTCTGCGGCTTAATGGAAGGGGGGCCGGGGCTTGTCCGGCTGCGCGGCAAGGCGGCGGATATGTATAGCGCGACGACGAATGGCGTAACGGTCCAGGTGTTTCCGGTCTATCAGGCGGAGCGTTCGCGCCCGAAGGACCATTATTATTACTGGACCTTCGACATCGTGATTCACAATCTCGGCGACGTGAAGATTTACCTCACGTCGCGCCACTGGATCGTCCACGATCAGAAAGAGAAGCTCTACGAGATCCACGGTTCGGGCGTGAACGGCACGCAGCCCGTGGTGCAGGGCAAGTCCAGCTTCAAACATTCCTCCGGCTGTCCGCTCGGCACGCCTTCGGGCCGCATGCGCGGCGTGCTGCGTTTTCTGGATCAGGACCGCGTCGCCTTTGATGTGCGGGTGCCTGAGTTTCCGTTCCTCAATCCCGAGATTCCCGGCTGAGGGGGGAACCCCTCGCCGCCATGCGCGTAGCCTAACGTCGGCGCCGCATTCCGCGCGCGCATGGAGGCGCGCATGGAAGCGCAGGGCGCGAATTTCCTCATTTTTCTCTGGATCGTGGGCGCACCCGCCCTTCTGCTCCTGCTCGCGGAATGGCGTGAGCGGCGCCGGCGTCAGCAAGCGGCGCAATTGAGGGCGCGGGAGCCGCGCTGACCCTTTGCGCGCGTGTGGGGCCGGTGGCGGGCGGGTAACGTCGCGGATGGAACTCCTCCGGGGCCTTTCCATGCGCATTCTCGCCGTCATCTTCCTTACTGGCCTGACCCTGCTTGCCGTCGGGGTGTTTCTCGGATCCTGGATCGCCCTGCGCTAGCCGCCGGAATGGCGCTGATCCGGACGCGCGGCGGCGCCGTAGAAATACGGTGTCACCTCTGGAGTCCTCCAATGTCCCGTTCGCATGTCCTGAGCGCTTTCGCCGCCCTGCTGATGATCGCGCCCGCCGCCGCCTCCGCTCAGGACGTCGCAGCCGGCGAAAAATCCTTCGCCAAGTGCCGCGCCTGCCACCAGATCGGCGAGACCGCCAAGAATGGCGTCGGCCCGATTCTCAACGGGCTGATCGGCCGCCCGGCCGGCAGCGTCGCGGGCTATAATTATTCTGAAGCCAACAAGAACTCCGGCCTGACGTGGGACGAGGCGACCTTCTCGGAATACATCGCCGCCCCGGCCGCCAAGATCAAAGGCACGAAGATGGCTTTCGCAGGCATCAAGAACCCGCAGGAAGTCGCCGACCTCATCGCTTTCCTCAAGCAATATGGCGCTGACGGCAAAAAGAACTGAGCGCGCTGCGCACAAACGAAAAGAGCCCGGCTTCGCGCCGGGCTCTTGCGTTTAAGCGAAGCGCTGTGCGCGTTAGCCTTCCGGCGTGTCGCTGAAGTCCCACGCATAGGCGACGAAGATCGTGAAGTAGATCGCCGTGCCCGCGACGACAGGCGCGAACATGCCGCGCGCATGGAACCACGTCGCCATGCAGGACACCGCGAAAGCTACCGTCATGGCGAGCAGCGCGAGCGCGCCGATGCTGCGGTTGGAGCGCGTGCCGATGCCCATGATCACTTTGTAGGCGTTGAAAGCCACGGTCACCGAGAGCGCGGTGGCGCCGATGATGAGGCCGTAATAAGCCGCCGCTTTCGTTGCGGTGAAATAGACCCAGCCGCTCGCCAGAATCGCTGCGATGGAGACGGCGAGCGCAGCGAGGGCGCCGATCCGCGTGGAGAGATGCAATTCAGCCGCCGAAGAAGCGGAGGAATTGGCGCTAGAGACCGACATGGCGTTTTCCTTCCTGACCTTCCCCGCCCGCGCGACGCGGCGGGGGTCCGCCCTGAGAGCGGTTCGGCCAAAACTAAGGGAAAACGAGGAAACGTCAGCGGAAACATAGGCTTACGAAGTTTCACACCCGCATTTTCCCGGAGGGGTCGGCGACGCCGCGCGGGCGAACGGCCGCGTCTATGCTGGCGTCGGGGCGCATTTATGAAACATTCGTCTTTCTGCTTTTGAATAAGTGTGTTTCAGCCTGTCCGCGGTTCGTCTTTCCGCATTTCCCGATTTTTTCGCGCGCCGCCATTTCATGACCTCGCACGTTCCGCCGCCTGTCTCGACGCCCGCGATCCTGCTGCGCCATCGCGTTGAGACGAGCCTGCATCACGCCTGGTTTCGGCTGAAACTCGCCCTCGGCCAGAACGTGCGCGTGGATAAGAATTTCTTCGCCGGCCACGCCGTCGTCTCCCGATCGCTCGGCCGCTTGCCCCCAGGCGTCAGAATCACTTGCGCGGGGCGTAGCGACGGGATTGGCATGCAGGCGCTCGCGCGCCTGTCGGGGATCGTCTTCGCGCGCCTGTTCGGCGCCGCCTACGTCCATGCCCCGTTCGAAGAGGTCGATCACGCTTCCGCCGATGAGACGGCGCGTTGGGAGAAGTTATTCCGTCTGGGCGAAGGGTTCGAACGCGTGGATCCCGCCCGCCATCGCCTGCGCAACTACGCACAGCACATCGTTGACCCCAAACCATTCGCGCCGCAGGACGTGCTGGTTTTCCAGCAATTCTGGTGGCTCACGCGCCGCTACCCGGCGCTGCTGACGCAATGCGCGCCTTTTTTCCGCAGTCGGTTCGATTACGCCGGCGAGACGTCGCCGGAGACTGCGCAGGGTCATATGCTGGAAGCGCCTGCGCAGGAGACGAGCGGGCGCGAGATCCTGCGGGTGGCGGCGCATGTGCGCCGGGGCGACGTGTCACGCGAGCGCAATTCGCTGCGCTACACGCCCGACGCGGCGGTGCTGGCGCGCATCGCGCAGGTGCAGGCGGCCGCGCGCGACCTCGGCCTTGCTTGCGCGGTGGAGGTGCACTCCCAGGGTGATCCGGCCGATTTCGCCGCTTATGCGGAGCAGGGCTGCGCGCTGCGCCTCAATTGCGACGCGCCATGGACCATGCGCCAGCTCGCGGGCGCGCAGGTGCTGATCACCGCGCGCAGCTCCTTCAGCTTTGTCGCCGGACTCATGAATCCCGGCCTCGTGATCTATGAACGCGCATTCAATCCCCCGCCGCCCGAATGGCTCGCTTGCGATGGGCGCGGGCGGCTTGAACCGCGTCGATTGCGCGCCGCGCTCGCCTGTTCCGTTGAACGCACGACGCAGGAAAAAGCGCTGGACCGGCTCTCCGCCAACCTCTAGCATTTAAAAAGAACGGCCCGCCGCAAGGAAGAGGCCGATAAGGAAACGATTGGCGCGCATTTCCGGGCTTCCGCTCAGGTTTGTCGCGCAGCAGGGAGGACGCCATGGACAGCATGTTCCAACGTTCCGTCTTGGCGCCGTCATTCGGCGCCACGTGTTCCGACGCCGCACGTTCCGGCGCCGCAGGCCTGTTCGCCGCGGGGCTCTTGTCCTGCTTTCTCGCGATCGGCGCCGCGCCTGCGCAGGCCCAGAGCGAGGATCTCGCCGCCTTCTACAAAGGACGGCAGGTGCAAATCGTCATCGGTTCGGCCGCAGGCGGCGGCTATGACATGTACGGCCGGCTCGTCGCGCGCAACATCGGCAGATATCTGCCGGGCGCGCCCAATGTGGTGGCGGCCAACATGCCCGGCGCCGGCGGCAACGCCGCTGCGTCCCATGTGGCGAATCTCGCGCCGAAGGACGGCACGTTCGTGGGCGCGGTTTCGGCGGGCTCGCTGCTCGATCAATTGATCAGCTCGAAGGGCGATCAGATTCGCCATGACGCGCGCACGCTCAATTACATCGGCAGCGCCAATTCCGAAGTGTTCACCTGCCTTGTGGCGAGCAAGTCGTCCGTGCAGCGCTTCGAGGATCTGTATAGCCAGGAGATCATGCTGGGCTCGAGCGGGGGAACGACGCGCGACATGCCGCTCGGCCTCAAACACGTGCTCGGCGCGAAGATCAAGCTCGTAGCCGGCTACAATGGCACGCGCGAAGTGGGCCTCGCCATCGAGCGCGGCGAAGTGAGCGGCATCTGCGGCATGGGCTGGACATCCATTCGCTCGCAGCGCCCGGAATGGTTCGAGAAAAATCTCGTGCGCGTGCTCGTTCAGGAATCAAGCGTCGGCACGCCCGATCTCAACGCGCAGAAAGTGCCGTTGTCGGTGAGCTTTGCGAAGAACGAAGAACAGAAGGCCATGCTCGATCTGCTTTACGCGCAGGGCGTGTTTACGCGCCCCTTCGTGATGGCGGCGGAAGTGGACAAGGCCAAAGTGGCCGCGTTTCGCGAGGCCTTCATGAAGGCGCTCGCCGATCCCGCCGCCCAGCAGGAAGCCGAAAAGCAGAAGCTTGAAATCACCGCGATCAGCGGCGCCGATCTCGCCGCCATGGTGGCCAAGATCTACGCGCAGCCGCCTGCGGTCGCCCAGAAATTGCGCGCCGCCTTGTCGGCCGAATAAGCGCGCCCGGAATGAGCCAGGAGAACGCAATGACGCACGAAGTTCAGCTCTATTGCTGGCATTTCATGTCCTATCCCTATCTCTCGAAAGATTTCGACGAGACGCAGGATTCGGGCTGGGTGACGGTTCCCAATTCGCTGTGGGACAGGGAGCGCAGCCGCGGCCTCTACCAGCAATATCTCGACCAGCTCGTCTACGCCTCCGAACTCGGCTTCGACGGCATGGTGCTCAACGAGCATCATCAGAACATCTACGGCCTGATGCCCTCGCCCAATCTGCTGGCGGCGGCGCTCACGCAGAAAACCAAGCGCGGCAAGATCATCGTGCTCGGCGACCTGCTGCCGCTCTATATGAACCCGCTGCGCGTGGCTGAAGAATACGCGATGCTGGACAATATGTCGGACGGTCGGCTCATCGCCGGCTTCGCGCCCGGCTCAGGCCCCGAGACGTTCAATTACGACGTCGCGTCCGCGCCCTCGCGCGAACAATTCTGGGAAGCGGTGGAGCTGATCGAGCAGGCGTGGACGCGTCCCGGGCCGTTCCCCTTCGAGGGCAAGCATTATCCGCTGCGCTACGTGAACCCCTGGCCGCAGCCCACGCAATCGCCGCATCCGCAAATCTGGATTCCCGGCGCGCGCTCGAAAGAGACGCTCGTGGAGATCTCCAAGCGCGGATATTGCTATTTCCTCTCCTCCCGCAGCCACGGCAAGGAGACCGCGAAGTCGGTGCAGAAGTTCCAGCAGACGCTCGCCGAGCACGGCAAGACCTATCTGCCGAACCGCATGGGCATTCTCATGTCCACCTATGTGGGCGAGACCGACAAGATCGCGCAGGAGGAAGCGCGCGAGGGCATCTGGTACTTCCTGCGCAATTGCCTGAAGGGGCATCAGCGCCGCGAAGGCCGCCAGCTCACCTTCGGTCCGGGCGTGCCCTACATCCCCGTCTCGGAGTTCCGCGAATATCTGCGTCATTCCGATCCCACCACGCCGCTCTTGGGCGACACGCAGGACTGGGACGATCTGCAGCGCTCGCAGTCGATCATCGTCGGCTCGCCCGACACGGTCTATCGCCGCTTCATGGATGTGCTGGAGCACGCCCACGTGGGCCATCTGCTCATCCAGTTCCACATGGGCAATATGGCTGACGAGCTGGCGCGCAAGAGCATGCGCCTGTTCTGGACCGAAGTGGCGCCGCGGCTGAAACAGTCCACCGGCGAAATGTATGGAAAAATCTTCGCGAAGGCCGAAGAGCAGGCGATGAAGGAGCAGGTGCTGTGAGCGAACGCTTGATCGAGGTCGGACGACGCATCGTCAATGTGATCGAACAGGGCGAGGGCGCGCCTCTTCTTTACTTGCACGGTTTCGCCGATGTGCACGGCGTCTCCGGGTCCCTGTTTCCTTTCCATGAACAGCTCGCGCGCCATCGGCGCCTGATCGCGCCCGCCCATCCAGGCGTGAACGGAAGCGACGAGCTTGAAGGCTATTCGGTCGATGACGTCGTCTACAGCTATCTCGAACTGCTCGACGCGCTGAAGATCGATCGGTTCGACCTGATCGGCCATTGCGCGGGCGGGTGGATCGCGGCCGAAATCGCCGTGCGTCACCCTGAGCGCGTGCGCAGTCTCGGCCTCATCGGCGCCACGGGCCTGTTCATTCGCGGCCAGTTGATCGCCGACGTCTTCATGCACGCCCAGCCCGAGCGCGGCGTGGATTACACGACGCTGCGGCGAACCTTCTTCTCCTCCGCCGACGCGCCGCTCGCGCAGCGCTACTTCCCCAACGGGCGCGGCGACATTGACGAAGAGACGCGCCGCTACGGCATGCTGCGCTTCGGCTCGTTCTTCGGCTTCAAGCCGCCCTATTTCTACAATCGCAGCCTCATCGACAGGCTTGGGCGCGCAGACATGCCCGCCTTCGTGGCCTGGGGCGAATCCGACGCCATGACTCCGCTCAGCCATGGCGAGGCCTATGCGCGCGGGCTCGCGCGCAGCGCGCCGCTGATGGTGGTGAAAGGCGCCGGCCATGCAGCACATCTGGAATCGCCTGAGGTGACGAAAGCCTTCGAGGCTTTTCTCGCTGCGCAGACCGTCGCCTGAGGCGGCGCGCGCAAGAAACAAGGGAGGGAGACGAATGAAAAAGATTTCGCTTGCAGCCGCCTCCCTCGCCGCGCTCACGGCGGCGAGCGCGCCTGCGCTCGCGCAGCAATCCGTCGAGCAGCATTATCAGACGAGGAAGACGATCAATCTGGTGATCGGCTATGCGCCGGGCGGCAGCTATGATCTCTACGCCCGGCTTGTGGCGCGTCATCTCGGCCGCTTCATTCCCGGCGCGCCTGCCATTGCGGCGCAAAACATGCCGGGCGCTGGTTCTCTGGCCGCCGCCAATTACATTTTCGCCGTCGCGCCCAAGGACGGCACGGCGCTGGGCGCGCTTGGCGAGACGCTCGCCATGGAGCAGGCGCTGCGCAATCCCGGCGCGAAATATGACGCCGCGCAGCTCACCTGGATCGGCCGCATCGCCTCGAGTAACAACATCCACCTCGTCTGGCACACGGCGAAGGCGCAATCGGTGGAGGATACGAAATCCATCGAGATGACGGTGGCGGGCACGGGGCCCGCGAATCTCGCGGAGACGGTGCCGAAACTGCTCAACGTGATCGCCGGCACGAAGTTCAAGGTCGTGTCGGGCTATCAATCCTCCGGGCCGGGCATGCTTGCGATGGAGCGCGGCGAGGTTGATGGCGCGGGCACGTCCTGGGCGGTCATCAAGGCGCAGCACATGGACTGGCTGCGCGACAAGAAGATCCGCATCATCCTGCAGGACGTGCCGGAGCGCGATCCCGAATTGCCCGACGTGCCGGCCCTGCTCGAATTCGCCAAGAACGACGCGGATCGCGCGCTGCTCAACCTTTACGCCTCGGGCGGCGCCATCGGGCGCGCCTATTCCGCCCCGCCCGGCCTGCCTGAGCCGATCACCGCGGCCTTGCGCGCGGCCTTCCAGAAAATGACGCAGGACGCCGATATGCTGGCGGAGGCGAAAAAGATGAATCTGTCCATCGAGCCCGCCGACGACAAGGCGCTGCTGAAAGTCGTGCAGGAGACAGTGAAAGTGGACGATTCCGTGCGCCAGCGCGTGCGCGAGATCTTCGGCAACTGAACGGCGGACGAAGTGCCTTGCAGTTATCGCAACGGATTGCGCATCCATTACGAAGTCCATGGCGACGGGCCCGCGATGGTGCTCGTTCACGCCAATCCCTTCGACCGTCGCCTGTGGCAATATCAGGTCGCGCGTTTCTCGCCGTTCTTTCGCGTGATCGCCGTGGACCTGCGTGGCTACGGGCTTTCGGACAAGCCGCAAGAGCCCTTCACGCTGCATGACATGATGAACGACGTGCTTGGCGTATGCGCGGACGAAGGCGTTGCGAACGCCGTTTTCGCCGGCGTCAGCGTCGGCTCCGGCATCAGCCTGCTCGCCGCCATAGAGCGGCCGGAGATGGTGCGGGCGGCGATCCTCGTGGGAGGATCGAGTGCGGGGCCGCGCGACGTCGAGGCCTTGGTGAAAGGCTTCGAGGGGCAGGACCTCGCCGCCTATCTTCTCTCGCTGATGCGCGGCTATGTCGCGCCGGAGTTCGCAGCGAGCGCTCTGGGCGATTATCTCTTGCGTCGGTTCGTGGAGAACGCGCGCGATCTTTCCGCCGCCTGCATCGCGAACATTTTCCGCGCGCGCGGCTCCTGCGACATGAGCGGGCGGTTGAAAGACGTGCGCGCTCCTGTGCTCGTCATCAACGGCGCGCTCGACAAATCCTTGCCCGCTGGCCGGCTCACGGCCGCAGGCGTGCCGGGCGCGCAGCATGTGGTGATTGAAAACGCGGGCCACGCCTGCTGCATCGAACGGCCGGATGCGTTCGACGCGGCGATGATCGGCTTTCTTGCCCGCTGCGGCGCGCTGCCTGCGGGCCCGCTTACGGAGGGCGCATGAGCGCTGTCGGCGAGCTTCCTGATTTCACCGGATCCGTCGCCCTTGTGACGGGCGCTTCGCGCGGCGTGGGGCGGGCGGTCGCGGCTGCTTTCGCGGCTGCGGGCGCGCAGGTCGTGGCTGCGGCGCGCACGCGCGAGGCGCTGGAGGAATTGGCCGCGCAGGCGGGCCCGCGCTGCATTCCATTCGCCTGCGACCTCACGCAGGCGCAGGACGTCATGCGACTCTCCGCATTCGTTCGTGAACGCTGGGGGCGTCTCGATGCGCTGGTGGGCAATGCCGCGATCATGGGGCGGCGCGCGGGCGTGGCGGACCTCGAGGAGAGCGACTGGCTTGGCGTCATGGACGCCAATGTGAACGCGAACTGGCGGTTGATCCGCGCGTTCGACGCGCTGTTGCGCGCCGCGCCGGCGGGGCGCGCGGTTTTCATGACGTCGGGCAACGGCAGCCGCGCGCGCATGGCGCCGCGCCGGGGCGCCTATGCGATCTCGAAGGCCGCGCTCGATGCGCTGGCGCGTTCTTATGCGTCTGAGACGCAGGACAGCGCCATGCGCGTGATGCTGTGCAACCCCGGGCCGCTGCGCACCGCCATGCGGGCGCAGGCTGCGCCGGAGGAGGATCCCGCGACCTTACGCACGCCGGAGGATTTCGCGCCCAGCGTGCTTGCGCTTTGCGCGCCGGCCTGGACGCACACCGGCCTTCTGTATGACTTCGCGACCGACCGTTTGCTGGAGTTTGGCGCGCCAGGCTAGCCGGGCTTGCCGCAGGCGCGCGGCTCGGCGTAACATATCTCTCAAGAACAAAGCGCCTTTCGCAGGCGCGCACGGGCGCCGGAGCCACCGGCGGATCGAGGGGAGGGTCGTATGAGGGGAACGCGCGCGCTTGCGCTTGGTGTCTGTCTTGCAGCCTTGGCGGCTCCAGCCGCAGCGCTCGCCGACGCGGTTTCGGATTTTTACGCCGGCAAGCTGGTTCGCTTCATCATCCGCTCGGGCGTTGGCGGCGGCTATGATTCCTACGCCCGCCTGCTGGGGCGCCACATGGGCCGCCACATTCCCGGCGCGCCGCAGATCGTGCCGATCAACATGCCCGGCGGCGGCGGCATCATTGCGGCCAATCACGTCGCGCTCGCCGCGCCCAAGGACGGCTCCATCCTCACCATGGTGAGCCAGGGCCTGCCGGTGGATCAGGCGCTTGGGCTCAACACGACGCTGAAGGCGGATCTGCGCACGTTCAACTGGGTTGGCAATATGAGCGCCTCCAATCAGGTGCTCGCCGTCTGGCATACGTCGAAGACGAAGACGCTGGAGGACGCGCGCAGCCGCGAGACGCTCATCGGCTCGACGGGCGCGGGCTCCATCTCCACGCAATTGCCGGCGCTCTTGAACAATGTGCTCGGCACGAAGTTCAAGATCGTCGTCGGCTATCCCGACGGGCGCGACGTCAATCTTGCGATGGAGCGTCAGGAAGTGGAGGGGCGCGGCGCGAACCCTTGGGTGAGTTACAAATCCACAACGCCGAAGCTCGTCGCCGACAAGCATATCGTGCCGCTCGTGCAGGTGGGGCTTGAGGCGGACCCTGAAATGTCGGCGCCGCTTCTGCTCTCGCTGCCCGTCAGCGCGGAGAACAAGGCGGTTGTCGAGTTTTATTCAAAAGCTGTGATGGTAGGTCGGCCCGTCGCCACGACGCCGGACGCGCCGAAAGAACGCGTCGCCGCCCTGCGGCGGGCCTTCGACGCCACATTGCGTGATCCCGAGTTCATCAAGGATTCGGAAGCCCAGCGCGCCGAGATCGACTATATGAGCGGCGAGGATCTGCAGCGCATCATCGGCGAATTGATCGGCGCGCCGGAAGCGGTCCGCCTGCGCGTGCGCAACGCCATTCGTCCGGAATCGGACGCGATGACGAAACTTCCCGGCGCCAAAGAAACAAGCGACTAACCGTCAGAAAATCGGCGCCGCCGCCAGCACCAGCGCGCATTGCGCGGGAATGCGCCAGCGGCCAATCGTCTCCAGCGGCGGCGAGCCGACGCCGCCGTAGTCGGGATGTTCGCTGCAGAAGATCTGCGTCCATACGCGGCCGAGCGGCGGCGCGATCAGCGGTTCGGGCGCACCGCCTCCCACGATCTCTCGCCCCAGATTGACGAGAAGCAACCGGTCTTCTCCCGTGGTTGAGAAATAGCGCAGGATGAATGCCTGTGGCCCGATCACGGCGCCGTCGAGCCCGCGCGGTCTTTGCGCGCAAAAAGTGGAATCCTCTCGCCGCAGGCGCAACAGATCGCGCGTGAACCGCAGCGCGGCTGCGTTTCGTTCGCGCTCGCTCCAGTCGATGCGGCAGGCCTCGAACGTCGCGCGATCGTCCGGCGCGCGCATGCGCGTGCGCACGGCCTCGTCGTGGGAATTGTCGAATTGCGCCATGAACTCCATGCGCCCGTCGCGCACCTGCGCGGCGAGCTCAGGCTCATGGTCGGCGAAATAGAAGAAGGGCGCGGACGCGTTGAACTCCTGCCCTTGAAACAGCATGGGCGTTCCCGGCGCAAGCAGAACAAGCGTCGTGAGGGCGCGATATTGGGCGGGGCTTGAGCGCTGGTGCAGGCGCAGGCCCATCGGCAGGTTTGCGACCTGATCATGGTTTTCAAGGAAGTTGATCAAGGCGGCGGGCGGCGCGTCCAGCGCGGGGGTTCCGCGGTTCTTTCCTTGCTGCACGTAGAACTGGCCCTGAAAGAGCGCGCCATATTTCATCGCGGAGACGAATTCCTGCGGCGCGCCGTCATAATCAGTGAAATAGGCCTGGCGCAGGCCAGTGAGCGCCACGACGGCGCTGTGGTGCAGGTCGTCGTTCCAGATGGCGTCGAGCCCGCAGCCTCCTTCCGCAACGGGCCTTAGCATGCGTGTGTCCATCGGCTCGTTCTCCGCGACGATCAGCACGGATCTGTCCCGGGCTGCGCGCTGCGCCGCCTGCGCGACCTGCGCGATCACATGCACGGGTGAGGAATCAAAAATGCTTTGCGTGGCGTCGAGGCGCAGTCCATCGAAGTGAAATTCATCGATCCAATATGCGGCGTTTGAGATGAAGAACGCGCGCACGTCGCGCGCATGCGGGCCGTCGAAGTCGATAGCGTCGCCCCATTCGGTCGCATGGCGCCGCGTGAACCAGTCGTCGCTGAATTGCGAAAGATGGTTTCCGTCTGGTCCGACGTGATTATAGACGACGTCCAAAATCACGCCCACGCCTTCCGCGTGCGCCGCGTCCACGAATGCGCGCAGATCGTCGGGCTCGCCATAAAGCCGGGTGGGCGCGAACAGATTCACGCCGTCGTAGCCCCAGCCGAAAGCGCCTGCAAAATCCGCCACCGGCATCATCTGCAGAACGTTGATTCCGACGTCTCTGAGCAGCGGCAGTTTCTCAATCGCCGATCTCCAGTCGCCCTGCGGCGTGAACGCGCCCACGTGGAACTCGTAGATCACCGCGCCTTGCAGCCGCAGGCCGCGCCAGTCGCCGTCGCGCCACGCATAGGCGTGCGGATCGATCACCTGCGAAAGGCCGTGCGGCCCTTCGGGTTGGAAGCGCGAGGCGGGGTCGGGATAGGCTTTTGGGTCGTCATCCAGAAGAAACCCGTAGCGCGCGCCGGCCTCCACGCGGGCGGCCACGGAGAAATAGCCGCTCTCTTCGCGCGCCATGGGGATGCGTGCGCCGCCTTCAAGCGCAAGCGCGACGCGCGCGCGTTTGGGCGCCCATACGCGAAACGAGCACCCCTCCTGCGTGAGTTCGGCGCCCATGGGATAGCGCCTGGCGATTGCGCGCGCTGTTGCGTCCACCTGCGTCTCCATGCTGAGGCAAGGGCAGAACGGGCAGGGTCAAGGCGGGTTCCCAAAGCGTATGGCGCAAGCGGCGCGGGACACTGTTGGGGTTTGTAAGAAACGCTTTTCGTCGCCGCGCATTCGCTTCCTGCGGCCTGCGCCGCGCAGAGGTGTGGCATGTCGGAAGCGCAATGGTGGAAGCGGGGCGTGATCTACCAAATCTATCCACGCTCTTTTCAGGATTCCAACGGCGACGGGATCGGCGATCTTGAGGGCGTGCGGCGCCGACTCGACTATCTTGTCTGGCTTGGCGTGGACGCGATCTGGCTTTCGCCGATCTTCGCCTCTCCGATGGCAGACTTCGGCTATGACGTCGCCGATTACCGGGCGATCGATCCCCTGTTCGGAACGCTTGCGGATTTCGACCGCCTTCTGTCGGAGGCGCATGGGCGCGGGCTTCGCGTCATTCTCGATTTCGTGCCCAACCATACGTCGATTGAGCACGCCTGGTTTCAGGAGAGCCGCTCCTCGCGCGCCAACCCGAAGCGCGACTGGTACATCTGGCGCGATCCCGCGCCTGACGGCGGCCCGCCGAACAATTGGCTGAGTAATTTCGGCGGCCCCGGTTGGACGCTCGATCCCGCGACGGGGCAGTATTACTATCATGCATTCCTGCCGCAGCAGCCGGATCTCAACTGGCGCAATCCGCAGGTGCGCGCCGCCATGTATGACATTCTGCGCTTCTGGCTGGACCGGGGCGTGGACGGCTTTCGCGTCGATGTGATCTGGCATCTCATCAAGGACGAGGCGTTTCGCGACAACCCGCCCAATCTCGGTTACGAATCCACGCAGGCGGAGAGTCATCGCCTACTTCAGCTGCATTCCGCCGACCAGCCAGAGGTGCACGAAGTGGTCGCGCAAATGCGCGGCGTCATCGATTCCTATCGCGACCGCGTGCTGATCGGTGAGATCTACCTGCCGCTGGAGCGTCTTGTGGCCTATTACGGGCGCGACCTGTCGGGCGCGCATCTGCCGTTCAATTTTCAGCTCATCCAGACGGGCTGGAATGCGCATGAGATCGCCAGTCTCATCAACGATTACGAAACCGCGTTGCCGCAAGGCGGCTGGCCCAACTGGGTGCTCGGCAACCATGATCAGCCCCGCATCGGCGCGCGCGTGGGCAAGGCGCAGGCGCGCGTCGCCGCCATGCTGCTGCTCACCCTGCGCGGCACGCCGACGCTGTATTACGCCGACGAGATCGGCCTGTGCAGGGTCGAGGTTCCGCCCGACCGCGTGCAGGATCCGTGGGAGAAGAACGAGTCCGGCCTGGGGCTCGGCCGCGATCCCGAACGCACGCCGATGCAATGGGACGAGGGCGCGTTCGCCGGCTTCAGCTCGCGTGAGCCCTGGCTGCCGCTGGAGGCCAGCCACGAGCAATGCAATGTGGCGCGGCTTTCGCGCGACGAGACCTCCATTCTGACGCTGTATCGACGTCTGCTCGCGACGCGACGCGCCCATGCGGCGCTGAGTTTGGGAGATTACGCGCAGCTCGCCGTCGAAGCGCCTGACGTGCTCGCCTATGAGCGCTCGCGTGGGCAGGACCGGCTCATCGTCGTGCTGAATCTCGGCCGCGAACAGCGTGAGGCGACGCTGCCGCAGACCGAGGACCGGCGCTGCGTGACGCTTTCGACCTATCTGGATCGTGAGCGCGAGCCTGTGGGCCGCAGCGTCAGCCTGCGCGGCGGCGAGGGGGTGATCCTGCATTATTGCTGAGGTCGCGTCGGGGCTTTGACGTCGATCAATGCGGCTGCGCGAACGCGGGGGTTTTGTTGCAGTCTCTTCAGGAGGACGCCATGACAAATGCCGAAGCTGTTTATCTCGCCGGCGCCGTCGCGTGTTTCACCGTGTTCGCGGTGACCATGTTGTGGGTGGACGCGCAGTCGCGCGCCGCGCGCCGCAGCGCCGGGCGCTAGCGTCGCGCGCGGACGTCGCGCAGGATTTCCTGCGCGGCGTTGCGCCCAGGCGCGCCCGTCACGCCGCCGCCGGGATGCGCGCCCGACCCGCACATGTAAAGGCCGGGGACAGGCGTGCGGTAATCCGCATAGCCGAGCGCGGGGCGCGCGGAGAACAATTGGTCGAGGGTGAGCGCGCCATGAAAAATGTCGCCGCCCACGAGGCCGAACTTGCGCTCCAGATCGAGCGGGGAGTGGATCTGCCGCGCGATCACGCTTGCTGCGAATCCCGGCGCATATTCGTCCACCGTGGCGATCATCAGGTCCGCGACCTCCTCACGCGCCTCGTCCCATGAGGCGCCGTCCGGCAGTTCGGGCGCGACGTGCTGGCAGAACAGGCTTGCGACATGGGCGCCTGCGGGCGCGAGGCTGTCGTCGAGCGTGGAGGGAATGAGCATCTCCACCACCGGCTTGCGGCTCCAGCCATGGAGTTTCGCGTCAAGGAAAGCGCGCTCCATATAGGCGAGGCTGGGCGCGATGATGACGCCCGACGTCAAATGGTCGCCCGCGCCGGGCAGGGCGGTGAAACTCGGCAGGCGCGAGAGGGCGACGTTCATGCGGAACGTGCCGGAGCCGCTGCGCCAGGCTTTCATTCTGCGCAGGAAGTCCTGCGGCAGCGCGTCGGGCGGCGTCATGCGCGTGAACAGGAGATGCGGATTGACGCCGCTCACCACTCTGCGCGCGGCGATGCGCTCGCCGTTGTCCAGCGCCACGCCCGCCGCGCGGCCTTTCTCCACGATCACCTCACGCACGCCTGCGCCGCAGCGGATTTTCGCGCCCCGCTCCTGCGCCGCGCGCGCCATGGCCTGGGTGATCGCTCCCATGCCGCCGATGGCGTGGCCCCACAGGCCCTTGCGTCCGTTCACCTCGCCGAAGGCGTGGTGCAGCAGCACATAGGCGGAGCCCGGCGTGTAGGGGCTCGCGTAATTGCCCACGATGGCGTCGAAGCCGAACAGCGCCTTCACGGGGTCGCTCTCGAACCAGCCGTCGAGCAGATCGCCGGCGGATTTTGTGAAAAGCTCGAACAGCGCCACGCGCTCTTCATGCGCAAGGTCGCGCACGCGCCCCGCAAGGCCGAGCGCGCGCCAGCCTTCGCGCGCGCTGCGCAGCAAAGGGCCGTCGACGAGATTGGGCGGCGTGCGCAGGATCTCGTTGCGCAGCGCGTTGGCCACTTGCTCGAGCTGCGCGCTGAAGGCGTCGAGCGCCTGCGCGTCCTTCGCGCTGAATTGCGCCACGCTCTCTTGCGTGCGGCCGGGCGCGGCGATGAGCGCGCGTCCGTCGGGCAGGGGCAGGAAGTTCTGCACCCGCCGCTCGACGATGCGCAGGCCGTGGCGAGGGAGGTCAAGTTCGGCGATCACCTGCGGCGCCAGCAGGCTCACCGTGTAGGAGGCGGTGGAATTGCGGAAGCCGGGCGCGAATTCCTCCGTCACGGCGGCCCCGCCGACGATCTCGCGCCGCTCCACCACGCGCACGTCGAGGCCTGCAGCGGCGAGATAGGCGGCGCAGACGAGGCCGTTGTGGCCCCCGCCGATCAGGACGACGTCGCAGGTTTCCATTCCAGCCCTTCCGGTTCGCAGCGCGCGCAGGCAGGCCATTGCGCGCAAGAGGCGGGCGCGCGTCAAGGCCTCCCGCGCCGGCGCATTTTGCGTGTGACGAAACCGCCCGGGCGCCTTAGAAAAGCGCGTCATCAAATGGCGGCCCCGGGGGCCGCCGGGAGAGAAACGCATGACCCAGACCGTGTCCCTCGCCCTCATCGGCTTCGGGGAAGTCGGCAAGATCTTCGCGCGCGAATTCCTCGCCGGCGGAGGCGCCAGCGTCGCGATCTACGACATCCTTCTCGACGATCCCGTGAAGGGCCCGCCCATGCGCGCGGCCGCCGCCGACATGGGCGCGCGCGTGGCCGCCAGCGCGGCCGACGCCGCCCGCGACGCGCGCATCGTCATCTCCGCCGTCACCGCGGCCTCCGTGCTCGCCGTGGCGAAGGAGGCGGCGGGCTATCTGCATCAAGGCCAGATTTTCTTCGACATCAATTCCGCCTCGCCGGTGACGAAGAAGACGGCCGCCGGCCTCGTGAACGCGGCGCACGCCAAATATGTGGAAGGCGCCGTCATGGCGCCTGTGCCGGGGCCGGGGATTACGGTGCCGATTCTCGGCGGCGGGCCCGCTGCTGCGGAGGCGGCCTCCATCCTCAATCCGCTGGGCATGAAGATCGACCCCGTGACGACGGAGCCCGGCCGCGCCTCGGCGATGAAATTGTGCCGCAGCATCGTCATCAAGGGGCTCGAGGCGATCATGGTGGATTGCGCCGCGGCCGCGAAGGCGTGGGGCGTGGAGGACGAAGTGTTCGCCAGCCTCGACGCGTCATATCCCGCCATCGACTTCCGCCAGCTTGCGGAGACGATGGGCGGTCGTGTACGTCAGCACGGCGTCCGCCGCGCTGCGGAAATGCGTGAAGCCGCGTCCATGGTGGCTGATCTGGGCCTTAATCCGGGTCTGGCCGCCGCAATCGCAGACGCGCAGGAAAGGGGAGCAGACAAGAAATGAACGCCCACAGGAATCCGCCGGGAGACTTCACGCCCACCATTCCGCCGCCGGACCCCAACACCAAGATGCCGAAGTTCAAGCTGCCGCCCAAGGCCACGGACGCGCATTGCCACATCTTCGGCCCCGGCGACAAATATCCCTTCGCGCCTGATCGCCCCTACACGCCGCCGGATGCGGGCCTTGAGAGGTTCCGCGCCCTGCAGGCCAAGCTCGGACTCGAACGCGCGGTGATCGTCAACGCGAGCTGCCATGGCAACGACAACACCGTGTGCCTTGATGCGATCGTGGCCAGCAATGGCGCCTATCGCGCCGTCGCCAATATCGACGACACCTTCTCCGAGAAGGAGATCGAGGAGCTGCACAACGGCGGCATCCGCGGCTGCCGGTTCAACTTCGTGAAACATCTGGGCGGCGTGCCCGACATGCGCGTGTTCCACACGGTCGTGGACCGCATCAAGGGCTTCGGCTGGTCGCTCGACGTGCATTTCGACGCGATCGACCTGCCCGAATATGCGCCCATGCTCGCCAAATTGCCGGTCATCTACACGATCGACCACATGGGCCGCGTGCAGGCCTCCGGCGGCATGAACCAGAAGCCGTTCGACTGCCTCGTCAACCTCATCAAGGACGATGAGAAGTGCTGGGTGAAAGTGTGCGGCTCGGAGCGCGTCTCCACCGCCGGCCCGCCCTTCACCGACGCCGTGCCCTTCGCGCGCAAGATCTGCGAGCTTGCGCCCGACCGCGTGATTTGGGGCACGGACTGGCCGCATCCCAACGTGAAGACCATGCCCAACGACGGCGATCTGGTGGATCTCATTCCGCTGTTCGCGCCTGAGCCCGAACTGCAGCAGAAACTGCTCGTCACCAATCCGGGCCGGCTCTATTTCGACGAGAAATGAGCGCGCAGGCGACATAAATCGCACATGAGGGAAGGGCGGCCAGCGGGCCGCCCTTTCGTTTTGGCGCGGCGTTCGCACGCTTCATTCCGCGTCGAGCGTTCCCTTGGCGAGGCCGCGCACGCGCGCCGCGAAATCCGGAATGCGCGCGCGCTCGCTCACGTCGCAGGCGGCGGCCGCATAGCGGTCGGGCCGCACGATGATCAGGATTTCGCGGCCCCGCGGCAGACGCTGTTCGAAGAATTCGTCCACTTCGCGCACGGCGAGAATGGCGGGGTCGGCCCTGCGGTCGATGTTCATGGAATGGGGCGTGATGGCGATGCGCGTCAGGCGCGGCAATCCGAAATCCTCTCCCGCGCAGGCGGCCAGCGTCGCCTGCGCCTCCTCGCCGAAGGCGATGAGCGCGAAACCGTCGCCGTGCAATTCGTCGAGCTTCACGCGTGAGCGGTCGAGGCGTTCGACGAGCGGCTGCGGCTGCATGCGCCCCACCACATTGAGCCCGCCGTCGTCAGGCAGGATGAAGCCGTCGCGGTAGAAGGGCTTTGGCTTGTATTTCATCTGCACGAAATAGGCGTGCAGGGGCGGCACGAAGCGCATCAGCTTGAAGGCGCCCTGCACGAGAAGCGCCTGCAGTCGCGAGGTCGGCATCATCACCTTGCCGATGTTGACGGCGAGCTCGATCAGCGCCCAGGCGTGCGGCGCGCGCTCTTTCTGATAGGTGTCGAGCAGGCCGGGGCCGAGCTCTCCCTTCACCACGCAGGCGAGCTTCCAGGCGAGATTGTGGGCGTCGCGCACGCCGCTGTTCATGCCCTGTCCGGCGAAGGGCGGCGTGAGATGGGCGGCGTCCCCGCCAAGGAAAATGCGGCCCTCGCGCCATTTGTCCGCCATGCGCGCATGGAACGTATAGACCTGCCGGCGCACGATGGGGGAATCCGCGTCAGGCCCGAACATCTCCAGCAATTCGCGCACTTTCGCGGGGCTTGAGATGTAATCGTCCGTCTCTGCGTTATGCACCATGAATTCGTAGCGCCGCTTGCCGTCGGGGCCGGGCAGGCAGATCGTCGGGCGCTTGGGATTGCACAGCACGCGGGTGAGGCGGAAGCGCTCCTTCGTCTGTTCGAGATCGACGATCAGCCAGCGCTCGCGATAGGTCGAGCCGGTGAGCTGCGCGCCGATGAGCTTGCGCAAGGGCGAGCGCGCGCCGTCCGCGCCCGCGACATAGCGCGCGCGCACGTCGCGCATGGCGCCGTCGGGCTGTTTGACGCGCAGGGTGACGCCATCGCTGTCCTGCGTCGCATTCTCCACGCAATGGCTGAACAGCGCCGTCACGTTGGAATAGCGCGCGAGGCCCGCGCGCAAGGCCGCCTCGAACTCGGGCTGGGTGAAGGCGTTGCGCCGCGTCCAGCCGAATTCGCGCGCGGTCGGCTCCACCTGCGCGAAGACATGGTTGGAAGGCGTGATGTATTGGTAGCCGTAATCGATGGCGACGTTCTTGAGCACGTCCTCCACCAGACCGGCGGCCTGCATGGTGCGCAGGGATTCATCGTCGATGGAGACGGCGCGCGGGGCCTGCACCGTCGTGTCGTTGCGCTCGATGAGGATCACGCGCACGCCCGCCTTTCCAAGAAGGTTGGCGAGGGTGAGGCCGGTGGGGCCTGCGCCGACGACGGCGACGTCGCAATCGAAACCAGACATCATTTCACCATGGCGATGGGCGTTGGGGCCTGCGCTGGCGCGCGCGTCATGTGGCGCTGGCGCAGGTCTTCCGTAAGCAGGCTCGCCGCGGAGACGACGAGCAGGATGAGGCGACGACGCTGGGCGTCGTCGAGGCGGGAATCGTCGGCGACGAGACTGAGGCTCGCCGTCACGCCGGCCTCGCGCACGATCACAGGCGCGGCGATGCCGGCAAGGCCCGGATCGATCTCGCTCGCGGTGGCGCAATAGCCGCGCCGGCGAATGTCGGCGAGCTCGCGGCGCAGCGCGTCGGCGCCGCTGGCGGCCTCCTTGCGCGGCGGGCCGATGAGTTTCGAAAGCTGGCGGGCGGGCAGATGCGCGAGAACGACTTTCGACGTCGCGCCCTGCGTGAGCGGCATGGGCCGGCCGCGTTCATAGCTCGGGCGAAACGGCGTGTCGCGCGCGGCCTCGTCGGCCACGCACATCACCTGCCCGTTGTAGAGGCGCGAGAGCAGCGCGACGCAGGGCGTCCCCGCCTGACGCACCACGTCGCGCAAGGCGCCGGAGCCTGCGGCCACGAGCGGGTCGGTGATGCGCAGCAGGCGGTCGTATTCGATGAAGGCGGGGCCGAGCCGATAGGCGCCGTCCTGCGCGGCCTCCAGAAAGCCGGCGGCGACGAGGTCGCGCAAGGTTCGGTAGATCGTGCTGGGCGGCACGCCGAGCGCCGCCGAAATCTCCGGCGCGCTCCAGGCGCTCGCCTGTTCGCCGAACAGGCGCAGGACGGCCAGGAAGCGGCTGAAGCCGGCCATGCGACGCCCTCCCCCTGTTGCGGCGCTCGAGGGCGCAGCGCGCGCCCATGGCGAGACTTTTAGGGGTGACAAGCGCCGTTGTCAAATCTCCGTTCTCAAAATATGAGAATATTGACAATTAAAACAGGGCGCGCCTATCATCCGTCACGCGCCGGCCCAAGCGGCGCTGACGCCTTTGGGGAGGGGTTACGCCGATGTGCACGTCTTCGCTCGATTCCGCGCAGGACGCAGGCGCGCTCGCGGCGCCGGCGGCGGACCGTGGCGCGCCGGGCCCCGCCGCCGATCCCGCGCTCATCGCCGATCTTGTGATCGCCAACCACATTCTCGTGCGCGAGGGCGTGCTCGACGCATTCGGCCATGTGAGCGTGCGGCACGACAAGCGGCCGGATCGCTTTCTGCTTGCGCGCAACATGGCGCCGGCGCTGGTGCAGGCGCAGGACATCGTGGAGTTCGGCGACGACGGCGAGCCCGTCAACGCGCATGGGCGCTCGGTCTATCTCGAGCGCTACATTCATTCGGAGATTTATCGCGCACGTCCTGACGTGATGTCGGTGGTGCACAGCCATTCCATGTCGGTCATCCCGTTCGGGATCGTGCCGTCCGCGCCGTTTCGCGCCGTCACGCACATGGGCTCGTTCATCGGCGTTTGCGCGCCCGTGTTCGAAATCCGCGACGTGGCGGGCGAGGACAACGACCTGCTCATCAGCAATCGCGCGCTAGGCGCCGCGCTGGCGCGCCGGCTTGGCGGGGAGGCTGTGTGCCTGATGCGCGGCCATGGCTCCACGGCGGTCGGCGACAGCTTGAAACAGGCGGTGTTCCGCGCCGTTTACACCGAGCAGAACGCGCGCGTGCTTTCGGAGGCCTCGCGCCTCGGCCCGGTGGTCGCGCTCTCGCCGGGCGAGACGAAGACCGCCACGCGCACCATCGACACCCAGGTGCCCCGCGCATGGGACGTCTGGCGTATGAAGGCCGAGGGAAAGATCTGACGCATTGATCTGCGTCGGCGCATCGTCCGGCGCAGCCTGTTACGCCGCATTCGGGAACGCCAGAAAAGGAGCCGACCATGTCCACCGCCGCAGCCGCCGCTCCCGCCAAGGATCGCCAGAAGTTTTACGACAAGATCGCGCCCAAGCATCTCTCTCCGCTTTGGGAGGCGCTGAAGGGCCTTGTGCCGCCGGAGCCCAAGAGCAAGTTCGTGCCCCATGTGTGGCGCTTCGATGAATGCCGCGCGCTGTTGATGGAGGCGGGCGACCTGCTCACCGCCGAGGAGGCCGAGCGCCGCGTGCTCGTGTTCGAAAATCCCGCCATGCCTGGCGGGTCGCGCATCACCTCCACGATGTATTCAGGCATGCAGCTCATTTTGCCCGGCGAAATCGCGGCCGCCCATCGTCATACGGCTTCGGCCCTGCGTCTCGTGCTCGAAGGCAATATGGGTTACACGGCGGTTGCGGGCGAGCGCACGCTCATGGAGCGCGGCGATTTCGTCATCACGCCCAACTGGGCCTGGCACGATCACGGGCAGGAGAACGACAAGCCCGTGATCTGGATCGACGGGCTCGATCTGCACATCATCAATTTCTTCGAGACCGCGTTCAGCGAACATTCCAACGACAAGATGCAGATGGTCGCCAAGACGCTCGGCGAGTCGCAGGCGCGCTGGGGCACGAACATGCGCCCCTTCGCCACGCCTTCGCCCTTCGGCGCCACCACGCCCATCTTCAATTACAAGTACAAGGCGAGCCGTCAGGCGCTGATGGAGGTCGCGGCGACCGAGAAGCCAGATCCCCATCTCGCCCATGCCCTGCGTTACATCAATCCGCTCGACGGCGGCTGGCCCATGCCGCTCATCGCCGCCTGGCTCACCTATGCGCCCAAAGGCTTCGAGACGCGCGAGCTGCGCGCGACCGACGGGCAGACCCTGGTGATGCTGGAAGGCGAGATTCAGGTGGAGGCGGGCGACAAGACCTTCTCCGCGGGCGAGGGCGACGTGGTCGCGATCCCGAGCTGGACATGGCGCAAGCTGCGCGCCTCGCGCGACGCGGTGTTCTTCACCTTCTCCGACCGCAGCGCGCAGGAGAAGCTCGCCATCTTCCGCGAGGAGCGCCGCTAGCCAATCGCGCGCAGGCGACCTAGTTTGCGAGGGCGGCGCGGGAACGCGCCGCCTTTCTCATGTGGGGCGCGCGTCATGGACGAGGCGGTCTTTCTTCGCGGGCTGTTCGATCGCGCGGTCGCCGCCGCCGATCCCGCGCGCATCCTGCCCGCCCATCTGCCGGCGCGGCCGAAGGGCCGGCTCGTCGTGCTGGGCGCGGGGAAGGCTGCGGCTAGCATGGCGCGCGCCGTCGAGCGCCATTACGGCGGGCCGCTCGAAGGGCTCGTCGTCACGCGCTACGGCCACGCGGTCGCGTGCGATTTCATCGAAGTGGTCGAGGCGGCCCATCCCACGCCCGACGCGGCGGGACTGGCTGCGGCGCAGCGCATTCTCGATCGCGCGCGCACGCTCGGCCCCGACGATCTCGGCCTGTGCCTGATCTCGGGCGGCGGCTCGTCGCTGCTCGCCCTGCCGGCGCCGGGTCTCACGCTCGCCGACAAACAGGCGATCAACGCGGCGCTCCTGCGCAGCGGCGCGCCCATCTCTGCGATGAACGCCGTGCGCAAACATCTCTCCGCGATCAAGGGCGGCCGGCTCGCCGCCGCAGCCTTTCCCGCGCGTCTGCTCACGCTCATCATCTCCGACGTGCCGGGCGACGATCCCTCCATCGTCGCCTCCGGCCCCACGGTCGCCGATCCCACGACCTTCGCGCAGGCGCGCGACATTCTGCGCGCCTATGGCGTCAGCGAGCCGCGCGCGGCGATCGAACATCTGGAGCGCGCGCAGGACGAGACGCCCAAGCCCGGCGATCCGCGCCTTGCGATGAGCGAAGCGCGGGTGATCGGCGCCGCGCGCCTGTCGCTTGAGGCGGCGGCGCAGGCCGCGCGCGCGGCGGGCGTCGAGCCTGTCATGCTGGGCGATGCGGTGGAAGGCGAGGCGCGCGAGGTCGCGCGCGAACATGCGGCGCTTGCGCTCGCCGCCCGCGGCCCCTGCGTCCTGCTGTCGGGCGGGGAGACCACTGTGAAGGTGCGGGGTGAGGGGCGGGGCGGGCGCAACAGCGAATATCTGCTGGCGCTGGCGCTCGCGCTTGAGGCGGCGGACGACGTGCGCGCGCAGCACGTGTTCGCCATCGCGGCCGATACGGACGGTATCGACGGCGCGAGCGCGCATGCGGGCGCGCTGATCGGGCCGGACAGTCTGGCGCGGGCGCGCGCGGCGGGGCTTGATCCCGCAGGCCTGCTTGCCCGCAATGCGTCAGGCGACCTGTTCGAGGCGTTGGGCGACGTGGCGACGACGGGGCCCACCCTGACCAATGTGAACGATTTCCGCGCCATTCTCGTGCGCGGGCCGCGCTGATCCGTTTGCAAGGCCGGGCCCGGGCTTGCTATGCATCGCGCAGGAAAAGCCGGAGTGTGCTGGAATGAGCGGACCGATCGTGGAGGACGTCAGCCTCGAGGACCTCAAGCGCGGCCTCGCCGATGGGTCCATCGTGCTTGTGGACGTGCGCGAGGCGGTGGAATGGGACGCGGGCCACATTCCCGGCGCGCTGTTCAATCCGCTCTCCGCTTTCGATCCCGAGGCTCTGCCGGCGCGTGAGCCGGGCAAGCGGATCGTCCTGCATTGCCGCTCCGGCCGGCGCTCGATCACGGCGCTGGAAATGGCGCAGGCCTCCGGGCGGGACGACGTCACCACCCATTTCGGCGGCGGCATGCTCGCCTGGGTTGGCGCGGGCGAGCCGGTTTCGACCTGATTGCGCCCCCGCTCTTCTTGAGCCAGACTTTTTGCGCTATTGTCTCAGGGCTTCGGCCCCCTAGAATTTCCGCAGGCCTTTCTACCGGCCGAGCTTGCCCCGATTTCCCCCTAGCGCGGATGACCCATATGGTTCGCAATCCTGTTTCCGCCGGGCGCGCGCGCCCTGCGTTCGCTGTCGCCTTCGCAGCCTTCTCCGTCGCCGCAGCCCTTGTGGCGGGCGCCGGCGCCGCGCTCGCCCAGAACGATCCCATCGCCCAGCGCAAGGCGCTGATGAAGACTGTCGGCGATTCCACGCGCGCCCCGGCCGCCATGCTGAAGGGCGAGCAGCCCTTCGACGTCGCGCCCGTGCAGGCGGCGCTGCGCGCCATGCAGACCGCCGGCAAGCAGATGCCCGGCCTTTTCCCCGACACGACGAAGACGGGCGGCGACACCGCGGCCACCGCGAAGGTCTGGGAGAACAAGGCCGACTTCAACGCCAAATGGGCGAAGTTCGAGGCCGACGCCACGGCAGCGCTGGCGAAAGTGACCGACGAGGCGAGCTTCAAGGCGACCTATCCCGAGATCGTGCGCTCCTGCGGCGGCTGTCATCAGGATTATCGCGCGCGCCGGTGACGCGGCGCGCCCGCCATGTCATTCTCGGCCCGCGCGGCGCACCGCCCTGCGGGCCGTTTTCGTTCGTGACCCTGCGTTTCCGCGCGCGCATCTGCAAGGCAAGTCTCCCATGCGCAAGTTCGTCCTCGCCGCGCTCATTCTGCTCAGCGGAGGCTTCATCGCTTTCTGGGCGTTCACCGCGCCGCGCGCCGCAGTCGGCCATGACGCCGCGCTGGAGCAGGGCGGCGATGCGGCGCGCGGGCGGCTTGTGTTTTTCGCGGGCGGCTGCGCCTCCTGCCACATGACGCCCAAGCAGGACGATCCGCTGCGTCTGGGCGGCGGGCTTGAGCTGAAATCGCCCTTCGGTTCGTTCTACGCGCCCAACATTTCGTCTCATCCTGCGGATGGAATCGGGCGCTGGCGCGCAGCGGATCTGGCGAACGCCATGCTCGCCGGCGTGTCGCCCAATGGCGCGCATTATTATCCGGCCTTTCCCTTCACCAGTTATGCGGGCATGCGCCTTGAGGACGTGCGCGATCTGATGGCCTTCCTGCGCGACACGCCGCCGGTGGAGGGGCGCGCGCGTGACCACGACCTGCCGTTTCCCTTTAATCTGCGCCGTGCGCTGGGGCTGTGGAAGGCGATGTTCGCGCCTGCGCCCGCGCCGCTGCGCGAGGACCCCGCGCGCTCGCCGGAATGGAACCGCGGGCGCTATCTCGTGGAGACGCTCGGCCATTGCGCTGAATGTCACTCGCCCCGCAACGCGCTGGGCGGCCTCGTCGCGGCGCACCGTTTCGCCGGCGGCCCCGAGCTTGAGGGACAGGGCTGGACGCCCAACATCACGCCGCATGGATTGAAAGGCTGGACGAAGGGCGACATCGCCTATGCGCTCGACGCAGGCCTCACGCCGGAGGGCGATTCTCTGGGCGCGTCCATGGCGCCGGTGGTGCGCAACATGGCGCAATTGCCGAAAGAAGATCGCGCCGCGATCGCTGAATATCTCCTCTCCCTGCCGATGCGGGAGGGGCCGCCGCGTCCGCGCAAATAGGCGCGCAAACAGGCGCGCAAACAGGCGCGCTTGCGTTTCATTCAGTTTGATCTAAGCTATTCCGATTCATTTTGTCGATTGTGGGCGCGTGCGCCCCGGATGAGCCCGCATGGACGCTCCCGATTCTTGTCCCGATTCTGCCGCCACATCCATTTCCGATCCTGTTTCCGCTTTCGTGACGCAGGCGCCTGACGGCGCGCCGGCGGAGGATGGCGCCGCCAGCGCGTTCCAGCCGGTGAACCTCGAACAGGAATTCGCGGCGATTGAGGGCGCCGTCGCGGCGACTGCGCGCGGACGATGGTTCCTTGAGGAATATGCGCGCCGGGTGCGCGCGCGCGACGTCGCGCCCATGGTGGCGGCGCTTGAGCGCGTCGAGCGGCGGCTGGCGGAAGGCGCGGATCTCGACGCGGTCGCCAGCGCGCAGGAGAACGCGCGCGGGCCCAATGCGCTTTCAACGCTCGCGGGCCTGCGGGCCGCCCTGCGGCTGCCGGATGATTTCGCCGCGCGGCTCAAGGCGAAGCGCGCCGCGCTCGCCCGCCGCCCGCTCGCGCCGTCGCCTGAGTTCATCCGCAAGCGCATGGAGATGATCGAGCAATCCTCGCGCGCGCCGGGCCGCGCGCTTCCCGCTGCGGAGCCCGAACAGGCCGCGCCTGAACTGGAGAGAGCGCTGCAGCAAATCGCCAGCGCCGCCGCCGAAGCGGCGCGCGCGAAACAGGCCGCCGCCGCCGCGTCGCCGGAGGCAGAGCAAAACGTTGCGCAAGACGCTGAGCAAAACGTTGCGCAAGATGTCGCGCAAGACCCCGCGCAGGATGTTCCGCTTGATGGCGCCGCTGACGCATTGTCGCCTGAGGGGGCCTTGGCGGCCTCGGCGGAACCTGAGCCCGACGCGCCGCTGGACGCCGTCGCCCCACGCTGACCTCGTCCGCCCGCAGGGGCGGCGCGCGCCTTGGCCGCTTGCCCGGCGCGCGTGCGCCTGTATGTTGCCCCGCAACGCATTTTCGAAGCGGGAGCTTGTCATGGATCTCGGCATCAAGGGCCGCAAGGCGATCGTGTGCGCGTCGAGCCGCGGGCTCGGGCGCGCCTGCGC
>Ga0315903_10000244_pt1 | contig 81963 bp, 79 predicted proteins | sample LakEriMetagenome_7_FD_203524 | JGI IMG/M metagenome (GOLD analysis project Ga0315903, IMG submission 203524) | Freshwater fungal communities from buoy surface, Lake Erie, Ohio, United States - Buoy 2 MA119 | ecosystem: Environmental > Aquatic > Freshwater > Lake | place: USA: Lake Erie, Ohio... | reverse complement strand
TAACTTTTCTGGTGCAGATCACCGCACGCTTTGGATTCAACCGGCCCCTGCCCTGGACCGATGAACTGGCGGTGATTCTTTACCTCTGGGTCATTTTGTGGGCTGCAGCCTTCATGGTGCCCGAGCGCGAACAGGTGGTTTTTGATCTTCTCTGGAACAGTGTCGGCACGGGCACCCGCCGCGTCATGCGCATCGTGGGCAACCTCATGGTGGGGGGCTTGGCCGCAGTGGCCATACCCGCCAGCTGGGACTATGTGCATTTCATGGCGCGCGAGTCTTCCCCTGTGCTGGGCATTTCATTTCAGTGGGTGTTTTTGCCCTTTGTGCTGTTGTTGGTGGCCTTGGTGGTGCGCAGTGCCGTGGGCATCTGGCAAGCGATTAAAGGGCAGGGCCTTGAAGCCCAGGGGTTGACGTTATGAGTTTGGCTTTGTGGGCCCTGGTGGGTGTGGTTGTTTTGGGCATGCTGATGCGCATGCCCATCGGGTTTTCCATGCTTATGTCCGGGGTGGCCTATCTGTTGGTCAAGGGGCAAGACCTGGGGCTGGTGGCAGAGCAGGTGAGCAACGGCTTGTACAACAGCTATGTGTTGCTGGCGGTGCCGCTGTTTGTGTTTGCCGCCAACATCATGAATGCGGGCACGGTGAGTGAACGCATCTTTGATTTCTGCCGCATCTTGGTGGGCCGCATGCGCGGCGGCCTGGCCCAAGTGGATATTTTGGTGAGCGTGATCTTTTCCGGCATGAGCGGCAGCGCCATTGCTGACGCGGCAGGGCCGGGGCTGGTCACCATCAAGCAAATGCTGAAAAAGCCCGAATACACCCCCGGCTTTGCCGGTGCTGTGGTGGTGGCCAGTGCCACGCTGGGCCCGATCATTCCGCCCTCTATCCCCATGGTCATTTATGCCTTGGTGTCCGGGGCATCGGTGGGTGCGCTGTTTTTGGGTGGCGTGGTGCCCGGCGTGTGCATGACCATTTTGATGATGACCGTGGTGCATTACATTGCCCGCAAGCGCAACATGCCACGCGAAGACCCCATTCCCATGAAAGAGTGGCCGGCCATTGTGTTTCGGGGGGCTTTGCCCTTGTCTATGCCCATCGTGTTGCTGGGCGGCATTTATTCGGGCGCATTCACGCCCACCGAAGCGGCCGCGGTGGCGGCTTTTCATGCGTTGATCCTGGCCGCATTTGTCTTCCGCGCCCTCAGTTGGCGCTCGTTTTGGGGGGTGGTGCTGGAGTCCACCCGCTCCAGCGCCGTGATCACCATCATCCTGGCCGGTTCGTTCATGCTGAACTACGCCTTCACCGCCGAGGGTGTACCCCAGGCCATGGCCGCCTGGGTGGACAACCTGCAATTGAGCCGCTTGCAATTTTTGTTCATGGTGAACGCGCTGTTTTTGGTGTTGGGCTGTTTCCTCGATGTGTCGGTTTTGCTGCTGGTCTTTGTGCCCATGTTGTTGCCCGCAGCCAAGTTGCTGGGAGTGGATTTGGTTCACTTCGGCGTGCTGGTGGTGTTGAACATGATGATCGGCCTGATTCACCCGCCCTTTGGCATGCTGCTGTTTGTGACCAAGGCGCTGACCGGCATACCAATTGGCGACATGATGCGCGAGGGTTGGATGTTCCTGGTCATGTTGCTGGGCTTGTTGGTGGCCATCACCCTCTTCCCCCAAATTGTTTTGTGGTTACCCCAAACCATGGGCTACGGCACCCCGGGGGCAGGCTGATGGCCCATGCGGTGGATGTGGTCTGCGTGGCCAGCTGGAATGTGGATTTGATTGCCCACATTGCCCAGCCGCTGGCGCGAGGACAAACCCAAATGGCCCAACACTTTGAACGCCTGCCCGGCGGCAAGGGCAGCAACGCCGCCATTGCCGCCGCACGTCAAGGCGCGCAAGTGGGCCTGATTTCACGCATTGGGGGTGACGACTTCGGGCAAATGGGCTTGGACCTGTGGGCGCGGGAAGGCATTTCAAGCCAATTCGTGCTGCGCGCTGAAGGCGAGGCCAACGGCACGGCGCTGATTTTGGTGTACGCGGATGGCAACAACTCGATTGCCGTTTTTCCAGGCGCAGGCACGGGCATGTCGGTGGCACAGGTGACCGCCGCAAAACCCCTGCTGAGCCAAGCGCGGGTGGTCATGTCCTCTTGCGAGGTGCCATTGGCTGCGACCCAAGCGGCTTTTGAGATCGCCCGAACCCACGGTGTCTTGACCTTGCTGAACCCGGCCCCGGCAATGCCCTTGCCCGACACCTTGTGGCCGATGGTGGATGTGCTCACACCCAACGAAGGGGAGCTGTTGTTGCTGGCCGATGCAAACGATATCGACTCGGCCGCCCAGCGTCTGCTGCAAAAAGGCGTCGGGGCGCTGGTGGTCACGCTGGGTGAGCGCGGTTGCGCCTTGTTTCGGACTGGCGAAGACCCTGTTCATGTACCCGGTCATGCCATGCAAGTGGTGGACACCATCGGTGCCGGAGACACCTTTACCGGCACTCTGGCTGCTGCGCTGGCCCGGCAAACCCCTTGGCCCGATGCGCTGCGATGGGCCAATGCGGCTGCGGCTTTGTCCACGCAGGCCCACGGTGCCGTGACCGCTATGCCCACCCAACTTGAAGTGCGGTCCCTGTTGCAAAACCCACTTTAACGCTGCCATGATTTGGTGGACCTGCAGCTCGCGATAATGAATTGATGCGTTTTTTAAGTCGCTCTTCCTCTTCCCCGCTTGCTTTAGGGCCATTCAGTGTTTGGCTGTCTTTGCCCCAACTCATCACCTGGGGCAGTGTGTTCTACACCTTTTCTTTGCTCATGCAACCCCTGGAGGCCGAGCTGGGCATGAGCCGCGCCGAGTCTTCACTGGCTTTCAGCTTGGCTTTGCTGGCCGAGGGCACGATGGCTTACGCGGTGGGCCGCTGGATTGACGCCGGTCACGAGCGTTGGGTCATGTCGCTGGGTTCAGTCTGGATCGGCTTGGGTTTGTTGGGGCACAGTTTTGTGCAGTCCACGGCGGGGTTTTATATGGCCTGGATCTGGCTGGGGCTGGGCATGGCCGCCACTTTGTACACCCCGGCTTTTGCGGTGGTCACGCGGCGCTTTGCCCAAGACTTTCGCCGCGCCATCATTACCCTGACCTTTTTGGGAGGGCTGGCCAGCACGGTGTTTATTCCCTTGTTTGCCTGGTGCATGGACCTTTGGGGTTGGCGGCACGCGTTGTGGGCGTTGGCAGCGCTGCAGTTTGTGGTGTGTCTGCCCTTGCATTTGGTCTTGCTTAAAGATGCCCCTCGTCAGCACGATGTATCCCTAGCGGCCTTAACAGACTTGCATTCCGGTTTGCCAGAGGCTCGGGTTTCGGTACGCGAACATCTGCGCCGCTCACCTTTTTGGCTGTTGGCGGTGTTCATGGTGTTGACGATGTCGGTCACATCAGCATTGCCCGCGCACATGATCGCCTTACTGCAAGAGGCCGGGTTATCGCCGGTTTGGGTGATTGCGGTACCCGCCGCCATTGGGGTGATCCAAGTGCTGGGCCGTTTGGTGTTGTTTGTCTTTGAACGGCACTGGGATGTGCACGCCGCCAACCGCTGGATTCCGGGCTTTATTCCCATGAGTTTGCTGGTGTTGTTGCTGGCGGGTTTTCACCCCATGGGGGCCATGGTGTTTGTGCTGTTGTTTGGCTTAGGCAACGGCATGATCACCATCGTCAAAGGCACGGCCCTGGCGCAATATGTAAGCCGTGAACATGTTGGGCATCTGAATGGCTTGATGGGGATTCCCACTGCATTGGCCCGAGCAGCGGCCCCTTTGGTAGTGGGTTTGCTGTGGTCGCCCACGACAGGCTACACAACCGCCTTGTGGTGCTTGCTGGGCCTCAGCCTGTTCGCCACCGCAGCCCTTTGGATTGCGCAGAAAAATGCGCTTAAATAACCGTAAAGCCACTTTAAAGCCTGATGGAAGTGCCTTTGAACTGGCCTTGAATTGCCTTTGAACAGCTTTGAAGTCGCTTTCAAGCGCCCAACCCGGCCCCGTCTTTCATGCCGATACGTTTTGTCATACCCGGCCCCCTCTGTCATACCCCCTCTGTCATACCCCCTCTGTCATACCCCCTCTGTCATACCCCCTCTGTCATGCCCGGCTCGACCGGGTATCCATCTCAGTCGAGGCCATGGCCCCCCGATCAGGTCGGGGGTGACGAGAGAGGTCGGGGGTGACGAGAGAGGTCGGGGGTGACGAGAGAGGTCGGGGGTGACAGGGTAAGTCGGGACAGATATACCCCCTCTGTCATACCCCCTCTGTCATGCCCGGCTCGACCGGGTATCCATCTCAGTCGAAGCCATGGCCCCCCGATCAGGTCGGGGGTGACGAGAGAGGTCGGGAGTGACAGGGTAAGTCGGGGCAGATCCGCTCCCCGTGGGAGGCCGCCCCTGCGGGCGAATGTGAGCTAGAAGTTGCTCTCTTTGTGGGAGGCCGCCCCTGCGGGCGAATGGTGAAAAAGGCAGAGAGACTAAATGAGGTTGTGGCTTTTGCGAACATTCGCATGACGGCCTGACTGAGAAACTTCACAACCAATTGAGAGTCGCGAACTGATCAGCGGGTCAACCAACGGCGGGCCGCAAAGCTGAGCACATCGACACAGGCCACCATGAGCAGCATGGCGCCCAAAATAGTGGCCGTCTTGTTCATTTGGAACAAGCCCATGTGGAACGACAGCATTTGGCCCAACCCGCCTGCCCCTACCACCCCCAGCACGGCGGCGGCTCGGATGTTGTTTTCCCAGCGGTACAAGGTGTAGCTCATCAGTTGCGGCAGCACTTGGGGCAAGGTGGCATAAGCAAATACGCGCAACGGCCCCACGCCTTGTGCCCGCAAGGCCGCACCCGGTCCGGCGGGTACGTTTTCCATGGCCTCGGCAAACAAACGCCCCAGCACGCCACTGGTGTGCAAGCCCAAAGCAAGGGTGCCAGCCATGGGGCCCAGACCCGCAGAGATCAGTAACAAGGCAGCCCAAACCAACTCGGGAATGGCGCGCAAAGCATTCAACAGCCAGCGGGTGGGGCTGCGTAACCAAGCCGGATCTTGACTGGACATGCGGCTGGCAGGGACCGCCAACGCCAGACCCAAAACGGCAGCAATGACCGTGCCCAATGCCGACATGGCCAGGGTTTCCCAGGCGGCCCAAGCCACTTTGCTGGCAAACACGGGAGACACATCGGGCGGAAAAAATTCAGCCACAAAGCGCCCCATGCTGCGCGCAGCCTCCAAAGAAAAAAGCGCTTGCCACTCCAGCCCCAAGGTGGCAAAGCTGGCCACCACCAGCGCCAGCAAGGCCACCGTGAACCAGCATGCCCGGCAGCGCGCATCAAACAACGGAGGCGGCAGTTTGTACGGCAAATTGGCCGCCAGACGTTGCACGGGCAGGGTGTTCCCAGAGCTTGGGGTCTTGTCTGTGACGGGCCTCATGCCAGCGCCTCTCGCAGCCAGGCACTGACCCGGTCGGCCAGAGCCACCAGGGCAATGAACACGAGCAACAAGGTAGCAACCTCTCCGCCGTTAAACATCTTCATAGAGTTGTCCAGCTGTTGGCCCAGCCCACCTGCCCCGACAAAACCCAGCACCACAGACGAGCGAATGGCACATTCCCAACGGTACACCGTGTAAGAAGCCAGCTCGGCGGCATGGCTGGGCAGCAAAGCATAGACAAAGGCCTGCAGACGTCCACTGCCATTGCGCATCAGGGACTGGGTGGCGTGGGTTTCGCCGCTTTCCAGAATTTCGGCATACACCTTGCCCAACATGCCGCCATAGGTCAACGCGATGGCCAGCACACCTGCCGTGGGGCCCAAACCCACCACGCGCACAAACACCAAGGCCCAGATCAACTCGGGAATGCTGCGCAAAATAATCAACAACACCCGCACGCCCCCGCGCAGCACGGCAGGCCCACGGTCCATGCGGCCGGACAAGGCCGAGAGCGACAACACGCGTGTGGCCAACAAGCTCAAGGGCACGGCAAGCGCAAACGCCAGCGTGACCCCTGCCGTCGCCATGGCCACAGTGCGCCAGGTTTCACGGGCCACCAACTCCAAAAACTCAGCGTTGTGAACCAGTGGCCAAAAGCTGCTCAAAAAATCTGCTGTGACTTTGCGGTTTTCGGGTTCCCAAAGCACCCACAGGCGAAACTCGGTGGCCACACACAAGGGCCACAACAAGACCGCCGCCAAACTGAGCCAAAACACCCGCAAGACAAACGCCGGGTCGCGTACAGGTGGCCGAGCCCGCAAAGCGCCCGAGCGGGCAGCAGCCGACGGGTGTGAAACCTGCAAACGGGACACGCGGTCAGACATGGCAGATCAAGTCAATGGGCCGATCAGCGGCAATGCATTGCAACAGGCGCCGCAGGCTCTGACAAAGACCCGTTTTGAGTCTGTGTGTCAGCGCCAAGCAGGGGTGCCTCGCCACGCAGCTCGTGTTCGTGCTGCTCGTACAAACGGGCCAGGCGCTCCGGGGTGACTTGTGCGGCAGGCAAATCAAAAACCAACTGCCCCTCACGCAGCCCAATGATGCGGGGGAAATGGGCCAGCGCCATGTCCACCTGGTGCAAGGTGGCCACCAACGTAATCTGACGCTCGTGCGCCAAGCTCACCAGGGCGGCCAATGCCATGCGGGCGCGCATCGGGTCGAGCGCCGACAAGGGTTCGTCGATCAGCCACAAACCGGCCGGGGCCAGCAAGGCGCGGGCCAAGCCCACGCGTTGACGCTCGCCACCGGACAAACGGTCGACACGCTCGAACAATTTGCTGTCCAAGTCAAAATGGCCCAGCGCCTCGAATGCGGCGGGAATATCGGCCGGATAAAACAAAGAACGCAGACTGGCCCACAAACCCATGGCGGGCAAACGCCCCGCCAGCACAGAGGTCACTACCCTTTGACGCGGTGGCAGGGGCGGCACTTGCGGGGCCAAAAACAACTGTCCACGAAGCTGCCGCAAAGCTCGGGCCGACAGACGCCACGGGTCTTGACCCGCCAGTTGCAAGTGGCCCTGGGTGGGCGGCTGCGCACAGGCCAAGACTTGCAACAAGGTGGTTTTGCCTGCCCCCGAGGGACCAATCACGGCAACCTGCTCACCCGCAGCCACTTTCAAACTCAGCCCGTGCAAGGCAGGAGTGGCACTGGGCAGCGCCGCCGAATGTCTCGCCTCTAGGGCCTTTAGATCAATGTTCACAGCAAACGTCAATAGGCTAAATCAGAGCAAGCCAGCACTGCGTGCCGCCGCTTCCAGACCCTTGTAGTTTTCTGGCGTGGTGCTCAGGTAACGGGTGGCGCGGTTGAGTTTCAGAATCTCGGCTTGCTCAGGGTTGGCAGGATTGAGGGCCAACAGTGCAGCCTTGATCTTTTCACGCAAATCAGCAGGCATATCGGCATGCACCGACCAGTTGTAATTGAAGTAAGGGGGGGTGGTGTAAAAAACGTTCACCGCCTGGGTGTCCACTTTGTTCTCAGCAACAAACTTTTTCCAAACCGTGATGTCCAGTGCAGCAGCATCCACCTTGCCACTGACCACAGAGGCAATGGTCGCATCGTGTGCGCCGCTGTAAGCCACACGCCTAAAGTCTTTTTCGGGCTCGATATTGGCTTGCAACAAATAGCTGCGCGGCATCAGGTGACCCGAAGTGCTGCTTTGCGAGCCAAACGAGACCTGTTTGCCTTTCATGTCGGCCAGACTTTTGATGCCCGAGCTGGTTTTGGCAATGAAGACCGACTGAAAGCGGGTGTCTTCTTCGCGTTGTGCCAAGGGCACGATCTTGCCGTTAGAACGGATATTGGCCTGCACAAAAGTGAAGCCGCCAAACCAGACCACATCCACCTTTTTGTTGACCAAGGACTCTACGGCCGCCGGGTAATCGGTGACCGGGGTGAACTGAACCTTCATGCCCAATTGCTTTTCCAGGTAATTGGCCAAGGGAGTGAACTTGCGCACCTGCTCGGTCGCAGCCTCTTCGGGGATAGTGGTCACGCGCAAAGTGGTTTGCGCACTTGCTGCAGACGAGAACAAGGCAGTTAGGACAGTAATGGCGGTAAGGGCTAACAAACCTGAGAAGGCCGAAACCCGGATTTTGGCGAAAAACGAAAAATTCATGGCGAGGGCGTCAATCGAGGTGAAGCGCTTTGAAAAAGGTCTCAATTACACCCTGAAATGTAAGTACCCGGCCAGCAGGGGGCCAAAAGGACGCCCCCAATGCCCCCTGCAGCTCCCGACTCTTCAAAGCGCCAGGCACTTTGAGTTGGCCCGCACTGACTTAATATGCGGCCATGCACAATGCCCAATTCATCCAAATTTTTCAACCCAACGCTGCGGCCGTTGCCCAGGAATTGCTGCAAGGGCTTTGCGCCCCGCAGGCCATGACCTCGCCCAAATACCTCTACGACGCGCTTGGCTCGCGTCTGTTCGAGGCCATCACCGAGTTGCCCGAATACGACGTGACCCGTACCGAAGCCCACGCAATGCAACTGCACGGCCAAGACATGGCCTTGCACCTGCCGCAATCCGCTTGCTGGATCGACCTGGGTGCGGGCAATTGCGAAAAAGCCGGTCGTTTGCTGGGCCCCATGGCGGCCGGACGCTATGTGGCGGTGGATATTTCTGTTGATTTTTTACGCAGCGCGATCGAGAACCTGCAACGCCAACACCCTGATCTGCCCATGATGGGCTTGGGCACCGACTTTTCGTGCGGCCTGGATTTGCCTGATAGCCTGAACCTTGACCCTGCCCAGCCACGCGTACTGTTTTACCCCGGCTCCAGCATTGGCAACTTCACGCCCGAGCAAGCGGTGGGCTTTTTGCGCAGTTTGCACAGCGCCTGCGGCACGGCCGCCTCAAGCGGCTTGCTTATAGGGGTGGATTTGCTCAAAAATGCCGCCGAACTCGAAGCCGCCTACGACGATGCGCTGGGCGTGACTGCCGCCTTCAACCTGAACTTGTTGTTGCACATCAACCGCTTGGTCGGCAGCGACTTTAAGGTGCGCGACTGGCAGCACCTGTCCCGCTTCAATGCCGAACAATCGCGCGTATAAATGCACTTGCGGACACGCCAAGACGTGCGGGTGCAATGGCCAGGTGGTGAGCGCCGGTTTACCGCCGGAGAAACCATTCACACTGAAAACGCCTGCAAATGGACGGTTTCCGGGTTTGATGCTTTGCTGCAATCGGCAGGCTTTAAAAGCACCCGGTGCTGGACCGACCCGGCCACTCGTTTTGCCCTGTTCTGGGCCACGGCCTGAGCTTGTCGCCCAGTTGATTGGGTGCCACCGTAAGCCTGTCCATAATGAATTCATCACGGCATTCTGGCCGTGCATTCATACACCTAACAGGAGACTTGCATGTTGAACGATCTGAAAGACAAAGTGGTTTTGATCACCGGTTCCAGTACCGGCATCGGCGCTGCGGCTGCCGTCGCGTTTGGCAAGCTGGGGGCTCGGGTGGCGGTGCATTACAACAGCAGCAAAGGCCCCGCCGAAGATGTGCTCCTAGCCGTCAAGGCCACAGGGGCCGAGGCGGTTTTGCTGCAAGGTGACGTGATGGATTCAGCCGAGTGCCGACGCTTGGTAGACGACACCGTCAAGGCGTTTGGCCGCATCGACATCCTGATCAACAACGCCGGGGCCTTGGTGCAACGGGTGCCCATTGAGGACATCACCGACGCACTTTTTGACAACGTGGTTTACCTGAATGTGCGTTCGGCCATGATGTGCACCGCCGCAGCCGTGGCGGCCATGCGCCAGCAAGGGCAAGGCGGCGTAGTGATCAATGTCACCTCGGTCGCGGCGCGCCATGGGGGTGGGGCCGGGGCCTCACTTTACGCGGGCTCCAAAGGTTTTGTCTCCACCATGACCCGAGGTTTGGCCAAGGAACTGGTGAAAGACAAGATCCGCGTCAACGCCGTGGCACCGGGCGTGATTACCACCCCGTTTCATGAGCGCTTTTCGACGCCCCAAATGTTGGAAGGTTTCAAGGCCACCATTCCCATGAACCGCCTCGGCACAGCCGAAGAATGTGCCGGTGCTTTTGTTTATTTGGCCTCAGAGCAAATGTCGGGCTATGTGACCGGCCAGATCATTGAGGTCAATGGCGGGCAATACATGCCCTGAACTCAGGCCCTGAACATCAATGGCCTGACGGGTACAAAACGGTCACGCGCCACAGGCTGCGTGGCCGGGTCAGGTCTATCAGGGGCGCACTGTGCAACAGCAATGCGTTGTCCCAAACAATGACATCCCCGTTTTCGTAGTGGTGCGTGTAGCAATAAGCCTCTTGCGTGGCGTGCGCCGCCAGTTCGCGCAACAAGGCCAGCGCCGCATCATCGGCCATGCCCTCAATGCCAAACGAGCTGCCACTCACGGCATACAGGGCAGGTTGGCCGGTGAAGGGGTGTTTTTTGACCAAGGGGTGCCGCACCCAGTTCACCCTTTTGGCTTGCGCTGGGTTGAGCACCGACGCCACGGTTCGCGATTGCTGATCCATATCGTCCCGGTTGCCATAGTGGTGCTTGACTACCAAGTTTTGAATTTTTTCTTTGGTGCTGCTCGGTAAATCGGCATAGGCTTTGGCCTGGTTGGCAAAGGTCGTGCCATTCGGGGCGGGGGGCACATCTTGCGCGTGCAAGATGGTGCACCGCGCCACATCGTCCAGATAAGAATAGTCGGTGTGAAAATAAGTGCCTGCATCCACCAAACCGGTGGGCTTGCCGTCCTTAAAAACATTGGACAGCAAGAGAATATTGGCATCTTCCGGGTGATGAAATGTGTCAATGACATGGGGCGACGGCCGGCCCCACTGTTGGGCAAAGTTCACCATTTGAGCGGCTGTGAGCGACTGGTTCTTCAGCACAATGAACCCATGCCGATGCAAGGCGTCGCCTAACCACTGCTTTTGCGATGTGTCCAGGGCTTGTGCCAGATCCAGGCCCTCAATTCGCGCCCCCAAAACATCACTTAAAGGCGTCAGTTGCGGCATGGCTCAATTGATCATTTCAGGTGAAAAGAGGCGTGGCAGAAACAGGGCAATTTCAGGGAACACAATCACGCCCAGCAAAACAAACAGCATGGGCACCACCATGATCATGGTGTCCTTTAAAGCGAAGCGCAGGGGCACTTTGGCCACCGCACACGAAATCATCAGACACATGCCATAAGGCGGTGTGACCAAGCCGAAGGCCAAGGCCAAAATGCCCACAATGGCAAAGTGCACCGGGTGCATGCCCACCGACTGGGCCAGAGGTTGCAAGGTGGTGCCCACAATGATGATGGCGGGAATCGCGTCCAAAAAGCAGCCCACCACCAAAAAAGCTGCCGCGATGAACAAGCCCACGCCAATGACCCCCATGCCCCAGGTTTGCACGTTGGACAACAAGGCCTTGGGGATTTGGTAATAGGCCAACAACCAGCCAAATACCGAGGCCGTGCCCACGCAAAACAAGGCCACAGCAGACAATTTGCCAGAGTCCAATACCGCAGAAATGAATTGTTTGAAACCCATTTCACGGTAGAAAAACAGCGACAAAAGAGCGGCATACAGCACCGCTGCAGCCGCAGACTCGGTGGCTGTGAACCAACCCAACAAAATGCCTCCCACAATGATCAAGGGGGTCATCAAGGCCGGTATGGCCACCCCGGCCGACTTGACCAACTCTGCGAAATCGGCACGCGGATACACCGGGTAATTGCGCCTGACCGCATAAGCATGCACCGTGGCCATTTGGGCCAAGCCCAGCAACAAGCCAGGCACAATGCCCGCCAAATACATCGCACCGATGGAGGTGGAGATCACGCCACCCCAAACCACCATCAAGATGGAAGGCGGAATGATGACCGCCAACACAGCGGACACCGCCGTGACGGCAATTGAGAACGACAGGTCGTACCCCTCCTTGACCTGCGCCTCGATGAACAACTTGCCTTGCCCTGCGGCGTCGGCACTGGCTGAACCAGAAATGCCAGCAAAAAACACCGACAACAACACATTGATTTGTGCCAAGCCACCTGGGAAATGCCCCACCAACGCCCTGGACAAACGCATCATCCGATCGGTGATGCCGCCCGCATTCATCAAATTAGCGGTCAAGAGAAAGAAAGGCACCGCCAACAAAATAAAGGAGTTGTAGGTCTTGAATGTTTCATTGAACAAGACCATGGGCGAAAGACGGGGCTCAAGGACCAAGACCGGCAATGAGGCTAAGCCTAAGGCAAATGCAACAGGCACCCTGATGGCCAACAGGAAGAAAAAACCTCCAAAAAGAATCAGTGCCGCCATCCCCGGAGAAAACAATGCTGAGGTCAAACTACTGACTCCTGGTTCGCACTTTCATCACCGTCTGCGGCGCTGAACATGTGGTGCAACAAAAAAACAATCCAAAGAAAACCGGATATCGGCCAGGCAATGAAGATCCACCACATGGGCATGTCAGCCAGCTCGGAGGTCTGATTCCATCCGAATTGCGTGAATTCGATACCCCAGTAAAAAATCACACCCGAAAAAATAAGCATGAAAAACTGGCATAAAAAAAGCAAAACACGGTTGATCCTTGCCGACATCTTAGGCAGCAGGTCGACATCAAAATGCATTTTTTCACGCACGCCAAGGGTTGCGCCGAGCATGATCAACCAGATGAAAAAAAACCGACTCATTTCCTCTGTCCACATGTAGCGGGGAATGAAATCGGTGTATCTGGAAAATATCTGCAAACTGACCGGAACCAACAGCAACAGCAGCGTAAAAACCAGCAAGAACGACAAAAGACCATCTATCAGACGCAAGATTTTTTTCATGAGTAATTGACTGCAAAATCTGCGGGGTGTTTGCGAACAAACACCCCTGCAAGACCATTACTTCAAAGCATTGATTTTGGCGAAAATGGCGTCAGCACCCACTTCTTTGGCGTAAGCGGCCATGACCGGGTCCACCAACTTCTGCATTTCAGCGCGTTGGGTAAACGGCACTTGTTTTAGCTTGCCTTCCTTGGCGTACTTGTCCAATTTGGCTTGGTCTTCAGATGACTCAATCTGGCGGCCATAGGCTCCAGCTTCTTTACCGGCTTTGACAATGGCGGCCTGCAAATCGGCTGGCAGCTTTTTCATAGTCTTGACCGAGAAGCACAGTGGCCGGATGGTGATGGCGTGGCGCGTCATCAAAATGCTGGGGGCGACTTCGTAGAACTTCATGGCCTCAACGCCTGCAGCCTCGTTTTCGCCCGCTTGGATCACACCGTTCTGAATGGCGTTGTAAACCTCGTTGTAAGCAATCACGGTAGGGGTCATGCCGACAGCACCAAAGGTACGACTCCAGATGGGCGCACCCTGTACGCGCACTTTGAGGTTCTTCAGTTCAGCCAAATTAGTTGCCGACTTGTTGGCAAAAATATTGCGTACACCGCCCCCGGCATAACCAATCAAACGAACTTCAGCTTTTTGCTCCACCTCGTCGGCAATCGGCTTGAGGATGTCCTGATCCAAGACTTTGTTCCAGTGGTTCAAGTCGCTGAACAAAAACGGGGCGTCAATGAAAGGTGCCGCCTTAGAGAAGGTAGACATGTGGGCAGGCGAGACAATCGCATAGTCCACCGCTTTGCCTTGATTCATGTATGCAAAGTAATCTTTTTCCAGCCCCAATTCGCTGTTTTTGTGCAGCACGAAGTTGACGGGCTTGCCGTAATACCGCTTCACAAGCTCTTCGAACCGAACCATGGTTTTGGTGAAGGCATGGTCGTCACCAAATTGGGATGCGCCGTGCAGTGTGATCGCGGCTTGTTGTGCATGCGCCGTCAAGGCCATGACCGATGAAAGAACCACACCCAGCAAAGGTTTCAAAAGTTTCATGTTTATGTCTCCTGTAGTGATCGGGACAACAACTTGTGTCCGTTGTTGTTCTTAAACTCTAGGCCAAACCGACTCAATAAGTGCTGGGGTAAACCATGCATTTTTTCCCCTTGCTGTCACCAACGCGTCCTGCGCCTCTGGCCTGTCCGCCCTTGAAAGTGATAACTTGAATACTTTCGCAGTGGCAGGCGATAGCCCATTCGCACCTCTGCCCAATGGAACAGGTCATTGAATCCAAATTCTGGATTCATCATACGAAAGAATCTCATGAAACACATCGGTTTTATCGGTGCATCAGGCCTTATGGGGCACGGCATGGCCAAAAATTTGTTGGCCAAAGGTTTTCAGGTTTCTTTGACCGCCCACTCCAAGCGCGAGCCGTTACAGGATTTGCTGGCCGCAGGGGCCAAACTGGCAGCGCACCATGCCGATTTGGCTGCTTGTGATGCGGTCATCATTTGCGTCACGGGCACACCCCAGGTCGAGGCCGCCTTAGAGGGGCCACAAGGACTGTTGAGTCGGGCACGCGCAGGTTTGGTGATCGTGGACGCGTCCACCAGCGAACCCGATTCCACCCGTCGCTTGGCCGCACGCTGTCAGGCCGTGGGCATGACCTTGGTCGACGCCCCTCTGGCCCGCACACCAGTAGAGGCCGAAGCCGGCAAGCTCAACACCATGGTAGGGGCCTCGCCCGAAGTGTTTGCCCAGCTCGAGCCGATGCTCCAGGCCTATTGCGAAAACATCTTTCATGTGGGAGAAACCGGGTCGGCACATGTCATCAAGTTGCTCAACAACTTTTTGGCCCAAGCCATTGCCACCTCGGCGGCCGAGGCCTTTGCCGTGGGTGCCAAAGCGGGCGTGGATGTCGCGCAATTGGTGCGCGTGGTGTCGGCAGGCGGCGTCAACTCGGGTATTTTTCAGGCCATGGCCAAAACCTTGAACGGCGATTACTCGGGTTTGAAATTTGAATTGAACAATGCTTCTAAAGATCTACGCTACTACGTTCACCTGACCGAAAGCGTCAAAGCCCCTTCGATGGTGGGCACCAGCGTGCACCAAAGTCTGGTGACCGCCTGTGCTCTCGGTTTTGGGCCTGAACTGGTGCCCTCTTTGGTCAAGGCGCAAGCACAAATCAACCAAGTCAAAATCAGCGAAGGCAGCTGACATGGCAACCCGCATGGGCATGGCCTTGGTCGGTCTGGGTGCGGCCACTTTGCCGCACTTGCGAAGTTTGCAAGAACTGACAGACCGAATTGATCTGCGCTATGCGGTATCACGCCACCCACGCCCTGAGCGATTGCAGCCTTACACCGGGCCTGTGCAGTGGGTGAACTCGCTGGAGCCTGTTTTGCAGGACCCATTGGTTCTAGCGGTGATCGTGGCCACGCCCCCGGCAACCCACCTGGACATTTGCCAACGCTGCTTTGCTGCGGGCAAACACGTTTTGCTCGAAAAGCCCCTTGAGCTGAATTTGGAGCGTTCTGCCCAAGTGGTTGAACTGGCTCGCCAGAGCAGTCTTCAACTGGGTGTGGTGCTGCAACACCGCTTTCGAGAAGCCAGCCTGCTTTTGGAAAAGCTGTTGCGAGACGGTCGTTTGGGTGAAGTGCAAGCCGCCTCGGTTCGGGTGCCCTGGTGGCGACCACAGGCTTATTACAACGAAGCCGGGCGGGGCACTTGGGCGCGCGATGGCGGGGGTGTTTTGCTGACCCAAGCTATTCATACGCTGGACTTGTTCAGGTCTCTTGTGGGGGTGCAATCGGTCACCTCGGCCGTGGTGCGACAAACCCGGCTGCACCAAATGGAAACCGAAGACCATGTCAGCGCCTTATTGGTGCTGGGCAATGGGGCCCCTGGCGACCTGATGGCCACCACGGCCATGTACCCTGGCTACCCTGAATCGATCGAGATCATTGGCGAACGGGGCTGCGCCCGATTGATCGGTGCCAACCTGCACGTCAACTACCTTGACGACGCGCCCCTGAACCTGATCAGTGAAGGGGGCACCGGCAGCGGCGTCAACATGATGGATTTTTCGCACGGGCCGCACCGCGACTTGATCACTGATTTCATGGATTCAATCTTGCAAAACCGCACGCCTCGGGTGAGCGGCGCGGATGCGCTGAAAACCCATCACTTGATCCATGAATTGCTGCGCAGAGGATCGGCACTTCCGGCTTGAGGTCTCTGTCTGCACTTTCTGAGGTTTGTTTGAACCTTGGCTTCGGCCAACAGGCCCACAGGCCAAAAAATTAACAAGCTACTGAGCGGAAGCCCGCAAACACGTCTCGTCGCTCCGGCACAAAGAAATTGCGATAACGTACATCCACCATATGCACTGAGGTAGCCGCACAAGCGCCCTTTAAAACACGGTGCGTGTGCCACCAAGGGGCCGAGTATTCACGGTACGGATGCGCCATAAATCCCGGGTAAGGGACGAAGGCACTGGCGGTCCACTCCCAGACTTGGCCCCAGACAAAATCGGGTGCATTGGCGGCACAGGCCCATTCAGCCTCGCTGGGGAGCCGTCGACCGGCCCACACGCACCATGCCTGTGCATCGTGAGCGTTCACATGCACCACGGGCGCTTTTGGGTTCATGTCTTGCCATTGGCCAAATTGTTGCACTTGCCAATCGCCGTTTACGCAGCGCACATGCGGTGGAAGCTCGTGGCCTGTCGCTTGCAAAAATGGCAGGTAGCGCGCCCAAGTCACCGCCTGGGCATCGATAGAGAAGGCCGCCAGTGCCACGGGGTGCGCTTGGCATTCGTTGTCAAAGGCAAAGCCAGGCCCTTGGTGACCCTCAGACCAAACTTGCGCGGGGACACTGATTTGCGCAGCTTCAACTCGGTTTTGAGACCGCTCCTGTCGCTGGCACAAGTGGCGTGGCAAATCCAGGCCCAAGGCCTGCGCCATGTAAACCGAGGCTTCGTTGTGCATGTCTTCGTGCTGCAGCGCCAAACGCCAAAAGTACAAAGCGTCGTCAGTGGCCTCGGGTAACGCCTGCAAAGCCACCAGACTGGCTTGCAAGGTATCGGCCAAGTAATGGCGCACACGCTCAAGGTCGGGCAAGTCCAGGGTCCATCGGCTGTCGTGGGGCACGACACTGGAGTTGAAAAAAGCATCCGCATCGGGCAAGCGCGAAGGCCCCCAGTCGTCTCCGCTGCTGGGCCCCTGCGGGCCCAAATGGCGCTGGCGGTTGCGCAGCGTCCACCACTCCTGAAACCAGGCCAGGTGGCCCCACTCCCAAAGCGGCGGATTCATGCCGGGCAGGGGGGGCACAGACAAATCTGGCAAGGTTTGTTGCCATGCCTGCATCAAGCCCAGTGTGCGGGCCCGCGTGGCTTGCAGGGCAAGTGCCAAAGCCTGAGGCCCGGCTGTGCGGGCGGCGCTGCGCACCGGGCCCTGGCATGAACCAGAAGTGGGTTCATCGGGGGACCGCCTTGCCTCGGCCGGGGTACTGCCATTCATGTATAAATCGCCCATGCAAAAACTTCGTGTGGTCATTGTCAGCCCCGCTTTGGCCGACGCCAACAACGGTAACTGGCAAACGGCCCGCCGTTGGCAAGCCCTTTTGTCCCCGCATTCTGCCCGCATCGTCAAACAATGGCCCGATGCCCTGGCCGAACAAGACCAGGTGATGCTGGCCCTGCACGCCCGGCGCTCGGCCGATTCGGTGCAGGCCTGGCATGCACAGCATGGCCAGCAAGGTCTGGGGCTGGCCCTGACAGGCACCGATTTGTACCGTGACATTCAGCACGACCCCAAGGCCCAAACCTCACTCGACTTGGCACACAGCCTGGTGGTCTTGCAAGGACTGGGGACCCGATCTTTGCCTCATCAGCACCAAGCCAAAGCCCGGGTGATTTTTCAGTCCACCGCAAGCCGCAAGACCCTGGCCAAAACCGCCCGGCATTTGCGCGTGCTCATGGTCGGGCATCTTCGTGAAGAAAAAGACCCGCTGACCCTGATGAACGCAGCACGCTTGCTGCCCACGGACAGCGGCGTCCTGATTGACCACATCGGTGCGCCGCTTGACCCGTTGCTGGGTCAGGCCGCCCAAACCACCCAGTTGCAATGCCCACATTACCGCTGGTTAGGGGGCTTGCCGCATGCCCAGACTCTGCAACGCATCCAACGCGCCCACTTGCTGGTTCACACCAGTCGCATGGAGGGGGGGGCGCATGTCTTGATGGAGGCGATTTGCAGTGGCACACCGGTGCTGGCTTCCCGCATAGACGGCAATATGGGGCTGCTGGGTGAAGACTACAGCGGTATTTTTGAGGCGGGAGACGCACAAGGACTGGCCAATTTGCTGCTGGCCTGCCGGAACCCGCAAAACGGTCACGACCTGGTGGCACACTTGGGGCATCAGTGCGCCTTGCGCGCACCCTTGTTTCAACCGCAGGCCGAACGCGCCGCCTTGCACCGCTGGGTGCAAGACCTCTGGACACATTAATGCAATCTTTAGATCAACCCGTACTGCGAGACCTGGTGCTGGTGGGCGGTGGCCACAGCCATGTCGGCGTGTTGCGCATGTTCGCCATGAAGCCCGAGCCTGGGCTGCGCATCACGGTGATTTGCACCGACATCGACACGCCGTATTCGGGCATGCTGCCCGGCTACATTGCTGGCCATTACAACTTTGACGAAGTGCACATCGACTTGGGTCGCCTGTGTGCCTGGGCCGGTGCACGCCTTTACCGCGATACCGTGGTGGGGATTGACCGCCAACAACAGCGCGTGATTTGCAAAAACCGCCCTGCCGTGGCCTACGACTTGCTGTCCATCAACATCGGCTCCACCCCGCAGGTACAACACGTTGAAGGCGCGCAGGCGCTGGCGGTTCCCGTCAAACCCATTGCCCAATTCAACCAACGCTGGCTGGCCCTGCTGGACAAAGTCCGCCAATGGCCCAGCTACAAAGGCCGCATGACCCTTGCCGTGGTGGGCGGTGGCGCCGGAGGCGTGGAATTGGTCTTGTCCATGCAATACCGTTTGCGCAACGAGCTCAAGGCGATCGGGCGCAACCCAGAAGACTTGCAGTTTGTCCTGCTGACCTCTGGCGACACGATCTTGCCCACCCACAACCCCGGTGTGCGCGCGCGCTTTGCCAAGGTGCTGCAAGAACGCAATGTCGAGGTTCACACGCAGGCCGAGGTCATACAAGTTTCCCCCGGCTGCTTGCACACCCAAAAAGGCTTGACCTACGACGCCGACGAAACCATGTGGGTGACCCAAGCCGGTGGACCGGGCTGGTTGCAAAGCACCGGTTTGTCACTGGACGCGCACGGTTTCATCCAGGTCAATGCCGAACTGCAGTCGCTGACCGATCCGCTGATTTTTGCTGCGGGCGACATTGCCGCGTTTACCGACCGGCCCTTGGAAAAAGCCGGTGTCTTTGCTGTGCGCATGGGCAAACCTCTGGCGGAGAATTTGCGCCGCAGCCTGCGCGGCCAAAAATTGCGCCCTTATGAACCACAACGCCAATGGCTGGCGCTGATCTCCACCGGCAACCGCTACGCCGTAGGCTCACGCGGGTGGTTGGGTTTTGCGGGCGATTGGGTGTGGCACTGGAAAGACCGCATTGACCGCCATTTCATGCGCCGTTTCACCGAATTGACCGTCATGCCATCGGGACATCCAAATGACCCGGTCGGCATGAGCCTGAAGGCCATGCTGCAGGTGCTGAAAAACATCTACGCCCAAGGCCAGACTCCCAGCACCCGCATGACCCTCAGCGCCGAAGAGTCGTTGCAAGCCATCTCTGCCATCGCCATGCGTTGTGGCGGCTGCGGTGCCAAGGTGGGCACAGACATTTTGTCGCGCGCCCTGGGCAGCTTGAAGCCGGTTGAGCGCCCCGATGTGCTGATTGGCCTGCACTCACCGGACGATGCCGCCGTGGTGCGCGTGCCTGCCGGTATGGCCATGGTGCATACGGTGGACTTTTTCCGCGCTTTCATTGACGACCCTTACCTGTTTGGCAAAGTGGCCGCGAACCACGCCTTGGGCGATATTTTTGCCATGGGTGCCGATGCCCAAACCGCCACGGCGGTGGTCACTGTTCCGCCTGGGCTGGAGAGCAAGGTAGAAGACTTGCTGATGCAAATGATGGGCGGGGCCATTGAGGTGCTCAACGCTGCGGGCTGCGCTTTGGTGGGTGGCCACACGGGTGAAGGCAAAGAGTTGGCATTGGGCTTTGCCATCAATGGCCTGATCGACGAAACGATGACGGATGTCATGCGCAAAGGGGGCATGCAGCCTGGCGATGTGCTGCTGCTGACCAAGCCCATGGGGACCGGCACGCTGTTTGCAGCACACGCCCGCCACGCAGCCAAAGGGCGCTGGGTCGATGCCGCGCTGCAGTCGATGGTGCAGTCGAATCAGGCCGGTGCAAAAATTTTGCGCACCCACGGTGCCACGGCCTGTACCGACCTGACCGGCTTTGGCCTGCTGGGCCATTTGGTCGAGATGACCCGTCCCTCAGGTGTAGATGCCGAACTGCAAATGAGCGCCTTGCCGCTGCTAGACGGTGCGGTGGACTACGTGAAAGCGGGCATTGTGAGCTCTTTACAACCCGCCAACGTGCGCCTGCGCCGAGCCTTGCGCAATGCCGATGAATTCATCAACGACCCGCGTTACCCCTTGCTGTTTGACCCTCAAACCGCAGGCGGGCTGCTGGCCACGGTACCCGCAGCGCAGGCCCAAGCCTGCGTGCAGGCCTTGCAAGCGGCCGGTTATGTGCACGCCGCCGTCATTGGCCGCATCACTGCTCAGGGCGAAGCCCTAGAGCCGGTGGTCCTCAGAACCTGAATAATCTATTCATCCCCACGATCCGGCTGGCTTCATGCGGGGTCATAACCAGAGACTTTCATGAACATCAAATCCATCATCTTGGCCCTTGCAGTCACCGTTTCAAGCACCGCTTGGGCCCAGGCTGACAAAGTGGTTTACCACATCGACAATGCGGGCACGCAAGCCACCAAAGCTTTGCGCAACATTCGCAACCACCTGGACGTGGCCCCGGAGACACAAATCGTGGTGGTCACCCATGCCGATGGGGTGGACTTTTTGTTCGAGGGTGCCAAAGATAAGAACAACCCGAACGTGGACTACGGCGCACTGGTTTCAGCCTTGAAGGCGCGCAAAGTCAGGTTTGAAGTTTGTGAAATCACCCTGACCAACCGCAACCTGAAAAAAGACTTGTTCAGTCTGGATGCCGAGTTCACGCCATCGGGTGTAGTGCGCATAGGCCGCCTGCAAACCCGTGAAGCCTACGGCTACATCAAGCCCTGAGTTGCCCCACTGGGTGCAGTTGCTCGCACCCGTCAAGTCAATAGCAAAAGCGCAAGCAAACCAGAAAGGCTGACGTCATGGTCCTGAAAGTGGTTGTCTTTGATGCCTATGGCACTTTGTTTGATGTTTATGCCATCGGTGCGCTGGCCGAAACCCTCTACCCCGGCCAAGGCGCAGCGCTGTCGGTGCTCTGGCGAGACAAGCAAATTGAGTACACCCGCTTGATTTCCCTGAGCGACCCCAGCGCGCAAGGCAGTAAGCACTACCTGTCTTTTTGGGAGATCACACGCTTGTCGCTGCGCTATGCGCTGGCCCGTCTGGGTTTGCAACACACGCAAGCCAATGAAGACGCCTTGATGGCGCAATATGCCGAGCTCACGGCCTTTCCTGAAAACCTGGACGTGTTGAAGCGTTTGCGCGAACGCGGTATTGCCACCGCCATCTTGTCCAACGGCAGCCCTGACATGCTGCAATCTGCCGTGCACAGCGCAGGCATGACCGGTCTGCTGGATGCCGTGCTGTCGGTTGACCGCGTGCGGCAATTCAAGACCACCCCGATCAGCTACCAGTTGGTGCTGGCGCATTTCAAGTTGCCCGCCGAAGAGGTGTTGTTTGTCTCCAGCAACGCTTGGGATGCTCTGGGCGCCACCTGGTTTGGCTTTACCACGCTGTGGGTCAATCGCCAGGGCCTGCCGCCCGAGACCCTGGGGCCAGCACCGCACTTTATGGGGCGCGATTTGACCGAGGTGTTAAAGCGCGTGTAAGTTGCTTGTGGAGGTTCATTTTTTAGAATGATGCTTTAAAAATCCCCGCTGATCAGCCCTTTTAAAGTTCTTTGTCTTATGCCCACTTCGTCTCATTTGTCATCGCTGATGGCACCACATGGCCGCTTGCGTGTGGCCATCAATCTGGGCAACCCGGTGCTGGCCAAAATGGATTTGGCTACGGGTCAGCCCACAGGCATTTCAGTCGATTTGGCGCGCCAATTGGCCGCTGATTTGGGTTTGGACATTGATTGGCGTTTGTTCAAAAAAGCCGATGAATCGGTGCAATGCGTGCGCGCTGATGAAGCCGATATTGGATTTTTTGCCATCGATCCCTTGCGCGGCGAGGGACTCCATTTTTCGCCCCCTTATTTACAAATCGAAGGGGCTTACATGGTGCACCAAGACTCGCCGCTGCAAACCAATGCCGAGGTGGACCAAGTCGGCCACCGGGTCACGGTGGGCGCAGGCAGTGCCTACGATTTGTATTTGACCCGGCACCTGCAACAGGCGTCCATCGTGCGCGCCCCCAGCTCGCCCGCCGTGGTCGATGTCTTTACTGAACAACAACTTGAAGTGGCGGCAGGCGTCAAACAGCAACTGCAAGCCGATGCTCAACGCTTGCCAGGGGTTCGCCTTTTACCCGGTCGTTTCATGGTCATCCACCAAGCCATGGGCATGCCCGCCACGCGCAGCCAAGAGGCTTGCAGCTTTCTGAATGCCTTTATTGAAAAAGCCAAAAGTAGCGGATGGGTCGACCAAGCCTTTGTTCGGCACGCCATCGCGGGCGCTGCTGTGGCCCCTGCGGGTTATCCCGCTCAAGTATGAAAACAAGCTTGTCATTCATTGGCTCAAGGAATCGCTTTTCGGGTCGATACAACACCATGGGTGTCGATTTGCGATGGGCCGCCTCTTGGAAACCGATGAAAAAAGTGCTTTTTTACCTGCTGTGTGGGTCTGGCTTGTGGCTAAGCTTGCACACGCCTGCGCACGCGCAAAAAGCAACTCAAAGCACTTGCATGGTGGCCGAATTCAGGTCTTTGGCTTTGTTGACGCACGATGCCAATGAACGGGTGCGCAAGACAAACGACTGGCTCAAGCAGAACGGCGAAAAATGCACCCAGGCCCAGTTGAATGCCATTGCCTCCAACAGCCCGACATGGCTGGGCACAGCTTTGACCATCGAGGTTGCAGGGCGAATAGACGCCTTGATTGAGGCCAAAATTGCCGACAACCCAGATTTAATGGCGGCGCTTTATTCGTCCAAAGGCAAGGAAGCCCGCGCGTCTGTCGAGGTCACCAAACCACCGCCTGCGCCTGCCCCTGTGGTCCCGGCCGCACAACCGGCTGTGGCTCAAGCCAACACCTTGATTCAACCTGTCATGGTGCAAGGCCCCGGCGCTGGAATGAATGACAGACCCAGAACCGCCGAAGTGCCCGATGCCTACTTTGGCACCCGGCAAAAAGAACAGCTTCTTGAGTTTTTTGAAGAAACGCGAGGCCCTGGGGAGTGTCCAAAAGGACTGGTTAAGCGTGGCGACAAATGCGAATCACGCGTGAAAGAGCGGGATTGGAAACTGCGCCAACCTTTACCACCCTCTGAAAGACCCGAAGACTTGCCCATGGCACTGATCCTGAAACTGGGGCAGCCCGCGCCGGACCATCAATACAAGAGGGTAGGCGCCGATATCTTGCTGCTGAAAGGCCCGCAAAACATCGTGGTGGATGCCATCCTCGATCTGGGCGGCCTGAAGGCCAAAGCAGGCGGTTAAGAAGATCCAGCCCATGGGCCCTGGGCTCATGGACTCATGCGCCGATTGCGGTTGTTAGTTCATTGCACCCAGTCCAACGCTTTAACCCAGCCCACGCTCTGACTCCCCGTGTTGTCGGCATCGGCCCCTATCAGCACCGCACGCACCTTGGGCAAGGGGGCACCGGCCGGGCTTTCGTCGGCAAAGAGTTGGGCAAAATCTGCAGCCACATCGCGGGTCTCGGTTTGCCACTGCCCCAAGTTGGCCCCTTTACCTTGCAAGGTCATGAAACGCACCCGCTGGGTATACGGGTTGGCCCCCTGCAAACCCGCCGCGTGCACGCTGTCCCACACATAACACAGGGTGGCCGCTGGCAGGTCTTCGCCACTCAGGCTGCGGGCAATGCGCAGCTTGGTTCGCTCGATAAATGGCACGCGCTCTAGGGGATGGTCGAACATGGCGCACACCTTGATCGCCGCATCGTCCCCGGCTTTGGTCAAAATGTCGGGCACACCCTTGCCGCCACTGAGCGGCTGGTCTAAACGCCAGCGCCATTGCAAACGCCCGGCAGTGATTTTGGGCAGTTCGTGCACCCAAGTGCCATAAGAAGCCTGGGTGCTGACTTTGAGGGCTCGCTCGCCTTGCACCTCGGCCAGTTCAAAACGCGTGGCAGGCAAATCGGCTTTGGCCTTGGGAAAGCCCACAAAACGCCATACGCTGGAGGCCACACCCTGGGCCGGAACCAAAGGGGTGAGTGCGACGGGTTGAGCTTGCACAAGCGGCGACAGGGCCGCCGCTGCGACACAACTCAAGCCAAATGCCAAAGCTGAAAAATGGTTTTTAAAAAAATAGGGGTGCATGTTCAACCCCTGCGCCAGTCGTGGAACTTCTTCACCCAAGCCAGCAACTTTTGCGGAGCATGGGCACGCTTCCATTCGCCTGCGGCATATTTGTTGGCTTCTGACAAGGTGGGGTAGGTGTGGATGGTGCCCAATATTTTGTTCAGCCCCAAGCCGTGCTTCATGGCCAACACGTATTCGGCCAACAAATCAGCGGCATGGGTGCCGACAATCGTGACGCCCAAAATTCGGTCTTTGCCCGGCACGGTCAGCACCTTCACAAAGCCATGAACTTTGCCGTAAGGCCCTTCATCACAAATGGCACGGTCCAAGTCGTCGATGCCGTATTTTGTGATCTCGTAGGCGATGCCTTGAGCCTTGGCCTCTTGCTCGTTCAGGCCGACACGCGCCACCTCGGGGTCTATGAATGTGGCCCACGGAATCACCCGGTAATCGACCTTGAAAGATTTGAAATCACCAAACAAGGCGTTCACCGCCGCATACCAGGCCTGATGCGCTGCCGTGTGCGTGAACTGATAAGGGCCTGCCACATCGCCTGCCGCATAAATGTTGGGGTACAGGGTTTGCAAATAGTCGTTGGTCTGCACGGTGCGGTCGGTCGGCACCCCTAGGTCTTCCAGTCCATAGCCTTTCAAGCGCGCCACACGTCCCACGGCACACACCAGCGCATCAAAGGGAACCACCACTTCTTGGCCTTGGTGTTCTGCCACCAACACTTTTTCGGTGCCCTGGCGTTCGCAGCGCAGCGCTTTGTGACCCGTCAACACCCGCACGCCATCGGCCTGCAGGGCCTGGCGCGCCAACTCGGAGACCTCTTGGTCCTCACGCGCCATGATGCGGTCGGCCATTTCGACTTGTGTGACCTGAGCCCCCAAACGCGCAAAGCTTTGCGCCAATTCGCAGCCAATCGGCCCACCCCCCAACAACACCACACGTTGGGGAATGTCATCGAGCTTGGCCAATTCGTCCCACAGCGTGTCGCTGGTGAGGTAGCCCACTTCGTCCAGACCGGGCAATGGCGGCACAAAGGGGCGCGCACCAGCGGCAATCACGATGCTGCGGGCCGTCAGACGCACAACTTTGGGGGCACCCTCTGGCCCAGTGGTGCCGTCGTTCAAAGTAACTTCGACGGTCCAGGGGTTGACCAATTTGGCATACCCCTGCAACACCTCGACGCCCAAATCGGTATAGCGCTCTACGCTGTCATGTGGCTCAATGGCCCGAATCACGTCGGTGACTCGTTGCATCACAGCTTTGAAGCTGAAAGTCGGTGTTTGGGCTTCGCCCGGTGCACGCAGACCGTAGTGGGCACTGTGCCGAATTTGGTGCGCCAACTTGGCGCTTTTGATCAGCGCCTTGCTGGGGACACACCCATAGTTCAGGCAGTCGCCGCCCATTTTGTGTGCCTCGACCAGCGTGACCTTGGCCTTGACAGCGGCCGCAATATAGGCAGACACCAAGCCCGCCGCACCGCCACCGATCACGATCAAGTTGCGGTCAAAGCTTGTGGGGCGCACGCTGGCCCAACGGGCATACACCTGACGCTTTTGAATCATCAGCACCCCACGGCGCGCCAGCAAGGGAAAAACACCCAGCAAGACAAAGCTGCCCAGTAAGGCGGGGCTCAAAATACCCTGGATCGAGTTGAGCTGTGCCAATTGCGTGCCCGCATTGACGTACACCGCCGTGCCGGCCAGCATGCCGATTTGACTCACCCAGTAGTACGTCCAGGTCTTCATGCGGGTCAGGCCCATCAGCAAGTTGATGAGGAAAAACGGCACTACGGGGATCAGGCGCAAAGTGAACAGGTAAAACGCCCCTTCTTTGTCCACACCCGCGTTGATGTCGACCAGGCGCTGGCCAAAGCGAGATTCCACCCAGTCGCGCAGCACAAAGCGCGAGGCCAAAAATGCCAAGGTGGCGCCCAAAGTGGATGCAAACGAGACCAGCAGCAAACCCTGCCACAGTCCGAACACCGCGCCCCCTGCCAAGGTGATGATCACCGCGCCGGGAAATGACAAGGCCGTGACCAGCACATAAACCCCAAAGTACACCGCAGCGACGGTGAACGGCTGCTGCGCGTAGAGCTGGTCAAAACTGGCCTGGCTGGCCTTGAGTTGCTCAAAGCTCAAGTAACGCCCCAAGTCCAGCACCACAAAAGCGCCGATGACCAAGGCCAGCAAGAGCAACATCACGATTTGACGAAGGCGCATGAAAGGGAACTCCTGAGAGGGTAATGACATGGCAGATGGGGCGAGACCGAAGCCGTCAAAGACAGTGAACCATAACGCCGATTGATTTGCATTTCGTTGTGGCGGGGCAGAAAGTTACAGATGATCGACCCCACCACCCGAGCAAGCCAACTGCCAGGCCAGGTATTCAGCGCGGCGCAGCCGGTAACGGGCCACACTGCCTTCGTGCAACTGGTGCAGCGCTTCGCGGTCTTTGATTTTGAGGAGATTCGGCTCGACCATGGTTTGGGTGATGGCCAGATAACGCTGGCACGAGCGTTCATACGCCCACACAAACACCTCGCGCAATAAATCGTGCTTGCAAGTCATTGTGTCGTGGCAGCTGATGGGGCAATGGGGTGTGACCCAGCTGTCGGGTCTTTTGATCTCACCAAACCATAAGCCGTATTGCGCCCGCCACCTTCGAGGCGGCGCAAGACACCACGCGCTAACAAATCATTGATATCGCGCAGTGCCGTGTCGGCCGAACATTTTCCGATGGCGGCCCACTTGGCGTTGGTCAACTGGCCGTCCATGCCATCGAGCGCGCGATCGAGCACCGAAATCTGGCGTGCGTTCAGGGGTGTACCAGCCCAGCGTTGCCAGAACTGTGCTTTGTCTAAAACGCCTGCCAAGAGGCCATCCGCACCTTGCACGGCGCGCAACAAACAAGCGAAAAACCATTCCAGCCACGGCGTCACGTCCATCGTGCCGCGTTGAGCGGCTTCGAGTTGTTGGTAATACTGTTTGCGCTCGCGCTGAATTTGCGCACTCAGGCTGTAAAACCGTTGTGCAGAGCCTTCAGCTCGGGCCAAGGCCATGTCGCCCACGGCTCGGCTGATGCGGCCATTGCCGTCGTCAAACGGGTGCAATGTCACCAGCCACAAATGTGCAAGCCCTGCGTGAACCAGCGCATCGCCAGAAGGCTTGGCGTTGAACCACTCCAAAAACGCGGCTGATTGTGCGGACAGTGCATGAGCAGGCGGTGCCTCAAAGTGCACTTTTTCGCGACCCACCGGACCTGAGACCACTTGCATCGGACCCGCTGCGTCGTTGCGCCAGCTGCCCACCTGAATCCGCAGACGCCCACTGAAGCCGGTGGGAAACAGCGCCGCATGCCAGCCAAACAAGCGCTCGGCCGTGAGTGGTTGGGCGTGTTGCTGGTTGGCGTCCAGCACCATGTCCACCACGCCATCGACATGGCGGTCAGCGGGCGCGAGCGCGCCAATGTCCACCCCCAACTTACGGGCAATGGACGAGCGCACAGCCTCCAAATTGAGCGTTTCGCCCTCAATGGCGCTGGTGGTGATGACCTCTTGTGTCAAAACCTGCAAAGTCGCCAGATCGCGCTGCGCCAACCCCAAATGCGCCATCCGCCCCACCAATTCGCCTTGCGCGCGGTGCAACTGTGCCAACGGCCCGGCCAGCGCAGTCGCGTCATATCTCCAATGCGGCCAGTCGGGGCGCTGCCACAGGTAAGTGCGTTTGCGGGGAGGCTTATCGGTGGACATGCGGTGATTATGCGCCTTATTCACCGCAAAAATTACGGCGAATAAAGGAGTGATTCACCGCACCAGATAGCCTGTTTAGGCTGGGCAGTGGCTCCCACGGCCAGGTTTGGTTGGGATAAAGGCCGGGTTTAAGGGCGCACATGCGAATTGAGCAAGCAATTATTTTTAACTATTTTTTAGTATTTATAGGGGTATAGTGGGACGCTTCATGCCTGCTGCGCTGGAAGGTGCGGGAGGTATGTTGCAAGGGGTTGGTTCCGGGTTTGGGCTGCAAATTTATACCTGCATGCACATACAGCGCTTGGCCTGAACCCCATGGCGTGAGCCACTTGCAACGATTTCAACAAAAAGATGTATCGACACGGCCCGGGTGTATTAACCGGGTTTTGCGGTCTACATCACGTTAGCCCGCAGGCAGTCGGGGTGTCTCAATTTCACGATAGGTCAAGCATCTATGCCAATTAAAGAGTTTCTCGAGGACTACCCCCTCTACCGCAAGTTCAAGGTCACGAATCTGCCCGAGCAAACTAGCAGGCTCCCCAAGGTTCGCTTGAAGATGAGCTGCCCCACGTGTAGCTCAGAGCAGACATTTGCGATGACGAATGAATACTTCGAGAACCTTCCTTACACCAACTATGGTGTAGAAGGATTAGTGTTGCGGGCTGTTTACATCTGCACTCACTGCGAAAGCTTCAAGAGGGTCTTCTTCTTCGCCGTAGGCCAGGAAAAGGATTGGCTCATGAAAGTCGGCCAGTTTCCTGGTTGGGAGATTAAAGGAGATCCTTTGGTTGAAAAGCTACTTGGCCGACACTCCACGCATTACAAGAAAGGGCTGACTTGCGAGTCTCAAAGCTATGGCATCGGCGCTTTCGGCTATTACAGGCGGATTGTGGAAGAGACTATCGACGAGCTTCTTAGCGAGATTTCTGGCCTCCTCTCAGGTGAAGACGCCAAAAACTTCTTAGCTGCGCTCGAGAAGACGAAGAAGACGATCGTTACCCAGGAAAAGATCGAATTGGTGAAAGACCTTCTGCCTCCAATTCTTCGGCCTGATGGAATGAACCCGTTATCGGTACTGCACTCATCGCTGAGCGAGGGACTTCATGCTAAGTCTGACGAAGCCTGTTTGGAGCAGGCAGTGATCATCCGCGAGATTCTGGTCTTTCTGGTGCACCAGGTGGCAGCGAGCAAGGCGTCCGCCAAGACCTTCACTGAAGGTATGCGGAAGCTGCTTGAAAAGAAGACCCCCAAGGGCGCTTAGGAATCGCCAGATGCGGACTAACAAGTCGTTCGACGCGGCCGCCCGGGTGCATCAGTGCGCTTCGCGCACACGCCTCCCGGTCGCCGGTCAACTCCGACGTTAGGCGCCTGAAAAAGATTTCACAATGCGCATAGACGAATTGAACACGTATGTTGGCATCATTGGTGGTATTGCCGGCGTCGGAAGTCTTTACTACGCGTGGAAGAACAATAAGTTAACAAGCTTTATTCCTCACGATCCGAAGATACGTGAAGCGTTTAGCAGCAACGAAAATGAGAGCTCATTCATTCTCCAAATTCATGTAATGCTCCATGAGCGTGTCAAGAATCGAAGGCAGCTTCGAGACGCCTATTCCATCGCAAAACAAATGCACTTCGCGAAGCCGATGGATGATGCTTTAATTGAAATTAACAAACGGGCCGATGAGCTTGGTGATCTTGACTTTGCTTGGAAGGCTGCAACAGGAGCTTACTTTGCTCTTTCACTAGACCAAATGTTGATGAACATCGTTGTTGCGTCATCTGCTTGCGAGAATCTGAAACTTGCCAACAAGTGCGCCAATCGAATGCACTTCGCGCGAAACAAGGATACGGCGAAAAAGTTGGTGATGGCAAAGTTGGGGGTCCCAGTCAAATGAGCAAAGCGCCTAACTGGTTGTTCATGCTGACGCCAACCTTGCGGTTGGTTCCCTTCAGTCGCTGCGCTCCTTACGACGCAGCTTAACGAGGGCGTTAGGGGCTAAGTTTCGACGTAACTTCACCCCAACCTCCAATACCCCCACCAAACCCGCATCCCCGTGGTGATGGCACACAAGCCCGCAAACCCATAAGCCAACACCGCAAAGTGTTCAGGCCACACGCACATGGCCGCAAACACCGTGATGGTCTCGGTGGCTTCGGTCAGGCCCCCTAAAAAGTAAAAACTTTTGCCCGGCAAGGCAGTGTCCGTTAGGCCCCGCTTTTCGGCCAGTGCGGCAAACGCTAAAAAGCTGCTGCCGGTGCCGATGAAGCTGGCCAGCAGCACGGCGGCGGGCAGTGCGTTGGCCGCAGGAACGGCCACGGCGAAGGCCAAGGGAATCGCGGCGTAAAACAAAAAGTCCAGCGCAATGTCCAGAAAACCGCCGGCATCAGTGGGTTGGGTCAGGCGGGCCACGCTGCCGTCCAGGCCGTCGAGCAGGCGTGACGTCAACAGCAGCACCAGCCCCACCATCCACGCTTGCAGCGCAATGGCCACGGCAGCGGCCATGCCAATGGCAAAGCCCAGCCAGGTCAGCGCGTCGGCGCTGATGCCTGCGCGCACCAAGCGGCGTGCGGCAGCGTTCAGCGCGGGGCGCAACAGGGCTTGGGCTTGGCGGTCAAACATGTGCCACCTCGACGATGTCGGTGCCCGTGGGGCTGAGTTGCACCACGCGCTGCGGGTCGGCAATGTCCTCGCGGTCATGTGTGACCAACACCACCGGGATGCCGCGCTCGCGTACATGCGCAAAAACCCAGGGCCGCAACTGCGCGCGCAAAGCAGCATCGAGTCTGGAAAAAGGCTCGTCCAGCAACAGCGCCTGCGGCTTGGCCAACAAGGCCCGCATGAGCGCGACCCTGGCCCGTTGCCCGCCCGACAAAGTAGAAGGGTCGCGTGGGCCAAAGCCTGCCAATTCAGCTTCTTGCAAGGCTTGCACCACGCGGGTATCTTGCTCGGCCTTTGACAACTTTGCTGGCAGGGCAAAGCGCAGGTTTTCGGCGACCGTCATGTGTGGAAACAACAGGGCATCTTGGAACACCAGCCCCACCCCACGTTGGTGCGCAGGCAAATGGGTCAAATCGCGGCCATTGAGCTGCACGCTGCCCGAAAACTGCAAAGGGTAAAGTCCCTCCGAAACGCTGTCCAAGGTGCCCGCAATCATCGCCAAGACCGAGCTTTTACCGCAGCCACTGGGCCCCATGAGCGTGAGAATCTCGCCAGCAGGAACGTGCAAGTCGAGGCCTTGCACCAGAGGTGGCAGCGATGTCTCTGTTGGCCGCAAAGACAAGCCTGCGCCAGACACAGAGACGCCCAAGCGGTCAATCCTGACCTGCAGTCCGGCGATCATGGTGTTTCTTTCATAGCGTGCATGGTATTGAATTGGCGTGGACGGCCCAGCCAAGCCGCCAAAGCAAAGGTCAGCAGGGGCAACAACATTTGCAAAACAGCATACGCGCTCATCAAGCTGCGCTGCGCGCCAGCGGCCAGTGTGACGGCTTCTGTGGTGACGGTGGCAAACCGCCCGGCGCCCACATAAAGTGTCGGCAAATACTGCGCCACACTGACAGCAAAACCCACCGCCCAAGCCGAGGCCAATGCACGCTTCAGCAAGGGCCATTGAATGTGCCACAAATAAGACCACTGCCCATGCCCAAGACTGGATGCCAACGCACGTTGCCGTGGGTCAATGGCTTGGTAAGCAGGCTCCAGCGCCAGCATCACATAAGGCAAGACCATCACCGCATGGGCCATCAGCAAACCCAGCCACTGCCCCTCCATTCGCCATTGCAAGGCCAGGCTGTACAAGCCCACCACCCACAGCACAGAGGGCAGCACCAAAGGCAGCAATAACCAGGGGCGCAAAGCCATTTGCCAGCGCCGCGAAGACAACTCCAGCCAAGCCACCGACCAGACCAGGCACACACTGGCAGAGGCCAAGGCCAGCCCGAGCGTGGTCCACAGCGTGTCGGCGCTTTGCCACACGCGCCACCACGCCCCAGCGGTCCAAACCGAAGGCCACAGTTGTGGGAATGGCCAGACGCCCGAGACACTGCCCACGGCCAACGCCCAAGCCACAGCAAGGTAAGCCAAAACGATCACGCCCACTGGCAGCGGGAATCCGGATGCGGCTGAGAAAAAGGGTCTGGGTATTGCTTGAGGCATTCGCCCCATCCAAGGCATGACCAGCTTGGGCAGCAAGGCCAACACCAGCACACTGAGAGTCAAGCCACCCGCAGCGGCTGCCCCTTGCGCCTGAACCGCCACATCGGCATCCCCCAACCATTGCCAGGCCAGCACCGCCAAGGTGGGCGGCGAGGCCGGGCCGATGATGATGGCCATGTCAATCACCGTCAGGCCATAAACCAAAACGGCCAAAACAGGCCAATGCAAACGCGCCGACAGTTGTGGCCAAACCACTTGGGCAAAGGCTTGCTCAGGGGTTCGGCCCAAGGTTTGGGCCAAAGCGTGTTCGGTCTGCCAACGACGGCGCAGGTCTTCGCGTTGCAATTGTGTGGCGGCCACCCAAACCAAAAAGGGCACTTCCTTGAGCCACAGCGACAAAATCAAGCCCAGGCCCCAAGGGTCTTGTGTGGTGAGCCAAGGGGGCGGTGCGTCAAAACCCGTCAGGCCCGGCGACACCAGACGCAGCAACCACCCACTGGGGGAGAGCCACAACACCAAACCAATGGCCATGGCGGCGTGGGGCAGGGCCAGCATGGCGGGTAAATAAGAAAGCCAACGCGCCAGTTGCTTGCGAATAAACCCACTGGCCAATAAGCGTGCCACGGTCACCCAAGTCAGCGCTGTCGAAGCCAAGCCGGTCCACAGCGTCAAACCCCAGGCGCGCAAAGTTTGAGGATCTGCCCACAGGTTTTGCCAGGCTTGCACATCTGCCACTTGCGCGGCAGCGGCCCACAGCGCCCACCCCATAGGCAGGCCAGCCGTCAAGGCCAACAGTGCTGGGGCCAATAACTTCATGCGGCGTAGCGGCGTACCCATTCTTTTTCGAGCGCATCCACCCAAGAGGCATGCGGCTCTGGCAGCGTCGGCGCACTTTTGAGCAACTGCCCGGGGCGAATGGCGGATTTGAACAAGGCTTGGTCAGCGGCAGGTAAGCGGGGCACATCCAACACGGTAGGGTCCCCCCAAACGTCGATGTCGGCTTTGCGCGCTTGCGCTGCAGGTGACAACAAAAAGTTGGCCACCACTTGGGCCCCTGCTTTGTTGGGCGCGTTGTACGGTATGGCCACAAAGTGGGTGTTGCCAATGGTGCCCTTGGCAAACTGCCAGCTTTGGACGCTGGCGGGCAAACGTTTGGCCGCAATTTCGTTGGCCGCCTCATTGGGGTTGAAGGTCAGTGCCATCAACAACTCCCCATCGGCCATCATTTGCATGACTGCGGCTGAGTTTTGCGGGAACTGCTTGCCACCGCGCCACAAATGCGGATGCAGTGCATCCAGATAGCGCCAAAGAGGCGCCGTTTGCGCCTCCAGCAGCGCAGCCGTGACCGGTTGCGACAAGCGTTTGACATCGGGCGCGTGCTCCAACAAGGCTTGCTTGATGAAGGTGGTGCCATGGAAATTAGGCGGACGCGGGTAGGTGATTCGCCCGGGCTGTGATCGGGCCAAGGCCAGCAATTCGGCCATACTTTGCGGCGGCTTGGGCAAGCGTTTGCTGTCGGCAAAAAATGTGAGCTGGGCCATGCCCCAAGGGGATTCAAGGCCTTCGGTAGGGACCGAAAAATCCACCAAGGTGGTGGGTTTCCCCACCGTATCCACCCATTGAAAGTTTGGCAAATTTTGCGCAAAAGGTGCCGACAACAAAGCATCGCGCTTCATGGCGGCAAAGTTTTCACCATTGATCCAGATGAGGTCAACCGTGCCCTCTGTGTCTTTGCGCCCAGCCTGCTTTTCGATGCGCACACGCTTGACCACATCGGCCGCATCGCTGATCTTGACGTGCTGCAACTTGACGCCAAAATCGCGCTGAATTTGTTCGGCCGCCCATTGCACATAAGCATTGATTTGCTCACTGCCCGCCCAAGCGTTGAAGTAAACCGTTTGCCCCCGTGCGGCTTTTAGGGTTTCGGGCCAGGTGCTATTGGCTTTGGCCGCCTGTGCGGCCCACGGTGCCAAGCTTGCAGCGCCAATGAGTGAAAGGGTTTGGCGACGATTAAGGTGTAGTGATAGGGTCATGTTGGTATTTTCGATTGGCCGGAGTGGCAACTTCATATTAAAGAAATGGACTGGCATTATTTCTGCATCGAATGTAGCGCATGCAACGGACAGATCAACGGATAGGGGTGGTAAATGGGCCCTGATTAGAGACGTAAATATTTCATGTTGTCGATTGTTTCAAAAGTGATCTGTTATCCGCAACCCTATTGCCGCCAAGCCTTAAAACAAGGTGGTGATCTGCAACCAGGCATCGGGCATCAAGGAGACGATTTGTCCTTCCAGCCATTTGTCTGCATCCGTGGCAATGGCCACACCCGCAGCAAAAATCAAACCGCCAAATATTTTCTTGAAGCGATCGCCATGGGCCAGCACTTTTTCACGAACTGACTGAAAGCCACGGCGCGAGGCATAGGCCACCGCCACCAATGGCGTGGCTGCTCCTATTCCGAAAACTCCTAAAACAATGCCGCCGCGCAGCGCACCCCCTTCGCTGGCCACCAGCGTCAAGGCCGATGCCAATAACGGACCCGAACAAGGGCTCCAGACCAGTCCCAATACGCTCCCCAGCATCAAAGCACCACCTAGGGTGTCCCCTTTTATGCGGACAGAGACGCCATTGGCACCGCTGGCCAAAGGCATCATCCATTGGGTAAATCGCTCATTGAGCGCAGGAACCCACATCATCACGCCCAAAAGCATGAGCAATACCGCACCGAACCACCGGACATGCGCACTGTCCAAGCCAATGGCCGGACCCAACGCCCCCAACACGATGCCAATGACCGCAAACGACAGCGCCATGCCCACGCCCATGGCCAAAGGGGCCAAGCGGTTGCCCTGGGCGGCACCCCCCAACACCATGGGCAAGATCGGAAACACACAGGGTGAGAGTGTGGTGAGGCTGCCAGCAAGCAAGCTCAAACCCAAATGGCTGATGGCGAGATCCATGGTGGCGTGGCTTCCTGCTGCATTGATGCGCGTTACGGGCTTGAATCAAGCGTTTTTATTGCGCTGAAAGCAATGCTGCCTTCAAAGCCACAGGATCGGTGACACCGCCGGATCGGTGCGTTTGCATCTTGCCTTTGAACACTATCAAGGTCGACTGCGAGCGCACACCCATTTCTTTTTTCAGGGCTCTTTCATCATCGTAGTCTGCAACCAACAAGGTACCGGGAACCGTGGCATCGCCCTTGAATGCATTGAAGGCTTTTTCTTGTACGCGGCAAGTGGGGCACCAACTGGCGTGAAAGTGCAAGCTCACCATTTCACCCGCTTGTTGCTTTGCAGCGAACAACTGCGGGGTGTAGGCCATCACGTCCAGAGCGTGAACTGGGGCTATCCAGGCAGCCCAAATAACAGGCCAGAACGCGATGACTTTTTTCATGATTTTTCTTTCGGGTATCGATCAGTTGTATGCGTAGTAAGCGATGCCGAACGGGTTCAGACCCGCCGTGATGGGCTTGCTGAACTTCAGGTGGCCTTGCGCGTCAATGTTGTAAACAGTGACTTGGTTGGCTGTTCCGCCGGAATGGGTGACAAACAATTTTTTGTCGTCGCCATTGACCACCAAGTTGTGCGGTGTATTGACCGTCAAGTCGAGCGCGGGTTCTGTCAACGCCTTGGTTTTGGTGTCAAGCGAATAGAGTTGTTTGCCAGAGATGTTCGTCATGAAAACAAACTTGCCATTTCGGCTAGGATAAATTCCGTGGGAACCAGTCAAAGCCAATTTGTAATCAAGCTGCAGACTCTGGTTCAAAACAAACAAGCCGCCCTCTTGGTTCGGGACATACAACTTCTGATCTTGTTCTACAAAGAACAAATGCGGGTCTTCGGCCACCGCGACCTCAGCCTCTTGAACCAGTGTTTTGGCATTGAAGCGCAGCACTTTGTCTGGCGCACCCGCAACAATCAAAGAAACAAACGCTGTTTTGCCATCCGCCGTCAAGAAGACATCGTGCGGCTTGGCAGGCACGGGAAGGGTTCGTACAGTTCTATCCGACAACTTGATCACTGAGATCGTATTGTCAGTATCGTTCGCCACCCACAGTTGTTCACCCTGGCCATCGGCCCACATGTGGAAAACACCCTTGCCCACATCCACCGAGCTTTCGATGCTGAAATCTACCGGGTTCAAGATATGAACTTTGTTTTGTTTGCGGTCACCCACATACAAGCGATTCGTCTGCTTCACATACACCACGTACATCGGGTCTGAACCCGGAATTGACACTGTCTGCTTGACCGTATCGGTTTGGGCATCAATGACTGTCAAGGTGCCGTCGCCACGGTTGGTGACCACCACGTTTTCGGTCAAGGTGTTACTGCCGCCGCCGCACGCATACAAAAGGCCGGTCAATGCGCTCAATAGGATCAGTTTTTTCATTTTTTCTCCCTGGTTTAAAAATTTAAGCGGCTACCGGTGCAAAAGCATCCCAGGCAGCCATGGCCTCTGCCGTGTACATCAAGGCGGGGCCACCGCCCATGTAAACGCACACGGTCAAGGTTTCTTCGAGCTCCTGGCGCGTGCAATGCAAGCGATGCAAGGCTTTGACATGAAAGCCGATGCAGCCGGAACAACGTTGGGTCACGGCGATGGCCACCGCCATTAATTCTTTGTGCTTTTCCGTCACCGTCGCGGTGGCCATGGCCGCTTTTGACAATTGACTGAAACCCTGCATCGCCACGGGTTGGCCTTTTCTGAGATCGGCCAACGAATCGCTGATGTTTTGTATCAATGCAGGGTGATCAAACGTACTCATGATTTCTCCTCTTTTTTAGATAAAAGCCAGCAAGCGAACTGACCGATCTTGTGGATGCCGTTGGGTGCACGGCCCCGCTTGTCGTGCTTTAATCCGAGACAACAAGAATTAAAGTTACTTAATATTTAATAAAATTAAGCTAATTTTTATGAGTAACTTTTTCAACTTTCAGGACGAATTGACTTGAGCGAAAGCCTGCAAACCATGGAAGCCGAGCTGCACGCCTTGTGGATGAACTCCTTGCAAGGCGATGCACGCAGCTATCAAAGCGCACTGACCCTGATGAGTGGCCATTGCAGACGCTTTTTGCAAAAGCGAATGCAATCCCACCCCAGCGATGTCGAGGACCTTGTGCAAGAAACCCTGATGGCGATCCACCAAAAACGCCACACCTATCAGACCGACCAGCCCCTCACGGCGTGGATGTACGCCATTGCGCGGTACAAATGGGTCGACCATTTGCGCGCGCACGGTCGACGCGAAAGCTTGCACGACGACATTGACGATTGGTCCGACACCTTGACGGTCAAAAGTGACGAAGCCGCCAGCGACGCCCACAAAGACTTGGCGCTGGTGCTGTCCGACTTGCCGGTGCGGCAACGTGAAGCCATTGAACACACCCGACTGCAGGGTTTGTCGATTGCAGAGACCGCCCAAAAAACAGGGCAAAGTGAGGCCTCGGTCAAAGTCAACGTCCATCGGGGTCTTAAAACCCTGATGACCAAATGGGGAGCCAAACCATGAAAACCAAAGACTTGATTGATTTGCTGGCCAGCGACACGCTGCAGCCACACAAGCCTGCCCGACAGCAATTGACGCGCCCTTTGCTGATTTCTGCCTGGGTCAGCGGCGTGCTGCTGGTGCTGGTGTTCGGCGTGAACCCGCAGATGGGCCAGATGGCAGTGCACCCTGCCTTTTTAACCAAAATGCTGTGGCTGGGTTGCTTGATGGGTTTCAGCCTTTTTGGCTTGTTTCGCCTTTCACGCCCTGGCGTGGCGGCAGGACACACAGGCTTGGGTCTGGGGCTTTCCTTGCTGGCCATGCTCAGTCTGGGATCGGTGCAATATTTCCAATCGGATACCGATGCACGCATGTCCCACTGGATGGGCTCATCCTGGGATGTCTGTGGCATCAGCATTGCGGGCTTGTCATTGCCTGTGCTGGGTGCCCTGCTTTGGGGATTGCGCCAACTGGCCCCCACCCAACCCGCCCTCACCGGCGCTGTGGCGGGTGTTTTATCGGGCAGCTTGGCGGCGGCGATTTATTCACTGCATTGCCCAGAAACCAGCTTCGTTTTCTTCTCTATTTGGTACACAGCGGGTATGGCCCTGTCTACCGTTTTAGGCACTGTTTTGGGGGCTCGCTTTTTGCGTTGGTGACCCGAAACTCATTGCGACCATGGTTTTCATGGTGTGTAAGCCCAAACAACTTCACACACCAGCAATCAAAGCAAACTCAAACCTCGGCTGCCAACGGTAAATTCAGCAACAAGTTTTGTGGTTTGAGTTTCAGCAAACCTTTCTCGTTCATGGCCAATCCCAAATAAACGGGCTTGCCTCGCACATCGCTGCGCATGTCTTGTGGATTGGCAAAACGCAGCTTGAACAAGCTGATCAATTGCTGCTGCCTTGCCGGGTCCAGTTCATGCCCAAGATACAAGTCATTGAGCAAAGCCGTGGCCATGGCATCCAGGCCCACATGCCAGCGCCAAGCCGGATCGTCGACTTTTTGCACCGCTTCGATGTGCACGGCAACCCCCAGAAAATGCTGTACCCAGCGGCTCAAAACATCTGCTAAGGCTTTGAGTCCAGATCGGGCATTGACCATGTTCAAGACCAACCCATGGGGCAGTTGGTTCTGGATTTCGTGGGTCATATCTAACAAAAAGGCGTAACGGCCCAAGCCCTCACGCTGGGCAAAATATCGCTCGGCATTGTCTTTGTGCAGCACTTTCACATCCACCGCCTTGAGGGGTGCTCCCCCTTCAATCAACATGCGCCCCATTTCGCCCAAACCTCCTGTGGCTTGCAATCCGTCCAGCGTGTCGCTGTCACCCGCCAGCACGCGGCCAGCCTCCACGGTGATGCGCTGCGTGCGAAACAACAACTCCGCAGCACGCCAAACCCACGCATCGGGTTCATCTGCCAATACATTGCAAACGATGGCTTGCACCACCAGGTCTAGGAACAATGGGGGCAGTTGAATGTTGCCACCGCGTACCCAGCCGACATAGGCCGCTTCCAGCGACCCGGCCCCCTGCACATCGTCGCGCAGGCGCAAAAAGAGTTGGTAGTTTTCGCGTACATCGCTGTCTTTGAAAGCCTTCAGGTCAGCGGGCGTGACCGTCATCAAGGGATCGGTCAGCAAAGCCTGATGCAGTCGCTTTTCTGCCTTGCACGACTCTGGGACCAGCGCCAACTCGGGGCGCTCCAGCCACAAACGCCAATAGTCGGGCGTGGGGCTCAACCAAGCACGCTCATTGCGCGTCAGGTGTTGGTGGCCGCACGCCGTCCAGAAGTTTTGCATGGCTTAAAGGTTGGGTGCCAGCAAGCGCTGGAGGTCTTTCACCTCGACGGCGCTGCGCCGAGCCAAATCCTTGACCTGGTCGTCACCGACTTTGCCCACACTGAAGTATTGGGCTTCGGGGTGCGCAAGGTAAAAACCACTGACGCTGGCGGCCGGGGTCATGGCCAGGCTTTCGGTCAGGCCCATGCCGATGTCTTGGCATTGCAGCAATTCGAACATGGCTTTTTTGGCACTGTGGTCGGGGCAAGCCGGGTAGCCCGGTGCGGGCCGAATACCCTGGTACTTTTCAGCAATGAGGTCTTCGTTGCTCAAGCTTTCATTGGCAGCGTAACCCCACAAGTCGGTTCGCACTTTTTTATGCAAGCACTCGGCAAAGGCTTCGGCCAAGCGGTCGGCCAAGGACTTCAATAGGATGGCGCTGTAATCGTCGTGCGCGGCCTCAAAAGCTTCGGCACGCTTGTCGGCCCCCATGCCTGCGGTCACGGCAAACAAGCCCACGTAATCTTTGGCCGTGCCTTGCGGTGCCACAAAGTCGGCCAGGCTGCGACTGGGTCGCAACACTTTGACGCCGTCATTGCCTTCGATCGACTGCTTTTCTGTCTGCTGACGCAGCCCATGCCAAGTCATGGCCACTTGGCTGCGGGACTCGTCGGTGTAGAGGGTAATGTCATCGTCGTTGACCGTGTTGGCCGGGTACAAACCCATCACGCCGTTGGCCGTCAACCAGCGGCCTTCAATGATTTTTTGCAGCATGGCCTTGCCATCGGCAAACACCTTGCGGGCTTGTTCGCCCACCACATCGTCGTCCAAGATGGCCGGAAAGGGCCCGGCCAAATCCCAAGTCTGAAAGAACGGTCCCCAGTCGATGTATTGCGCAATTTCAGCGAGGTCGAAATTCTTGAACACGCGCCGCCCCACAAATTTGGGCACGGCAGGGGTGTAGTTTTTCCAAGCCACAGGCGTCTTGTTGGCGCGGGCTTGTGCCAGCGTCCACATGGGGGTTTGTTTTTTGTTGGCGTGCAGTTCGCGCACCTTGTCGTAGTCGGCGTTCAGGTCGGCAATGTACTTGGCGGCCTGATCGGACAACAAGCCCTGCGCCACGCTGACGCTGCGTGAAGCGTCGGGCACATACACCACCGGACCGCTGTAGTGGGGTGCAATCTTGACCGCCGTGTGGACGCGACTGCAGGTGGCCCCACCAATCAACAGCGGCATTTGGCGTTCGCGGAAATAAGGGTCTTTTTCCATCTCGCTGGCCACGTACTGCATCTCTTCCAAACTGGGTGTGATCAAGCCCGAAAGGCCAATGATGTCGGCTTTTTCTTCTTTGACTTTGGCCAGAATCTCGTGGCAGGGCACCATCACCCCCATGTTGACCACTTCGTAGTTGTTGCATTGCAAAACCACGGTCACGATGTTTTTACCGATGTCGTGCACATCACCCTTAACGGTGGCGATCACGATCTTGCCCTTGGCTTTCACGTCTTCGCCTGCGGCCGCTTGCAAGCGTTTTTCTTCTTCGATGTAGGGCACCAAATGGGCCACCGCCTGCTTCATCACGCGGGCACTTTTAACCACTTGCGGCAAAAACATCTTGCCCTGTCCGAACAGGTCGCCCACCACGTTCATACCGTCCATCAAGGGGCCTTCGATCACATGCAAAGGGCGGCCGCCTTCGGCCAAAATGCCACGGTACGCCTCTTCGGTGTCGTCGGTAATGAAGTCGGTGATGCCATGCACCAAGGCATGGCTCAGGCGTTGGGCCACGCTCACAGGCGCATCCGCGTTGCCGCGCCAAGCCAATTTGGTGCTTTCGTCTTTGGCAGCGCCCTTGGCGTTTTCGGCCACCTCGACCAAGCGCTCCCCGGCGTCCGGGCGTCGGTTCAACACCACATCTTCCACGCGTTCACGCAAATCGGCTTCCAGGTCGTCGTAAACGCCGACCATGCCCGCGTTCACAATGCCCATGTCCATACCAGCCTGAATGGCGTGGTACAAAAACACGGTGTGGATCGCCTCGCGCACCGGGTCGTTGCCCCGGAATGAAAAGCTCACATTGGAGACACCGCCCGAAACCTTGGCCCCCGGCAGGTTCTGCTTGATCCAGCGGGTGGCGTTGATGAAATCCACCGCATAGTTGTTGTGCTCTTCGATGCCCGTGGCAATGGCAAAAATATTGGGGTCAAAAATGATGTCTTCCGGCGGAAAGCCCACCTCGTCAACCAGTACACGGTAAGCGCGCTCGCAGATTTCGATCTTGCGCTCATAGGTGTCGGCCTGGCCTTTTTCATCAAACGCCATCACCACAGCCGCAGCGCCATAGCGCTTGACCAGATTGGCCTGACGCTTGAATTCGTCCAGGCCTTCTTTCATGCTGATGGAGTTGACGATGCCCTTGCCCTGAATGCACCGCAAACCCGCCTCGATCACCGACCATTTGGACGAATCCACCATCACCGGAACCCGAGCGATGTCGGGCTCACCCGCCATCAGATTCAAAAACCGCACCATGGCCGCCTGGCTGTCCAACATGGCTTCGTCCATGTTGACGTCGATAATTTGCGCGCCGTTTTCCACCTGCTGACGCGCCACGGCCAGGGCCTGCTCGTACTCGCCGTTCAGGATCATGCGGGCAAAGGCCTTGGAACCGGTCACATTGGTGCGCTCGCCCACGTTGACGAAAAGCGAATCCGTGCCGATCAGGACAGGCTCCAGACCGGACAATTTCATGGGGGAAACAGACTCAATTTCAGACGCGACAACAGACACAGACTCACCTTGGGCTTACAGGTGAGCGTCGTTGTGTATAAACAATCCCCAAGCCTGACCTGCTGCACCTGGACGGTGGCGGGCTGCAACGCTCCTTAGGGAAGCGCGGATTTTAACCTTTCAGACCCTTTGCTTAAATTTTTGTCGCCCGCACAGCCCAAAGCACACCTCCCCAAGCGGAAATGAACTTCAGCGCTCGCTTGAATTCATCGACGGCTTTTCCCAAAAAAACTGAATCGGCCCTTTTTTGACCGGTAGCCAGTGCTGCTGGTCCAAAGCTTGCTAGTGTTTTAGCATGAACACCGAAACTGTTTTTGAGCCCTCTTCCCCAGACGCCCACTGGCGCGAGCAAGAGCTTTTGCTCATGCGCGAAGTCATGAAATGGGTGGGGCGCAGCCTGAGTTCGAGCGAAGTTTTGCGAGAAATGCTGCATTTGATGAGTGAGCTGCTGGGCTTGAACCGAGGGCGCGTTGTGTTGCGAGACAGCCCGGCACCTGGCGACTTTCAGAGCCAAACCACGGCTTCGATCCGCCACGCCTACGGCCTGACGGGCATGGAAATGCGCCGTGGCGTCTATGCAGAGGGCGAAGGCATCACGGGGCGAGTGTTGCAAAGTGGCCTGCCCGCGATCGTGCAGGACATTGCCCACGAGCCCTTGTTTTTATTCCGTTCGGTCAGTGCGGCGCAATTTCCCAGCGAAACCGTGGCATTTCTGGCCCTGCCCATCACCCTGGGCAATACCACCGTGGGGGTGCTGGGATGCCACCGCTTGCGCAGTCGGCAACGTCACCTGAACGACGATTTGTCAGTTCTCAAGGTACTGGCCACTTTGGCCGGACAAATCTTGCACATGGAACAACTGGTGAACGACCAGACCCGACACTTGCGGGCGCGCAACGCGGCTTTGTCTCAGGCACTCAGCACGCATGCCGCACGCTATGGGCTCATTGGCAGTTCACCCGCCCTGTTAAAAGCTTTGTCTGAACTGGAACGCGTCTCTCAATCGCAAGCCACCGTCCTGTTATTGGGCGAGTCGGGCACGGGCAAAGAGCTGTTTGCCAGGGCTGTACATTTGGCCAGTCCCCGCTCAACGCAACCGTTCATCAAAGTCAATTGCTCGGCGATTCCAGACACTTTGTTCGAGTCAGAGTTGTTTGGGCATGAGCGCGGTGCCTTTACGGGCGCCAACCAGCCCAGGCCCGGTTGGTTCGAACAAGCCCATGGCGGCACCATTTTTCTGGACGAAATAGGTGAGCTGCCCTTGTCCTTGCAGTCCAAATTGTTGCGCACGCTGCAAGAGGGCACCGTGGTGCGCTTGGGCAGCCAGCGCGAGGTCAAAGTCAATGTGCGGCTGGTGGCGGCGACCAACCGGGATTTGGCCTCAGAGGTTCAAGCCGGCCGTTTCAGGCAAGACCTTTATTACCGCCTCAACGTGATCCCGATTCAGCTCCCCTCATTGGCCGAGCGACAGGAAGACATCCGCGAACTGGCCCTGCACTTTGTCAACCGGGCCAACCAAACCCACCAAAAAAACGTCTACCTTAGCCCCGAAGCGCTGGACGCTTTGACCCTGCAACCCTGGCCCGGCAACATTCGGGAATTGGGCAATTGCATCGAGCGCATGGTTTTGTTGGCCGATCAAACACTGGTCACACGCGAACAATTGCAGCGTTATCTCCCCCATGCAAGCGTTCAGACCCCCCCAGCCACCGAGGCCACGCCCCCAAGCTTGCCTGATGCCCTGGGAGTCCGCGCTTACGAAAGCGCCCAATCTCATACGCTGCAAGTTTTGCAGCACGCCATGGCGCAACACGGCGGCAACCAGTCACGGGCCGCGCAAAGCCTGGGTTTGACCTTGCGACAGTTTTCATACCGACTGCGCAAAGCGGGTTTGCGCTGACCTACATTGTGTTGACACATTGTTAACACAATGTCTATGCAAGCTTTGGCCTCAGCCACTCAAAAGGGACTTGTCTGCCATCTTCCTTTGGCCTTCAAAGCAGATTTTATTGATACAAATCAAGCACTTGCAGCTCATTCGACCCTGGCAAGCTGCTAACTCACGCTTGATGGCACACCCTTTGCAATGCTCTGTGTATAGGCATCGGTTGCAGCGCGTCAGATGCCTTGTTTTTACAACCCAACACAAGGATTTTCATGACCGAAGCCGCCACCCTCGAGACCCCGACCACTGTCAAAGCCTACTTGCGGCCCATTGATGCCGAGGGCTTGGCCAAATTTGCTGAAAAAGGGCGCAACAACCCGGCCAGCCGTGGCACCAACAAAGTCCACACCGTGATGCAAGGGCAATACCGGTCCCTGAGTTACGTGGGCAACCATACCCCTGTGGTGGTCGATGAACCGCTGCATCTTTTTGGCGAAGACACCGCGCCTGCGCCCGGTGAGATTGTGTTGTCGGGTCTGGGCGGATGCATTGCAGTGGGCATCACGGCGGTGGCAACCTGGAAGGGCGTCAAGCTGAGCAAGCTCGAAGTGTTCATGGAAGGCGATATTGGCAACCCGGCGGCCTGGGGGGCTGGCGGCGCGCTCGAAAAGAAACCCTTAGAAATGGGCTTTCAGGCCATCCGGGTGAAGGTCGTGGTCGAGGGTGATGCGCCTGCCGAGGTGCTGGACGAGATCGTGCAACACGCCAATCACTACTCGCCGGTGGCCAACACGATGCGCAATCCAATCCCCTTCGAGATCAGCCGCAGCTGATGCTTGACGGCACCAAAACCTGACTGGAGAACGCCATGAACCCCGCCGACCTGCCCCCAGAATTGTCCAATACACCCGAGCTGGTTTTGGCCATGCGCCAGATTGCCCAAGGCCCGCTTGCCGCTCAGGTGCAGGCCATCGACCAAGGCACTTACCCGCGCGAAGTGATGCAACAACTGGCCGCAGCGGGGGGCATGAGCGCGCACCTGGAACTGCCCGGTCAGCGTGCAGATTTCGGGCTGGCCATCAAGGCCATGGCAGAAGTCTCCAAAGTGTGCGGCAGCACGGGTTTCATGATGTGGTGCCAGGCTGTTTGCGGCCTTTACATGCAAACCTCAAACAACCCGGACCTGATGGGCAAAGTGCTCAATGACCATGTACAGGGCTTGCGTCTGGGGGGCACGGGTTTGTCCAACCCCATGAAAAGTTTTGCCCAAATTGAAAGTTTGCTGCTCAAGGCCACGCCGGTTGAAGGGGGCTTTGAGGTCAGTGGCACCCTGCCCTGGGTCAGCAATTTGGGGCCGGATCATTACTTTGGTGCCATCGCCGGGATCGAGGGCCAAACGGGGCAAGAGTTGATGTTTTTACTGCGTTGCGATGCCCCCGGCGTCACCCTGAAAGCCTGTCCAAGTTTTTCGGGCATGGAAGGCACGGGAACTTATGCCATTCATTTGAAAAACCTCTTTGTGGGGGCCGCTGACACCATCGCCTCGCCCGCCAAGCCATTAATTGCCCAAATTCGGGCGGCTTTTGTGATGCTGCAATGCGGGATGGCCCTTGGCGTGACACAAGGAGCGATTGACAGCATGTGGGCCGTAGAAGGGCAACTGGGACATGTCAACCAGTTTCTGCACGACCGCCCGCAAACCCTGCAAGCCGAGCTGGACGCGCTGACCCATCGCGTGATGCAACTGGCTGAAACCCCTTTTGACAAGCGCACCGAATTTTTCATCGATGTGCTGGATGCCCGGGCGCACGGTGCCGAGCTTTGCCTGCGAGCCGCACAGTCGGCCTTGATGCACCAAGGGGCGCGTGGGTACTTGCTTTCATCTGAAGTGCAGCGCCGAGTACGCGAGTCCCATTTTGTGGCCATCGTCACACCCGCCATCAAACACCTGCGCAAGGAAATGGCACGTTTGAGTGCGCAAGAGATGCCCGCATGAACCAGCCCAGCCCCCCGATAGATAGCAGCGTTTCAGCAACGTGGTTGCTCTATATATGCAAGGCCTGCGGCTTGATCTACAACGAACAAGAGGGCGACCCCGACAGTGGGCTGCTTGCGGGCACCCGCTTTGTCGACATACCGGAAGACTGGGAATGTCCTTTGTGCGGTGTGACCAAATCTGATTTCGAGCTTTACACCCCGCCAGATCTGGACGCACTCAAACAAGCCTCGGTCTGCGCCCCTGCTGCACGCCCCACCGCGTATTTCAATGGCGCCCGCGAATTGCCCGGCATTGTGGTGGTCGGTGCAGGCAAAGCCGGATGGCAGTTGATTCAAAACCTGCGCACGCAATGGCCCGATGCGCCCATCACCCTGGTCACCGAGTGTGCAGGCGATGTTTATGACAAACCCCTGCTTTCGGTGGCCATGTCCCGAAAATTGGACGGGCGTCAACTGGTGAAACAAACCGGCGTGGAAGCGGCGGCACACTGGCAGGTGCGCCTTTTATCGCACACCCGGGCGCTGCACATTTGCACCGCAAGCCAAACCCTGCGCACCACCCACGGGCCCGTGCGTTACAGCCAACTGGTGTTGGCCCACGGGGCCGAGTCGGCCATGCCAGCACCCTTGCACCCCGGCTTGTGCTGGCGCATCAACCATTTGCAAACCTACCAAAGGTTTCTGGCTGCGCTGGGCGATGCCCCTCGACATGTGGCCATCGTGGGTGCCGGACTGATTGGCAGTGAATTGGCCAACGATTTGGCTTTGGGCGGGCACCGCGTCACCCTGATCGACACCCAAGACCGCCCTCTGGCCCGTTGGGATGCCGATCAGGCGGGCCAACCCCTGTTGGCGGCTTGGTCAAACTTGGCCATTCGCTTTATGGGGTCTGTGCAGTTGCAATCCCTGAAGCGTCAGGGTGCGCAATTTGCGCTCACCACCCTGGAAGGTGAAACCGTGTTGGCCGACCAAGTGATCGCAGCGACCGGGTTGATCACCCCCAACCGCTTGGCGAAAAGTGCCGGTTTGCGTTGGAACAACGGCATTGAGGTGAATGCACAAACCCTTGAAACCAGCGAACCGCACATTTACGCATTGGGCGACTGCATCAGCATCAACGGACAATCCAGTCGCTACATAGAACCCATCTTGCGACAAGCCCAAACATTGGCAGCAGCCTTGATTCATGCCGCCAAACCCGATGCAGCCGTCACGGATACCTTGCCGCCCTACAGCGTTCGCACGCCGGTGGTTCGCGTCAAAACCACATCGCTGCCCTTGACCTTGCACTGAAATCAAAGTCCAAAAAAAACCATGGCCAACAAGAAGTTGCCATGGTTTTTTTGCGGCCCTCAAAGGGGGCCGCACTGGTTATCAATACTGCTTGTAAGGCAAGAATTTGCCAGACAAGACCACATTCACACGGTCTCCCTTGGGGTCGGGTTGGCGCACGATGTCCATGCTGAAATCGATCGCACTCATGATGCCGTCGCCGAATTCTTCGTGGATCAACTCTTTGATGGTGGTGCCATAAACGCTGACGATTTCATACCAACGGTAGATCAAGGGATCGGTCGGAACAGAGCTTGGCAACGAACCCTTGTAAGGCACAACTTGCAGCCACTTGATCTCTTCGGCGGTCAGGCCAAAAATTTTGCCAATCACTTTGGCTTGCTTGGCATCAAAAGTCATCTGGCCCAAGCAACCGGCGGTGACCCATTCTTTGGACAAGCCCACTTTGTCGGCCACGTCACTCCATTTGATGCCCTTGGACACTTTGGTGGAAATGATTTTTTCGGTGATGTCTAAACGGTTCATGAAATTCCTCTTCAAGGGGTTATTAAAAAATGAAACAGCTCAGTGCGCCTTGGCACGCGAGACCAGAAAATCAACAATGTGGTTGCGCATGTCGTAATAACCGGGCAGATGGTGAAGTTGCGCCCGGGTGCGCTCGCGCGGCAAGGGATTGACCACCACCTCGGCCAAGCCCCCGGGCACATAGTGCCCGCCTGACTCGTTGCCGTTGCTCATGAGCAAAATTCGGTCAGACAACAAAATGGCCTCGTCCACATCGTGCGTGATCATGAAAACAGTTTGTTGGGTCTGGCGCACAATGCCCATCAATTCGTCTTGGATGGTGCCGCGCGTCAAGGCATCGAGCGCACCAAAGGGCTCGTCCAACAACAGCATCTTGGGCTGGATGGCAAAAGCACGGGCAATGCCCACACGTTGCTTCATGCCGCCCGAAAGTTGGCTGGGTTTTTTGTCGATGGCGTGCAACAAGCCCACCATGCCCACATGTTTTTCAACGTGCTCATTCACTTGTGGCTTCTTCCAATCCGGCCAGCGCGAATGGACTGCAAAGGCAATGTTTTGACGGACCGTCAGCCAGGGCATCAGGGCGTGGCTTTGGAACACCACACCACGCTCCAAGCTGGGGCCCGCAATTTCACGCCCGTCCATGAAGGCGTGACCTGCGGTGGCCGTGTCCAGTCCGGCCAAGACGTTCAAGATGGTGGTCTTGCCACAGCCTGAATGGCCGATGATGCAAACGAACTCACCCTTGTCTATGGTGAAAGAGACATCCGAGAAAACCGGTTTATCGCTTTGATAAGCCTTGCCCAGTTTTTCAATTTTCAGGAATCCAGTCATGGCATTGGCCTTGGTTTGGAGAGCATGCAGTTCAGAAGGAATGGGCAACAACTTGGCGACCGCTGCAGGTAAGGGGGCTGTCGTCAACTCGCGTTCGGTGGTTTCACTCCACATAGGTCACCGCCTTTTGTAATTGGGCAAACGCCAAGTCCAGCAACATGCCCACCACACCAATCACCAGCACCGCAAAAATCACGTTGACCAGCGACAGGTTGTTCCACTCGTTCCAGACGAAGTAACCCACGCCTGTGCCACCGACCAGCATTTCGGCAGCCACAATGACCAGCCAGGCAATGCCCATGCTGATGCGCATGCCGGTCACGATGGTGGGAGCCGCTGCGGGCAAAATGACCAAGAAGGCTTTTCGCAGCGGGGTCACTTCCAGCGTGCTGGCAACATTGAGCCAATCGCGCTTGACGGCCGACACACCAAAGGCGGTGTTGATCAACATGGGCCAAACCGAGCAAATGAAGATCACGAAAATGCCACTGACATCCGAATCTTTCAGGGTGTAAAGCGCCAAGGGCATCCAGGCCAACGGACTGATGGGCTTGAGCACTTGGACAAAGGGGTCAAACGCCTTGCGCATGAGTGGCGACATGCCGATCATGAAACCCACGGGCAAGGCCACCAACACGGCCAATAAAAATCCCAACCCGACGCGTCCCAACGAGTGGGCGAGCTGAATGCCGATGCCTTTGTCGTTCGGGCCTTTGTCATAGAAAGGGTCCGCGAGGTGCCCCACCATGGCCTTGCCCACCTCGAGGGGGGGCGGAAACCCGGTGCTCTTCACAGCCCCGGGGTCCTTGCCCATCATCTTGAGGTATTCCACCTCTTCGGCGGTCATGCCGACTTTGGCGGCCCCAGCCACCGAGGGCGCAGTGGCTGACAATTGCCACGCCCCCAGAAAGACCAGGAACATCAGCAGCGACACCATGGCCGCCCTTAAATTGAGGTGCGTGGATTTCATGACCGTTCAACCCATTTTGTGGATGGCAAAACTCTTGAGGTATTCCTCGGGCTTGGCCGGATCAAATTCTTTGCCCATGATCTTGTGTTTCGGATAGGGCGTGGTGGCTGCAAAGTTGTGTCCCAGGTCTTTCATGTGCTTGCGCGCATCGGTGATCAAGAACACTTTTTCTGCGATCTGCTTGTAATCGACATTGCCTTTGACATAGCCCCAGCGTTTCATTTGCGTGAGCATCCAAACCGCCATGCTTTGCCACGGCATGGGGTCAAAGTCGGCGCGATCGGGGATGTTTTGCACCTTGCCCAAACCATCGGCAAACTTGCCTGTCAACACTTGGGCAACCACAGCCTCTGGCTGGTTCAGGTATTGCGCAGGCGAGATCACTTTGGCAATCAGTTCACGGTTAGAGGGCTGCCGGGCCATGGCAGCTGCCGTGAGCACGGCGCGGTAAAGGGCCACAAAAGTGTTGGGGTTCTTCTGGATGAACTCGGTGCTGGTGCCAAAAGCGCAGCAGGGATGTCCGTTCCACAAATCCTTGGTCAGCACATGGATGAAGCCCACTTCGTCAAATACAGCGCGTTGGTTAAATGGGTCAGGTCCCAAGAAACCATCGATGTTGCCCGCCCGCAAGTTGGCCACCATCTCGGCCGGTGGGATCACCCGAATCTGCACATCCGTGTCCGGGTTGATGCCGTTCTCGGCCAAATAAAAGCGCAGCAAAAAGTTGTGCATCGAATAATCAAACGGCACGCCAAACTTGAACCCCTTCCAATTTTTGGGATCGCGGTTATCTTTGTGGCGCAGGCTCATCGTGATGGCTTGACCGTTGATGTTTTGGATCGTGGCCACGTTCATGGGGGTGGCATTCGAGCCCAAACCCATGCTGATGGCGAGGGGCATGGGCGACAAGAAATGGGTGGCGTCGTATTCTTTGTTGATCATCTTGTCGCGCACCAAAGCCCAGCCGGCCGTCTTGGTGACTTCGACGTTCAAGCCTTGTTTTTGGTAAAAACCCAAGGGGTGCGCCATGATCAGCGGCGTAGCGCAGGTGATTGGGATGAAGCCAATCTTCAAGTTGGTCTTCTCAAGCGGACCTTTTTCTTGTGCCATGGCTTGCAAACTGGCCATGGGTAACACACTTGCAATGGCCGCCATGGCCGTCTTTTTTCCGACCGCACGCAAAAACATGCGCCGCTCTTGATCTTGTGGAAACAGCGATTTGACCAAGGTTGCCTCAATGAATTCTTGACTGTAGGCCTCGAATTCAGCGGTCTCGGAACGGGCGCGCAGCTGGGCAGCTGCCGCATCGGCCACCGTTTCAGCGTGGTGGTCGGCAGGGGAATGGTCCCGACCGCAACTGCATTTGAGCATCAGGGGACGGTCGGCGTTGTACGGATCAAAAAATTCAGACATGGCAACCTCGCTTGTTGAAGATGCCGGTCTCTATGCAATTGATGGGCCAGAAATTTCCCAAGGAGGGCTTTGCACTGCTCAGCACTCGATTTCGAGGTGTCGAAATCGACAGGGTGTAGGGCTGGCCCTACAAAAGAGCGCCACAGGCTTACTAAAAAGTAACTTTTCAGACTGCCAATTACCGTCCGCTATGGTTTTGGGCATACAAAGCCAGTTCGACATCGTTCTTAGTGCCGGTCTTTTCCAGAATGCGTGCACGGTAAGTGCTCACGGTGTTGGCGGCCAAGCTCAATTGCGCACCAATTTCGCTCACGCTGTGGCCTTGGGTCAACAAAAGATAGACCTGATGCTCGCGATGGGACAAAACTTCAATCCCCATTTTGGTGCGTCCCTGACTCACCAAACTGGCCAAGGCCTCGGCCGTCGTGGGGCTCAGGTGCATGTTGCCCCCCGCTACCCGGTGCAAGGCTGCAATCAATTCGTCAGGGTCGGTGCTTTTGTTCAGATAACCCGAGGCACCCAACTTGATACATCGCACGGCATATTGTTTTTCCGGGTAAGTGCTCAGCATCAAGACCGGCAAATCGGGCCAGTCGCGGCGCAAGCTTTGCAGCACTTCCAGGCCATCCATGCCCGGCATCGCAATGTCCAACAACACCACGTCTATGCCTTGCGTGCCTTGCAAGGTTTGCACGGCATCCAGCACGCCTGGCCCGGTGTCGGCCTCTGCCACCACTTGCAAACGCGGGTCGTCTGCCAACACCATTTTGAGCCCTTCGCGGACGATTTTGTGATCGTCGCCCAACAGCACGCGCACCCCAGATTGGACCGACTTCATGACGATGCACCTGCAAATGGCAAGGGCATGGACAAGCGCATGCATGTCCCACGGCCCGGTTGGCTGTCAATTTCAATCGAACCGCCAAAATGCCGGGCTCGCTCACGCATGCCCATGATGCCGTAGGCCTGGGGCGACTCGAAGGCCTGTTGCAAGGCACCGATTCCGTCGTCCTCTACAGACACATAAAGCCACCCTTGTCGCTCCACAATGTCGATGTCGACCGTTTGGGCCTGCGCATGGCGTCCCACATTACTGAGCATTTCCTGAAAAATCCGGAACACCGCCATGGCCATGGGCTCGGGTAATTCGAGTTGTTCATTGACCGCCATGCGCCATTGCAGTTGTTGTTCGGCAGACTGAACAAAATCCTGCGCCTGCCACTCCAAAGCACCCCACAAGCCCTGGTGGTCCAAAATGCTGGGGCGCAAATCCGTGATGATGCGGCCCACGTTCACCACGGCGTTTTCTATCAGGCGGCTCATGTTCTGGCATTTGCCGCGCATTTTTTCGCGCATCAATTGCGCCTCTTGTGCGGCCCTGTTTTCCTGCTCGGACAAACGCTTGTCGAGCCAGCCCACATCCATCTTCAGAGCCACCAACAAGCTGCCCAGTTCATCGTGCACCTCGCGGGCGATGCGGGTGCGCTCCTCTTCACGCACCGCTTCGGACCATGCCGCCAGCTCACGCAATTGCTGCAAAGCCATCTCTAAAGCTTGGGTACGTTCGGCCACACGCGCTTCGAGCTCATTTTTGGCTTGGTGCAAAGCGTCTTCAGCACGCTTACGCTGGGTAATGTCAACAAAAGTGACCACGGCTCCGCGCACCTCGCCCTGATCAAACACCGGATAACTTGAATACTCCACAGGAAAGCTGCTGCCGTCTTGTCGCCAGAAAACCTCACTGTCAATCCGGCAGGGCTGGCCTTTCCGAAAGGCGTTGTAAATGGGGCACTCATCCATTGGGTATTCCGACCCATCGTCATGAGAATGGTGCGTCAGGATGTGCATGTTCTGACCCAGCACCTGATGGGGCTCAAATCCGATCATGCGCGCACCGGCTGGGTTGATGAAAACGCAGGCCCCCTCTAAATCGACCCCGAAGACCCCCTCGCCCGTGGATGCCAGCATGAGGCCCAAAGGGTCACGCCAAGCGTCGATCACGTCCGGAACGGTGGGCTTGAGTTGGTTTAAATCAAGGTGCATAAGCCTGTCTAGCAAGCTGCATGCCAAAAAATGTCGTTGGTCAGTCCGTCCATTTCCATCAGAGGTTTGGGAAATGTCACCTTCAGCACCCCGCCAGTGGCCCCCCGCACACGACAATAAGCGTCTTATTTGAAAGATTTGGCCCTCATGAACCCGGTTTCTCATGCCTTGCTGCAAGGCGCTTCTAATTTTCGCGATGTGGGCGGCTACCGCAACACCGAAGGCCGCCGAGTTCGCCCGGGCCAAGTGTTTCGCTCAGACCATTTGGCGCGGCTAACGCCGCAAGACCACGCTCGCTTGCAAGCGCTGGGGGTGCAACACAGCCTGGACTTTCGGGGTCAATCCGAGTACACCACCACGCCTTACAACATTCCGGGTGTGCAACGCGTGGCCTTGTCAATTGAGCCCACGGTGATTGCCCGCATGCAGTCCCTGGTGGCACAGGGCATCGTGCCGACCACCGAGGAAACGGTAGATCTGATGCGCGAAACCTATCGGGATTTCGTTAACCAAAATGCCAGCACCTTCGGACAGTTTTTAAAGCATCTGCTCGAACAACCCACCCCACAGGTGTTTCATTGCACCGCAGGCAAAGACCGCACAGGTTTTGCTGCGGCGCTGCTGTTGTCGGCATTGGGGGTAGACCGCGCCACCATCGAGCACGACTATTTGCTGACCAACCAACTCTACAAACGGGACCCTCGGCTAGAAGGAATTGGGCATCCGCATGTCATGCAGGTGCTTTGGCAAGTACAACCCGAATTTTTACACGCCGCGTTTGATGTGGTGGATGCCCAGCACGGCGGGATGCAGGCTTATTTGCGCGGGCCGATTGGCTTGGAAGCGCAACACATAACCGAACTTAAGAGGCGTTTGCTGGAAGATTGAAGCCGACGGTGGGTAAGGCGCACGCCTTGCGTGCGCACCCTCTCAAAGACCTGCGCCGAATCAGGCGGCTTCTTTGTAGAAAAACCCGCGGTGCACGTTGCGCGGAGCCAAGGGCGCCACGGCTTGGGTGATGGCCCCGATGTGGTCCGGCGTGGTGCCGCAGCAGCCGCCCACAATGTTGACCAGGCCTTCGGCCGCAAACTCGTGCAACAAGCGGCTGGTGACTTCCGGGGTTTCGTCAAATCCGGTGTCGCTCATCGGGTTGGGCAACCCGGCATTGGGGTAGCAACTGATGAAGGTGTCCCCTGCCACCTTGTTCAGCTCTTGTATATAGGGGCGCATCAAAGTGGCCCCCAAGGCGCAGTTCAAGCCAATGGCCAGAGGCTGGGCGTGGCGCACACTGTGCCAGAACGCTGTCACGGTCTGGCCGCTCAAGATGCGGCCCGAAGCATCGGTCACGGTGCCACTGATGATGAGGGGCAAACGCTCCCCACTGGCCTCAAAGTATTCATCGATCGCAAACAGCGCGGCTTTGGCGTTGAGGGTGTCGAAGATGGTTTCGACCAGCAACACATCTGAGCCCCCCTCCACCAAGGCCTCGACTTGCTCGTAATAAGCGGCGCGCAGTTCCTCAAAATTCACGTTGCGGGCACCCGCATCGTTCACATCGGGGCTGATGCTGGCAGTTTTAGGCGTGGGGCCTAGGGCTCCGACCACAAAACGTGGCTTGTCGGGGGTCGAGAGTTTGTCACAGGCGGCGCGGGCCAATTTGGCCGAAGCCAGGTTCATCTCCCGGGCCAGGTGCTGCATGTCGTAATCGGCCTGCGCAATGGTGGTGGCACCAAAGGTGTTGGTCTCAATCAGGTCCGCACCGGCAGCCAGATAGCCTTCGTGGATGTCACGGATCACGTCGGGCCGGGTCAGACTCAACAATTCGTTGTTGCCTTTGATGTCTTTGGGGAAATCCTTAAAGCGGTCACCCCGGTAATCGGCCTCAGTCAATTTGAAGCGCTGAATCATGGTGCCCATGGCCCCGTCCAGGATGGCAATGCGGTGCTGAAGGATCTCGGGCAGCGCTTGGCCGCGTGTGTAGTTCTGGAATTTCATGGGGTGTATTGTAGAAAGTCGGCATGCGCACCGACTTTTGAGAGGGTAAGCGGCACCCACCAACGCATTTGGCAGCGAGGTGGCTTCACCAAAGAATCAGAGGTTGGCCCGGGGTAATGCTGAACTGAAGCGGTCAAATCCGCCTGCTCTTAACTGACAAGCCGGGCATTCGCCGCAGCCATAACCCCAGTTGTGGCGCTGGGTCCGGTCACCCAGATAGCAGGTGTGGGTGTGTTCCACAACCAGGTCCACCAAGGCCTGGCCGCCCTGCTGGGGGTCGGCTTTTTGCCCCAAGTCATGCGCCAACTGCCAAGTTTGCGCCTTGTCGATCCACATCAGGGGGGTTTCAATCAACAGTTTGCGGTCCATGCCCAATGACAGCGCCACTTGCATGGCTTTCATGGTGTCGTCTCGGCAGTCTGGGTAGCCTGAAAAATCGGTCTCGCAGACGCCTGTAACGATGACCTGCAAGCCGCGTCGATAGGCCAAAGCCGCCGCCAACGTCAAAAACAGCAAGTTGCGCCCGGGCACAAAGGTGTTGGGCAAACCGGAGCTGGCCATCTCGATGGCCATGTCACGGGTCAGCGATGTTTCACTGATCTGCCCCAGAATGCCTGCGTCCAGCAAATGGTCTTGGCCCATTTTGGGAGCCCATTGCGGAAAGCGTGCCTTGATAGCGGCCAACACGTTCAGTCGAGCTTCCAGCTCTACTTTGTGCCGCTGCCCGTAGTCAAACGCCAAGGTTTCAACCTGTTCGTAGCGTGACAAGGCATAGGCCAGACAGGTGGTGGAGTCCTGGCCACCCGAAAACAGGACAAGTGCTGATGTGTGCATGGCGGCGATGTTAATCGCTCATTCGCACCCGGTCGTGCCATTCCATGGGGTTGAAGAGGCACAATATCGGCTGTTTTGACCCGATTGCCCCCTCCTTTTCTCTCGCTTTTGTCGTCACTTTTGTCCCCACACCTGCCCATCCTGCGCGAAGTTTTTGGCTACGACGCTTTTCGTGGCCCGCAGCAAGCCATCATTGACCATGTGGCGGCGGGTGGTGATGCTTTGGTCCTCATGCCCACAGGCGGCGGCAAATCCCTTTGTTATCAGATCCCCGCCATTGCGCGGCAGCGGGCTGGCCAGGGCATCACCGTAGTGGTGTCGCCCCTGATTGCACTCATGCACGACCAAGTCGGGGCCCTGCACGAAGCCGGGGTGAGCGCTGCATTTTTGAACTCCACCCAGAGCAGCGAAGAAGCATCTGACACCGAGCGCCGCCTGATGCGCGGCGAGATTACCCTGCTGTACGCCGCCCCCGAACGAGTCACCAACGGCCGCTTTTTAGCCCAACTGGACTCGCTTCACGAGCGCGGAATGCTCAGCCTGTTTGCCATTGACGAAGCCCACTGCGTTAGCCAATGGGGCCACGACTTCAGGCCCGAATACCGTGGCCTGACCGTGCTGCACGAACGCTACCCGGGTGTGCCCAGAGTGGCGCTCACGGCCACCGCCGATGCCCTGACCCGCGCCGACATTGTGGAACGGCTGCAACTGGAAAGCGCCCAGCTGTTCATCAGCAGCTTTGACCGGCCCAACATCCGCTACACCATCGTTGAAAAGAAAGACGCCAGCACCCAGTTGCTGCGCTTTATTGAACGCGAACACCCGGAAGAAGCGGGCGTGGTGTATTGCCAATCGCGCAAACGGGTCGAAGAAATCGCGGTCATGCTGGTCGAAAACGGCATTCACGCCTTGCCCTATCACGCCGGGCTGGATGCAGGCATGCGCCAACGTCACCAAAATGAATTTTTGCGCGAAGAGGGCGTGGTCATGGTCGCCACGATTGCCTTCGGCATGGGCATCGACAAGCCCGATGTGCGTTTTGTGGCGCACCTGGACATGCCCAAAAACATCGAAGGCTACTACCAAGAAACCGGACGCGGTGGACGCGACGGCCTGGCCACCGATGCCTGGATGGCCTATGGCCTGCAAGACGTGGTGAACCAGCGCCGGATGATTGACGAAAGCCCGGCGGGTGAAGAGTTCAAACAAGTCATGCGCGGCAAGCTCGATGCGCTGCTGGCGCTGGCCGAGGCCACCGACTGCAGACGAGTCCGCTTGCTCAACTACTTTGGTGAAAGCTACAAAAGCCCAACCGACGAAGCCAACGGCATCTACATGCCCTTTTGCGGCAACTGCGACAACTGCCTGAACCCGCCCGAAGTCTGGGACGGCACCGACGCGGCACGCAAACTGTTGTCCACCGTGTACCGTTGCCACCAGACCAGCGGTCACAGTTTTGGTGCGGGCCACACCATGGACATCGTGCGCGGCAAAAAAACCGACAAAGTGGTGCAACGCGGGCACGAAAGCATCAGCACCTTCGGGCTGGGTGCTGATTACAGTGAGCAGCAACTGCGCGCCGTGATGCGCCAATTGATCGCCATTGGGGCCTTGCATGTGCACACCGAAGACGGTTTCAGCACCCTGCACCTGACCGATGCTTCACGCGCCGTTTTAAAGGGTGAAGTGCCCGTGCAACTGCGCGAAAGCACCCAAATACAGGCCAGCCCACGCGGCGACAAACGCAGCCGCAACCGCAACACCCCCGGCGCGGCAGCCGCCAATCTGGGGCAAGACGCGATGGTGCGCTATATCAACCTCAAGGCCTGGCGGGCCGAAGTGGCCAAAGAACACAACCTGCCCGCCTACGTGATTTTTCACGACGCCACACTGGCCGCCATTGCCGAACACGCCCCGCAAAGCCTGGGTGACCTGCAAGGCATCAGCGGCCTGGGCGTGAAAAAACTGGAAGCTTATGGGGCGCAAGTGTTAAGGGTGTGCAACGGGGCGATGTAGCCCCCCCTTAGCGCCCTTCACCCGCCCTTAACCCGCCCTTAACCCGCCCCTCACCCGCCTCTTACTTGCGCACCGCCGGGACTTCTACCGGCAGGCCTTCGCCGCGCCACATGAGGTAGAGCGCCAATTGACGCATTTCGGTGGCGCCCCAGGCAGGGACTTCTGCGCGAATACCTGAATAGCAACTGCGCAAACGCCGTTCGAGCGAGCCTGTTTTTTGCCACTCCAGTCGGTACACCGGGTAACCATTGGGCTGGCCCTGGCTCAAAGGGTCGGTGTACAGGCGCTGGCCAAAGTTTTGATCATGGCACTGCGCGCAAGACAAGTTGAGTTGCCCTTGGCGCTTGCTGAACAAAGCTGCGCCCGCTTGCCAATGGGGCCAGGCCGCTGCGCCGATGTCCACCCGAAGGGGCAAGCCTTTGGAGGCCTGCGCCACGAGCAGGGTCAAGCCCAGCAAGGCATCGGATTCTGGGGCCATGGCTGCAGCGCCTAAATATTGGGTGCTGCACTTTTGAATCCGGTCTTCGAGGTTGAACAATCGGCCGCTGGCGACATCCACGGCCGGGTACCGGGTCGCCACACCCTTCATGCTGCTGGCCACATCGCCGTGGCAACTGGCACAAGACTTACCGTTGCTGTTGCTGTTTCGGTTGCTGTTGCTGACGTTCGCGCGGCCCCAAAGTGCTTGCCCTTGGCTGAGCCACAGCTGCCCCGGGTTGGCAAATTCGTCGGCCTGCAAAGCCTGCACATCCTTGCCCGAAAAATGCAGCCCCGATTGGACCTGGGACAAGGACAAAGTCCGCAGTGGCGGCGCAGCAGTCTGGGTCAGTGCAGCCGTTGTGAACGCGAAAAAGACCGCGCCCAGCAACCCCTGTCGCCACCCTGCCCACACCCGCACCCACACCAACGCCCGCATGGGATTCACCTCGAGCCCTGCGGCAGCACCGTCATGGTTTGCTGCAGGCTGCCCTTGTTGCCACGGTCATCGACCCACTGCACGCTCATCTCGGCCGTTTCGGTGGCACGAACAAAAAATTCAAACAAAGGATTGGCTGAAACACCCGAAGAAGGCTCCACCCTGAAAACCTCTTGTGACCCCAAATTGCACGTCAGCAAGCCGATCACGTTACGCGGCACCACTTTGCCCAGCAGGTCTTGCAAATAACCCGTGTCCATGGGGTGTTGCACCAGCAGACGCACCTTCACCACGTCGCCCGCAACGATGCGCTCAGGCCATTGGATGCGCGCTAAAACCAGGCTCATGAGGCGTCCACACAAGCCGACTCGGTGACGATGATTTCCATCTGGTCGTAGCGAAACTCACCGCTCGACAAGCGCGCCAGCGCCACCACCTCTTGAGTGCCTGCCAGGCGCACGCGTGTGCTGACCTCGGCCCGCCCGTTCCATGGGCCCAGTTGGAAAACGGCCATGCGCGTGACCGGGTTGCGTTGTGACAGCAAATACAGATGGGTGACGTGGTCTTGCGCCGTCATGGGGCTTTGCACCTGCACGCCCAAGGGCACCAGCGTGCCGTTGTCGGCCAACACCGGGGCCACCAATTTCACGTCTTGCCTCAACAGACGGGCCCCCTGCGTCAGGGGTTCCACCATCTGGGCAAAGCTCATCAACTGGCCCGAGGCCATCTTTTGGGCCCAGCTGGGCCAGGCCTGCAAAGCCACCCCCAGCAGTCCGAGGCGGGCGCTTTGCTGGAGCCAAAAACGGCGTTGGGTTGGCGCAGGTTTCATGGTGTTGCAAGCGATGGCTGAAACAAATAACTCAGGATATCTTCCAACTCTTGAGGGTTCAAGATGGTTTGCCCCCGATAACTGGCGGCCACGTTGTGCAAACCCTCGGTGCTGAGGTAGGCCGGCATGATGGTTTGCGGATTAAAGCGTCTGGCATCGGCCACCTGTTCACGGGCCTGCGCCAGCGTGCTGCGCTGCGCCAAGCCGTGCAAGGAAGGCCCCAGCGCACCGCCTGCGGGCAAGCCGGGGATTTGGTGACACAGCACGCAGCCCGTGTCTTGCCTTTGCAAAAGCAAGCTGCGGCCCCGCTCAGGCGAGGCCGTTACCACCTGCCCCATCGCGGCACAGCAAACCAGGCACCACGCCAGTGCAGCAGCAGCCGCTTTCATGCCCGGGCAAGACTCAACCCGTGGTTTTTGAGGGGCAATGAGCGAATGCGTTTGCCCAATGCCGCCGAGATGGCATTGACCAAGGCCGGGGCCAAGGGGGCCTGAGCGGGTTCGCCCACACCGCCCCAAAAGCCACCCGTGGGGGCAATGACCACCTCCACCTTGGGCATTTCGTTCAAACGCATCATGCGGTAATCGTGAAAGTTGGATTGCTCGATACGGCCTTCTTTAACCGTGTTTTCGCCCCAAAAAATGGCCGTCAGGCCGTGCACCACACTGCCCTGGAACTGGGCCACGATGTTGTCCGGGTTGACGGCATACCCCGGATCGATGCCGATCACCACCCGGTGGATCTTGACCTCGTTCTTGGCGTTCACCGAGACCTCGCACACACAGGCGGTCCAGCTGCCGTAGCCTTCGGTTTCGGCCACACCCCGGAACACGCCCGTGGGCAATTTGCTGCCCCAGCCTGCGGCCTTGGTCACGGCCTCCAAAATGCTGCGGTCGCGTTTGGACTTTTCGTTGTTGGGCAACATGTCCAAGCGGAAGGCCACCGGGTCTTTGCCTGCGGCCTGCGCCAACTCGTCAATGAAACACTCGCGTCCGTAAGGGTTTTGCGAATGCCCGACCGAACGCCAGAAACCCACCGGCACATTGGTGTTGCGCTGCGCGTAGTCGACCAGCGTGTTGGGAATGTCGTAAGGGTGGTCATTGAAACTGGCCACCGCCTGACCATCAATGCCCTTGGGCAAAGGCAATTTGAGCAAGGTGGCCAAAATGGACGGCGCGCTGACCCGGATGTGCAAGGCATCGACCTTGCCGCTGGCGTTCAGCCCACCCTTGAAGCGCATCAGGCTGGCCGGCCGGTACAAACCATGCTGGATTTCTTCTTCGCGAGACCACAGCATCTTGACCGGCTTGCCTGGAATCGCCTTGGCAATCATGACCGCCTGACGCGTGAAATCTTGCGGACTCTTGCGGCCCAAGCCTCCGCCCAACTGCATGGGGTGCACTTTGACATTGGCCTGCGGTACGCCTGCTGTAGCGGCCCCCACGGCCAACGTGGATTCGGGGTTTTGTGTGGAACACCAGATCTCGAGTTGATCGCCCTGCAACCAAGCCGTGCACACCATGGGCTCCATGGTGGCATGGGCCAGATAGGGTGTGAAGTAATCGGCCTCAACCACTTTGGCCGACTTGCCCAGGGCCTCAGGCGTGTTGCCATCGTTGCGTGCCACGGCCAATTCGGGTTGATCCATGCCCGCCTTGAAGTGGGCCATGATGGCGGCACTGGACAGCGTGCCGTGCTCGCCCACATCCCATTCGACCGACACTTCGCGCAAGGCCTCTTTGGCACGCCACCAGTTGTCGGCCACCACCGCCACAAAAGTGCCCAGGTTCAACACCTTGACGATGCCCCGTCGGTTTTCCACCTTAGAGGCATCCATGCTCTTGACCGTGCCATTGAACACGGGGCAGGCGGCAATGGCGGCGTGCAGCATGCCCGGCACTTGCGCGTCGATGCCATAGCGGATGCGTCCCGTCACGATGTCGGGAATATCCACCCTGGCAATCGGTTTGCCAATCAGGGTCCAGTCTTTCGGGTCTTTCAGCTTGACGTCTTTGGGCGCTTCAAGCTTGGCGGCAGCGCCGGCCAATTGGCCATAGCTCAGGCTGCGCTTGCTGGACGCATGGGTCACTTTGCTCAACGCGGCTTTGCACTCGCTGGCGGGCACGCCCCATTGCTGTGCGGCCGCCATGATCAGCATTTCGCGCCCGGTCGCGCCGGCTTTGCGCAGGTATTCCTGAGAGTTTCTGATGGTGCGACTGCCCACCGAGGCCATGTCGCCATAGGCTCGCTTGGTGCGCAAATTTTCGTGGGCCGTGGCGTATTCAACACGCACTTTTTTCCAGTCGGCTTCGAGTTCTTCGGCAATGATCATGGGGGCCGAGGTCATGCTGCCCTGGCCCATTTCGGCCCGGGCATAGCGAATCACAATGGTGTCATTCGGCTCGATTTCGACCCACACATTGAGCTGCGGCTTGGCTGCAGGCTGGGCCTGGGCCGAAGTGGGCACAAAAAAGCCCATCGACAAGCCCGCCGTGGCGCTGCTGCCGACTTTAAGAAAATGCCTGCGGTCCATGCCCGTGGTCTGTTCCGGCGTTGGGTTGGGGGTCTTCATGCGCGGCCTCCTTTCTTGGCGGCGGCGTGGATGGCGGTGCGAATGCGGGCATAAGTGCCGCAGCGACAGATGTTGCTCATGGCCGCATCAATGTCTTCGTCCGTGGGTTTCGGTTTTTTCTTGAGCAAGGCCACAGCAGCCAGCATCTGGCCCCCCTGGCAATAACCGCACTGGGGCACTTGGTGGTCAATCCAGGCTTGTTGCACCGCGTGCAAGCGGCCTTTGTCGGCCAAGCCTTCGATGGTGATGACTTTTTGCCCGGAAGCCCCCGACACCGGGTAAGAACAGGAGCGCACGGGCTCGCCATTGAGCAAGACCGTGCAAGAGCCGCACTGGGCAATGCCACACCCGAACTTGGGTCCCTTGATGTCGAGTTCGTCGCGTAAGGCCCAAAGCAAGGGCATTTCGGGTTCGACATCGAGGGTGTGATTTTTACCGTTGACATTCAGCTTCATGGGCACAGTCTCCTAGTGTTCGGCCAAAGACAAACTATGTGGCCAAGACCAGCGACGTGCAAGCGGGAAACAACGGGTGAAACGCTACCGGACCCTCGAAAGAGTCGCTTTAGGGACTGAAATGTGAGTCCGGAGCGCCAGAAACCTCAAGTGGCGGTTTGGTCGCCCTGAATCACCCCGCGACGGATCTGGTCACGTTCCAAGGATTCAAACAACGCTTTGAAGTTGCCTTCACCAAAACCCTCATCCGCCTTGCGTTGAATGAACTCGAAGAACACCGGCCCCAGCAGGGTTTGGCTGAAGATTTGCAACAACAAACGCTTTTCGCCATTGGCGGTGGATCCGTCCATCAAAATACCGCGCGCCTGCAATTCGGCCACGGGCTCGCCGTGCCCCTTCAGGCGTTCTTCGAGCATTTCGTAATAGATGTCGTTGGGCGCGGTCATCAAAGGGATGCCCGCCATTTGCAAGGCGTCCACGCTTTTCAGAATGTCGTCGGTCAGCAGGGCAATGTGCTGAATGCCCTCGCCGTTGAACTGCATCAGAAATTCTTCGATCTGGCCCCCCGTTTTGCCCGACTCTTCGTTCAAAGGGATGCGAATCATGCCGTCCGGCGCCATCATGGCCTGGCTGGTCAGGCCGGTGTATTCGCCCTTGATGTCGAAGTAACGGATTTCCTTGAAGTTGAACAACTTTTCGTAAAAACCGCTCCAAAACGCCATGCGCCCTTTGTAGACGTTGTGCGTCATGTGGTCGATGAGTTTCAGGCCATGGCCCGGTGGGTGGCGGTCAACGCCTTCGATGAACTCAAAATCAATGTCGTAAATGCTTTTGCCGTCTTCAAAGCGGTCAATCAAATACAGCGGCGCACCGCCAATGCCCTTGATGGCGGGCAAGCGCAACTCCATCGGACCCGTGGGCACCTCGACCGGCTGGGCCCCCAATTCCAAGGCACGCGCATAGGCTTTGTGCGAGTCTTTGACCCGAAAAGCCAGCGCACAAGCACACGGCCCATGCTCGGAAGCAAAGTACCCGGCCAGGCTTTTGGGTTCGCGGTTGACGATGAAGTTGATATCGCCCTGACGGTACAACACCACGTCTTTGGAACGGTGTTTGGCGACCAGTGAGAAGCCCATTTTTTCGAACAGCGGTTCGAGCGTGTTGGGGACAGGGGAGGCGAACTCGACAAACTCGAAGCCACACAAACCCATGGGGTTGTCAAACAAATCGGACATGAAAATCTCCAGAGAAAAGCAGGACCGTGCTGCAAGCCGAGCACGGCCCGAATTGATTCGGTATAAAAAAAGAAGGGGGTAGAAGACTAGAAAGCCTGCGGCGGTGCGCAGGGCTTTCCCCGCGTGCTGCGGGCTAGGTGAATACCGAAAATCAAAACCTGGATGGACATGGCGCGATGATCGTTACCCACGCTTTAAATGTCAAGCGATGCTTTTGTGTTTGTGCTGGCTTGGGCAAGCTACGGTGCTCTGGCACTCAAACCACACTTGAACATGACTTAAACGCCCTTCAAGCCACCACGCTTGATGCGCGCAAGCGGGCGATGCTGTCCGGCTCCAGGCCCAAACCGGCCAAAAGCTCATCGGTGTTTTCACCTTGCCGTGGCGGCTGGCGGCGAACTCCCAAGCGCTGCCCATCCATGGTGAAGGGCAGCAAAGCCGCACGGGCACTTTGCCCAGCCTTTTGCCCATCGGTCAGGCGCACCTCGGCCAAGCCACCTGTGGCTTGCAGATGCGGGTCGTCAAACAGGGCCTCGGGTTTGACAATGGGGGCAAAAGGCAAACCTGCTTTTTCAAAAATTTGCGTCAGCTCGTGTTCGGTGAAGTGGGCCAAGCGCTGGCGCAATTCGGGCAACAACTCGGCCCGCAGCGACACGCGGGCATTGTTGTCAAAGTAACGCGGGTCGGCTTTCAGGTCGGCAAAGCCCAGCACGTCGCAAAAAGTTGCCCATTGCGCATCGCTGACCGCCGCCAAAAATATTTGCGCATTGTTTTTAACGGTGAACACGTCGTACACCGCCCAAGCTGAAATGCGGTTGGGCATGGGTTCGGCAGCCACCCCCGTGATGGCGTATTGCAGCATGTGCTGCCCCACCAGAAAAACGTTGTTTTCGAACAAGGCCGACTGAATCTCTTGGCCGCGCCCGGTGATGCCACGCTGAATCAGCGCACCCAGCACGCCAATGGCACCAAACATGCCGCCCATGATGTCGTTCACGCTGGTACCGGCTCGCAATGGGTCACCGGGACGGCCTGTCATGTAGGCCAAGCCCCCCATCATCTGCACCACCTCGTCCAACGCAGTTCGGTGGTCATAAGGCCCGGGCAAAAAACCCTTCAAGCTGGCGTAAATGAGCCTCGGGTTTTGCGCCGACAAACTGTTGTAGTCCAGCCCGTACTGGGCCATGGAGCCGGGTTTAAAGTTTTCGGCCACCACATCGGCCGTGGCGCACAGTTGGCGTGCAATGGCAGCGCCTTCCGGGTGTTGCAGATTCAGCTTGATGCTCTTCTTGTTGCGGTTGAACATGGGGAAAAAACCCGCACCCGAGCCCAGCAGATGGCGGGTTCGGTCGCCCGCTATGGGCTCAACCTTGATGACCTCGGCCCCCATATCGGCCAACACCATGCCGCAAGTGGGGCCCATGACCATGTGGGTGAACTCCACCACACGCAGACCTTCGAGGGGCAATTTCCCCGCAGTGGCGGCCATGGGGATGCTCAGCGGTAAAACGCCTCGACCTTGCCTTTGAGCTTGATCAGCAGTGGCTGGCCTTTGCGGTCCAGGGTTTTGCCTGCAGGCACTTTGACCCAGCCTTCGCTGATGCAGTATTCCTCCACATCGGTGCGGTCCTTGCCATTGAATCGGATACCAATGTCGTGCTCGAACACGGCGCGCACATGGTGGGGGCTGCGGGCATCGATCGACAAACGGTCGGGCAGTTCAGGGCGGGCAGAGGCTTCGGTCATGGTGATTCAACAAAATTGATACAAGAGTTGCCGATTCTCCACCATTTGGCAGCCCGCACAGTGGCAGAATCGCCGGTTGCCCCTCGCACCTTGCATGTGCCGAGCGCCCCTTTTCCCGCACCGTTCGTTCCTGAGTCTTTTTCAAGCCTTGTTCGGTCTTTGTTTGACCCCCATTCCCCCTGCTGCATGACAACCTCCCCCTCTGGCACCCTTGGCATTGATTTCGGCACCTCCAATTCGGCCATGGCCTGGCTGGGCGCGCAAGGCGCAGCGCGGCTGATTGCACTGGAAAACGAGGCTCTGGCCATGCCCACGGCGGTGTTTTACAACGCCGAGGACAACAGCACACACTTTGGGCGTGATGCCATCAAACTGTATTTGGAGGGCACCGAGGGCCGCCTTATGCGTTCCCTGAAAAGTCTGCTGGGCAGCCCGCTGCTGCTGGAAACCACGCAAATAGGCCACCAACAGATCAGTTTTCAGGACATCATTGCCACCTTTTTGGCCACGCTGCGGGAGCGCGCCGCGCAAAATTTGGGGGCGGCACCCCGCCGTGTCGTCATGGGCCGCCCCGTGCATTTTGTCGACGACGACCCCGAACGCGATGCACTGGCCGAGGCCTCTTTGCGCCAAGCCGTGCACTCGGTGGGCTTTGAAGAGGTGTCTTTTCAGCTCGAACCCATTGCCGCCGCACTCGACTTTGAGCAACGCCTGACGCAAGAGAGCACCGTGCTGGTGGTCGACTTGGGCGGGGGCACGTCGGACTTTACGGTGGTGCGCTTGGGGCCGGATCGAATTCAGCGGATCGACCGCAAACCAGACATTTTGGCCACCACCGGCGTTCACATTGGCGGCACCGACTACGACCGGCAGCTCAACCTGTCGCAAGTCATGCCGTTGCTGGGCTACAAACACTTGGGGCCCGACCAACGTGAGGTGCCCAGTGGGGTGTTTTTTGACCTGGCCACTTGGCACCTGATTCATTGGCAATACCACCCCAAAGCCATTCAGCACGCCAAAACACTGCGCACCAATTACAGCAACCCCGATTTACATGAACGCTTGATGGAAGTGCTGACCCAGCGCCACGGCCACCTGATGGCGCACGAGGTGGAGCAGGCCAAAATCCGCTGCTCGGTGCAGCACACCGACACGGGCATTGACTTGTCGGTGATCGAGCCGGGTCTGCACGCCACCTTGGGGGTGGCCGACATGCAAGCCCAACTGCAAGACCTGCTGGCGCGCACCGTGGCCTGCGCGCGCGAATGTGTGCAAAGGGCAGGCCTGACCGATGCGTCACTGGATGCGATTTACCTGACGGGCGGCTCATCGGCGCTGCACACTTTTCAGCAAGCTTTGCAGGCCGAGTTTGCGGGCGTGAAACTGGTCGAAGGGGACTTGTTTGGCGGCGTGGCCTTGGGCCTGGCGTACAGCCGCCGAAGCACAAAACCGCTGCACCTGCGGCCCGCAGGCATAAAAAAACCACTCGGATCATGACAATCCGAGTGGTCGCAACGCGCTCCGGTGCGGTGGATCAGCTCTTCATGCTGGCCAAATCGGCATTGAAAGTGGCGCTGGGGCGCATGATGGCGGCCAGCTTGGCTTGGTCAGGCATGTAATAACCACCAATGTCCACCGGTTTGCCCTGCACGGCATTGAGTTCGCCGACAATTTTTTGCTCATGCTCGGTCAAAGATTTGGCCAATGGGGCGAACTGGGCGGCCAATTCGGCGTCATCGGTTTGTGCCGCCAACTCTTGCGCCCAGTACATGGCCAGGTAAAACTGGCTGCCACGGTTGTCCAATTGGCCGGTTTTGGGCGAGGGGTTCTTGTTGTTGTCCAACAGTTGGCCAGTCGCGGCATCCAGCGTCTTGGCCAAAACAACGGCCTTTTTGTTGCCTGTTTTCAGGCCCAGGTCTTCCAGCGACACGGCCAAAGCCAGGAATTCACCCAAGGAATCCCAGCGCAAATGGTTTTCTTCGACCAATTGCTGCACATGTTTGGGAGCCGAACCCCCGGCACCGGTTTCGTACATGCCGCCACCGGCCATCAAAGGCACGACCGACAACATTTTGGCCGAGGTGCCCAACTCCATGATGGGGAACAAATCGGTCAGGTAATCGCGCAAGATGTTGCCCGTGGCGCTGATGGTGTCCAAGCCACGGACCACGCGCTCCAGCGAATAACGCATGGCGCGCACCTGGCTCATGATCTGGATTTCCAGACCGGCGGTGTTGTGCTCGTGCAGGTACATCTTGACCTTGGTGATCAACTGCGCCTCATGCGGACGGTACTGGTCCAACCAGAACACCACCGGCATGCCGGAATTGCGGGCACGCGTTACGGCCAGCTTGACCCAGTCACGGATGGCGGCATCCTTGACCTGGCACATGCGCCAAATATCGCCCGTCTCCACGTCTTGCGACAGCAACACTTCACCCGTGTTGATGTCGGTGATGTTGGCCACGCCGTCTTCAGGAATCTCGAACGTCTTGTCGTGCGAGCCGTATTCTTCGGCTTGCTGGGCCATCAGGCCCACGTTGGGCACCGTGCCCATGGTGCGGGGATCGAAAGCGCCGTGCCACTTGCAGAAGTTGATCATCTCCTGATAGATACGGGCAAATGTGGACTCGGGCATCACGGCCTTAACGTCTTTCAGGCGGCCATCGGCGCCCCACATCTTGCCGCCATTGCGGATCATGGCCGGCATGGAGGCGTCCACGATCACGTCGTTGGGCGAGTGGAAATTGGTAATGCCCTTGGCCGAATCGACCATGGCCAACTCGGGGCGGTGCTCGTGGCAAGCGTGCAAGTCGCGCTTGATCTCGTCTTGCTTGGACTGGGGCAGGGCGGTGATCTTGCCGTACAGGTCGGCCATGCCGTTGTTCACGTTGACGCCCAATTCTTCGAACAATTTGGCGTGCTTGGCAAAGGCTTCTTTGTAGAAAATCTTGACGCAGTGGCCAAACACGATGGGGTGCGAGACCTTCATCATGGTGGCCTTGACGTGCAAGGAGAACATCACGCCGGTTTTGTGCGCGTCTTCGATCTCTTTTTCGTAGAACTCTTCCAGCGCTTTTTTGCTCATGAACATGCTGTCGATGACTTCACGGTCGAGCAAGGAAACTTTGGGTTTGAGAATGATGGTTTTGCCGCTTTTGGTGATCAGCTCCATCTTCACGTCACGGGGACGGTCCAAGGTCATAGACTTTTCGCCGTGGTAAAAATCGCCCGCATGCATGTGCGAAACGTGCGAACGCGATGCCTGGCTCCACTCGGCCATGCTGTGCGGGTTTTTGCGCGCAAACTCTTTCACGGCACGCGGTGCGCGGCGGTCGGAGTTGCCCTCACGCAGCACGGGGTTCACGGCAGAACCGGTGCATTTGGCGTAACGGGCTTTCAGGGCCTTTTCTTCGTCGGTTTTGGCGTTTTCAGGGTAATCGGGCAAGGCATAACCTTTGGCCTGTAACTCCTTGATGGCGGCCACCAATTGGCCCACCGAGGCGCTGATGTTGGGCAACTTGATGATGTTGGCCGATGGCTTGAGGGTCAATTTGCCCAACTCGGCTAAGTTGTTGGGGGCACGCTGCTCGGGGGGCAATAAATCAGAAAACTCACCCAAAATTCGCGCTGCCACTGAAATATCGCTTTCAGCCACTTCAATGCCTGCGGGGCCGGTAAAGGTGCGGATGATGGGCAAAAACGACGCGGTGGCCAGCAAAGGGGCCTCATCGGTCAGGGTGTAGATGATTTTTGATTTTTCAGCAGCCATGGGTACTCTCGTTATCGGTGTGTAAAAAGCAATACGTTATTCGACGGTCTGTCGATTCGTCTCGAAAATCGCCCTTTTAAGGCGGTTTAGCCCGTGACTTTATCTCAAAAGCCCCCCTTATTTGCTTACTGACAAGACCCTGGTGAGGCATTGAAACAGCGGGGTCGGTGGCCTAGGGCCCTTTGCGATTAATTTAACGACTCACTGCGTCATGAAGTTGGCGATTAAACTGACACCCCTTCAGACATGCGCCATGCCCAAGAGCCTGGTGCCCGATTGACCCGGCCCGAGCCCTTTGGAGGCGGCGGCCAAAACCTAGGAATACCCCATGGGCGCGCAGTGGAAAGCAAAAGGCAAGGCACAAGCTGCCGATGCCAGAGGCAAATTGTTTGGCCGTCTGGCCAAAGACATCATGATTGCAGCCCGCAACGGGGCCGACCCCTCGGCCAATTCGCGCCTGCGCCTGGTGGTGGAACAGGCCCGCAAGGTGTCCATGCCCAAAGAAACCCTGGAACGCGCCATCAAAAAAGGGGCGGGCCTGCTGGGCGATGCGGTCAGCTTTGAGCGCGTGATTTACGAAGGCTTTGCGCCCCACCAAGTGCCGGTCATGATCGAGGTGCTGACTGACAACGTGAACCGCAGCGCGTCTGAAATGCGCGTGTTGTTCCGCAAAGGCCAGCAGGGCAGTTCGGGCTCGGTGTCCTGGGATTTTGACCATGTGGGCCTGATCGAGGCCGAACCCGCCCAAGCCGGGGCCGACCCGGAACTGGCCGCTATCGAGGCCGGTGCGCAAGACTTTGAACCCGCCGACGAAGACGGAATGACCGTCTTTATTACCGAGCCCACCGACCTGGACCTGGTCAGCCGCGCCCTGCCCGCCCATGGTTTTACCGTGGTTGCGGCCAAATTGGGCTACAAACCCAAAAACCCGGTCAACCCAGCCAACCTGAGCGCCGAGCAACTCGAAGAAGTCGAAACCTTCCTGGGGGCCATTGACAACAACGACGACGTGCAAAACGTGTTTGTGGGTTTGGCTGGCTGATTTTTTTGACGCCTTTTGGGCGATTTTTGGCCAACTTTCGCCCCTTTTGGGCGTGAAACAACGCACTGACCCCATCAGCCCACCCCACTAAGGTGGGCTGATGTGTTTTTCAGGAGCGTTTTTCATGAATCTGTCCGAACTATGCCAGCGCGACATCCTGACGCTGAGCGCCGAGGCCCCGGTGCGCAAAGCTGCCGACATGATGCGCACCCACCATGTGGGCGCACTGGCCATGAACCCACACGGCGTGCGGCACCTCTTTATCACCGAACACAACGGGCGCTTGATGGGTTTGTTGTCGCTTGACGACCTGAAATTTGCCCCGGAATGATGACTAAACCCAAAGCCAAAAAACGACAAACCCGACCAAAAGTCTGGTCGGGTTGACGATGTTGGCAAGCGAAATATCAGGCCACTGAGCGCCGCTTTTGCACCGCCTGCGCCAGCGCTTCCAGCACGGGCACGGTTTGGGCAAAGCTGATGCAGGCGTCGGTGATTGACACGCCATGCGCCAAGGGCTGGCCTTCTTTCAGGTCTTGTCGGCCTTCGTTCAGGTGGCTTTCGATCATCAGGCCCATGATGCGGCGGTCGCCTGCGGCCACTTGGGCGGCCACGTCGTGCGCCACCTCGATTTGTTTGCTGTGTTGCTTGCTGCTGTTGGCGTGCGACACGTCGACCATGACTTGCGGGGAAATGCCCGAGGCTTCGAGCGCTTTGCAGGCCGCCTGCACATCGGCTGCGGCGTAGTTGGGTTGCTTGCCGCCGCGCAAAATGATGTGCACGTCTTGGTTGCCGCGCGTCTCAAAAATAGCCGCCTGGCCCATTTTGGTCATGCCCATGAAGGCGTGCGGTGCTTTGGCCGCCACCACCGCATCGGCCGCCACCTTCACGCCACCATCGGTGCCGTTTTTGAAGCCTACCGGGCAAGACAGCCCACTGGCCAACTGGCGGTGGCTTTGGCTTTCGGTGGTGCGCGCACCAATCGCCCCCCAGGTCACCAGGTCGCTGATGAACTGCGGGCTGAGCAAGTCCAGAAACTCGGTGGCCACGGGCAAGCCCTGGTCCAGGATGTCGAGCAAGAGCTTGCGCGCCATCTCCAGTCCTTGGTTCATGGCAAAACTGCCGTCCAGGTGCGGGTCGTTGATGTAGCCTTTCCAGCCCACGGTGGTGCGGGGTTTTTCAAAATACACGCGCATCACGATGTGCAGGTCTTGGGCCAGCCGGTCGGCCTCGGCCTTCAGCAACTCGGCGTAGGCCATGGCTTGGTCGTGGTCATGAATGGAGCACGGCCCCACCACCACCACCAAACGGTCGTCCCGGCCTTGCAGCACATTCGAGATGTCTTGCCGCGAGCGCAGCACCAACGCCAGGTGCGCGGGCGATGCGGGCAGTTGTTCCTCCAGCAAGGCGGGGGTCATGAGGGGGCGAACCGAAGCGATGCGGGTGTCGTCAATGCGGGTTTTGTCTTGGGTAGAAAGCATGGGGGTTACCAGATATTGGGCAGATTAAGTAGATTAGGCAAAATAGGCAGCCAGTTTAAAGGCTCCAACATGTCCACCACGCTTCTTGCCACCTTGCCCCCGCCACAGCTTGAACACCTGTGCGACTTGGCCGTGACCATTGCCCCGCCGGTTGAAGTGGGCCACACGCCTGCCGGTTTGCGCCGCATGATCCCGATCACGGGCGGCACGGTGACCGGCCCCCAGGTCAATGGCAAAGTGTTGGCAGGGGGGGCAGACTTTCAGTTGATTTTGGCGGGTGGTACGCAGGCGCACCTGGATGCCCGCTATGTGATGGAATTGGACGACGGCAGCCGAGTGTTTGTGCAAAACACGGCCTTGCGGGTGGCTTCTTTGGAAAACTCGCAACGCATCATGCAAGGCCAGCCGGTGAACCCGGACGAGGTGTACTTCAGGTGCCAGCCCAAGCTAGAAGCCACCGCCCCGCAGTGGGCTTGGCTGAGCGAGAGCCAGTTTGTGGGCACCGGGCGGCGTGCGCCCGATGGCGTGTTTTTGAGCTTTTACCGGGTGCTGTGATCACAAAGGCAAGCCTGCCCCCTGCTTGATTTCGCGCAGCACGATGCTGGAGCGCACATGCGCCACGGCGGGCAGCTTGAACAAGGTGCGCATGAGAAATTGCTCGTACTGCTCAATGTCGGCCCGTCAGGCTGACCCCGCTCCCGTCACCTAGACCCGCTTGCGTCACCTGGACCCGCTTGCGTCACCTGGACGAGTTTCCGTCACCTAGGCCCGCTTGCGTCACCTGGACCCGCTCCCGTCACCCCCGACCTGATCGGGGGTCCATGACTTCGACGCCGATGGATACCCGGTCAGGCCGGGTATGACAGTTGATTCCGTCACCCGACCCACTTCGGTCACCTAGACCCGCTTGCGTCACCTAGACCCGCTTCCGTCACCTAGGCCCACTCTTGTCACCCCCGACCTGATCGGGGGTCCATGACTTCGACGCCGATGGATACCCGGTCAGGCCGGGTATGACAGTCAGTTTTGGATGGATACCCGGTCATGCCGGGTATGACAGTTGATTTCGTCTGGCATGGCAGTTGAATCATGAAAGCGTCACATAAAACGTTGCGAAGCCTCACATAAATCGCTGCGGCAGGTAAGGCTTGGGGTCTACCCAGGGGGTTTGGCCTTGCAGCATTTCGGCCAGCAAGCGGCCGGCCACTGGCCCCAGCGTAAAGCCTTGGTGTGCATGGCCGAAGTTGAACCACAAACCGGGGTGCCGGGGGGCAGGCCCCATGACAGGCAGCATGTCGGCCGTGCAGGGGCGTGCGCCCAGCCAAGGCGGCTCTGGGTGGGGTTCGCCCAGCGCCACCAGTTCGCGCGCCAAAGCCTCGGCCTTGATAAGTTGCACGGGTGTAGGGGCTGCATCTAGGGGGGCAAATTCTGCGCCTGTGGTCAGACGCAAGCCATTTTGCATGGGGGCCAGCACATAGCCCTTTTCTGCATCCAACATCGGCTGGCGTACTTGGACAGGTGCGCGGTAGTGCTGGTGATAACCGCGTTTAATAAACAAGGGAAAGTGGTAACCCAGCCTTTGCAGCTGGCCATCTGCCCATGGACCCAGCGCCAGCACGGCTTGCCCAGCCTGCACCCGCCCCTCGGCGGTCTGCACTTCCCAGCCCGCACCTTGTGCCCGAAGGGTGGCGGCATCGCCCAGCAGCACACGTCCGCCACGCGTCACAAACAAATCGGCATAGCGCTGCACCAATGCCCCCGGGTCGTTCACGGCCCAAGGGTCCAGCCAATGCACGGCCCCGGCCAGCGGCACGCGCAAGGCGGGTTCGGCCAGCGCAAGTTGTTGCGTGTCTTCGGCTTGGTAGCGCACGCCAAAGCGCTCACTCAGCATTGCGGCCCGCTGCAGGGCATCGGCCAGCGCCTGCGGGGTGCGAAACACAAACCGAAAACCTTCCCGCTTGACCAAGTCCGCGAGGTCAACATGTGACGCCGTCTGCGCTTCCGTCTCTGCCTCTACTTGCGCCATCAAAGCGCCATGTTCAATGGTGGCGTGAGCAATCAACTGGCTATAGGCCAACGTGGCTTGGGCGTGAGCGGCTGGGCGCGAATGGCCCCAATAACGCCGCAGCGCACCCGCCATTTGCCAAAGGCCCCGCGCGTGCCAATGCACCGCAGCACCGCGTCCCAACGCCGCGTTGAGCAAAAAACCGGGCTCTTGCGGAAAGGCATAGGGCTCCACGGCCTCACGCTGGATCAAGCCCGCATTGCCAAACGATGTTTCTTGGCCCGGCGCACGCCGGTCCACCAGCGCCACCTCAAAACCCCGCTGCTGCAAATGCAAGGCGGTGCAGGTGCCGACCATGCCAGCGCCGAGGACGAGGATGCTTTGAGCCATGCTTTAGACCGCGTTGCGGGCTTCAAAGCCAAGTTCTGCGCCCCCAGTCCAGAGGGGCGGATGCGTGACGATGCTTTTCAGCTCGGGGCGCGCTTGCAGCAAGCGCGTCATGTCGGGGCGGGGGCGCGCATGCGCAGGCTGCGTTTTGGCCCATTGCTCTATGGCTGCCGCCATGCGCAGCAGTTGTGCATCGCGGTGCAAAGGGCCAATGAGCTGCAAACCAAAGGGCATGTCAAGCTCGTCACACCCTAACGGCAGCGACAAAGCCGGGTTAGTGGCCAGCGTGACTAGGTAGCACAGGCTCAGCCATTCATAGTAGTTGCGCTGTTTTTGTTGGTCGATGACCTCGGCATACATCTGCGTCCACGCAAAGGGCGAAACCGGGGTCACTGGCGCAAGAATCAGGTCGTATTGGCTGAAGGCGGCCTGAAACTGCCGGTTGATCCGCGTTTGCGTCAAATGGGCCCAAGCACGGTCAGACAATGTGATGCTGGCGGCCATTTCTACGTTGGCCCGTACATTGGGGCCCAGCGTTTCAGGATGCGTGCGGTAGCTTGCTTCAAATGCGGCCAAAAAACTCTCGGCGCGAATCACGTCAAAACAGCGGTGGCCCTCACTCAAGTCCCAATCCAGGGGTTCGCACACGGCCACTTCACGCGCCAGGGCTTGCACCCGGTCGCGAAACACGCGGCGAATCATCGGATCGACCGCGCAGGTGCCAAAATCTTCGGTGTAGCCCACCCGCAAGCGCCGTAAATCCAAGGGCTGAACAGGCCAAAACGCCTCATGTTGCACGCCCAGACTGAGCGGGTCCATCGGGTGTGCGCCCACACTGGCTTGCATCATGAAAGCCGTATCGGCCACATCGCGGCCCATAGGGCCCAACACCGAAATCGCGGACCACCCCAGCGGGCGCATGTCGTTGGCAATCAGCCCAGGTGAAGGGCGCAAACCCACCACCCCGCACAGGGCCGAAGGGGTGCGCAAAGAGCCTCCGGTGTCCGAACCCGTGCACAGCGGCAACAGGTCACAAGCCAGCGCTGCGGCGGATCCACCCGACGATCCGCCTGCATTCAATTCGGGGTTGAAGGGGTTGCCCGTGGCCCCCCACACCGGGTTGCGGGTGTTGCCGCCCGCGCCCATGTCGGGCGTGTTGGTTTTGGCGGTCACGATGGCCCCGGCCTCTCGCAAGCGTGCCACCAGCGACACATCTTGTGCCGGCACATGCCCACGCAAACCCACATTGCCACTGGTGGTGAGCAAGCCTTTTGTGGCTTGCAAGTCCTTCACCCCCAACGGCAAGCCATGCAAAGCGGGCAAGGGTGCGCCGCGCATGACCTGGGCCTCGGCTTGGCGGGATTGGTCCAATGCACGCTCAAAATCGGTGGCGCAAATCGCATTGACTGCCGGGTTGTAACGTTCGATCTGCGCGAGGCAAGCTTGCATCAACTCGACCGGCGAGACTTGTTTTTCGCCCATCTGGCGACGCATTTCAACTGCGCTCAGCTCCACCAAGTTCAAAGGACTTACTCCACGGGTATGTTGGCGCGGTGCACATAGGCCCGCAGCAAGGGCAACTCTTGCGCCACCTTGGCATCGTAAGCGCTACCGGGTTGAAACAACACATCCAGTCCCACCTTTTGCAGGTCGGCCTTGACCACCGGATCGTTCAAACTGTCTTTCAGGGCTTGGGTCAATTTGCCACTCACCTCAGCGGGCATGCCCCGGCGTGCGACGAAGCCGATCCAGGGCACCATTTCGTAATCAGGAAATCCGGCTTCGGCCACCGTGGGCACTTGGGGCATCTGCGGCGAACGCAGGCGCGTGGTCACGGCAATGGCCTTGACCTTACCCGAGGCCATTTGCGGCATGGCCGCCACACTGGTGTCAAAGCTCAAGGCAATCTGCCCCCCAATCAGGTCCGTCATGGCGGGCGCACTGCCCCGATAGGCCACATGCGTCATGTTGGCCCCGGTCATGACCTTGAACATTTCACCCGCCAAATGTGCCGAAGTGCCCACCCCGAATGAACCGAAATTCAAGCCTTTGGGATCACTCTTGGCCAGCGCCAAAAGCTCTTTGACATTGCTGGCGGGCAACTTGGGGTGCGCCAGCAAGACCAGTGGCGATGAACCAATGAGGCCAATGGACTCAAAGTCTTTCTGAGGATCGTATGGCAGATTTTTCTTCAGCGCGGCATTCACCGTGAAGGTGGTGTTCGATGACAGCAGCAAGGTGTAACCATCGGGTGCCGACTTGGCCAACAGTGTGGCGCCAATGGCCGTACCGGCCCCGGCCTTGTTTTCGACCACCACCGTTTGCCCCAAGCGCTGGCCCAAGGGCGCCGCCAATTTACGCGCCAAGATATCGGTGGCGCCCCCGGGTGGATAGGGCACGATCAAAGTGATGGCTTTTTCCGGAAAAGCCGCTTGCGCCAGCAAGTTGATTCCGCACAAAAGGGCGGCAATGAGGGGTTTTTTCATGTCATGTTTCCTGTGGTTCAAAGGATTGGAGGTAATGCGACAACACCTGCAACTGCGCCGGTATGGCTGCGGCAGGAGAAAAAGGGGCCACCAGGCCCATGCCCCGCAGTGCGGACAGCACGAACTGGACGCGTGCCTCGGCCAGGGGGCCTTGGCACATTTCGGGAAAATGCATGGTCATTTGTTGCTTCAGGCTAGCGGTCAGCATGCTGCGCCGCTCCACGATGTGCGCCACCATCAGGGTGTCTTCCCGTGCAGCCAGATAGGCCGACCAAGCGACGCTGAAACGCGGCTGCCCGTACAACATGGCCCACGCCTGCCGCACAAAATGGTCGGCTCGCTGGGGCAGTGGCCATTCGGCGTCAGGCCAAAAATCACTGGCTTCTTCAAGTTGCAAGATCAAGCGGGTGATCACCTCCAGCATCAGCGCCGCTTTGGAAGAAAAGTGGTGCTGCACAGCGCCAGACGTCATGCCGGCAGCCCGTGCGACCTCGTGCACCGACAGTTGTCCGTGGCCCTTGGCATGCATTAATTCAAGGGCGGCATCGAGCAAACGCTCACGGGTTTGCTCACTTTTAATCTGGTGGAGAGAACGGGTCATGTTGATTTGGTTTTTTACATTATGGCCATAATGTAATTAGGCTTTTGACCGGATAAACCCGCAGGCTCAAGAACAATCTTTGCTGTCGAACGGGGTGGTTTTGCGGCCTGCCTGGGTGAAAATAAGCCAGATAGAACCCCAAAGGCCCCCATGCAAGCAGCCCCCATTTCCCAAGAAACCCTGCAGCAAGCCCTGTCCGACCTTTTTGCCCCTTGGGTGCAGGCGCTTGACCTGAAGGTGGAGCGCTTTGACGCCGACAGCGTGACCCTGCGCTTGCCGCAAAGCGAGCAACTGTCGCGGGTCGGCGGTATGTTGTGCGGCCAGGCCATGATGGCGGCCGCCGACACGGCCATGGTGTTGGCGCTGATCAGCCACTTTGGGCAGTTTCGCCCTTGCAGCACGGTGCAGTTGTCCAGCATCTTCATGAAGCCCTTGTCGGGGCAGGATGCGCTGGTGACGGCCCGGGTGTTGCGGGCGGGCAAGGCCATGGCGTTTGGCGAAATCGACCTGTCAGGGGCCGACGATGGCAAAAGCGTTTTCCGGGCCAGCACCACCTATGCCCTGATGTGAGCCGGGTGACCGTTTTGGCTGTCAGCCGGGCGTTGGTTGGGCTTGGCTACAATACGGCCATTCTTGTTTAGAGGTATCTCATGTCTGCTCATAACGACTCACACACATCTGACGACCCGGTTGAAAACATCGTCAAGCATATTCCCGTGGTCATTCCTGCTGCGGGTGCTTTGCTGATTTTCTTGCTGGCCTTTATTGCCGTGTTCATGGCCTAAGGCTTTCCAGCTTATCGGGGTGCGCCTTAGGGCTGCCCACCCCAAACTAAAAAACCCGCAACAGCTTGGCTTTGCGGGTTTTGGTTTTTTAGGGCCGTTTTTTCGGGCTGAAGGGTGGTGTGGGGAGTTTTGAGGTCAGCCCACTTCTCTGACCGGCATGATGTGCAGCGCCCCTGGGGCAATCAACAATTGCACCCAGCCACCCGCCCCCACTTGCAAGCGGCGCAGCAAACGCGTGGTCAAGTTCAAGGTGATGGTTTGCCCCGGCATGGCTTCGGGTGCCAGCGTGCACAAACTTATTTCTCCGAGAGACAGCACTTCGACCAACTGACAGCGCAACCGGGTGGCCCTGGTTTCGGCCATTGAGGCTGGCTGTGCCACTGGACCCGCCACCGCATCGGCCAATACATCTACCTGTTCTCCGTTTAGCACCCAAGTCACCGGGGTGTCGTTGTCGATTTTGTTTTTATCGATCACGCTCAAATCGATGCCTTCTGCCGCGCTGCGAGGATCGGTCCAGCGCAAGCGGCCCCAGCCGGGTTGATCTTTGTAAAAACACCCTTCAAAGTGGTTTTGAATGCCCACCAACTCGGCCACTCGGGCATTGCGCGGGCTGGCAAACACGCGGGCAGGTTCCCCGGTTTGCAAGGTTTGGCCTGCGTCTACGATCACCACCCGATCAGCCAGGCGGCGGGCTTCGGCCAGATCGTGGGTGACCAAGAGCATGGGCACGGACACTTTGAGGCGCAAAGCGGCCAGTTCGCGGTAAAGGGTCTGGCGCGTGGGCGCGTCCACGGCAGAAAAGGGTTCGTCCAGCAACAACACACCGGGCATGGCCTGCAGCCCAAGGCCCGGGTTTTGCACGGACTCTTGGTGCGCACTTAATTGATTGAAGGCGGCATGATTTTGTGAATCGCTCGAGCGGCCCTGATCGGGCGCGCTGCCCGCCGAGGGGGGCGTGGGCATCACGCGTACCAAGGCACGGGCCAAGGCCACACGCTGTTGTTGGCCGCCCGAAAGCTGCATCGGCCGGCGCTGGCTGAGCGCCGCCAACCCGAGGCGGCTGAGCAGCGCTTGCACATCGGCCTGAGTCCAACCCGGCCCGGCGGCCAGTGCCACATTGGCCTGCGCCGTCATGTGCGGAAACAAGGCGTACTGCTGAAACACCAAACCCGCCCGGCGTTGCTGTGGACTCAGCTGCACCCCCGCCGCCGTGTCCAGCCAGCTTTGCCCTGCCACCCGAATATGGCCTTTCACATCGGCAGGCGTCCACAACCCGGCAATGGCCCGCAGCATGCTGGTTTTGCCACTGCCCGAGGGGCCGACCAAGGCCACCAGCTCACCGGCTGCGCAGTCAAATTCGGCCTCCAGCCGGATGGGGCTGGCCGAGCGCAGTTGAACTTGCAGGCCCGATGCCATCAACGCTCCTGCAAGGCGCGGCCACGTTGGCCCACCCGGTCAAAGGCCAGCACCAAGCTCAGCGCCAGCAAAGAAATAGCCACCAGCGCCAGCGCCATGACATGGGCCGACTGCAAGTCCATGCCTTGCACTTTGTCGTACAGGGACACCGACAGGGTGCGGGTTTCGCCCTCGATGTTGCCGCCCACCATCAGCACCACACCGAACTCGCCCAGCGTATGGGCCACCGTGAGGGCCATGCCCGCCAGCAAACCGGGCCAGGCCAGCGGCAACTCAATGCGCCAAAAAGTTTGCCAGGTGGACAAGCCAGAAACCCAGGCCGCCTCGCGCAAGCTGTTGGGGACGGCAGCAAAAGCACGTTGAATGGGCTGAACCATAAAAGGCAGATTAACCAGCACGCTCACCAACAGCAAGCCTTCGAGAGTGAACACCAGCCGCCAGCCCGATGCGGCCAGCCAGGCCCCCAAAGCGCTGTCCTGGCCAAAAGCCACCAAAAAGTAAAAACCGATCACGGTGGGGGGCAGCAACAAGGGCAACAGCAACAAGGCCTCAATGAAGGGGCGTCCCACCCAGGCGGTCACCGCCAACCAGCGGGCCAGCGCCAAGCCCAGCGGCAACAAGACCAAGGTGGTCAGGGCGGCCAAGGTGAGCGATACGGTGAGGGCAGGCCAATCCATGGGGAATTATTTGGGGAGGGTTTTAGAGGCTTGGGGATCGTTGGGGTCAATTCTGACGGACTGAAGCGGTCTTGATTATTGCGGCAAGGCGTAACCATGCTGCACAAAGATGGCTTGCGCTGGTGGGCTGCGCAAAAACTGCTGCCAGGCCACTGCGGCCGGGCTGGCCCCTTTGAGCAAGACCATGCGCTGGTGCAAAGGGGCGTGCAGCGATTCGGGCAAGGGCAGCACTTGTAAACGGTTGGCGATTTCGGGGGCCTGCGCCAGCGCCAGCGCGGTGATGCCCGCTTGCGCCGCCCCGGTGGCGACAAACTGGGTGGCTTGGCTGATGTTGTCACCCAACACCTTTTGCCGCGTCAGCAATTGAGCCACCCCGACACTTTGCAAAGCTTGCTCGGCCGCCACGCCATAAGGGGCCAAAGCGGGGTTGGCCAGGGCGAATTTGTCATTCGGTTTCAAGGCCCGCACCACAGCGGCCAGACCTTGGCGCATGGGAAGTGTTGAATTTTTAGGCACCACCAGGGCCAAACGCCCGGTGGCGTAGCGCTCTCCGGCATTCAGGGTCCGACCGGCTTTGACCAGTTCTGCCACCCGGTCTTCGTCCGCCGAGATGAATTGCGCCACCGGCAAGCCTTGCAAAATCTGCCGGGCCAAGTTGCCAGACGCCCCAAAATTTACATCAATTTGAACGCCAGTTTGTTGCTCATAAAGGCTTGCCAAGTCAGCAAGCACAAACTTCAAGTTGCTGGCGGCAGCAATTTTGACCCGCGTTTGAGCTTGCGCTGGCAATGCCACAGCTGCAAGGGGCACGCAGGCCAAGGCCAACACCCACAAGCTGCGACGCTGCGGCATCAGCACCGGGGCCCACGTCGGCCGCATAAAGTCATGCTTCTTTTGCATAGATTTAAGCTGGTTTTGAACTCAATTGACAGGCACGGATCAGACAGCCTCCCTAAAATCGAGACCCTTGGTTACCGAGCGGTTACATGCCCCCGTTCCAGCCCGTTCAGAACGCAGTATCTCAGCCCCCGAGCCGTTTTTTCAAAGTCCCAGCGCTGGGTTTTTGAAAAAACGATTTTTAAACTTGGAGCTTCCCCATGAACTCACCCGTGATGCAGGGCCTGAACCTGAACACCCCCAGCTACGTCAAAAACGCCAAACTGATTGCCTGGGTGGCCGAAATGGCCGCTTTGTGCAAGCCCGCCAATATTTACTGGTGCGACGGTTCACAAGAAGAATCTGACCGCCTGTGC
>Ga0315903_10000241_pt1 | contig 82304 bp, 74 predicted proteins | sample LakEriMetagenome_7_FD_203524 | JGI IMG/M metagenome (GOLD analysis project Ga0315903, IMG submission 203524) | Freshwater fungal communities from buoy surface, Lake Erie, Ohio, United States - Buoy 2 MA119 | ecosystem: Environmental > Aquatic > Freshwater > Lake | place: USA: Lake Erie, Ohio... | reverse complement strand
TAGCAGGGCGACGTCATGAGCGCTCATTCCATCTTCTCGAGCCTGCCGAACCTCATCAGTCTCGGCCGGCTGATCCTTGTGCCGGTTATCGTGGCTCTTATCGCGGAGCCCGAATGGGCGGCCGCGTTCGCTTTGTTCCTGATCGCCGGCCTCTCCGACGCGGTGGACGGCTGGCTCGCGAAACGGTTCGACCTGCGCAGCGAACTGGGCGCCTATCTCGATCCCATCGCCGACAAGGCGCTTCTCGTCTCCATCTACGTCTCGCTCGTCGTCACGGGCGTGCTGCCCGCCGCCATCGCCATTCTGGTCGTCTCGCGCGACCTGATGATCGTGGGGGCGGTGGTCTTCTCCTGGGTCGTGGACAAGCCGGTCGCCATTCGCCCGCTTCTGTTGTCCAAGCTCAACACGGCCGCGCAGATCGCGCTCGCCACGGCGGTTCTGTGGGCGAAGGCGTTTCAGATGCCGCTTCAGCCCTGGCTTGCGGTCTCGCTTTACCTTGTGGCTGCGTTGACGCTGGCGTCCATGCTCGCCTATCTGGTTCAATGGCTGCGCCATATGGAGATCTGGTGAGCGCCGGTGGCGCCGCGGGGGCGGGGATGAGCGTCGAACGAAAGATCGTCTTCTGGGGCGGCGCGGCGGTTGCGCTCGCCCTCCTTCTGTGGGCGCTGTCGGGCGTGCTGCTGCCCTTCGTGGCCGCTCTCGTGCTCGCCTATCTGCTCGATCCGCTGGCGAGCCGGCTGGAGAGGCTGGGCGCGAGCCGGCTGTTCGCGACCCTGTTCATTCTGGGCGTGGCGGGCATCGTCATCCTCACCGCGCTGCTCGCCCTCGCGCCGACGCTCATCTCCCAGTTCTCCCAATTCGCCGAACGCCTGCCGGGCTATGTGGCGAAACTGCAGGCGCTGCTCGCGCAGCATGGCGCGGAAGCCTTCGAGCGCCTGCGCCCCACGCTCGACTATCTCGGCCTTAAGGCGCCCAGCGAGGGCGCGGACGCCAGCCTGCCGGACGCCGGCGCGCTGGTGGGGCAGGGGGCGCGTTGGGCCGTCGCGGTCCTCGGCTCGCTCTGGCAGGGCGGGCAGGCGCTCATCGGCCTCGTGTCGCTTCTGGTGATCACGCCCATCGTGACCTTCTATCTGCTGCTGGACTGGCCGCGCCTGATCGCCTCGCTCGACGCGCTCGCGCCCGTCGGCCAGCGCGAGGTGGTTCGCCAACTCGCCCGCGAGATCAACGCCGCCATGGCGGGCTTCATCCGCGGGCAATCGCTGGTCTGCCTGTTCCTCGGCGCCTGGTACGGGATCGGCTTCTCGATGGCCGGGCTCAATTTCGGCCTGCTGATCGGCATCACCGCGGGCGTCCTGTCCTTCGTTCCCTATGTCGGCTCGCTCACGGGCCTCATCCTGTCGGTGGGCGTCGCCCTCGTGCAGGGGCCGGGCTGGAGCCTGCTCGCGGTGGTTCTGGCGATCCAGTTCGTGGGCCAGTTCATCGAGGGCAACATCCTCACCCCGCGCCTTGTGGGCGGGGCGGTGGGCCTGCATCCGGTCTGGATCATGTTCGCGCTGATCGCGTTTGGCGGATTGTTCGGATTCACCGGACTTATCCTCGCTGTCCCCCTCGCCGCCGTCATTGGCGTGTTGACGCGCTTCGGCGTCCGGCAATATCAGGCGAGCACCCTATATCTGGGCGCAGGCGGCGCGCGCGCGCCCTGAACGCCCCGACCGTCGCAAAGAAGCGTCATCCGTGAAAAGTCCGTCGCGTCAGTTGACCCTCGAACTGCCGCTGGAGCCCAGCTTCGGCCGGGAGGATTTTCTCGTTTCGCCGACGAATGCGGCCGCCTTCGACATGTTCGAGCGCTGGCCGGATTGGCCGGGCCGCTCGCTTCTGCTACTGGGGCCGACCGGCTCGGGCAAAAGCCATCTGGGCGCGATCTGGGCCGAACGCGCCGGCGCCCGCATCCTCGCCGCGAGCGAACTGGGGCGGGCGGACGTGCCGACGCTCGCCGCCTCCGGCGCGCTCCTGATCGAGGACGCCGACCGGGCAGGGGCCGCGCCCGGCGGGCTTGCGGAGGCGGAGTTCTTCCATCTCCTCAACCTCATGCGCGAGAGCGGCGGCTATCTGGCCGTCACCGCGCGCGCCTGGCCCGACGCCTGGGGCCTCGCCACCCGGGATTTGCTCTCCCGCCTGCGGCTCGCCCCGGCGGTGGAGATCGGCGAGCCGGACGATGCCCTCGTCCGCGCTGTCCTGGTCAAGCTGTTCATGGACCGCCAGCTGACCGTGGACGCCTCGGTGGTGGAATATCTTGCCCTGCGGATCGAGCGCTCGCTGGCGGCGGCGCGCTCCATCGTGCTCACGCTCGACCAGGAGGCGCTGGCGGCGGGGCGGGCGGTGACCCGTCCCATGGCCTCGGAAGTCCTGCGCCGGCTGGATCTGGCCTGAGCCGCCCTTAACCGCGTTAACCGTCTGCGCCCCGCGCGCCTCGGCGTCATGGTATCGTCATCGCGCAGGGGCATGACGGGTCGTCTCCCGTCGAGCCTGAGGATGGTCATGGCGTCTGAAACCGCAGCGCAGAAAGCCGAGAAACCCGCGTCCCTCCGGGGCGTCGCCGACGCATGGCCGGCGCAGGCGGCCGACGCGCGGGAGCAGGCGGGCGAAACCTTCGTCCTGCCGCCGCCGGCCGAGCGTTTCGTCAACCGCGAATTGTCCTGGCTCGAGTTCAACGACCGCGTGCTGTCGGAGGCCGCGAACATGAACCATCCGCTGCTGGAGCGGCTGCGGTTCCTGTCGATCTCCGCCAACAATCTCGATGAATTCTTCATGGTGCGCGTGGCGGGACTGCGCGGGCAGGTGCGTTCGGGCGTGACGACGCCCTCCGATGACGGTCTGTCGCCTTCCCAGCAGCTTGCGCACATCCGCGCCCGCGTGGCGGTGCTGGCGGACGAGCAGCAAAAGCGCTGGCGCGCGCTGCGCGCGGAGCTTGTCGCGCACGGCGTCGTCATCTGCGATGCGGACGGGCTGGAGACGACGGCCGCCAAATGGCTGAACGATTATTTCCACGAGCATATCTTTCCCATCCTTACGCCGCTGGCGATCGATCCGGCGCATCCCTTCCCCTTCATTCCGAACTTCGGATTCTCGGTCGCGCTCGAATTGCTGCATGTGAACGGCGGCGAACGTCTGAACGCGCTTGTGCGTCTGCCGCAGAAAGTGGAGCGCTTCATTCGTCTGCCGGACGCAGGCGACGGCGTGACGCGTTTCGTGCCGCTGGAGGCGCTCATCGCCCAGCAGACGAGCCGCCTGTTCCCCGGCTACAAAGTGGTGGGGCAGGGTAATTTCCGCGTCATCCGCGACAGCGACCTCGAACTGGAGGAGGAGGCGGAAGACCTCGTCCGCTTTTTCGAATCCGCGCTCAAGCGCCGCCGGCGCGGCCGCGTGATCCGCCTTGAAATGGATTCCGGCACGCCCGAGGCGCTCGCCGCCTTCGTCGCCGAACAGCTCGACGTCGCGCCGGAGGAGACCTTCGTCCACGACGGCATGCTCGCCCTCAACGAGCTTGCGGAAATCGTGGCGCTCAATCGGCCGGAGCTGAAGTTCACGCCCTATAATCCGCGCTATCCCGAACGCGTGCGCGACAATGCGGGCGATTGTTTCGCCGCCATCAAGCAGAAGGATTTCATCGTCCACCATCCGTATGAATCCTTCGACGTGGTGGTGCAATTCCTCTCGCAGGCGGCGCGCGATCCCAATGTGGTCGCCATCAAACAGACGCTCTACCGCACCTCGTCCGACAGCCCGATCGTGCGCGCGCTTGTCGAGGCGGCGGAGGCGGGCAAATCCGTCACCGCGCTTGTGGAGCTGAAGGCGCGTTTCGACGAGGAGGCGAACATTCGCTGGGCGCGCGACCTCGAACGCGCCGGCGCGCAGGTCGTCTTCGGCTTCATCGAGCTGAAGACCCACGCCAAGCTGTCCATGGTGGTGCGGCGCGAGGGCGCGGGCCTCTTGACCTATTGCCACGTGGGGACGGGCAATTATCACCCCTTCACCGCGCGCATCTACACGGACATCTCCTATTTCACCGCCGATCCCGCCATCGCGCGCGACGTCGGGCGCATATTCAACTACGTCACCGGCTACGCCGAGCCAGGCGACCTTGAGCGCATGGCCGTTTCGCCGATCAGCCTGAAAGCGCGCTTCCTCGCCCATATCGACGAGGAGATCGCCCATGCGAAGGCGGGCCGGCCCGCCGCGATCTGGGGCAAGTGCAACGCGCTCGTCGATCCGCAAATCATCGACGCGCTCTATCGCGCGAGCCAGGCGGGCGTCAGCGTCGATCTCGTGGTGCGCGGCATCTGCTGCCTGCGGCCGCAGACGCCGGGCCTGAGCGACAACATCCGCGTCAAATCCATCGTCGGGCGCTTTCTGGAGCATGCGCGCATCTACGCCTTCGGCGCGGGCCATGGCCTGCCGCACCCCAAAGCGAAAGTCTATGTCTCCTCGGCCGACCTCATGCCGCGCAATCTGGACCGGCGCGTGGAAGCGTTGCTGCCGCTCACCAATCCCACGGTGCACGAACAGGTGCTTGACCAGATCATGGTCGCCAATCTGATCGACAATCAACAGTCTTACAGGGTCTTGCCCGACGGCTCGAGCCAGCGCATAGTCCCCGCCGCCGGCGAGGACGTGTTCAACGCGCATGAGTATTTCATGACCAACCCGTCCCTTTCGGGACGCGGCAAGGCGCTGAAGACGTCCAGCCCCAAGACGCTCAGTCCCAAAACCCTGTTTCGACGCCTCAAGCCAGCGGATCGATGAAGAAGACCAATATCGCCCCCGGTCGTCTCCCCCAGCTGGAGCCGATCGCCATCGTGGACGTCGGCTCGAACTCCGTTCGCCTCGTCGCCTATGAGGGCCTCACCCGCGCCCCAAATCCCATCTTCAACGACAAGGTGCTTTGCGGCCTTGGCCGCGGCGTGGCCACAACGGGCCGTCTGAACGAGGAGGGCGTGGAGCGCGCGATCAAGGCGCTGCAACGCTTCAGGGTTCTGTGCGCGAACATGCGCGTGCGCGAGATCCGCGTGGTGGCGACGGCCGCCGCGCGCGACGCCGCCAACGGGCCCGATTTTCTGCGCGCTGCTGAGAAGGCGATCGGCGCGCCGATCGAACTGCTCTCAGGTCAGCGCGAGTCGCAACTGGCGGCGCTTGGCGTCGTCTCCGGCTTTCATAAGCCCGACGGCATGGTGGGCGACCTTGGCGGCGGTTCGCTCGAACTCGCGGACGTGAAGGGATCGAAGATCGGCAAGATGGCATCCCTGCCGCTGGGCGGTCTCGCGCTGATGGACGTGTCGGATCGCTCGCCCAAGAAGGCCCAGAAGATCGTGCGCGCGGCGCTCAAACAGGTGAAGGGGCTTGAGAAGCTCAAGGGCCGCACCTTCTATGCGGTGGGCGGCACCTGGCGTTCGCTTGCGAAACTGCACATGGTGCAGCGCAATTATCCGCTCAACGTCATGCACGGCTATGTGATCCCCGCGCGCGACGCCGCCGATTTCGCCCATCTCGTCGAGCGCGTGAACGCGGATGCGCTGGTCGCCATCGAAACCGTGTCCGCCGGTCGCCGGCCGCTGCTCGCCTATGGCGCGGCGGTTCTTGAGGAGATCATCCGCATCGCCCAGCCCAGCGAGATCGTCGTCTCGGCGCTCGGCCTGCGCGAGGGCTTGCTGTTCGACCGGCTCAATGCGGCCGAACGCGCGCGCGATCCCTTGCTGGAGGCCGCGCGCGACCTCAACGTGCTGCGCTCGCGCGCGCCGCGCCACGGCGAGGATCTGTGCGCCTGGACGGACGCTTTCATGCGTTCGACCCAGATCGACGAAACCGATGAGGAGCGCCGGCTGCGCCATGCCGCCTGCCTGTTGTCTGACATTGGCTGGCGCGCCCATCCTGATTATCGCGGCGAACAGGCGCTCAACATCATCGCCAACGCGGCCTTCGTCTCAATCGACCATCCCGGCCGCGCCTTTCTCGCGCTGTCGGCTTCCTATCGCCACATGAGCGCGGACCACAACGTTGCGCCTCATCTGCGCACGCTCGCCTCCGCGCGCCTGCTCGACCGCGCGCATATTCTGGGCGCTGCGACGCGGGTCGCCTATGCGATCACGGCGGCCATGCCTGACGTCTTGCCGCGCACGCCCCTGCGCTGCACGAAGGAGAAACTCGTGCTCTCCATGCCGCAGGCTTTCGCGCCGCTCGCCAACGAGCGGCTGGCCGGTCGCCTCAAGGCGCTCGCGCGGCTCATCGGCCGCGAGGCGGAGATCAGGGTCGGCTAGAGCCCTCGCGCGCGCCCGCTCAGGGCGCGTTCTGCGCGCTTATCTGCGCTTGCACTTGCGCGTCGAGATGGGCGGCGAGGCCCGCGGGCAGGGCGAGCGCGCCCGCGAGCGCGTCGAGGTAAGCCTTCTCGGCGGGATGGTCAGGCTCGATGGCGAGGCGCGCGGCGAGATAAAGCTCCGCGCCCTGTTCGACGCCAGCCGCCATGGCCGCCACTTCGCGCGGGGAGAGCGGCTTCGCCAGCGCGTCGAAGACGAAGGCTTTCGCATCCGCATCGAGACCCGCGCGGTTCACCGCCTCGAAAATCTGCTTGTGCTCGTCGGGGCCGATATGGCCGTCCGCATGGGCGGCCGCGATCATCGACTGGATGAGCGCCAGCGCGAAGGGCTGGCCGTTGGCGGCGGTGTGGGGCAGGAAGGGCGAGCCTTCCGCGGGCGCGTCCGCCGGCGAGGCGAGCGTCGCCTGCGGCTGCTGCGCGGACGTCTGCGCGCCTGCGCCGGCGCGCTGTGTTTCGCTCCAGGTCTGGTAGGCGCGATGGGCGAGGGCGCCGAGCGCGGCCGCCGCGCCATAGCCCGCGAAGCCGCCCATCATCTTGCGCGCGCTCTTGTTGCCGAGAAGAACGCCGAGCAATCCGCCTGCGGCGAGGCCGCCGATCATGCCGCCGCCGCCGAAAGATCCGCCGCCGCTCTGCCCGAACATCTGATCTTTTGCGCGCTGCGCCTGCTGCGCGAGTCCGCCAAGCCCGCCACCGAGTCCGCCACCGAGTCCTCCCGCGCCGCCGGAGAGTCCTCCAAGCGCGTTGGGGCCGAGGAATTGGTCGAGAAGCCTCTTGGGGTCCATCATCAACTCCAGCAGGCGAGCCTTCGGAGAGATGGCGACGGCGCGCGAACCCTCCAAGCGGGGAGGGGCGCCTAGGGACAAATACTCAGGCTTGACGATTGCGCGTCAGGCGAATTGCGCGTGCTGGGCGTCGTTGGCGGCGGCGGGGGCGTCCTCGCCGTTCGCCGCGCCTTCGCCTGGCGCATCCTGCCATTCGAGCGTGATGACGCGGCCGCGCTCCACCGTCAGCGCCAGCTTGCCGCGTTTCAGCTCGAGCGCCTTGGCGCCGAAAATCTCGCGACGCCAGCCGCGCATCGCGGCCACGTCGGCGGAATCGTCGGAGGCGATGGCTTCCAGATCGTCCACCGTCGCGATCATCTTGGCGGCGACGCCGTGTTTCTCGCTCACCTGCCGCAGCAGCACTTTCAGCAATTCCACGGTGGCGCCCGCGCCGCCGCCCGGCCGGCGGTCGCGCTCGATGCGCGGCAGGCTCTTGGGGTCGCGCGCAAGCCCGTGCTCGATGGCGGCGAGGATCTCCGCGCCCGAGCGCGAGCGCTCCATGCCGCGCGGGAAGGAGCGCAGGTTCGCGAGCGCCTCCGGCGTGCGCGGGGCGGCGAGCGCGACCTCGATCATCACGTCGTCCTTGAGGATGCGCGAGCGCGGCACGTCGCGCGTCTGCGCTTCGCGTTCGCGCCAGGCGCATACGTCCATCAGAACGGCGAGATCGCGCGGCTTGCGCGCGCGATGACGGAAACGCTCCCAGGCGTTTTCGGGATGCTGCTCGTAGGTCGCCGGCGAGATGAGCGGCGTCATTTCGTCGCCAAGCCAGTCGCTGCGGCCGGCCTTCTCCAGTTTCGCGGTTAGCGCGCGGTAGATGTCGCGCAGATAGGTGACGTCGGCGAGCGCATAGGAGATCTGCGCCTCCGAGAGCGGGCGGCGCGACCAGTCGGTGAAGCGCGAGGACTTGTCGATGGCGACCTTGCACAGCGACTGCACGAGTTCGCCATAGGAGACCTGATCGCCGAAGCCGCACACCATGGCGGCCACCTGCGTGTCGAACAGCGGCGCGGGGATGGTGCGGGCGAGATGCCACATGATCTCCACGTCCTGCCGGGCGGCGTGGAAAACCTTGACCACCGCCGTGTCGCGCATCAGCGCGAAGAAGGGCGAGAGGTCGATCCCGTCCGCCAGCGCGTCCACGGCGATGGCCTCCTCGTCGGAGGCGATCTGGATCACGCAGACCTTGGGCCAGAACGTGGTCTCGCGCAGGAATTCCGTATCGACGGTGACGAAACTGTGTCGGGCGAACCGCGCGCAGGCCTGCGCCAGCTCGTGGGTGGTGGTGATGAGGCTCATGTCTCCTCGATAGTACCGATTCGCGCCCCGCGCACGCGTTTAGTTAGCGCCGGGACCCAGGGGGCCGCTTTGGGTGCGGGGCGGAGCCCGCGCCGGCGGCGCTGGCACGGGGGGCGCGCTGTCGCTATTGTGCCGGCAAATCAGGGATCACCCAGGGAGCGAGACCAATGACGGGGCCCATTTCGGCCGCTGCCGAGGCGGCGACGGCGCAAAAGGCCGGGCTCAAGGAAAAAGGCCAAGTCCAAGGCGGGGCGGCCGGTTCCGCAGCGTCGGCGCAGGGCGCGAGCCGGGCGCTCGAGGCCTGCCTTAACATCGCCGACTTGCGTGAAGCGGCGCGCCGGCGCTTGCCGCGCGGCGTGTTCGAGTTTTTCGACCGGGGCTCCGAGGACGAATTGTCCCTCACGGGCAATCGCGAGGCGTTTAAGCGCATCAAGCTGCGCAACAAGGTTTTGGTGGACGTCTCCGCCCGCTCCTGCGCGACCACCCTGTTCGGCAAGCCTTCCGCCATGCCGCTCGCCATCGCGCCCACGGGCGTTGCGGGCGTTTGCTGGCATGAGGGGGAGGTCGCGGTGGCGCGCGCGGCGGCTGCGGCGGGCGTGCCCTTCACGCTTGCGACGCCGTCCGTCACGTCCATCGAGCGCATCGCGCAGGTGGAGGGCGGGCGCAAATGGTTCCAGCTCTACATGTGGCGCGAGCGCGAGCTCTCGCACGCGCTGGTGCGCCGCGCGCGCGACGCCGGCTTCGAGGCGCTGATCCTGACGGTGGACACGCCGGCGCCGCCGATCCGCGAATACAACCGGCGCAACGGCTTCAGCATGCCCTATCAGCCGACGCTGCGCTCGCTGATCGACATGTCGCTGCATCCGCGCTGGCTGCTGGGCGTCATCCTGCCCTATCTCATGAAGGGCGGCATGCCGAAGCTCGCCCATTATCCCGAAGGCGCGCACAGCCGCATGGCCGCGCCCGCGACGCCGCAGAAGAGCTCCGTGCCGAACCTGCGCGGCGACGATCTCACCTGGGACGACGTGAAGCGCCTGCGCGACATGTGGAAGGGCCCCCTGCTCATCAAGGGCGTGCATCTGGCCGAAGACGCCGCGCGCGCCGCGCAGGAGGGCTGCGAGGGAATCGTGATCTCCAACCATGGCGGGCGTAATCTCGACAGCGCCGTGGCGCCCATCGCCGTCCTGCCGGAAATCGCCCGCGAGGTCGCTGGCAAGACCACGATCATCGTGGATTCCGGCGTGCGGCGCGGCGGCGACGTGGTGAAGGCGCTCGCGCTGGGTGCCGACGCTGTGCTCACCGGCCGCCCGGCGCTCTACGGCCTCTCGGTCGCGGGGGAGGCGGGGGCCGCCCATGCGCTCGCGATTCTGCGCAAGGAGATTGAGACCACCATGGCCTTCGTGGGGGCGCCGCGCGTCTCCGACATCGGCCCGCGCGCGGTCTGGATGGAGCCCTGAGCCGCGCTGGCGCGCCATTGTCAGCGCGCCGCGCATAAGATAGCCAGTCGTCGAGAAAACGCTGGCCCTGTGTTGAACCGCCAGCCCTTCGGGAGGATCGCGTGTCCGTCAAAACAATCGAGTCCGGCATCGTCGCAGACGCCTATGTGGAATTGCTCGTCGACCGTGGCATTGAATTCCTGTTCGCCAACGCCGGAACCGATTTCGCGCCGCTGATCGAGAGCCTCGCCAAGTTCGAGGCGCAGGGCCGCCAGACTCCCAAGCCCATCATCGTGCCGCACGAGAACGTGGCGATCCACATGGCGCTCGGCCATTACCTGCAGAGCGGGCGCCCGCAGCTCGTCATGGTGCATGTGAACGTGGGCACGGCCAACGCCATGTGCGGCCTCATCAACGCCTGGCGCGGCAATCTGCCGGTGATCTTCACCTCCGGCCGCACGCCCTACAGCGAGGAGGGCGGCGTTTCGGGCGGACGCTCGGGCGAGATCCACTGGCCGCAGGAAATGCGCGACCAGGCCGCCATGGTGCGCGAAGTGGTCAAGTGGGATTACGAGGTGCGCAACGCCGAGACGATCGAGGCGGCGGTGGACCGCGCGATCAATCTCGCCATGTCGGAGCCCAAGGGCCCCGTCTATCTCTCGCTCCCGCGCGAAGTGCTCGCCGCGCCGCTTTCGAACTGGTCCTATTCCTCGCCCTCGCGCCGTCGCGCGGCGAGCCCGCCTTATCCCGACTTCAACGCCATCGACGAGGCGGCTGACATGATCGCGAAGGCGGAGAACCCGCTCATCATCACGGCGAGCTGCGGCCGCGACCGTGAGGATCCCGCCCATCTCGCAGCGCTCGCGGATCTGTTCGCGATCCCCGTCACCCAGCGCAAGCCCCGCTATGTCGCGCTCGACAGCGACCATCCGATGCATCTGGGCTACGAGCCCGACGCCTTTCTCGCCGACGCCGATCTCGTGATTGTGCTCGACGCCGACGTGCCGTGGATTCCCAACAAGAAGGCGCCGCGCGCGGACGCGAAAGTGATCCACATGGGCGTGGATCCGTTGTTCACGAACTATCCTCTGCGCGGCTTTCCCTGCGATCTGGCGATCACCGGCGCGCTGAGCCCCGCCATGGCGGCGCTCACCCATGCGCTCAGCGTGCGCCTCGCGGGCGCGCGCGACAGGGTGGAGGCGCGGCGCAAGCGCATCGCGGAGCGTCGTGCGACGCAGCGTGAGCGCTGGCGCGCCAATCTCGAAAAGGCGAAGCATGACACGCCGATCAATCCGATCTGGGTCACACATTGCCTCAACGAGGTGAAGGGCGCCGATGACATCATCGTGAAGGAAGGCCCCATCACCTATGAGCACCTCACGCTGAAACAGCCGGGCACGATGTTCTTCACCGGCGCCGGCGGCGCGCTGGGCTGGGGGCTTGGCACGGCGCTCGGCATGAAAGCGGCGCAGCCTGATCGGCGCGTGATCTGCTGCGTGGGCGACGGCGCCTATATGTTTGGAAATCCCATCCCCGCCCATTACGTCTCGAAGGCGGAGGGTTGGCCGATCCTCACCATGGTGTTCAACAACGCCATGTGGGGCGCGGTGAAGCGCAACACGCACGAGGTCTATCCCTCGGGTTACGCTTCAAGGAGCAATCGCGAGCCGCTGACCTATTTCAACGAGCACATCGCCTTCGACAAAGCGGTGGAGACCGTGGGCGGCCATGGCGAGACCGTGAGCGATCCCGCGCAGGTGCCCAAGGCGCTCGAGCGGGCGTTGAAAGTCATCGACGTGGAGAAGCGCCAGGCGCTCCTCAACATCGTCTGCCGCGGCGTTTAGGCGCGCAGACCGCAGCGAGCGCGGGCGCGGCCTTAGGGCGCCCGCGGTCTCCGCCTCGTTTCATCCCTCACAAAATCGCCCGTTTTCGCCTTCAGTTGAGGCGGCCGGGGGCGGGCCGTTAACACGGCGTCAACCATGGGCTGCTGAATTGGCGGCTCGTGCAGTGAGGGTTTGCGTTGGGCTATCTCTATCCCCCGCCGTCTCCGGCGCCCGTGATCGTCCAGAAGGACGTGGGCGGCCTCGTTTCGGATTACAGGGCCATTACGGAAGTCTATCGCCGTGAGAACCGCGAAGTGCGCCTGCATGAGTGCCGCTCGGCGTGCACGCTTGCGCTCAGCCTGCCGAACGTCTGCGTCTACCCTTCAAGCGTGCTGAGGTTCCATTCCGCCTATCATCGCGACACGAAACAGGTCGATCAGTCGGTGTCTGCGGAATTGTTCAACGCTTATCCGGAGGCGGTGCGTCAGCGGCTGGGCTATCTCACGCGCGAATACCGCTCGCTTTCAGGGCGCGAATTGATCGATCTTGGCGTGCGCGATTGCACGAAGCCTGCGAGCGAGACGATGATCGCGCGCGCGAAAACTGCGCCGCAGCCTGTGCAGGTCGCGATGGCGCCCGCCGCCGTCAATCCCTTCGCCGGCGTCTTCGACGGCGTGAAGTCGCTGTTCGGCGCGCAGCAGCCCACGCGCCAGCAGGTCGCCTACGCGCAGCCCTCGCAAACTCCCGTCAGCGCCGCCCCACGCGTCGCCGCAGCCCTGCCGCAGGCCGCGCTCGGCGCCATCGACGCGCGCGAGAGCGTTGCGCCCGCGCCTCCGCCGCGCCCGGCGGAGCTCGCAGGTCCTGCGTCTCCCGCCGCCTCATCGACCTCGCGTCCTGTGCTTATGGCCGGCGCGGCGCCTATTCTTCCGCTCGCCTTCACGCCTTACGCGGGCGTGCGCTAGCCGCGCTCGGCGGCCCCGCGGAGCCTGACGCGGATTTCGCCAGTCATTCGGCTGCGCTGCGCGCGTCCCACGCGGGGATCACTGCTTCGCCGGCGATCGTGTAGCGGCGCATCAGGCGGCGTTCTTCCTTGGGGAAATCCGTGCGCGCGTGCGTCGAGCACAGGTTGTCCCACATCAAAAGGTCGCCCGGCTTCCACACATGGGTGTAGCGGATCGCCGGATCCTCCGTATAGGCGAACAATTCCTCGAGCAGCTCCTCGCTCTCCGCAGGCGACAGCCCCTCAACGTGGTGCGACATGAGCCGGCTCACGTAAATCGCGCGACGATGCGTTTCGGGATGTTTCAGCACCATGGGCTGAAAGCAATGCGGCACGGTCTCGAGCGGGCGCGCGCTCAGGTCGATGCGACGATCCTGCAATTCATCGAAAGCCTGCAGCACGGTGCGTCCCTCGACGCGCTCCTTCAGGCGCTGCGGCAGATTCTCATAGGCCGCGTACATGTTCGAGAACATCGTGTCGCCGCCGCGGCTGGGCACTTCGATGGAATAGAGAAAGCTCGCCCGGTTAGGCGTGGGCGAATAGCTCATGTCGTGGTGGAACCACATCTCCCCGTCCGGCAGAACGCCGATGGGCTTGCCGCCTTCACGAATGTTGGAGACGAGCATCGCGTCGGAATTGTAGTCGGGGCCCTCGTCGCGCTTGTAGCCGGTCGGCTCGATGCGCTTTTTGCGCCCGCCAAGCGGGCCGAACTGGGTGACGAAGGCGCGCTGTTGGTCCGCGTCGAGCTTCTGGCCGCGGAAGACGAGCATGCAATGGTCCAGCCAGGCCTTGCGCACCGCCGCCAGATCCTCCGGCGGCAGGGGCCGGGAAATGTCGACGCCGCGGATTTCCGCGCCGATGGCCGGCGAAAGCGGGTGGACTGTGACGGGCATGTCTTCTCCCCGGAGGCGTTTTCGTGTTTATCTGGGGCAAGTATAGCCGGGCCGGCGCAGGCGGCAAGAAGTCGGCGCACCGGATAGAGGAACGCGGCGCCCTGAAGGGGACGACAAGGGAGAGCGCATGGAGTTCGGCGTCTTCGATCATCTCGACAACGACCATCTGCCGCTCAACGCCTATTTCGAGGAGCGCATGAAGCTCGTCGAAATGTATGATCGTCTTGGCTTCCACTCCTGGCATGTGGCGGAGCATCATTGCACCACGCTTGGCATGGCGCCGTCGCCCAATCTCGTTCTCGCCGCCGCCGCCCAGCGCACGCGGCGCCTGCGGTTCGGGCCCATGGTCTATGCGCTGCCGCTCTATCATCCGCTGCGGCTCGCCGAAGAGATCGCCATGCTCGACCAGATGTCGAACGGGCGGCTGGACATGGGTTTCGGGCGCGGCTCCTCGCCGGTGGAGATCGCCTATTTCGGCGTCGATCCCGCCGCCACCGAGACGATCTATCGCGCCGATCTGCCGCGCATTCTGGAAGCGCTGGAGACGGGCGTGATGAAGGCGCCGGGGCAGGTCGAGCCCTATGCTGAATTCGCGCTCAAGGTGACGCCGCTGCAAAAGCCGCATCCCCCCATCTGGTACGGGCTGCATACGGTGGAGAGCGCGCAGCGCGCTGCGCAGCGCGGCTGGAACACGATCAACCTCGACACGGCCGAGGAAGCCGGCGAGTGCAATGAAGCCTTCGTGCGCGCCTGGCGTGAGGCTCACGGCGAGCGGCCCTTGCCGCTGATGGGGATCGGCCGTTTCGTCGTCGTGGCCGAGAGCGACGAGAAGGCGCTGGCGATCGCGCGGCGCGCCTATCCGCACTGGCATCAGGGCTTCACCCATTTGTTCCGGCGGCTGGGCCGGACGAACAAGCATCCGCGTCCCGACAATTGGGACATGCTGCATGCGCAGGGCAAGGGCGTGGCGGGTTCGCCGCAGACGGTGGCCGCGTTCCTCTCGCGCCAGATGGCGACGAGCGGCTGCAATTATTGCGTGGCGCAGATCGCCTTCGGCGACCAGAGCCTGAGCGAGCTCACCGAATCCATCGAACTGTTCGCGCGACGGGTCATGCCCGCCATGCGCGCGCAGGAAGTCGCCGCGCGCGCAGCCGAGTGAACCCCGGCGCCGGCGCATCCCGCTGGGGAGGCGCCATGCGCCGCAGGACGATCAGCGACGCTGGCCCGCAGGATCGGAGCCGGCGGGCGAACCCGAGCGCGCCGGCGCGCTCGTTGACGTCGCGCCCTGCTGCCCGAACGAAGGCGCGGCTTCAAGATCAGCGCGCGTCATGTTTTTGAGCACGATGCGTTCCGGCTTCATCGTTCCCATGCTGCCACGCTGACCGCCGGAGGCCGCGCCGGAGCTTGTGGAGGCCGGCCTGTCTGCGCCCACCGTGCCTGTCGTCTGCGGATCGCGCTGGGTCGACGGCGCCGCGCCGCTCACAGCGCTCGGCGCGCCGGAAATGAAATCGAACGCCTCGAAGGGAAGGGCGACGTTTTTCTCGCCGATGCCGAGGAATCCGCCGACGCCGATCACCATCGCCGCCACGCGCCCGTCGCGGTCGAGGAGAATATCTTTGATGTCGCCAAGGTTCTCATTTTTCGACCCGTAGACCTTGGAGCCGCGCAGGTCAGACGCCATCATCTGGCCTGCTTGCGCGGCCGCGAGCGGACGCATGGAGCCGCGCGCCTGGCTCGCCGCGCCGGGAGAAGACGTCATGTCTGAGCTTGCGCCCGGCGGCATGGCGGACGGGGGCGCCGGCTGGGACAGCGAAGGCGAGGGAGCGGGCGCGGAGGGGGAGGGCGCCGTCGAGGGCGCCTGCGCCAGCGCGAGGCCGCTTGTGGCGGCGATGAGCGTGGCGATGCTGGAGGCGCGCAAAAGGGCGCGGGCGTGCAGGTGAAGCATGAAAGTCTCCCATGCGTGAAAGTGAGGCGGCCGTTCAAGGCCGCTGCGTCAACGATCCGCAAGGAGGAAGGTTCAGGTTCTGCGCGCCTTCGCCATGGCCGCAAGCCGGCGCTGCGCCGCAGCCTCCGCCAGCGCTTCCTCGGCAAGACGCGCGCAGCGCCGTCGCCAGTTTGGATGTTCCTCCACCGTGCCCGGCAGGTTCGGCTGCTCGATCTCGCCGAGCACGTCTTCGAGCGGCGCAATGGCGAGCGCGCAGCGCGTGCGCGCGATGAACAGGGTCGCAGCGTCGGCCATCGCCGCGTCGCTTGCGAGCGGAGCTGGAATCTCCGCGCAATCCTCCTCCAGCGCGCGCGCCATCGCGGCGCGCTCGTGCTCGCGGGCGTCTTCTTCCTGCGCGCGCGTGCGGCCGTGCGCGAACAGGCCCAGCCGGTCGCGCCATGCGATGTCGGTTCCGCGCCGCCAGCCCACGATGGTCGGCGTGTCGTGGGTGGACGTCATGGCGAGCGCGTTGCGCGGATACCATTCAGGCCTGCGGTAGCGATAGTGATCGCGCTCGAATTGCAGCACGCGCATGCCATAGGCGCCCGCGTGCTCAAGCCGCTCGCGGAAACCGGGCGGCACGGTGCCGAGATCCTCCGCGATGACGATGGCGCGGTTGCGCCAGGATTCCAGCCGCAGGAGGCGCAGCAAATCCTCGAACGGATAAGCGACATAGGCGCCATGCGAGGCGTCCTCGCCCTCGGGCGTGAGCCACAGGCGCATCAGGCCCATCGCATGGTCGATGCGCACGCCGCCCATGTTCTCCATCATCACGCGCAGCATCGCGATGAAGCTTTCAAATCCGCTGGCGCGCAGCCCATCGGGCGCATAGGCCGCAAGCCCCCAGTTCTGCCCCTGCGGGCAGAGCGGATCGGGCGGCGCGCCCACGCTGAGGCCGGGCAGGATCTCCGCCTGCCGGCTCCACGCCTGCGAGCCGCCGGGATTTGCGCCCACCGCAAGGTCGCCAATGAGGCCGATGCGCATGCCGGCGGCCAGCGCATGCTGCTGCGCGCGGGCGCGCGAGCGCGCGGCGAGCCATTGCAGGAAAACATGCAGCTCGATTTCGATTGCGCGCTCCTGCGCGAAGGCGCGCGTGCGGGCGCTGCGCGGATCCTGATGCGCGCTCTCCCAGCTGCGCCAGCTCCATCGCGCCAGGTCCTGCCCGAAGTAATGCGCATGCAGCGCTTCAAACATAGCGTGGTCGGCCAGAGCCTCGCCGCCGCGCGCGCGAAAGGCGTCGAAATCCGCGCGCAGCGCCGCGTCCTCGCTGCGGCCGGCGCGGAAATCCTCGAACAGGGCGGCGTTGAGCTTGCGCCGCGCCCGCGCCGCCTGGGGCCAGTCGATCAGGTCGAGCGCCTCAAGCTGGTCGAGCGTCTCGGCCACGCCCGCGCGCCGTGCGCAGGCCGCGACGCGCTCGCGCGCGAAGAGAGCCTCATGGTCGATGTGCGCGGCGTTCATGAACAGGCGCGATGAGGGCGAATAGGGCGCGTAATGGCACGGGTCGGCGGTGAACAGCGCATGGCTCGGGCTCAGCGCCAGCGCGTCCGCTCCCGCCTGCGCCGCGCTGCGGGCAAGCGCGCCCACCCCGGCGTATGTGCCCGCGCCTCCGTCGCCGCGCGTGCGCAGCGCATGGATTTGCGCGGCGATGCCGAAAAGGCGCGCGCCGGGCGCGACGTCGTCCAGCGTGAAACAACGCGCCGGCGCCACGGCGAGGCGCGTGGGCGCGCCGTCGATCTCCAGATCGTAATAGCCGGGCTCGTCGACGCGCCCGCCCAGCACGCAGCCGTCGCAGTCCTCCTCAAGCGCCATGTCCTGAACGCGGCCGTCCTCATCGATGAGCCGGGCGAAGCGCGCGTCGATTCCATCGGCGGGAATGCGGATGCGCGCGCCGGCGTCGCTGGTGAGCAGAGGCGGGCGGCGACGCGATGCGGCGCGCTGCAGCGCGCGCGCGCGGCTTTCGACGGCTTGCGCCTGCGTTTCACAGGGCGCGCCGAGCGCGGCGAGTATGCGGCGCAGATCGTCCTCGGCGACCTGATGCGCAGCGCCTGCGGCGTCCGTCCACATGCAGGCCACGCCGGATAAATGCGCAAGCGTGCGCAGGGTCTCGTCCATTCCACGCGCTCCTCAGGCGGCGTTCTTGTGGCGGCGTTCGCGCGCACGCGCCAGTCCGCGCGCGTGAAATGCTTGCTATGTGGCTTCCGCGCGACGGTAAGCGTCGACATAGTCTTTCGCGGACTTGTCCCAGCCATAGCGTTGGGACATCGCGGCCCGGCGCATGGACCAGATGCGGCGGCTTGAGTCGAAGACTGCGAAAGCGCGGCGCACGGCGCGGTTCAGGCCTTCGCTTGTCGCCTGATTGAAGAGAAAGCCCGTCTCGCCGTCGCTGATCGTGTCCGCGAGCCCGCCCGTCCTGTGGGCGATCGGGAGCGAGCCGGATTTCTGCGCATACATCTGGCTCAGGCCGCAGGGCTCATAGCGCGAGGGCATGAGCAGGAAGTCGCTGGCGACGAACATCGCCCGCGCCTCCTCGGCGTCGAAGCCGATGCGCGCGCCCACCGCGCCCGGATGACGCGCGGCGAGGTCTTTTATGCCCTGTTCCAGCTTTGGCTCGCCCTTGCCGGTGACGATCAATTGCCCGCCTTGCTCGACGATGGTCTGCGCGGCGTCGATGGCGAGATCGACGCCTTTCTGGTGCACGAGACGCGAGACGATGGCGAACAGGGGCCCGCGCGAAACCGCGAGTCCGAATTGCCGGCGGATGCGACGGGCGTGGCGGTTTTTCCATTCCGCCGGCGCGAAGCGGCGCTGCGGCGCGCCGGGCGGCAGCATGTCCCATGTGTCGTCGATGCCGTTGAGGATGCCCGAAAGGCGCCCCTCGCGCGCGCGGTCCTGCAGGAGGCCGTGCAGCCCGCAGCCCAGCTCAGGCGTCGTGATCTCGCGCGCATAGGTCGCGCTCACGGTCGTCAGGTGCGAGGCGTAATAGAGCCCCGCCTTCAGGAAGGAGAGCTTGCCGTAAAGTTCGACCCCATGCATGTCGAACGCATGCGCGGGCACGCCCAGCGCCTCCGCCCGGCGTGGGTCGAAACAGCCCTGGTAAGCGAGGTTGTGGATCGTCAGCACGCTTGGCGCGTCGTGGCCGCGCCAGGCGACATAGGCGGCGGCCATCGCCGTCGGCCAGTCGTTGAGGTGCAGGTTATCGGGAACCCAGCTCGGGTCGGCGGCGCCGCTGATGAATTCCGCAGCCGCGAGGCTGAGGCGCGCGAAGCGCACGTCGTTGTCGGCCCAGTCCGCGCTTGCGTCATCTGCGTAAGGCGTGCCGGGCCTGTCGAACAGATGCGGGCACAGAACCACATAGACGATCAGCCCGTCCTCCGTGCGCACGCGCCCAATCGAACATTGCGGCACGTCGCCAAGACCGGGCAGGCCGCTGACGCGCTCCACGGCGGCGTATTGGCGCAGCACCTGCGGATAGCCGGGAATGAGCACGCGCACGTCGCATGTGGCGCGCAGCGCGCGCGGAAGCGCGGCCGAGACTTCGCCGAGCCCGCCCGTCTGTACGAAATCTGACATTTCGGAGGTAACGAACAGCACCTTGCGACGCATCGGCTGCGCCGCGGCGCGCGCGGACGCCGGCGGCTCCGTCGACAAAGCTCTCGCTTCACGCGCCATGGAAGGGCTCAGGGTTCGAATGCGTTCGTGAATGAAAAATCGTGGATACGAATAGTCGTGATCATGCTTTAAAGAGCGTGAATCTTCTCTTAATCCAAGTCGGCGGCGCGCATGAAGCGCGGCCTTTCATCTTGCGCAAGCGCAGGCGCGCCTTTCGAAAAAGCGCTTTTGTAAGCGGCGGCGAGACGGCGAGCGGGCGAGCGTGCGCGCGCTCTTGCGCAAGGCGTTGCGGGTTGAACAGCGCCTGCGCGGCGGGGTTTTGCGGACGCGGCGGGCGAAACCGTTAACTGCGGCCCGATACCCTTGCGTTCGTTTCAGACATTCGTTTCAGGGGGCCTCAATGAGCAACCGGCTGGGCGTCGCGACGCGCGCAGATGAGTTTCGCGGCAGTGTTTTGGGGGCCGTGGGCGCCGGCGCCGATCCGCAGGAATTGCGTGCGCAGATTCTCTCCAAGCTGACCTATTCCGTCGGCAAGGATCCCGCCGGGGCGCGCGACCACGACTGGCTCACGGCCGCCATTCTTGTGCTGCGCGACCGCATGGTGGACGGCTGGATGCAATCGATCCGCGAGGCCAAGCGCTCCGGGCGCAAGCGGGTCTATTACCTCTCGCTGGAATTTCTGATCGGGCGCCTGTTCAAGGACGCGCTCGGCAATGTCGGCATGACCGAGCCCATGCGCGAGGCGCTGCGCGGGCTCGGCGTCGATCTCGACGCCATTTTCGCGCTGGAGCCGGACGCTGCGCTGGGAAACGGCGGGCTTGGGCGGCTCGCCGCCTGTTTCATGGAGAGCATGGCGACCGTCGGCGTCTCGGGCCTGGGCTATGGCATTCGCTACGACCACGGCCTGTTTCGCCAGAGCATTGTGGACGGTCAGCAGGTGGAATCGCCGGAGGACTGGCTGTCGTTCCGTAACCCTTGGGAGTTTCAGCGTCAGGAGATCGTGCACGAGATCGGCTTTGGCGGCGAAGTCGCAATGGCCAACGGCTGGGACGGCGCCGCGCGGCACGACTGGCGGCCCGCCGAGACGATCCTCGCGGTCGCCTTCGACACGCCGGTGGTGGGCTGGCGTGGACGCATGATCAATACGCTGCGCCTGTGGAGCGCGCGCTCGGTCGATCCGCTGCGGCTCGACGCCTTCAATTCCGGCGACCATGTGGGCGCGATGCTGGAGCGCGCGCGGGCGGAGAGCATTTCGAAAGTGCTCTATCCTTCCGACGCCACGCCTGCGGGACAGGAATTGCGGCTGCGGCAGGAGTATTTCTTCACCTCCGCGTCGCTGCAGGACCTCATCCGCCGGCACATGCAGCGCTTCGGCGACATCCGCAGCCTCGCCGACAAGGCCGCGATCCAGCTGAACGACACGCATCCCTCCATCGCCATCGCGGAATTGATGCGCCTGCTCGTCGACGTGCACGGGCTGGAATGGGGCGAGGCCTGGCGCATTACGCAGACCGCATGCTCCTACACCAACCACACCCTCTTGCCGGAGGCGCTTGAGAGCTGGCCGGTGGAGCTGATGCAGCGCCTGCTGCCGCGCCATTTGCAGATCATATACGCCATCAACGCCCGTTTGCTTGATCAGGCCCGCGCGGCGGGAGCGAGCGCGGAGCGCGTGGCGCGCCTCTCCCTCATTGACGAACACAACGGCCGGCGCGTGCGCATGGGCAATCTCGCTTTCGTCGGCTCGCATCGGGTGAACGGCGTCTCCGCGCTCCACACGGATCTCATGAAGCAGACCGTGTTCCGCGATTTCGACGAGACGCTGCCCGGCCGCATCGTGAACATGACGAACGGCGTCACGCCGCGCCGCTGGTTCGCCCACGCCAATCCTGGGCTTGCCGAGCTAGTGCGCGAATGCGTGGGGCCGGAGGTCACGGAGGATCTTGAGGCCATCGCCGCCTTCGCACGGTTCAGCGGCGATGCGGGCGCACGCGAACGTTTCGCGCGCGTGAAGCGGGCCAATAAGGCGGCGCTCGCCGAACACGTGCTTGAGCGCTGCGGCGTGCGCATCGATCCGACGGCCATGTTCGACGTTCACGTGAAGCGCATCCATGAATACAAGCGCCAGCTGCTCAACATTCTTGAGACGGTGGCGCTGCATCAGGCGATCAAGGCCGACCCGGGAGCGGGATGGACGCCGCGCGTCAAGATTTTTGCAGGCAAGGCGGCGGCGAGCTATGCGATGGCGAAATCGGTGATCCGTCTCATCAACGACGTCGCCGCCGTGGTGAACGCCGACCCGGCGACGCGCGACGCGTTGCGCGTCGTCTTCCTGCCGAACTTCAACGTGAGCCTTGCTGAAATGCTCGTGCCCGCCGCCGATCTGTCAGAACAGATTTCGACCGCGGGCATGGAGGCTTCTGGCACCGGCAATATGAAATTCGCGCTCAACGGCGCGATCACCATCGGCACGCTCGACGGCGCCAATGTGGAGATGAAGGAGCGCGTCGGCGACGACAACATCGTCATTTTCGGCATGACGGCGCAGGAGGTCGAAGCGCGCCGCGCAAACGGATATGATCCGCGCGCGACCATAGAGCGCGATCCCGCGCTCGCCGACGCGTTGGCCGCGATCGCTGCGGGCGCCTATTCTGGCGGAGAGCGCGCGCGCTACCACGCGCTCGTCGATACGCTCTACAACAGCGACTACTTCATGGTCGCCGCCGATTTCGCCGATTACGCCGCCGCGCAGCGCCGCGTGGATCTGCTCTGGTCGCGGCCCGAGGAATGGACGCGCAAGGCCATCATTAACACGGCTGGCATGGGCTGGTTCTCATCCGACCGCACCATCCGCCAGTATGCGGACGGGATTTGGAACGCGCCTCACTGGCGCGCGTCCTGATCCATGTCCATGCGGGGGGCTTGCGTCGCGACGGCGGGCGCCTGCGCGCCGGCGCGGCTGGGCGCGACGCTGGCGCAAGGAGGCGCATATTTCGCCGCGCTCTCGCGTCATGCGCGCGCCATCGACGTCTGCCTGTTCGATGAATCCGGCGCAGCTGAGACCGCGCGCTGGCGTCTTGCGGGCAGGGAAGGCGACGTCTGGTTCGGTTTCGTGCCTGGCGTGCGCGCGGGCCAGCTCTACGGCTTGCGCGCGCATGGCGAACATGCGCCCGAACGTGGCCTGCGCTTCGATCCCGCGAAACTGCTGATCGACCCCTACGCGCAGCGGCTCGACCGTTCGTTCATATACGACGAGGCTATGTCGATCTTCGGCGCGCAGACGGGGGATCTCGTTCCGCGCTGCGTGGTGGAGGCGCAGGAGGGTCTCGCCGCCACGCCGCAGACGCCGGCGCGACGGCCGGGCTTTCTCTACGAAACGAACGTGCGCGCATACACCATGCGCGACGAGACGATCCCGTCGGAGCTGCGGGGCACGCTGCGCGCGCTTGCTCATCCCTCTTGCGTTGCGCGGTTCAAGACGCTGGGCGTGACCCATGTCCAACTGATGCCGATCCACGCCTGGATCGAAGAGCCCCATCTCGCCCGCCTTGGGCTGCGCAATGCTTGGGGCTATAATCCGGTGTCGTTCATGGCGCTTGATCCGCGGCTGGCGCCGGGGGGCTATGCCGATCTCGCCCATGTCTGCGCCCAATTGCGCGGGCATGGCGTCAGCGTGATCGTGGACGTCGTGTTCAACCATACAGGCGAGGGCGACGCGCACGGGCCGACGCTGAGCCTGCGCGGGCTCGATGAGGCGCTCTACTATCGCAGGCTTGACGACGGCTCGCTCGCCAATGACGCGGGCTGCGGCAATGCGCTCTCCTGCGGGCGCGCGCCTGTGGTGCGGCTTGTGATGGAGTCGCTGCGCCGCCTTGCGCGCGCTGGCGTGGAGGGCTTTCGCTTCGACCTTGCGGTTTCGCTTGCGCGCGGGCGTGACGGCTTCTCGCCCGACGCTCCGCTTTTGAGCGCAATCGCGCAGGATCCCGTACTGCGCGAGCGCCTTCTCATCGCAGAGCCCTGGGACGTCGGGCCCGGGGGCTATCGTCTGGGCGCTTTTCCTGCGCCGTTTTTGGAATGGAACGACCGCTATCGCGACGACGTGCGACGGTTCTGGCGCGGCGATTTCGGCGCTATCGGCGCCTTCGCCACGCGCATCGCCGGCTCGCAGGACGTGTTCGGCCCCATGCATCGTTCCGCCGGCGCGAGCGTGGACTTCATCTGCGCCCACGACGGTTTGACCTTGCGCGACCTCGTGAGCTACGAGAGCAAGTTTAATTTCGCCAATGGGGAGGAAAACCGCGACGGCGCCGACGACAACGCTTCGTGGAATTGCGGCGTGGAGGGACCGGGCGACGAGGAGACCGAGCGTTATCGCCAGCGCGACATGCGCGCGCTGCTCGCCACGCTCTTTCTGTCGCGCGGCGCGCCCATGCTGACGGCGGGCGACGAATGCGGGCGCACGCAGGGCGGCAACAACAACGCCTATTGTCAGGACAATGAGATCACCTGGCTCGACTGGTCGCGCGCGGACATGGCGCTGTTCGATTACGTCGCGCGCCTGTCCCGCCTGCGGACGCAAGCCCCGCTGCGCGGCGATGGCTGGCTGCAGGACGATGCGCCTGATGCGCATGGAATGCGCGCGCGCTGGCTCACGCCCGAGGGCGCGCCGATGCGTGGTGAGGACTGGCGCGACGGCGATTGCCTTGTTCTCTTATGCGCGAGCGGACGCGGATATGAGGAGGAGCGCGCGCTGCTCGTGTTTAACCGGGGCGGGCGCGCGCTCAGGCTCGCGCCGCCGCAGGCGCGGACCGGATACACTTGGGAGAACGCGCTCGACAGCGGCGCGGCGGACCCATGGGAGGGCGGCGCCTTCGCAGGCGAGGTGGGACCGCGCAGCGTGCTGCTGCTCGTGGAGCGTCCGGCGCCCTGAGCGTCATCGCGCGCTCTTGGGCGCAGACACGGCCTCAAGCGGAACAAACTGCGCGGCGCGACATTCTCCCGCCATCTGGAAGCGGAGGTCGGACATGCCCAGCGATACGAAGGCGTCCATGGGCGCGAGCGTGAGCCATGCGGGAGAATCTTCGCGGGGCGCCACGTCGCCCTCCCTCGCCGCGCAGGCCCAGGGCCGGGTGAGCGGTCTGCTGCGCGGACAATTGCAAGCGGGTGCTGATTACGTCGGCATGGTCTCGCAGAGCGCGCATGACTTCGCGCGCACGCTCGACGAAAAGGCGCCTGAGCTTGGACGCTATATGCATCTTGCGGCCGACGGCGCCGATCGAGTCGCCGATCAGATGCGGCGCAAATCGCCGGACGAATTGTTCGACATGGCAGCCGATTACGCGCGGCGGAATCCGCGCATGTTCTTCGGCGGCGCTATCGCGGCCGGCTTCCTCCTGTCGCGCTTCCTCAAGAGCGAATCCCCGTCAGCAGCCGCTTATGCGTCGTCGGGGGACGATTACGGCGCGGGCCTGACAGGCGGCTATGGCGCCGGCGCGCAGGGCGCGGGCGCGCGCGGCTCGCTGCAGGAACGTGACGAAGGTTTGCGGCGCGATCCGAAGAAAGAGGGCTCCAATGCCTGACGATCGAATTCTTGAAGCTGCTGCGCCCTCAAGCCAATCTCCGGCTGCGCTGGTGAGCGCGCTGTTCGCCGATCTCGGCGACCTCGTGCAAAAGGAAGTCGCGCTCGCGAGGGCGGAGATCCAGCACAACCTCATGCAGAAGGCGATCGGCTCCCTCTGGATGGCGATTGCGGGCCTGATCGGTTTCGTCGCGTTTCTCACGGTCGTCGGCGGCGTTGTCTTTCTTGTCGCGAGCCTTGGGTTTGCGATGCATTGGGCGGCCTTTGGGGTCGCGCTGGGTCTGGCGATTTTGAGCGCTGTCGCGTTCATGATCGGCAAAGGCAAGCTCAACGCAGGCATGGCGCCTGAGCGCAGCATGCGGCAGGTGCGCCGCGACGTGGCGACAATCAAGGAGCAGATGCAATGACGATGATCCAGCAGGAACGCGCCTCGCGCATGTCGGGGCCGCGCATGTCGAGCTCCGGCGGTTCGCGCAACCGTTTCGGCGGCATGGGCGCGATGAGCGATTATCTGCCGGACGGCGGCGCGATCCTGCGCGTCGCCCGTGAGCGGCCCGAGGCGCTGCTGGTGATCGCAGCCGGACTTGCGCTTTTGATGCGCGGGGCCGGCGGCGCGCGCGACTGGGGCGCGATGGGCGAGCGTGAATCGCGCGCCCGCGGCCTGCGCCGCAATCTCGACGACGAGGCCATGGCCGACTGGGCTTCCAGCGCGGCCGCGCAAGCGGAGGGCGTCGGCGAGCGCGTGCGAGAGGCGGGCGAACGCATGACGTCTTACGCCGGCGAAATGGGCGAACGGGTGGGCGAGGCGGCCTCCGGCTACGCCTCAGCGGCGGGTCGCTGGATGGAGGACGCGCGCGACGAGTTGAGCGAGCGCTCCATACGGCTTGCCGATCAGGCGCGCGCGCTTCCCGGCGAACTCGACGACGCCGTTCGCGACCATCCGCTTGTGCTTGCCGCGCTTGGCGTCGCGGTAGGCGCTGCGCTTGGCGCCTCGCTGCCGGCGTCTTCTTTCGAAAACCGCGCCATGGGCGGCGCGCGCGACCAGTTGGGCGAGGCGGCGAGCGCTTTGGCCTCCTCTGCCATCGGGGGCGAGCAAGGCGAAGGCGAGCTGCGCGCGTCGGGCGATAGAGGCGGCGAGGGGGCGGTTTCGCAGCGCCCTTAAAACGTGCGGGCGTTGCGTCACGCGGGCCGAAAGGATGAATGGGAATGGCGAACGACAGATCGCTGACGGAACTCGAGCGCGACGTCGAGCAGGCGCGCGCGCGGCTCGCCGCCGACATTGCGCGCCTGCGTGCGCCCGAGACCCTCGAAGGCGCCAGGCGCAGCGTGATGGACGCAGCCTTCGGCTATCGCGACCAGGCCATGGGCAAGGCGAAGGAGAGCGCGCGCTCGTTTCTTGACGACGTGAAGGCGCGCGCGTCCGCCAATCCCGGGGCGGCGGCGGCTATCCTCGCCGGCGTGGCCTGGCGGCTCTATCGCCACCCTCCGGTCGCCAGCGCGCTGATCGGCGCCGGCGTTGCGATGCTCGCGCGCACGAACGCGCACGACGATCGCTATGCGCCGGGTCGGCTCGCTCGCGTCCTTGCGCATGAGGCTTCAGAGCGCGCGCGTCGTGTGAAGGAGCGGGCCGCCGCGCAGATCGCCGAGCTGAAGGAGAGCGCGCTCGGCGGGCCGGAGGAGGCCGATCAGGATGCCGCGCCGGCCCCGGCGGCGCGCGTTGGGCGGGCGGGCAGGGCGGCCGTCATTGAGCGCGCCGTCGCCGACCCGCGCGAGGCGGCCCAGCGGCGCGACGCTTATCTGCTGGGGTTCGCGGCGCTGGCGCTTGGCGCAGCGGTGGGCGTTGCGCGCCGCCGCCGTGCGGAGAACGTCACCTGAGAACGAAAGGAACGCCATGAGCATCATCTGGACCATCATCATCGGCTTCGTTGCTGGCGTCATCGCGAAGCTGGTCACGCCGGGCGACAACGAACCCTCCGGCTTCATCCTCACCACCGTTCTGGGCGTCGTCGGCGCTTTCGTCGCCACCTGGCTCGGGCAGGCGCTCGGCTGGTATCGCGCGGACCAGAGCGCTGGGCTGATCGGCGCCGTCGTGGGCGCGGTGATCGTTCTGGTGATCTGGGGCGCTTTCCAGAGCCGACGCCGCATCTGATCCCGCGTCGCGCGCGCAAGTCCCGCTCTCCCGGCGCGGCGCCGCGCCCGCGCGCAGCCGAGGCCCGGCGCCGGCGGGTTGGCGGCGCGCCGCCAGCTTGGGCGCGGGCGCACGGAGGGCGCACCCCCCTCCGCCGCCTTCCCCCCGGGGCGTTTTTCCGCTAGGCGTGCGCGACCCCCGGCGGCCGGGTCCGCCGGCCGTCGCTTCGCCTTTCCGGGACCTTTGAAATGCATCGCTATCGCACGCACACCTGCGGCCAGCTCCGCGAGTCCGACGACGGCCAGCTGGCCCGCCTGAGCGGCTGGTGCCACCGCATCCGCGACCATGGCGGCGTGCTGTTCATCGACCTGCGCGACCATTACGGCATGACGCAATGCGTGATCGACCCGGATTCGCCGGCTTTCAAACTGGTCGAGACTTTCCGCGCCGAATGGTGCGTGCGCCTCGACGGCAAGGTGCGCCGTCGCCCGGCCGGCACCGAGAACGCGGACATGCCGACGGGTCAGGTGGAGCTTTACGTCACCGAGGCCGAAGTGCTCGGGCCTGCGGCGGAGCTGCCGCTGCCGGTGTTCGGCGATCAGGATTATCCGGAGGAGACGCGCCTGCGGTTCCGCTTCCTCGACCTGCGCCGCGAGCGTCTGCATCGCAACATCATGCTGCGCGGGCAGGTGGTGTCCTCGCTGCGCCGGCGCATGGCGGGCGCGGGCTTCAACGAATTCTCGACGCCGATCCTCACCGCCTCCTCGCCTGAAGGCGCGCGCGACTTCCTCGTGCCCTCGCGCCTTCATGCGGGCAAGTTCTACGCGCTGCCGCAGGCGCCGCAGCAGTACAAGCAGCTCCTCATGATGGCGGGCTTCGACCGCTATTTCCAGATCGCGCCCTGCTTCCGCGACGAGGATCCGCGCGCCGACCGCCTGCCGGGCGAGTTCTACCAGCTCGATCTGGAGATGAGCTTCGTCACGCAGGAGGACGTGTTCGCCACGATGGAGCCCGTCATTCGCGGCGTGTTCGAGGAGTTCGGCGGCGGGCGTCCAGTCACGCAGAGCTTCCCGCGCATTCCTTATGCGGAGGCGCTGCGCAAATACGGCACCGACAAGCCCGACCTGCGCAACCCGATCGTGATGCAGGACGTCAGCGAGCATTTCCGCGGCTCGAACTTCAAGGTCTTCGCGCGCATGCTGGAAGCGCAGAAGAACGAGGTGTGGGCGATCCCCGCGCCGGGCGGCGGCAGCCGCACCTTCTGCGACCGCATGAACAGCTGGGCGCAGAGCGAAGGCCAGCCCGGCCTCGGCTATATTTTCTGGCGCGACGCCGACGGCAAGATGGAGGCCGCAGGCCCCATCGCCAACAATATCGGGCCTGAGCGCACCGAGGCGATCCGCGCGCAACTCTCCCTCAAATCCGGCGACGCCGTGTTCTTCGCGGCGGGCGATCCGGAGAAGTTCTACAAATTCGCCGGCGACGCGCGCACCCGCGTCGGCCGTGAGCTGAACCTGATCGACGAGAACCGGTTCGAACTCGCCTGGATCGTCGACTTCCCGATGTTCGAATGGAACGAGGACGAGAAGAAGGTCGACTTCTCGCACAATCCTTTCTCCATGCCGCAGGGCGGGCTCGACGCGCTCAACTCGCAGGATCCGCTCACCATCAAGGCGTTCCAATACGACATCGCCTGCAACGGCTATGAGCTCGCCTCGGGCGGCATCCGCAACCATAAGCCCGAGGCGATGGTGAAAGCCTTCGAGATCGCCGGCTATGGCGAGGAGACGGTCGTTGAGCGTTTCGGCGGCATGTATCGCGCGTTCCAGTACGGCGCGCCGCCCCATGGCGGCATGGCTGCGGGCGTCGATCGCATCATCATGCTGCTCGCCGGCGAACAGAACCTGCGCGAGGTCGCGCTGTTCCCGATGAACCAGCGCGCGGAAGACCTGCTCATGGGCGCGCCCTCGGAGGCGAGCAACAAGCAATTGCGCGAACTGCATCTGCGGCTGAACCTGCCGGAGAAGTGAGCGGCTTTTTCGGCGGCTTGCTGCGCGTGGTTCCCTTTGCCATGCGCGCGAGGACGCGCGCGGTCCATTTGGGCGATGCGCGCGTTCTGGTCCGCGCGCTTCCATTTGCGTGCGTTCTGGACCGCGCGCGTCCTCGCGCGCATCAACATGATCCGTCATTGCGCGCATTGAAGCGCGCGCAATCAAGGCGTGCCCCTGATTCGGACTCGATTGGTTCCGCGCCCGTGCCGCCGGTCCCGTTCTGGGGCGGCGGACGGGCGCATGCGCGCAGGGTTTCGTTCACCATAATGCGGCTTCCCGGGCCGCTCCCGGCTCCCCGCGCTTGCGTGCGGGCGAATCCCCGCGCGCATTTCGCGTTCTCCCGATTCGGACGCGCTTTGTTGTTGTTATGGCGCCTGGCCGCTCGTTTTGGGGCGCATTGCGAGGTTCGCAAGAACCGGGCGTTGGCGGAAAATTAACCTTGGCGAGGGTCAAAACACGCTTGTGCGCGCGCGCGCCTGCGTCCTTTATGGTCGCCTGATTGCGCCCGCGCGAGGCGGGGAGGGGTGTCCATGGCCGTCAAAATGTCTGAGGATCTGCGCACCGGGGCGCTGGTCTATCATCGCAGCCCCAAGCCGGGGAAACTGGAGATCCAGGCGACCAAGCCGCTCGGCAACCAGCGCGACCTCGCGCTCGCCTATTCCCCGGGCGTGGCGGCGGCCTGCGAGGCCATCGTCGACGATCCCGCCGAGGCGGCCAATCTCACCGCGCGCCAGAACCTTGTCGCCGTCATCACCAACGGCACCGCCGTGCTGGGGCTTGGCGACATTGGCCCGCTCGCGGCGAAGCCCGTGATGGAGGGCAAGGCGGTCCTCTTCAAAAAATTCGCCGGCATCGACGTGTTCGACATCGAGATCGCGCAGAAGGACATCGAGAAATTCGTCGACACCGTCGCTTCGCTGGAGCCGACCTTCGGCGGCGTGAACCTTGAGGACATCAAGGGGCCCGATTGTTTCGAGATCGAGGAGAAGCTGCGCGCGCGCATGACGATCCCCGTTTTCCACGACGATCAGCACGGCACGGCCATCATCGTCGGCGCTGCCGTGCGCAACGGGCTCGAACTCGCGGGCAAGAAGATCGGCGAGGTGAAGATCGTCGCCTCCGGCGCGGGCGCGGCCGCGCTCGCCTGCCTCAACCAGCTTGTCGCGCTGGGCGCGCGGCGCGAGAACATTTTCGTGACCGATCTCGAAGGTTTGGTCCACAAGGGCCGCAACACGCTCATGGACCGCTGGAAGGAGGTCTATGCGCAGGAGACGAGCGCGCGCACGCTGGCCGAAGTCATCGGCGGCGCGGACGTCTTCCTCGGCCTGTCGGCGGGCGGCGTGCTGAAGCCGGAGATGGTGAAGCAGATGGCGGATCGCCCGCTCATTCTCGCCCTCGCCAATCCCACGCCGGAAATCATGCCCGAGGAAGCGCTGGCCGCGCGCTCCGACGCGATGATCTGCACGGGACGTTCCGACTATCCCAATCAGGTGAACAACGTCCTGTGCTTCCCCTATATCTTCCGCGGCGCGCTGGACGTCGGCGCCACGACGATCAACGAGCAGATGAAGCTCGCCGCCGTCGAGGCCATCGCGCAGCTCGCGCGCGAGGCGCCCTCTGACGTGGTGGCGCGCGCTTATGGCGGCGCCGCGCCCCTGTTCGGCGCGCAATCGCTCATTCCCTCGCCCTTCGATCCGCGCCTCATCCTGCGCATCGCGCCTGCGGTCGCCAAGGCCGCCATGGACAGCGGCGTCGCGACGAAGCCGGTTTCGGATTTCGACGCCTATGTGGAGACGCTCGGGCGTTTCGTCTTCCGCTCCGGCTTCCTGATGAAGCCGGTGTTCGCGCAGGCCAAGTCTGATCCGCGCCGCGTCATCTACGCCGACGGCGAGGACGAGCGCGTGCTGCGCGCCACCCAGGTCGTGCTCGAGGAGCGGCTGGCGGTTCCCATTCTCATCGGTCGCCCCTCGGTCATCGAGAAGCGCATAGAGCGTTTCGGCCTGCAGATCCGTCCGGGCCGCGATTTCGAACTCGTCAATCCCGAGGACGATCCGCGCTATCGCGACTATGTGCAGACGCTGATCGACGCCGCCGGCCGCAAGGGCGTGACGCCTGACGCCGCGCGCACGCTGGTGCGCACCAACGCCACGGTGATCGGCGCCGTCGCCCTGCGGCGTGGCGACGCCGACGCGCTGATCTGCGGGCTTGAGGGGCGTTTCCACACGCGCCTGCGCTTCATCAAGGACATCGTGGGCCTTGCGCCGGGCGCGAGCGATTTCTCCGCGCTCTCCATGCTCATCACCCAGCGCGGCGCCTATTTCCTCGCCGACACCCATGTGCGCTCCAATCCCAAGGCCGCGGAAATCGCCGACATGACGCTCGGCATCGCCGAACATGTGCGCCGCTTCGGTCTCACGCCCAAGATCGCTCTGCTCGCGGACAGCGATTTCGGCGGGCTGGATTCGCCCTCCGCGATCAAGATGCGCGAGGCGCTGCAGATCGTGCGCAACGCCAATCCCTATCTTGAGGTGGATGGCGAGATGCAGGCCGATACGGCGCTCTCGCAGGCGATCCGCGACCGCGTGATCCAGAAGTCGCGCCTGTCGGGCGAGGCGAATGTGCTCGTCATGCCCAACCTCGAATCCGCCAACATCGCTTTCCAGCTCGTCAAAATGCTGGCGGACGCCTTGCCGGTGGGGCCCATTCTCATGGGCGCCGCCAAGCCCGCCCATGTGCTCACGCCTTCGGTGACCGCGCGCGGCGTCGTCAACATGACGGCCATCGCGGTGACGGAAGCGCAGTCGCAGGATCGCTTCGATCCTGCGTAAATGTTGGCGCCGCCGCGCTTTTTCGGCGGCGCATATTGCTGCGTTTTGTATCCATTGCGCGCCATTGCGGAGCGGCGTCTCCTAAATGAGATTGCGTTGCGTCTTTTTTTGAGGAGAGTTTAGGCGCCGTCGCGCGCGCAAGACTCACGCGCGCCCTTTTTTCGTGCAGCGAGGCGGAAACGCTCCCGCGGCCGCACGCGCCGGCGGATTTTCGCGCGCGCTTTTATGTTGTTTCCTGTTTTCTCACGCGCTTTCGCGCCTCGCGGCGTCGTCGCGGCGCGGGCGCCCCTTCTTTCGCCGCATTGCGGGACGCGCCAGTGACAGCTATGGTTGACGTGTTGCGTGCGATTCCTTTTACTGTTTTCGGGGTTCCGTTTACCCTCAGACACACAGCGTTGATTTTGAGATACGCGGCGCAATGCGCGGATACGTTTCCTGCGGCTTTTGGCTGATGGGATGAATTGGTTTCTAGGCCGTATTCGGCTTGATCATTTTTTCAGGGAGCCGCGTCAGCGGAGACAGAATGTCATTTGAGCGTCCATCCGAATAGCACCGCCAGATCGCTGAATGCGAGGCGCGCATCGCATCCTTAATGTGGGTTCTGGGCGTCATCCGCCGCGGGGTGGAATGGAAAGAGGACAGCCCCATCCTGTGTCTGATCGACCGCACCATGGACTATGAGAGCGTGCGCGACGATCAGTCGCCGCTGGGCGAGAACGTCGCGCGCATGGTGGTGCGTCGCTGACCGCGCGATGCGAGGCGCACAGCGGCGTGCCTGGCGCCCCTGCGCCCGTCGCGTCAGATGGAGAAGCTGGTGCCGCAGCCGCAGGAGCTGGCCGCGTTGGGATTGTCGATCCGGAAGGACTGGCCCATCAGGTCGTCCACGAAATCGATGCGGGCGCCGCGCAGGAAGTCGAGGGAGACGGGATCGATGAGTACGCCGACGCCTTCGGCTTCGATCAGGAGATCGTCCTGCGCGCGCGCGGGCGATATGTCGAACGCGTATTGAAAGCCGGAGCAGCCGCCGCCGTTCACCGCAACGCGCAGATAGGCGCCTTCGGGCTCTTTGGCGAGGATCTGGGCCACCCGGCGGGCAGCGCGTTCGGTGACCACGGGCGGCGCGCCCTCGGCGGAGCCGGCGGCGGAAGGAGCAGCGGGAGCGGGGGCGGGGCTGGTGGGGGTTGCGTCTGCGGGGTTCATGTCTCGCACCTGACGTCTGGCCCGATTGGGGCCTTTGGGCCGGCGGCGGCTTGTCCGGAGGCAATGAGAGATATAAGGCCGATGTCGTGACCCTTCAATCGCAACATCCCGCCCCGCAAGGTCTCGCGCCCGCCGCCGTTCCGGGCCTGCCCTGGCGCGCGCCCTATGCGGTGGACGCGACGGCGAGCCGCGGCCGGCTTCTGCCCGAGCCCGACTCGCCCACCCGCACGCCCTTCCAGCGCGACCGCGACCGCATCATCCACTCGACGGCCTTTCGCCGGCTCGCCCACAAGAGCCAGGTCTTCGTGCCCCACGAGGGCGACCATTACCGCACGCGGCTCACCCACACGATCGAAGTGGGCCAGATCGCGCGCGCCATCTCCCGCGCGCTCGGGCTTGATGACGATCTCGCCGAGGCGCTCGCGCTCGCCCACGATCTTGGCCACACATGCTTCGGCCACACGGGCGAGGAGATACTCGACGCGGCCATGCAGGCCCACGGCGGCTTCGACCATAACGCGCAGGGCCTGCGCATCGTGACCGCGCTGGAGCGCCGCTACGCGGATTACGATGGGTTGAACCTGTGCTGGGAGACGCTTGAAGGCCTCGTGAAGCACAATGGCCCGCTGCTGACGGCGCAGGGCGCGCCCACGCCCCGCCATGCGCGCGCCGGCGTGCCCGCGCCCATCCTCAAGTTCGACGCGGTCCTGCCGCTCGGCCTCTCCACCTGGTCGAGCGCGGAGGCGCAGGCCGCCGCCATCGCCGACGACATCGCCTACAACGCCCATGACATCGACGACGGCCTGCGCGCCGGCCTGTTCGAGATCGAGGATTTGCGCGAGGTCGATTTCCTGCGCGACGTGGCGGACGAGATCGCGGCCTGGCGGCCGGGCCTCGAGCGCGCCCGCGTCATCCACGAAATCTCGCGCCGCGTCATCACGCGCCTGATCGAGGACGTGATCCGCGAAAGCGCGCGCCGTCTCGCGCAGTCCGCGCCCGCGAGCGCCGACGCCGTGCGCGCTGCGGGCGGGGCGAGCGTGTGCTTTTCGCCGGCGTTCGAGGCGGTGGACAAGGCGCTCAAGGCCTTCCTGTTCCCGCGCATGTACCGTCATCCGCGCGTGATGAAAGTGCGCAGGGAGGCGGGCGAAGTGGTGCAGATCCTGTTCGACCGTTTCGCCGCCGAACCCTCGCTCATGCCCGAGGAATGGGCCAAAACGGCGCATGGCGCAGACAGCGAATCCCGCCGGCTGCGCCATGTGTGCGACTACATCGCCGGAATGACCGATCGTTACGCCGTCGCTGAATGCGTGCGGCTGACGGGATCGGCCCCGAGCTTGCGATGATGGATTAAACGCGGCCCATGCCGCCACGCAGGAACGGGAACACGTTTTCGAGGGCGGCGTAGACCACTGCGAAAAGAAGCGTCATTGCGATGATGCCGGCCATGACCGTGAATTCGCCGGTCCAGAAAGCTGTGCTGCCCATGGAAGTCTCCCCCTATTGGTGGCCTGATAGTTATCCAAGCCGCGAGTCTGCGCAAGGGGAATGTCAAGGAACCTGACGAATAGCGGGGCGCTCGCGCGCATGCGGTGAAGGTGAAGTCTGCTGTCGTCGGCGCTCTTTGACCTGACCGTTAATTTCCGCTAGGCCGCGCGCGAAAGTCCGCCGCCAGCGACCGCTGGTCCTGCGGCGCGCCTCCAGCCCTCAAGAGCCAGCTTCCCATGAACCTGTTCGCCGACTTTCAGGACCGCATCGCCGCCTTGCTCCGGGGGCTGATCGCCGAGGGCCGCCTGCCGGCCGAGCTCGACCTGAAGCGTTTCGTGGTGGAGCCCCCGCGCGATCCTTCCCACGGCGATCTCGCGACCAACGCGGCCATGGTCTATGCGAAGGAATCCAGGCCCGGCTTCGCCAATCCGCGCGAGCTTGCGAGCAACATCGCCTTCGCGCTCGCCTCCGATCCCGACGTGGAGACCGCCGAGGTCGCGGGCCCGGGCTTCATTAACATTCGCCTGAAGGCGGATCTGTTCGCGCGGGTCGCGCGCGCGGCGCTGACGGACGCGGGCTTCGGCCGCGGCGCGCCTGATCCGGCCGCGCCGGCCGTCAACGTCGAATATGTCTCGGCCAATCCCACCGGTCCCATGCACGTGGGCCATGGGCGCGGCGCTGTTTTCGGCGACGCGCTCGCCAATCTCATCGCCTTCGCGGGCCGCAAGGTCACGCGCGAATACTACATCAACGACGCGGGCGCGCAGGTGGACGTGCTCGCGCGCTCCGCCTTCCTGCGTTATCGCGAGGCGCTGGGCGAGGCCGTGGGCGAGATTCCGGAAGGGCTCTATCCCGGCGAATATCTCAAGCCGGTGGGCGCGGCGCTTGCGGCGGCGCATGGCCCGGCGCTGCGCGACAAGCCGGAAAGCGAATGGCTGCCGCTGGTGCGCCGCTTCGCCATCGACTCGATGATGGACATGATCCGCGAAGACCTCGCGGCCATGAACATCCGCCATGACGTGTTCTTCTCCGAACGCTCGCTCACGGAAGGGGAGGGCGGTCGCGACCTCGTGGGCGGCGTGATCGACGACCTGCGCGCGCGCGGCATCGTCTATGTGGGCCGCCTGCCCCCGCCCAAGGGGCAATTGCCCGAGGATTGGGAAGACCGCGAACAGACGCTCTTCCGCTCCACCGATTTCGGCGACGACGTGGATCGTCCGTTGATGAAGTCGGACGGCTCCTACACGTATTTCGCGTCGGACATCGCCTATCACAAGTCGAAGGTGGACCGCGGTTTCGCGGAGATGATCGACGTGTGGGGCGCCGACCACGGCGGTTACGTCAAGCGCATGCAGGCGGCCGTCAACGCGGTCTCCGGCGGCAAGGCCGCGCTGGACGTGAAGCTCTGTCAGCTCGTGAAGCTGATGCGCGACGGCGAACCCGTCACCATGTCGAAACGGGCGGGCACGTTCGTGACCCTGCGCGACGTGGTGGACGAGGTGGGCGTCGACGCGGTGCGCTTCATGATGCTTTTCCGCAAGAACGACGCGACGCTGGAGTTCGACCTTGCGAAAGTGATCGAGCAGTCCCGCGAGAACCCGGTGTTCTACGTGCAATACGCTCATGCGCGCGCCCGTTCGGTTCTGCGCCAGGCGAAGAACGCCTTTCCCGATTTCGACGCCTCCGACGCGGCCCTTGCGCGCGCCGACTTCAGCCTGCTCGCCGACGAGGGCGAGATGGGCCTGTTGCGCCTGATCGCCCAATATCCGCGCCAGGTCGAGGCGGCGGCTGCGGCCCATGAGCCCCATCGCATCGCCTTCTATCTCCACGATCTGGCCTCGGCCTTCCACGCCCACTGGAACAAGGGCAAAGATCAGCCACATTTGCGCTTTGTTAATGAAGAAAAGCGAGAGTCGATGTATGCGAGGGTCGCTTTGGTCGTATGTTTAATCAAAGTTCTCGCGTCGGGGCTGAGCGTGCTTGGCGTTTCGGCTCCCGACGAAATGCGCTGAGCGCGTGAGTCCTGGCCATTCCGGCCTGAATCGCGCTTTGCGCTGGTGCGTTTCGCGGCTTCGCCGCGGGTGCGTCCGCGTGCGAGGTGTGTGATGAACGAAGCCGCTGCGAGAATCCGTCAGCCGATTGATCTGGAAGAATTCGAGCGCCGCCTGCGTGGCGCCGCGCCTGTCGAGCGCCGACTCCCCGAGCTTCAGGCTCAGGCCCCCCAGCACGCCGCCCAACAACCCCAACAGCTCGACGCGCCTTATGGCGCGTCGCAATCCTTGAGCGATTACGCGCGGATCATGGGGGCGGGGGCTTCCGCTCCGGCGCCGTCTTATGCGCCGGCCCCGACCTATGCGCCTGCGGTTGATCCCGCGCCCCCAGCGCTTGATCTCGATCCCTATCGCGCTGAACGCGCCGCCGCCCCGCGTCTCGCCGACGCCGCCTACGATCCCTATCCCCGGTCCGCGCCGCCGGTGCAGTCGCATGGCGCCTATGACGCGCCGCAGCAGCCGGAGCCTGAATGGCGCCCCGAGCGCGATCCCTATGCGGACGCGCAGTCCGGCGCTTATGGGCATGTCTCCGCCGATCCTTACGCGGAGCAGGCCGCAGCCGCGCCTGCGCGCTCCCGTCGTCCCATGATGCTGATCGGCGGCGCCGTCGCCGTCTGCGTCGTCGGGATCGGCGTCACTTATGCGATGCGCGGCGGTTCGTCCGCGCCGCGCGAGGCCCCGACGATCAAGGCCGCGTCCGGCCCGGTGAAAGTTCAGCCCGAACAGACAAAGCCGGAAGGGCAGGCGGCCCAGTCCGCCTCGATCCTCGATCGCAACGGCGACGAACGTCTTGCGGCCTCGCGCGTCGTCAATCGCGAGGAGCAGCCGGTGGACATTCGCGAGGCCGCCCGTTCGGCCCGCGCCGATGCGCCGTCCGCTCCGCAGGCCGGCAACGCCTTCTTCCCCGAGCCGCGCCGCGTCCGCACGGTCGCCGTGCGCCCCGACGGCACCATCGCTCAGGAGTCCTCGGCCCCTGCGACGGCGGCTCCGTCGGCCGCTCCCGCCGCCGCCACGCCGGCCGCGGCTCCGCCCGCCCGTCCGCAGCCGCCCGGCGCCGCGCCCGTGCGCCCGCAGCAGGCGCCGGCCGCCCCCGCCGCTCCCAAGGTGACGGAACGCGCGGGCGCGGTGACGCCGTCCTCCGCCACGCCGGGCGCCGGCGCGCCCCCGCGCAATCTCGTCCCGCCTACCCAGACCGCCTCCACAACGCCGGCGCCTGCGGCGGCCGCGCCCGCGGCTGCGGGCGGAGGTTACGCGGTCCAGCTCGCCGCGCCGGGTTCGGAGGCTGAGGCGCGCGCCGCCATCGCCCGCATCCGCCAGCAGCACGGGTCGGTTCTGGGCTCCCTTCAGCCGACTACCGCCAAGGCCAGCGTGAACGGGCGCGACATCTATCGCGTGCGCGTCGTCGGTCTCTCGCAGGATGGCGCGAACGCCCTTTGCAACCGGCTTAAGGCGAGCGGAGGGTCCTGTTTCGTGGCCCGCAATTGAGCCGCGGCGGATCGGTTTTCAGGGCGCGCCCATGCGGCGCGCCTTTTTCATATCGGCGGAGTTAAACCATTGCGTGAAGTTCGCGCCTTCATAAGCGGATGCGCCGGCCTGTCCCTCACGCAGGACGAGCAGGACTTCCTGCGCCTGCACCGCCCCTGGGGGCTGATCCTGTTCGGGCGAAACATCAAGGACAGGGCGCAAGTCAAAGAGATTACTTCACAATTTAGAGAAATAGTCGGTCGCGAGGACGCGCCGGTCCTGATCGATCAGGAGGGCGGTCGGGTCCAGCGCATGAAGGCGCCGGAATGGCGGCGCTATCCAGCGGCGGCGGAGTTTTCGGCGGCGCCGGAGGGCGAGCGCGCCTATTGCGTGCGGCAGGGCGCCCGGCTGATCGCCCAGGACCTTGCGGAGGTCGGGATCAATGTGGACTGCATGCCCGTGATCGACGTGCCGGCTCCCGGCGGGCATGACGTGATCGGCGACCGCGCCTATTCCACCGATCCGGGCATGGTGGCCCTGCTCGGGCGCGCGGCCTGCGAGGGCCTGCTCGACGGCGGCGTTCTCCCGGTCATCAAGCACATGCCCGGCCATGGCCGCGCCGGGGCGGACAGCCACCTCGCCCTGCCGGTCGTCTCCGCGAGCCTGCGCGCCCTCGAGACGGATTTCGCGACCTTTCAGGCGCTTTCGGACATGCCGCTCGCGATGTCCGCCCACGTGGTCTATTCGGCGATCGACCCTGAGCGGCCCGCCACCCTGTCGCCGAAAGTGGTGAGCGAGGTGATCCGCGGCGAGATCGGTTTCGACGGCCTGCTGATGAGCGACGACCTGTCCATGAAGGCCCTGTCCGGCTCCTTCGCGGAGAAGACGGCGGGCCTCTTCGCCGCCGGGCTCGACATGGCGCTCTATTGCTGGGCCGACCTGAAGGAGGCGGAGGAGGTGGCCCGCGCGGCGCCGATCCTCGACGGGCGGCGCGCCGAGCGCGCGCGCAAGGCGCTCGCCCGGATCTGTCCGCCCCAGCCCTTCGACGAGGCGCTCGCCCTGGCCGCCCTGCGGTCGCTCGCCGCGCCGGGGCCGGAGGGCGGCGCGCAAGCCTGAGCCGGTCGGCAGCCGGGAGCGGCACGCGGGCGTAAAGCGCGCTTGTTCCTGTGGACCTCCGCGTTTTCACGGGTCTGAGGCGCTTGCGATGGGCGGGCGAGGGCCCCATTCTCCGTTTCGCCCTGATCGCGCAGGGCGTTTGCGGAGTGATTCGCGTGGCGGAACTGCCTTTTGAGTCCAGCGTCGACAAGGCCGACGCCGAACCTGCGTTCCTGGTGGACGTGGACGGCTTCGAGGGCCCGCTCGACCTGCTGCTCGAACTCGCTCGCCGTCAGAAGGTGGATCTCGCCAAGATCTCCGTTCTGGCGCTCGCCGAGCAATATCTCGCCTTCGTCGAGGAGGCGCGCCGCGTCCGTCTGGAGCTGGCGGCCGATTACCTCGTCATGGCCGCATGGCTGGCTTATCTGAAATCGCGCCTGCTTCTGCCCGAGCCGCCCAAGGGCGAGGAGCCCGCCGCCGCCGACCTCGCCGCCGCGCTCGCCGAGCGCCTGCGCCGGCTGGAGCAGATCCGCGCCGCGGCCGAGAAACTGGTCAACCGTCCGCGCCTTGGGCGCGACATGTTCATGCGCGGCGCGCCCGAGGGCGTGCGCGTGGTCACTCATTCCACGTTTCAGGCGAGCCTTTACGACCTGTTGAGCGCCTATTCGCAGCAGCGCCAGAAGACGGCGCTGTCGAAGGTCACGCTCAAGCAGCGGGTGGTCTGGTCGCTCGCCGAGGCGCGTCAGGCGATCGAGCGTCTGGCCGGCCACGCCATTGAATGGAACGTGATGGACGAGATCCTCGCGGGTTATTTCACCACGCCCGAAATGCGCCGCACCGTGCGCGCATCCACTTTCTCGGCCTCGCTGGAGCTGGTGCGCGAGGGCCGCATCGAATTGCGTCAGGACCGCGCTTTCGCGCCCATCTGGGTGCGCAGCGGCCCGAAGACGCGCGGCGAAGCCGCCTGACTTGAAAACGAGGTAGTCCATTGGCAAAGGTCGCAAGACTGTTCCCCAAATCCCAGGTCGAGGATCAGGCCGCGGCCGCTGACCAGGCGACGGCGCAGGAGCAGGCCGCCCTCGACGACGCCGAGGCGATCGCGCGGATGGAGGCGCAGGCCCAGGCGGAGGCCGAGGATTCCTTCGACCCCGCCAACGACTACGACGAGGCGGCTGCGGAAGCCGCCGCGCTCGCCGCCGCCGCCGTCGAGGCCGAAGAGTCCGACGCGCCCGTCGAAGACCCCCAGCGCCTGCTCCAGATCGAGGCCATGCGCATCGCCGAGGCCCTGCTGTTCGCCGCCAGCGAGCCGCTGGAGGAGAGCGCCATCGCGCGCCACATTCCCGAGGGCGCGAAACTCTCCGCCGCTCTGGAGGAATTGCGCGACCAATACGCTCATCGCGGCGTGAACCTCTCGCGCGTCGCCAAAAAATGGTATTTCCGCACCGCCTCCGATCTTGGCTGGCTGCTGTCGCGCGAGCAGCAGGAGCAGAAAAAGCTCTCCCGCGCCGCGCTCGAGACGCTCGCCATCGTCGCCTATCACCAGCCGGTGACCCGCGCCGAGATCGAAGACATCCGTGGCGTCGCGATTTCGCGCGGCACGATGGACGTGCTGCTGGAGACGGGCTGGGTGCGCCTGCGCGGCCGCCGCAAGGCGCCGGGCCGTCCTGTCACCTACGGCACGACCGACGACTTCCTCATCCATTTCGGCCTTGAGGCGATCACCGATCTGCCGGGCCTCGACGAGCTGAAGGGCGCGGGCCTGTTCGACGGCCGCCTGCCGCCCGGCTTCGGCGTGCCCACGCCCAGCGACAGTCCCGAACTGCGCGAGGACGAGGACCCGCTCGAGGGCGAGCCCGGCGACCTGTTCGACGACGCGCCCGCCGCCGCGCAGGAGGAGGAGGGGCCGAGCGAATTGTCCGAGGCCGGAGCGCAAGCCGCCGCCGCCGCCGACAGCGCCGCCCGCATGCTCGCCGAACAGGCGGAGGACGCCGCCTCCGAGCGCCAGACCGGCGCGGACGACGAACCCGCCGACGAACCTTCCCCCGACGCCGAGCGGGGGCCGGACCACGCCTCCGGCGAGGCGAAGCCTGTCTGAGCCGAAACGGCGCCCGGCGCGACTGGCATAAATAGGGGCGGGGGCGCTCCCGTCGTCCTTGTTTTTGCCGTGCGGGTTGCATAGTTTCCCAGCCAAGAGCGGCGCGCGTGCGCGCTCAGGAGGGAGTTTTCATGGGCAGCATGTCGATTTGGCACTGGCTGATCGTCGGTGCGCTGGCGCTGATCCTGTTCGGCGGCAAGGGCAAGATTTCCGATCTGATGGGCGACGTCGCCAAGGGCATCAAGTCGTTCAAGAAGGGCATGGCCGAGGACGACGACAAGGCCCAGCAGCCCGCCGCTCCCGCCGAACAGCCGCGCACGATCGACCAGCAGCCGGCGGCGCCTGTGGCTGGCGCGCCGCAGGCCGCGCCCGCGCAGAATTCGCAGCCCGGCAAGGCTGGCTGAGGTCACGCGACGCCCGCGGGCGTCGCTCCTTCACACGTCCCGGCGCGCGCCATGCGGCCGGGTCTCTCGCCGCAGGGCGGCCGCGACGCGCCGGCCCTGACCGGCGCAGCGAAATGGTTTCATGTTCGACATCGACGCGGGCAAACTCCTCATCATCGGCGTGATCGCGCTCGTCGTGCTCGGGCCGAAGGAATTGCCGCGCGTGCTGCGGCAGATCGGCAATTTGCTCGGCAAGATGCGCCGCATGGCGGCTGAGTTTCAGGGCCAGTTCGCCGAGGCCATGCGCCAGTCGGAGATGGAGGAGCTGAAGAAGAGCGTCGAGAAAGTGGCCGATTCCGCGCGGGTGGACATCAATTACGATCCCATCGCCGCCACCGATCGCGAAATACGCGCCGCGCTGGAGGATAAGCCCGCCTCCGCGCACGCGTCATCCTCCGCCTCTTCGCCCGAAGCCGGCGCCCCCGATCCAGCCCTGGGGCTTGAGCCGCCGTCGCCGCCGCAGATCATCGACGCGGCCGCCTTCGGCCCCGGCACGACGCCTTCTGGCCCGCCTGCGCCCGCGCCCGACCCCACGCCCGCGCGCGTCGCGGACGTCGCGTCGGCTGCGCCCGCTTCCCCGTCTTCCGCCGCGCGAGAAGCCTGAGATGAGCGAGACGAAAGCCGCGCGCGCGGAGGACGAAGCCGCGATCGAAGCCACGAAGGCGCCTTTGATGGAGCATCTGATCGAGCTGCGCACGAGGCTGATCAAGGCGCTCATCGCCTTCCTCATCATGTTCGTCGTGTTCTTCTATTTCGCGAAGGAAGTGTACAACCTGCTCGTCATTCCTTTCGAGCGCGCGGCCGGACCGGACGCCAAGCTCATCTACACGGCGCCGCAGGAATTCTTCTTCACGCAGATCAAGGTCTCGATGTTCGCCGCCGCCTTCGCGGCCTGTCCGGTGATCTTCGCGCAGATTTACGCCTTCGTCGCGCCCGGCCTTTATCGCCATGAGCGCGCGGCCTTCGCGCCTTATCTGATCGCCACGCCCGTCTTCTTCCTGCTCGGCGCGCTGGTGGTCTATTTCCTCGTCATGCCGAACCTGCTGCATTTCTTCCTCGCCATGCAGCAGTCGAAGGAGCCCGGCCGCGCGCAGATCGAGCTTCTGCCGCGCGTGTCGGAATATCTCTCGCTCATCATGACGCTGATCTTCGCCTTCGGCGTCACGTTCCAGATGCCGGTCGTACTCACGCTGCTCGGGCGCATCGGCGTGATTGATTCCGCTTTCCTGCGCGAGAAACGGCGCATCGCCATTTTCCTCGTCGCGGTTCTGGCTGCGATCCTGACGCCGCCCGACATCATGAGCATGATGTTCCTCGCGGTGCCGGGCTGGGCGCTTTATGAATTGTCGATCTTCTCCGTGGGCTTCGTCGAGAAGCAGCGCGAGAAGGCGCGCGCCGACGACGAGGCGGCGGCCTAGCGCGGGCGCGCCTGCAACAAGATCTCGGGCTTTTGTTCGGAGGGCGGGCCGATGTCCGGCAGGAGCCCGCCGCGCCCGGGCGTGCGCGCGGCTTCGCTGCGCCCCGCCGCGCCGCCGGCGTTCGTCACGTTCGGCGCGTTGGTCGCGCTCCCTGCGCCGATGCGCGCGCTCCGGTCTCCGAACCCGCCGCTTGCGCCGAAAGTCGCCGCCGCGCCATAGCCGCCAGGCGGCGTGCGGGCGCCGTCGATCTGCCCGGCGTTGCGGTTGAAATCCGGGGCGACGTGATGGCGCTCCGGCGCGGAGCCCAGCCCAAATCCCTGCCGATAGGCGCCGCTTGTGGACGTGGCGTTCGCGCCAAATCCCTGCGTCTGCGCGCGCGCGGCTGCGGGCAGGGCGGCGGCGATCGCCGCGATCAGCAGGACGGATGATCTCATGGGATTATCTTAAGCGAGAGCTTGGGGTGAGGCAATGCGCGCGGTTCGCTTGGCGTTGTTTGGAAGGGCGCGCGAGGACGCGCGCGGTCCAGTCATCGGCTCTTTGCATCGCGCGCGCGCAATTGGACCGCGCGCCTTCTTGGACCGCGCGCGTCCCCGCGCGCACAAGGGCGCCCCCTTGGACCGCGCGCGGCCTCGCGCGCACAGGATCGATGGCGCCGCGAACCCGGCTTGACCGTTAGCAAGGGCGCGAGCAACCTGGTCGCATGGCCAATGCGGTGTTCACAACGCCCTTGTCGCCGTCCTATGACGACGTGCCGGAGGAGCGCTATCATTTTCCGGCGCGCTATCTGTCGAGCGCCCGCGCGGCCATCGGTGACTGGATCATCTATTACGAGCCGCGCCGCGCTGGAGAAGGCGCAACGACCCGCACGGGGCGGCAGGCGTATTTCGCCATGGCGCGCGTCGCGGACGTGACGCCGGATCGTGCAAGAGACGATCACTTCTACGCTCTGATCGAGAGCGGCAGTTACATCAACTTCGTTGAACCCGTGCCGTTCAGGACGGGTGACGATTATTATGAAAGCCGCGCGCAGCGCAAGGACGGCGGCACGAGCAAGGGATGGTTTGGCTGGTCAGTGCGGCCGTTGCCGGCTGACGAGTTCCAGCGGATCGCGCAGATGGGCATGACGCTGCCTTTGCGGCCCTATGAGCGGCCTGCGGTCGACGCGCCCTATGGTCTGGCCGATGAAGGGGCGCCTTTCGAATATGAACGGCCGCGGGTTGAGCAAACCCTTACACGTCCCTATCGTGACAAGGCGTTCCGGCGCATCGTCCGGGACGCATATGAGAACCGCTGCGCCGTCTCTGGCCTTCGTCTATTGAATGGCGGCGGACGGCCTGAGGTGCAGGCTGCGCATATCAAGGCCGTGGAAAACGCCGGCCCTGACTCCGTGCGCAACGGACTTGCCTTGTCGGGCACGTATCACTGGCTGTTTGATCGCGGTTTGATCTCGATTGACAAGGATTACACGATCCTGCGCGCCAAGGGGCAAATCCCCGAGGAATTGCTTCCACTCTTTCCCCGCGACGGCATGCTGCGTCTTCCGCAGGACGCGCGCTTGTGGCCGCATGACGCGTTCATGCGGCATCATCGGGAGACGCGGTTCAAGGGGTGAAGGCCGCTGGCAGGGGAGCGCGCTGGTCCGCTTGGCGTTCTTTGGCAAGCGCGCGAGGGCGCGCGCGGTCCAGTCAGCGGCTCTTTGCATCGCGCGCGCACCATGGGACCGCGCGCCCCCTTGGACCGCGCGCGTCCCCGCGCGCACAAGCAGCCACGCGCGCCAAAAGAAAAAGCCCGGGAGCATGTCCCGGGCTTGATCCGTCACGGACGAAGACGGCTCATGAACAACCGGTCGTCGAGCCGCAGGTGTCGCACTTCAGGCAGGTGCCGTTGCGCACGAGCGTGAAGTTCTGGCACTCGGGGCAGGCCTCGCCCACATAGCCCTTCATCTTTGCTTCCGCGCGCCGGTCGGCGAGCACGTCGCGCGCGCCCGCAGGCGCCGCGTGGCTGCCGGCCGCCTGCCAGTCGAGCGAGGCGACGAAGCCCGCGCCGTCGTCGCGCAGCGCGGTCGTCTGCACCGCGCTTGTCTGCCCATAGGCCGTCGGGTGGCCCGCGGCGGGGCCATGCGTGCCCGTGCCCTGGATCAGCATCAGCCGATCCTGCTTGCCGCGCACGAAGCCCGACGAGACGAAGGGCGTGGCGGCCTCGGGCGCGCGGCCCTGATCGTCGCCGCCGCCGATCACCGTGCCGCCGATGTCGGCGGGATCGACATGGGCGAGATCGTTGCGGCCGAGATAGGAGATCGCCAGCTCACGGAACACATAGTCGAGGATCGACGTCGCGTTCTTGATCGCATCGTTGCCCTGCACGAAACCGGCCGGCTCGAAGCGCGTGAAGGTGAAGGCGTCCACATATTCCTCGAGCGGCACGCCATATTGCAGGCCCACCGAGATCGCGATGGCGAAATTGTTCATCAACGAGCGGAAGGCGGCGCCTTCCTTGTGCATGTCGATAAAGATTTCGCCGATGCGGCCGTCTTCATATTCGCCGGTGCGCAGATAGACCTTGTGGCCGCCGACCACGGCTTTCTGCGTATAGCCCTTGCGCCGGTCGGGCAGACGCTCGCGCTCGCGCGTGCGCTCGACGCGCTCGACGATGCGCTCGACGATCTTCTCGGCGGCGGCGGCCGCGCGCGCGGCGTTGGGCATGGCGATGAACTGCTCGACGGCCTCGTCCTCATCGTCCTCTTCATCGGCGATGAGCTGCGAGTTGAGCGGCTGCGAGAGCTTCGAGCCGTCGCGGTAGAGCGCGTTCGCCTTCAGGCCGAGGCGCCAGGACAGCATGTAGGCGTCCTTGCAATCCTCCACCGTCGCGTCGTTGGGCATGTTGATCGTCTTGGAGATCGCGCCCGTGATGAAGGGCTGCGCGGCGGCCAGCATGCGGATGTGGCTGTCCACCGACAGGTAGCGCTTGCCCGTGCGCCCGCACGGATTGGCGCAATCGAACACATGGTAATGTTCGACCTTCAGATGCGGCGCGCCCTCAAGCGTCATGGTGCCGCACACATGGGTGTTGGCGGCCTCGATCTCGGCGCGCGAGAAGCCGAGATGGATCAGCAGCTCGAACGCCGGATCCTCGAGCTTCTCGGCGGGCACTTTGAGCGTCTCGACGAGGAAGTCTTCGCCCAGCGTCCACTTGTTGAAGACGAACTTGATGTCGAAGGCGCCCGCGAGCGACTTCTCCAGCGTCTCAAGCTTCTCGTCCGTGAAGCCGCGCGCGCGCAGGGTCGCGTGGTTCACGCCAGGCGCCTGACGCAGGCTCGCATGGCCCACCGCATAAGCCTCGATCTCGGCGATCTCGGAGGGACGGTAGCCCAGCACGCGCAGCGCTTCGGGAACCGCGCGGTTGATGATCTTGAAATAGCCGCCGCCGGCGAGCTTCTTGAACTTCACGAGCGCGAAGTCGGGCTCGATGCCGGTGGTGTCGCAATCCATCACGAGGCCGATCGTGCCCGTGGGGGCGACGACGGTGGTCTGCGCGTTGCGGTAGCCGTGCTCCTCGCCCATGGCGAGCGCGCGGTCCCATGCGGCCTTGGCGCGCGCGGAGAGGTCGGCGCCGTTCTCGCCGAGCTTGCCCAGCGTCGCGTGATCGAGCGGAACCGGCAGGACGGAGAGCTTCTCATAACCCTCCGTCGCGCCCTGCGCCGCGCGGCGATGGTTGCGGATCACGCGCAGCATGTGTTGCGCGTTGGGCTTGTACATCGGGAAGGGGCCGAGCTCCTTGGCGATCTCCGCCGAGGTCTCGTAGCACACGCCCGTCATGATCGCGGTGAGGCCGGCGACGATCGCGCGGCCCTCGTCGGAATCATAGCCGAGGCCCGAGGACATGAGCAGGCCGCCGACGTTGGCGTAGCCCAGACCCAGCGTGCGGTAGTCGTAGGACAGGCGCGCGATCTCCTTGGAGGGGAATTGCGCCATCATCACCGCGATTTCCAGCACCAGCGTCCACAGGCGCACGGCGTGTTCGTAGCCCGCCAGATCATAGCGGCCGGTCTGCGCATCGCGGAACGTGAGCAGGTTCAGCGAGGCGAGATTGCACGCCGTGTCGTCGAGGAACATGTATTCCGAGCAGGGGTTCGACGCGATGATCGGACCGGAGGCGGGGCAGGTGTGCCAGTCGTTGATCGTGGTGTGGTACTGGATGCCCGGATCGGCGGAGGCCCATGCGGCGTAGCCGATCTTCTCCCACAGGTCTTTCGCCTTCAGCGTCTTGTGCAGCTTGCCGTCGGTGCGGCGGGTGAGCTTCCACTCCCCGTCGCGCTCGACCGCGCGCAGGAACTCGTCGGTGACGCGCACCGAATTGTTCGAGTTCTGGCCCGAGACGGTCAGATAGGCTTCCGAATCCCAGTCGGTGTCATAGGTGTCGAACTGGATGTCGTTGTAGCCCTGACGCGCGAACTGGATCACGCGCTTGATGTAATTGTCCGGCACGCTGTCGCGGCGGGCCGCCTTGATCGCCTTCTTGAGCGCGGGGTTCTTCTCCGCGTTGAAGCAATCGTCGCCCTCGCCCTCGCAATTCACGCAAGCCTTGAGGATCGCCTTCAGGTGCTTCTTGACGATCTTGGAGCCGGTGACGAGGGAGGCGACCTTCTCCTCCTCCTTCACCTTCCAGTCGATATAGGCTTCGATGTCGGGATGGTCGACGTCGACCACCACCATCTTCGCCGCGCGGCGCGTGGTGCCGCCCGACTTGATCGCGCCCGCCGCGCGGTCGCCGATCTTCAGGAAGGACATGAGGCCAGACGACTTGCCGCCGCCCGAAAGACGCTCGTTCTCGCCGCGCAGGCGCGAGAAGTTCGAGCCCGTGCCCGAGCCGTATTTGAACAGGCGCGCCTCGCGCACCCACAGGTCCATGATGCCGCCCTCGTTCACGAGGTCGTCGGCGACCGACTGGATGAAGCAGGCGTGCGGCTGGGGATGCTCATAGGAGGACTTCGACTTCGTCAGCTTCCCCGTGAAGGGATCGACGTAGTAATGGCCCTGGCCGGGGCCGTCGATGCCATAGGCCCAGTGCAGGCCGGTGTTGAACCATTGCGGCGAATTGGGCGCGGCGATCTGGGCGGCCAGCATGTGGCGCATCTCGTCGAAGAAGGCCTGCGCGTCGTCCTCGGAATTGAAATACTTGCCCTTCCAGCCCCAATAGGTCCACGTGCCGGCGAGGCGGTCGAACACCTGCGTCGAGCTCATCTCGCTGCCGTAGCGCTGATCTTCAGGCAGTCCGGCGAGGGCGGCCTCGTCGGCGACCGAGCGCCACAGGAAGGAGGGAACGTCGTTCTCCTCGACCTTCTTCAGGCGCGCGGGAACGCCCGCCTTGCGGAAATATTTCTGCGCGATGACGTCGCAGGCGACCTGGCTCCAGCTCGCGGGCACGTCGATGCCCTCCAGCGAGAAGACCACCGAGCCGTCCGGATTGCGGATTTCGCTTTTGGCCTTGCGGAATTCGATGCCCGCATAAGGAGACTGACCCGCCTTCGTATATCGCCGTTCGATCCGCATCTCTTTTCCTCGGATAAGCGCGGACATGAGTCCGCGCGAGGCCGCCGACCCGGCCCCTGGGTTTTTCAAAGAAACTGTCACAACCGATCTGACGACGGACAGATTCGCCGCCCCCCGGCGGCGCGCGCGCCCTGGCCGCGCAAGTGGAGTCGCGTTCGTCAGATCGTGACGAAAATGTGCCCGCTCGGCGCAGGGGCGTCAAGATGTAGTGTTCGTCGCAGGGGCGCGCTCTAAATATCGTGTCTGCCTGTGGAGAACGGGGAGAGTTCTCAAGCCAGACAGGCAAGTGTCTGACGATGCGGCCCGTTCCCGCGGCTGCATGGCTGTCCGCACGCCGCGCGTCTGTGGTTAAATCCGACCAAAGGGGCGCCAGAAACCTTCGCTCACGCTGAAGCGTCGGCCTGGCCGGGCGACGCGGAGCCTGTTCCCTTCAATGGAAACCTTCATTCTGATCAGTCCCTTGCATTCTCGAATCGGCGCGCGGGCCGAGTCGCCGGTGCCGGCGCGCAGGGAAGGGGCGCCGAAGGCCGGTCGGGGCCGCCTTGTCGCCGGATCTGGCGGCGAAACTGCCGGCAAGTCTACTGGACAGCGCGCGCCGCGCTCGCCATAGTCCGCGCGACTCTGGCGGCTCCGGCCGCATGATTTCGACAGGATTCGCCGCCGATGAAATGGCTCCTCCAAATCTTCACCTGGTGGAACGGCCAGACCCTCAACACCCGGTTCCACACCTGGCGCTGCGGGGAGTTCGTCGGCAAGGACGAGTTCGGCAATTCCTATTACCGGACCAAGGGCGGCAAGATCGACCCGGCGCTGGGCTATGAGCGCCGCTGGGTCATCTATGCGGGCGAGAGCGAGGGCTCCATGACCCCGCCCGGCTGGTACGGCTGGCTGCGCCATTCGGCCGAACTGCCCCCCACCGCCGAGACCTATGTCGCGCGCGACTGGGAGAAGCCCCATCAGCCCAACCTGACGGGCACGACTGAGGCCTACCGGCCGCAGGGCTCGCTCCTGAAGGCGGGCGTGCGTCCGCCCGCCACGGGCGACTACAAGGCCTGGACCCCGGGCTCGTAAGCCCGGCCCGCGTTCCGCGTTTCCGCGCTCCTGAGTCATCTGCGCCGGGGCCTGCGCCCGGGGCGCGGCCGTCGCGTTCGTGCGTTCCGATCCGTTCCGATCCGATCCGCCGCCTCGCGCGGCCTCTGGAGACCCCATGACCCGTCTTTCCGCCGCCCTTGCGGCCGCGTTCGCCATCGGCCTCGCCCTCGTCCCGACGCCTGTGGCCTTCGCGGCGCCGCCGGACGCCTTCGCCGCCGCCTGCATGGCGCGGGGCGGGCGCGAGGGGGCCTGCGCCTGCCAGTCGAAGCTCGCCCGCGCCGGGCTTGACGCCGGCGAGCGCAAGGCGGCGCTGGCGGGCCTTCGGGAAGGCTCCGCCGCCCTCAAGCGGGAGGTGGAGGCCATGGGCCCGGCGCGCGCCAAGGCCTTCGGAGAGAAGATGCATGCGCTCGGTCGGCGCGCGCAGGCGGAGTGCTGAGCGCCCCGCCATGATCTCGCCCCCATTGCGGCCGATAGGCGAGGGGGCGCGCGGCCGCGGGTTATGCTATCGCTTGCGCCCGAGGTTCTGATTCCGGCGCGTCGGGGACGCGCTTTGCTTCTGGAGATGGTCCGCCGCATGCACTCGCGCGCGCTTCTCGTCGCCGCTCTTTCGACGGCCTGCGTCATCGGCGCGGGCGCGTCTGCGCTCGCCGACCGCATCCGCCATCCCACCGCCGTTTTCGCCGGCCTCGACAAGATCACCGGCCGCATCATCGCCTTCGAGGCGGCGATCGACGAGACCGTGCAATTCGGCTCGCTCCAGATCACCCCGCGCGTCTGCTACACCCGTCCGCCCACCGAGGCGCCGATGACCACGGGGTTCGTGGAGGTGGACGAGGCGTCCGGCGCCGACCGTTTCAAGCGCATTTTCGGCGGCTGGATGTACGCCGCGAGCCCCGGCCTGCATGGGATCGAACATCCCGTCTATGACGCCTGGCTGACCGATTGCAAAGGCGGCAAGGAAGTCATTCCCGACGCCGTCGCGCGCAGCGAGCCTGCGCCCGCGCCCGCGCCCCAGCCTGCGGGCCGCCAGCCGCGAGGGCGCGACCAGCAGCCCCAGTCGCAGCAGCCGGCCTCCGCCTCCGCGCCCGCAGGGGCCGCGCGTGCGCCCGCGGCCGGCCAGCCTCTCCCGCCGCTGCCCTCCGCGTCCGTGCCCGCAGCGCCCGGCCAGCGCAGCCCGCTGCCTGCGCCGCCGGCTCCCGCCGCGCGCGCGCCCGATCCGCTGCCGCCCGCCGATCCCGGCGTGTTCGGCGGCCCGCCGCGTCCGCCTGCGAACGTGGGTCGTCAGCAGGCGACCGAGCCGCGCCGCGCGCCCTCGCAATCCTACTTCCCGTCTCCGTTCTGACGTCGCGCGCGTTGCGGCGCGGGCTTACGTGAGCGCTTCCAGCGCCTGCGCGCCGCTCACGCGCATGTCGCGCGGCCAGGCGAAGAAATCAGCGCGCAGGCCGATCGCTTCGTCCAGCATCCGGTGATAGGCGCGACGCGGCACTTCCACCGCGCCGAGCGAGGCGAGATGGTCGGTGACGAATTGCGTGTCGAGCAGGCTGTAGCCGCCCGTGCGCAAGCGCGCGACGAGATGGACGAGCGCGACCTTCGAGGCGTCGCGCGCGCGATGAAACATGCTCTCGCCGAAAAACGCGCCGCCGATCGACACGCCGTAAAGCCCGCCCACCATCTCGCCGTCGCGCCAGGCTTCCACGGTGTGCACATGGCCCTGGCGGAACAGGTCGCCGTAAAGGCGGCGGATGCGCGCGTTGATCCAGGTGCTGGGCCGTCCCTCGCCGCCGCCCGCGCAGGCGTCGATCACCGCATCGAAATCCGTGTCCACGCGGATCTCGAACCTGTCGCTGCGCACGACCTTGGCGAGCGAGCGCGACACGATCAGCCCGTCGAGGGGAAACACGCCGCGCTCGTCGGGATCGACCCAGAACAGCGTCGGATCGTCCGCGCTCTCGGCCATCGGGAACATGCCGATGGAATAGGCGCGCAGAAGCAGCTTCGGCGTGATCTCGAGCTGCGGGCCGGGCAGGGACATGGGAGCCTCAGGCGAGCCTTGGCGTGCGACGATGGCCGGGCGGGGCATCCGCGCCGGCCATTCCTAGGATAGCGCCTGCGCGCGCCGCGTCGAGTGTGGCCGTTACGTCAGGCGCGCGCGGTCAGGAGTCCATGCCGCCGGTGGCGAGGAACTTCTCCAGCCAGTGAATGTCGTAGAGACCGTTCTGGATGTCCTGATTGCGCACGAGGGTGCGGAACAAGGGCGTCGTGGTCTCCACGCCGTCCACGATCAGCTCGTCGAGCGCGCGGCGCAGGCGCATGAGCGCCTCGTTGCGCGTGCGCCCGTGCACGATCAGCTTGCCGACGAGCGAGTCATAGTTCGGCGGAATCATATAGCCCTGATAGACAGCGGAATCGACGCGCACGCCGAGGCCGCCGGGCGGATGGTAATAGGCGATGCGCCCCGGCGAGGGGCGGAACGTTGCGGGATGCTCCGCATTGATGCGGCATTCGATCGCGTGGCCCGAGATGCGCACGTCGTCCTGCGTGAAGGACAGCGGCGAGCCCGAGGCGATGCGGATCTGCTCGATCACGAGATCGATGCCGGTGATGCTCTCCGTCACCGGATGCTCCACCTGAATGCGCGTGTTCATCTCGATGAAGTAGAACTCGCCGTTCTCGTAGAGGAACTCGATCGTGCCGGCGCCCAGGTATTGCAGCTCCTGCATCGCCTTGGCGACGATGGAGCCGATCTTCTCGCGCTGGGTGTCGTTGAGCGCCGGGGAGGGGCCTTCCTCCCACACTTTTTGATGGCGGCGCTGGAGCGAGCAATCGCGCTCGGCCAGATGCACCGCATTGCCGCGTCCGTCGCCCAGAACCTGAATTTCGATATGGCGCGGCTTCTCGAGATATTTTTCGAGATAAACGGCGTCGTCGCCGAAAGCGGCCTTCGCCTCCATGCGCGCGGTCGCCAGCGCGTCCGACAGGTCCTCGCGCGTGCGCGCCACTTTCATGCCGCGTCCGCCGCCGCCGGCGGCCGCCTTCACAAGAACCGGAAAGCCGATCTCGTCGGCCACGCGCAGGGCTTCTTCGTCGTCGGTGATCCCGCCGTCGGAGCCCGGCACGCAAGGAATGCCGAGCCGGCGCGCAGTCTTCTTGGCTTCGATCTTGTCGCCCATGATGCGGATGTGCTCCGCCTTGGGGCCGATGAAGGTGATGCCGTGATCCTCGCAGATCTCCGCGAAGCGTGCGTTCTCCGACAGGAAGCCATAGCCGGGATGGATCGCGTCCGCGCCTGTGATCTCGCAGGCGGACAGCAGGGCGGGGATGTTGAGATAGGAGTCGCGCGCCGGCGGCGGGCCGATGCACACTGATTCGTCGGCGAGCTTCACATGCATCGCGTCGCGGTCGGCGGTCGAATAGACCGCGACGGTCTGCACGCCCAGCTCTTTGGCGGCGCGCAGCACCCGCAGGGCGATTTCGCCGCGATTGGCGATGAGGATCTTGTCGAACATCGAGGCGGCCGCCTTAATCGATCACGACGAGGGTCTGGCCGTATTCGACGGGCTGCCCGTCCTCGACCAGAATCTGCGTGACCGTGCCGCCGCGCGGGGCGACGATCTCGTTGAACGTCTTCATCGCCTCCACGAGCAGGATCTTCTCGCCCGCCTTCACCTGGCTGCCGACTTCGATGAACGCCTTGGAGTCAGGGCTTGGGCGACGATAAGCGGTGCCCACCATCGGCGACTTCACCGCGCCGGGCGCGTCGCCGGCGGCGTCGGCGGCGGGCGCGGAATGTTGCGGGGCCTGCGCAAGCGGCGCGGCGGCGGCGACGGGAGGCGGCGCGATCACGGCGTGCGCGGGGGCCGCATGGCCCAATGTCACGGCTTGTGCGGCGAACTGGCGCGTCACGCGCAGGCGCAGGCCGTTGCGCTCCATCTCCACTTCAGCGAGGTCGAGCCGCGCGAGCACAGCTCCAAGCTCCTCCACCAGCGCCACGTCGGCTGAAACAGGCTTGGCGGCGACGGCGGCCGCAGCGGATTTGGCCTGCTGCTTCGGCGCTGTCTTGTTGGCGGCGCTCGTCTTGGCCGCGCTCGACTTGGCGGCGCTCGACTTGGCGGCGCTCGTCTTGCCTGCGGCTTTCTTGCTGGCGGTCTTCTTGCTGGCTGCGGTCTTGGCGGGTTTGCGCATGGGGATCAGCTCTTCTTCATTCGCGGGCGGCGAGCGCCAGCAGGCCCTGCAGGGCGAGGTCGTAGGAAAGGGTTCCGAAGCCCACAACCAGCCCCCGCGCCACGGGCGCGATCATGGAGGCGTGGCGGAAGTCTTCGCGAGCGTGGACGTTTGAGACGTGGACTTCGATCACGCGGGCCTGCGCGCCGACGATGGCGTCACGCAGGGCGATCGACGTGTGGGTGTAGGCGCCGGCGTTCAGGATCACGCCGGCTCCGGCGCGCCCGGCCTCCTGAATCCAGGTCACGAGGTCGCCCTCCTGATTGGACTGGCGGAACAGCACGCTCACGCCGGCGGCGGTTGCGGCGGCGGTCAGGCGCGCCTCCACGTCCGCCAGCGTGTCGCGGCCATAGATATCCGGCTCCCGCTGGCCGAGCAGGTTCAGATTGGGGCCGTTGAGGACGTGGATGGATTTCATTCAGCCGAAATCGAGGGCGACTCAGCGCCAATCGCCTTGAAGCAACGCGGCCTTTCTAGCCCGCGCGCCCCGGAGAGGGAAGGGGCGCGCCTCGGCGCATCCCCAGAAAGCGAAGCCCTAGCCGCAGGACGCCCGTCCGCATTTGCGCACATTGTCGATGCGGCTTTGCAGATCGGCGGCGCCGACCGCGCCCACCACGACCTCGTCGCCCACCACATAGGAGGGCGTGCCCGTCAGCCCCAGCGCGTCGGCGATCTCCATCGCCTCCTGAAGCCCGGCGCGGATCTCGTCGCTCTGGAGGTCGCGTTCAAGGCGGGCCATGTCGGCGCCGACGTCCTTCGCGGCGGCCATTGCCTGCGCCTTGCCCACCTGTCCGCGCGAGCTCAGCAGCTTCTGGTGGAAGCTCCAGTATTTCTCGCCATTGACCTGCATCCGCAGCGCATGGGCGACCTGCGCCGCCTCGATCGAGCCGGGGCCGAGAACCGGAAATTCTTTAAGTATTACGCGAAGATCGGGGTTCTTCTTCATCAAGGACGCGAGGTCTTCCAGCGCCCGTTTGCAATAGCCGCAATTGTAGTCGAAGAACTCCACCAGCGTGACCTTGCCCTGCGGATTGCCGATCACGACCTGCCGCGAGGACTCGAAGATCTTGGGGCGGAGCTGGGCGAGGGCGCGGGCGCGCTGGGCGTCTTCCTCGGCCTTGCCACGACGTTCGAGCTCGATCAGGGCGTCGCGCAGGACTTCCGGATTGCGGAGCAGATAGTCCTTCACGATGGCTTCGATCTCGGCGCGCGGCAGGCTCTGCGTCGGGGCGAAGGGGGGCGCAGTCTGGGCCAAGGCGGCAGGGGCGAAGGCGACTGGGGCGAGGGCGAGGCCGGCGGCGAGCGCGAGGGCCGCGGACAAGCGCCGGAAGATCGTGGGGAACATCAGGAACTCCGTTCTGACCCCGTCATATAGCGCGCGCAGGGCGAGCCGTCGAACCCGGCGCGTTCAGGTGCCGAGCCTGCGCTCAGCGGGCGGCGTGCGTCTGCGCCCAGGTCTCGAACTCCGTCTTCGCGCGCGCGGTGAGGGCGCGTTTCTTCGCCGCCGCCTTCTCGGCCCCGCGCAGGCGTTTTCCGTCCGCCGCCTTCACAGGTTCGGTGAGCGGCGGGAACAGGCCGAAGTTGACGTTCATCGGCTGGAAGGAGCGCGGGCCGGCGTCGATGGTCTCCACATGCCCGCCAGTTATGTGGCCGATGAGCGCGCCCAGCGCCGTCGTGGCGGGCGGACGCGCGAAGGCGCGCCCGAGCCGTTCGGCGGCCGCCACGAGACCGCTCACAAGGCCGATCGCCGCGCTCTCCACATAGCCTTCGCATCCGGTGATCTGTCCGGCGAAGCGGATGCGCGGCTGCGACTTCAGGCGCAGCAGGGGATCGAGCAGGCGCGGAGAATTGAGATAGGTGTTGCGGTGCAGGCCGCCGAGCCGCGCGAACTCCGCGCGCTCCAGCCCCGGGATCATGCGGAAGATGCGGCTCTGTTCGCCGTGACGCAGCTTCGTCTGAAAGCCGACCATGTTGTAGAGCGTGCCCAGCGCATTGTCCTGCCGCAGCTGAACGACGGCGTAGGCTTTCACGGTCGGGTTATGGGCGTTCGTCAGGCCCATCGGCTTCATGGGTCCGTGGCGCAGCGTCTCGCGTCCGCGTTCGGCCATCACTTCGATGGGCAGGCAACCGTCGAAATAGGGCGTGCCCTCCCATTCCTTGAAGCTTGTCTTCTCGCCCGCGATCAGCGCGTCCACGAAGGCTTCGTACTGATCCTTGGTCATCGGGCAATTGATGTAGTCGGCGCCCGTGCCGCCGGGGCCCGTCTTGTCGTAGCGCGACTGCATCCATGCGACGCCCATGTCGATCGAGTCGCGATGCACGATGGGCGCGATGGCGTCGAAGAAGGCGAGGCCCTCCTCGCCGGTCATGGCGGCGATCTCGCGCGCCAGCGCGTCGGAGGTGAGCGGGCCCGTCGCCACGATCACGAGATCGCCGTCGAGCCCGGCGAGTGATGGCACTTCCGCGCGCACGATTTCGATCAGCGGATGGGCTTCCAGCGCGCGCGTCACGGCGGCGGAGAACCCGCCGCGGTCCACCGCCAGCGCGCCGCCCGCCGGCACCTGATGGGCGTCCGCGCAGGCCATGACGAGCGAATTGAGCCGGCGCATCTCCCAATGAATGAGGCCGACGGCGTTCTGGTCCGAATCGTCCGAGCGGAACGAGTTCGAGCACACAAGCTCCGCGAGCCCGTCGGTGCGGTGGGCTTCGGTGGACCTGTGGGGGCGCATTTCGAACAGGCGCACGGGGACGCCCGCCTGGGCGGCCTGCCATGCGGCTTCCGAACCGGCGAGGCCGCCGCCGATGATCTGGATGGGGAGCATGGGACCTTGTGCCCATCCCCCGCGCCGGGCGTCAAGCGGGCGCGCACGTCGCAAACCGCCGATAACCGCCCAAAACTAAAGCGCCCGCCGGGGGAGGACCGGCGGGCGCGTAGAGCGCGGAGGCTGAGGGAGGGGAAGCTCCGCGCGCAACTCTTTCAGATCAGAGGCCGACGCTCTCGCGGGCCACGGACTGGATCTCGTCGCGGGTCAGGCCCAGTTCAGCGAGATCACGGTCGGAAAGCTGGTCGAGCTGGGAGACCGCGGCGCGGTAGCGACGCCAGGACTCGATCCAGGAAACCAACGACTTGATGGACATTCTTCGCTCTCGATGCGGCCGTGGGGGCGGCCAGGGGGGACAATCTCTGCGGACGCGCCGCTCTCATGCGATGCAATATGCTTTTGTGCGGTGCGAAAGACCAGAGCCGTTTCGTCGCATCAGGTATGCAAAAAACGCAGATCCAAAGTAAACCATTCGTCAACCAAGCCGACGAATTTGCGTCAGGACCATGTCAGACGCCCGTTTTCACCCCGTACATCCACGGGGAACGCCTTGGGGAATGCGACGGATGCATTGCCGCTTTGCGGAAAAAGGCTGGAGCTGGGCCGATTCCGCCCGGCGGGCCTCGTCTGGGCGCGGCGAGGCCGCGTCCGGCCCGATCGTGAGCGCGGCGTTGGCCCGCGTCACCCCTCGGGGCGGCGCCGTTCATCCGGGGCAGGGTCGTGCTCCAGCCGATAGGAATCCGGCCGCGGGCGCTCCGCGGTCAGGCGGAGAGCTTGTCGATCTCCTCGATTTCCTGAGGCGTCAGGCTCCAACCGGCCGCGGCGACGTTGGCGCGCACCTGTTCGGGCGACATTGCGCCGGCGATCACGCTCGCCACCGGCGCCCGCGCGGCCAGCCATGAGAAGGCGAGCTCGAGCAGCGTGCGGCCGCGCGCCTGCGCGAAAGCGGTGAGCGCCTCCACGCGCTCCCAATTGCGCGGCGTCATATAGCGCCCCTCGAAATTGCGCTGGCGGGCGAAACGCGTGCCCTGTTGCGGCGTTTCCCCGCGCGCGTATTTGCCGGTGAGCATGCCCGAGGCGAGCGGGAAATAGGGCAGGAGCCCGAGCCCATAGGCTTTCATCGCGGGAATGAGGTCGCTCTCCGGCTTGCGGAACAGCAGGCTGTATTCATCCTGACAGGAGACGAAGCCCTCCATGCCCAGATTGCGCGCGGTCCACGCCGCCTCGACGACCTGCCAGGCCGGCTTGTTCGAGCAACCCACGTAGCGCACCTTGCCCTGCCGCACGAGATCCTCGAGCGCGCGCAACGTCTCCTCGACGGGCGTGAGCGGATCGGGAAAGTGGAATTGATAAAGGTCGATCCAGTCGGTCTTCAGGCGCTGGAGGCTCGCCTCCACGGCGCTCATCACATAGCGGCGCGATCCGCCCTTCAGCCGGCCCTCGGCGTCCATAGGCCCGCTGAATTTCGTCGCAAGCACAATGTCCTTGCGCCGCGCGCCGAGAATCTCGCCCAGCGCGCGCTCCGAGCCGCCGCGGTCGCCATAGATGTCGGCGGTGTCGAACAGCGTCACGCCCGCGTCCAGTGCCGCATGCACGACCGCCGTGGCGCCGGCCAGATCGAGGCGCCCGCCCAGATTGTTGCAGCCCAGACCCACGAGCGAGACCCGCAAGCCGCTGCGACCAAGATTGCGTTCCTCCATGGGGCTCCTCCGCCGCTCGCCTTCTCCTGCGCCTCCGAAACCAAAGGCGGAGGATCATTCTTCAACCTTCCCATGTGTTTGGAAAGGGGCTTTCCGGCGCCGTCCCGCTCGGTGCGGCCACGTCTTGCATTGCCCCCGCGCGCGGCCGATGTTCAAGTGAGAGCCGGAGAGGCCGATGGTCGTGATCGAAGAGCTGGAGAGGGCGCAATCAGCGCTCGCTGAATATCTGCGCGTGAGCGACAGCGCCGTCGCCTTCACGGGCGCGGGCCTGTCCACCGAATGCGGCATTCCCGACTTCCGGTCGAAAGACAGCGCCTGGCGGCGCCACCCTCCGGTGCCATTCAAGGATTTTCTCGCCGACGCGCAGGCGCGCGCGCTCGCATGGAGCCGCAAGTTCGCCATGGACGATCTCACCGCGGGCGCGCGTCCGGGGAGTGGGCACAGAGCGCTCGCGCGCCTGCTTGCCGACGACGTGCTCGATCTCATCGTCACGCAGAACATCGATGGCCTGCATGAGGCGGCGGGCGCGCCCGCGTCGCGCATCGTAGAGTTGCATGGAAACGGCGGCTACGCGACATGTCTCGCGTGCGGCGCGCGTCATGAGCTCGCTGAGATTCGCCCGCGTTTCGAAGCCACGGGCGCCGCGCCCGATTGCGCATGCGGCGGCCCTGTGAAGAGCGCGACGATCGCATTCGGCCAGTCGATGCCGCAAGAGGCGCTGCGCCGCGCGCGCATGGCGAGTCTGAACTGCGATCTCTTCCTCGCCATCGGGTCTTCGCTTGTCGTCTATCCTGCGGCGGCGTTCCCTGCGCTTGCGAAGGAGAACGGCGCCGCTCTCGTCATCGTCAATCGCGAGCCGACTCCGCTTGACGCCAGGGCGGACCTTGTTCTGCGCGGCGACATTGGATCAATCCTCGCGCCGTTCGAATCGCGTTCCGTGCGGGTGTCCACAGGTTAAGTTGATGGTTGGGCTTGGTTCATTTTGGGACGATGCTATTCTCGACTTGCGACTCATGAATGGTTTTGATTCGTGTCACGTCGCAACGGTTCGGGGTGTCCCGAGACGAGTGACGCGTGCGATTTTTTACGGGGGCTGGTCCATTGGGCGGCGCAGATTTCGAACATCGGATTGACGGCGGCGTTGGCCGCTCTGAAGACGATCAGGCGCTTGATCTCGTTGAGGTCTCGGGGCGCATTAAATGGTTTGACGTTGCGAAGGGCTACGGTTTCATCGTGCCCGACGACGGCGGGCCCGACGTCCTTCTTCATGTCACCGTGCTTAAACGCGATGGACATTCCACGGCGCGCGAAGGCGCGCGCATCGTGTGCGAGGCTCACAAGCGTTCGAAGGGCCTGCAGGTGTTCCGCATCATCTCGATGGACGAGAGCACCGCGACCCATCACGCGCTGCTTCAGCCGCCGCGCACGCATCAGCAGGTGACGCCCACGAGCGGGTTCGAAATCGTGGTGGTGAAATGGTTCAACCGAGTGCGCGGCTTCGGCTTCGTGACGCGCGGGGAGGGGACCGAGGACATCTTCATCCATATGGAGACCCTGCGTCGCTATGGCGTCGCGGATCTGAAGCCCGGCGATTCGCTGCTGGTGCGTTTCGGTCCTGGCTCCAAGGGCCTGATGGCGGCGGAAGTGCGCCCGCTCGAAGCCGCGCTTCCGAGCTCGCACTAGTTTTTATCTTCGCTGCTCCTCTGGTAAATGTTGGGTTCATGCCGGAGCAGCGTCGATGAGCATTGTGTTGGCGTCTTTTCGTTTCCTCTCGGTCAGGCGTGGGCGAGCCTTGGATTCGCACGCCTCGCCCGCCGTCCGCGCGATGGCGCCCAGCCCCGCTTCCAGCTCTGTTCCGGCCCGTCGCAAGGCGGCGCATGTCGTGGCCTTCGCGGCGGCGCTCCTGTGCGGAGTCCTGTCTGCGAGCCTTCCCGCAAGCCTTCCCGCCCTTGCGCAGGCGCCGGCGGCGCCGGGGGAGCTTGAGAACGTGACCCTCGTCACCGCCTCCGGCGAACATGTGTTCAAGGTGGAGGTGATGCGCACGGACGAGCAGCGCGCCCGTGGGCTCATGTTCCGCAAACATCTGCCGGCGGATCGCGGCATGCTGTTCGATTTCAAGGCCGAGCAGCGCGTGTCCATGTGGATGCGCAACACGTATATCCCGCTCGACATGGTGTTCATCGCCCGCGACGGAACGGTGGTGAACGTGGCGCAGGACACCGAGCCGCTGTCCGAGCGGACGATCCCTTCTGCGGGACCGGCGCTCGCCGTTCTGGAGGTCAATGCGGGGGTCGCCCGGCGGATCGGGCTGAAGGCGGGCGACCGGGTGCGCCACCCCCTGTTCGGTCGCTGAAAGGGTGGCGGGCGGACGCCCCGCTGTGGTATGCAGCGCGAAGGCGTCGGGGGCCTTCGCCCCGCGCGCGCTTGTCGTTTCGTCGGAGCATAGCGCAGTCTGGTAGCGCATCTGCTTTGGGAGCAGAGGGTCGCAGGTTCGAATCCTGCTGCTCCGACCAAGCGACCGGAATCTATCGCGAACAGGGAAGCGGGCCTGACATGACCGCCAGAATTTACAAGCCGGCCAAGACGGCCACCCAGTCCGGCCATGCGAAGTCCGAGCGCTGGACGCTCGAGTTCGAGGCGGAGAAGCCGCGCGAGGTCGAGCCGCTGATGGGTTGGACCTCCTCGGGCGACATGCGCGGCCAGGTGCGCCTTTCCTTCCCCACGAGGGAAGAGGCGGTCGCCTATGCGAAGCGCGCGGGCCTCGCCTTCCAGGTGATCGAGCCCAAGCCGGCCGCGCGCCGCATCGTGGCCTATTCCGACAATTTCAAATCCACGCGCCTCGGTCAGTGGACGCACTGAGCCCGGCGTTTCGGCTCACGGCCCCATAGCTCAGCTGGATTAGAGCAGCCGCCTTCTAAGCGGCAGGTCGCAGGTTCGAGCCCTGCTGGGGTCGCCATCGCTCGCCTGCGGGCGCTGGCCCGCTCACGGGCCTGCGCTTTCGGGGCTTTGCAGGCTCTCCAGCGCCGCGCGCAGTTTCGCCTCGCGATTGTCGTCGCAATAGCGCGCAAGCCGCTGCGCCTGGGTTTCCGGCTCCAGCATATACGCCCGCATCCAGATTGGATGGCGTGCGGGCCCTTCGCCCGTATCCAGCTGCGCGATCATGGCTTTTGTGACGAAGGCGTCGCGCTCCTGCGCGCTCGCGCCGCAATCGTCAGACGCGGCCCGCGCGAGCGCCGTCGTGAGCATGAGAGCGCTTGCGCACAAAAAGAGGCGCGCGCCGAGCGGGCGGGTGAATGAGGTTCTGCGGGATTTCGCGCGGATCGGCATGGCGGAAAACTCCTCTGGCGCGGATTGTCGCCCGCGACTCGCGCGCATCGCGTGATCAACGCGCGCAGGCTCCCGCTGGACCAGCCATCCTCCTTTTTCGTCCGTCGCACGCACGCCGCACGCCTTTTGCGCTCCATTCGTCAAAATCCCTGTGGGACTGGCTTTTTCGCTCTTGCGCGGCTAAAAGCGGCGCATCATGCGATTCGGCGCTTCAAAAATCAGCCTCATTTGGGCCGCAGAGAACGCGCGGCGCGGTTTGCGCGCGCGCGCGGCGTTCTGAGACATCTCTGGGATTTTTGATGAAACCTTCCTTCATTGCGTTTCTTGGCGTTTGTCTTTGCTCAGGCGCGCTGCTGGCCGGCTCCGCCGAGGCCGCAGGCGAGGGCGAACAGGCCAGCCCAGCCGCCGAGCGCGTGAAGCCGGCGGCGGCCGCGTCGAAAGCCTCCGGACCCAAAAGCTCCGGCCCCAGAGTGTCTGGCCCCAAAGTGTCTGGCCCCAAAGTGTCTAGCCCGATGCAATTGCATAAACGCGTCGCTGCGCAGAAGCCTGCGCAGAGCGCCGGCAAAGCGGCGCCGGCGACGCCCGCGCCACGCCCCGGCGCGGATGAGATCGCAGCGCTCATCGAGCGCCACGCCAGCGACCACGGCGTGCCCTCCGCGCTCGCCCATCGCGTGGTGATGAAAGAGAGCCGCTACAATCCCAGCGCGCGCAACCGCGCTTACTGGGGCCTCATGCAGATCCGCCATGACACGGCGCGCAGTCTTGGATACAGCGGCCCACCCGAAGGCCTGCTCAACCCAGACGTGAACCTGCGTTACGGCATGGCCTATTTGGGCAACGCCTACCGAGTCGCGGGCGGCGACCACAGCCGCGCGGTCGCGCTTTATTCGCGGGGCTTTTACTTCGAAGCCAAGCGCAAGGGCATGCTCGGCCAGATGCGCAAGGGCTCCAGCGAGCCCGTCGTGGAAGCGAACGCGCACTGAGCCTTGCGCGTTTCCCTTCGCTCAGGCGGAGGTGAGCATGGCGAAAGAAATCACGATCCTGTTGCCCCATTCGCTCCCGCGCGAGGAAGCCCGCGCGCGGGTGGCGAATGCGCTTGAGCGGGCGCGTGCGGGCCTGCTGGAAAGCCTTGTGAGCGGGGACGTCACATGGAAGGACGATCACGCCGACGTTGCGGTTTCAGCGCTTGGGCAAAGCGTGACGGGAGAAATCGACGTGGAGGCCGAACAGGTGCGGGTGCGCGTGGCGCTGCCCTGGCTGCTGGAAAGACTGTCGGGCCCGATTGCGCAACGGATCGCCAGATTTGGCGAGGCGCATCTGCGGCTGGCGCCTCCGGCGTCGGGCTGAAGGCGGCGCGGACGGACAACGGCGCGGACGCGAGGCCCGCGCCGAATGGATGGCTTAGCCCTGATCCTTGCCGCGGCGGGCGCCGATGCGGCCAGCGGCGCGGGCAAGCTCGCGGTCACGGCTGAAGGCGCGGTCCTCAGGGCCCACGCTCATGCCGCCCTTCTTGCCGGCGGTCGCGGCCAGTTCGCGGTCTTTCGAGAAACTGCGGTTTTCGGCCTTCACGGAGCGTCCGCCCTTGGAGGCGATCTCGCGCCGGCGCTCGGGGTCCATGGCCGCAAATCCGCGCCGCTGCTTCGTCTGGGCTTCGTTCGTGCTGTCCATAATCAACCTCAACGGGACGTCGGAGAATGAGAGCTTCAGTAACGCCTGGCGCCTGCTCATTGCTCAGCTTTGATTCCATATAGCAGAGATTAACTAGCACTAAGGACTAAGCTTCGTCCATTGCTTAGTTTCCCTTTATTGCGCGTCTAAGCTTTGCTTTAAATTGACATCTTTCTTGGCTGTTTTCTTGGCTGTGGCGGTGGGAGGCGCGCCCTCGCGCCGGACGAGGCCCGTCGAGCGGCCGCAACGGCATCACCTAGCGTAAGTTACGGAAATAATTGCATTTTGTTAGCCATCTCGGGCTTAGGTTCGGACATGGTCCGACTCAGAGGTTCGCCGTGAAGCCGCTCGTGCTCGTCGTCGAAGACATTTCCGTGCTCGCCGAAACCTACGCCGCCGCCCTGCGCCGCGCGGATTGGGAGGTGGAGATCGCCCCCTCCGGCGCCGCTGCGCTCCACTGCGCGGAACGCCGCGCGCCGCAGGCTCTGGTGCTCGACGTGAACCTGCCAGACATGAGCGGGCTTGATCTGCTGCGCCGGCTGCGTGGATTAGGCCACGCCTGCGAGGCGGTGGTGGTGACGGCGGAGGGCTCCGTGAACCGCGCGGTGGAGGCCATGCGCCAGGGCGCGCTCGACTTCCTCGTGAAGCCCTTTTCGGGCGACCGGCTGCGCGCGGTGGTGGGCGGCGCCTTGCGCAAGTTCGGCGCGGAGGAACGCGGCGCGCAGACGCCTGATCAGGAGAACGGCGAACGGTTCGTCGGCTTCATCGGGCGTTCGCCGCCGATGGAGGCCGTCTATCGCATCCTGCGCAGCGCCGCGCCCACAAATGCGACGGTCTTCGTCACGGGTGAAAGCGGCGCCGGCAAGGAATTATGCGCTGATGCGCTGCACCGCCTCAGCAAGCGGGCCAGCGGGCCTCTCGTCGTGCTCAATTGCGCGGCCATTCCGCGCGATCTTCTCGAGAGCGAGATCTTCGGCCATGTGAAAGGCGCCTTCACCGGTGCCACCGCAGACCGCAAGGGCGCCGCCCTTCAGGCCGACGGCGGCACGCTGTTCCTCGACGAAGTGTGCGAGATGGATCTCGCCCTGCAGGCGAAAATGCTGCGCTTCCTGCAGGACAAGCAGGTGCGTCGCCTGGGCGAGGACCAGCCGCGCACGACGGACGTGCGCCTCGTCTGCGCGACCAATCGCGACCCCATGGCGGAGATGGCCGCAGGCCGCTTCCGGGAAGATTTGTTCTACCGCCTGCATGTGGTGCCGGTGGAATTGCCGCCGCTGCGCGAACGCGACGCCGACGTCCTGCTCATCGCGCGCGCGTTTCTTGAAAAATTCGCGCGCGAGGACGCCCGCGCCTTCCGGGGCTTTTCGCCGGAGGCGGAAATGGCGCTGCTCGCCTATCAATGGCCCGGCAATGTGCGCCAGTTGCAGAATGTCGTGCGCTCGGTCGTGGTGCTGAACGACGGACCGCTTGTGACGCCCGACATGTTGCCGCGCGAGATCGCGCTGCACGCCGGGGTCGCGGCGCGCTGTCCGCTCGTCGCCTGCGCGCCGACATCGGCGTGGCGCTTGATGGCGACGCGGATCGTGTGATCATCGTCGATGAAAAAGGACGTCTCGTCGACGGCGACCAGATCATGGCGCTCATCGCGCGGCGCTTCGCCGCTCAGGGGCGTTTGTCGCGCAATGGCGTCGTAGCGACGATCATGTCCAATCTTGGTCTTGAGCGCAGTCTTGCGGAAAAGGGCCTGACGTTGGATCGCACGCCTGTCGGCGATCGTCATGTGCTGCAGCACATGCGGGCGCACGGGTTTAATGTCGGCGGGGAGCAATCCGGCCATGTGATCTTGTCGGATTACGCCACCACGGGCGACGGGCTCATCGCCGCCTTGCAGGTTGTGGCGGCCGTCGTGCAGGAGGGCCGGCGCGCGAGCGAAACCTGCCGCGTGTTTGAGCCGCTGCCGCAGATCCTTTCGAACGTGCGTTTCGCGCCCGGCGCGCGGCCCGGCGAACGTGAGATCGAGGAGGCGGCCAGTGTCGGCGCGGCGCGGCTTGGATCGCGCGGACGTTTGATCGTTCGGCCCTCCGGCACGGAGCCGCTCGTGCGTGTGATGGGCGAGGGCGAGGACGAGGGGCTGGTGGCTGATGCGGTGAGCGAGGCCTGCGCGGTGCTGCGAGATCTTGCCGCGCGCATGGGGCGGCGGGCGCAGGATGCGCATGAGAACGCTGCGCGCGCCGATGCTGCGCCCGAGGGCGAACGCGCCGCTTGACGCGGGGGCCTGAATGGGTCGGAATGCCGACCCTTTCATGCTTGCGCTCGCGATGCCTTCACAGACGCCTGATGTTCCGCTGATCGATCTTGAGGAGGCGCGTCGTCGCCTCCTCGCGCTGTGCGCGCCCGTTGTGGCGCGTGAGGCCGTCGTCGCGCGCGTTGAGGACGGCTTTCTCGCGCAGGACGTTTTGGCGGCGTCAGATGCGCCTGTCTGCGATGTCGCGGCGCGTGACGGCTTCGCTTGCGCGAGTTTGGAGCTGGTCGGCGCCAGCGCGTTCACGCCGGCCTTCCTCAGCGCATCGCCCGCGTGGGTGAATGTCGGCGAGCCTTTGCCGGAGGCTTGCGATTGCGTGCTGGAGGCTGGCTGCGTGGACATTCATGGTCCGGTCGTCGCCGCCCACTACGCGGCAGCCCCCGGGGAAGGCGTGCTGCGCGCGGGCGAGGACGCGCAGGCGGGCGTCGTGCTCGCCAGCGCGGGCGCGCGAATGAACGCGGCGTTGGCGAGCCTCCTGCATGCGGCGGGCCTGCGCTCGGCTTCGCTGCGTCGGCCCGGGCTGCGTATCGTCGTCGCGCCCGGCCATGGCGATCCATCGACAGGCGCCTTCGTCTGCGCGCTTGCGCAGGCGGCCGGCGCGCGCGTCGACATGCGCGTGGCGGCCGGGCGCTCACTTGAGGACATGCGCGCCGCGCTCGACGTCTCCGGCGTGGACGCGCTCGTCAGCGTGGGCGGCGCCGGATGCGGCGAGAATGATTTCACGGTTTCGGCGTTGCGCGCGGCGGGCGTGCAGCCGCTTCGTCACGGGCTGGCTCTGTCGCCGGGCGGTCATGCGGCCTTTGGCGTGCTCTGGGGAACCCCGGTCCTTGCTCTTCCGGGCCGGCCGGACGCTGCGCTCGCGGGCTGGCTTTTCTTGGGCTTAAACATGTTCGCTGCGCTTGCGGGCGCGCAGGAGGCGGCCTCGCTTGAAGCGGCGCCGCTTGCGCGCAAGATATCCTCTGCGCCGGGCGTGAGCGAACTCGTGCTCGTGCGCATGGAAGGTGGCGCCTGGTCGCCGTTTGGCGCGGGCGCATCGCCGCTCTCGGCTATCGCGCGGGCGCATGGATATCTCATCGTGCCCGCCGCAAGCGAAGGCATGGCGGCGGGTGCGCTCGTCGCGCCTTATGCGGCGAGCTGGTCGGCGCGGTAGGGCTTGCGCCACGCGGCGCAGCGAAAGGTGGATCGCAGGTGGATTTCGGTAAGGGCCCGCGTGAGGGCTCGCTTAATCCGTCGCAGGCGCGCGACGTCGAGCAAAGCCAGTTCCTCGACGTGGTGAGCCGCGAGGAGGCGGTTGCGCGCTTTGAGGGGGCGCTGTTTCCGCGCGCCTTGCGCACGCGCACGCTGCCCCTTCTCGAGGCGCTCGGCCTGCCGCTCGCTCATGACGTCGCAGCTCCGTCCGACGCGCCGCCCTTCGACCGCTCGAACGTTGATGGCTTCGCGGTGCGCGCCGCTGACGTCGCGCAGGCGAGCGAGGCGAGTCCCGCTTTGCTCCGGCTCAATCCTGAGGTGGTGCGTTGTGGCGCGCCGCCGCGCGTCACGCTTGCGCCGGGCACGGCGACCGCCATCGCGACGGGCGCGCCCTTGCCGCGCGGGGCGGATGCGGTCGTGATGGTCGAGCGCACGCATCCGCGCGGCGCGGAGTCCATGGAAGTGATGCGCGCGGCATCGCCGGGCCAGTTCGTCTCGTTCGCAGGTTCCGACATCGCCCGCGGCGAGACCCTGCTGCGCGCGGGAGCCGTGCTCGGCTCGCGCGAGATCGGCATGCTCGCGGCCTGCGGCGTGGCGCAGGTCGAGGTCGTCATGCGCCCGCGCGTGGGCGTTCTGTCCACCGGCGATGAACTCGCGCCCGCCGGCGCGCCGCTGCGCGAGGCGGCGATCTACGACGCGAACGGCCCCGTCATCGCGGCCGCGGTGATGGAGAACGGCGGGGAGGCGCATCTGCTCGGCGCTATTCCCGACGACGAGGCGCGTTTGCGCGCTGCGGTTCGCGACGCCTTCAGCGCGCACGACATGGTCATACTGTCAGGCGGCACGTCGAAAGGCGCGGGCGATCTCACCTGCGCCATCGTCGCTGAGCTCGGCGCGCCGGGCATTCTCGCGCATGGCGTAGCGCTGAAGCCGGGCAAGCCCCTCTGCCTGGCCGTGTGCGACGGCAAGCCTGTGGTGGTTCTGCCGGGCTTTCCCACCTCCGCCATGTTCACCTTTCACGATGTCGTGGCGCCTGCGCTGCGCCGCATGGCGGGCCTGCCGCCACGTGCGGAGACGCGCGTTGAGGCGCAACTGCCGGTGCGCGTCGCCTCAGAACTCGGGCGGCGCGAATATGTCATGGCCTCGCTCGTCGAAGGTCCCGATGGTTTGTGCGCCTATCCCTCCGCGAAGGGTTCCGGCGCGGTGACGAGTTTCGCGCAAGCCGACGGCTTCTTCGTGATCGACGCGCTTGCCGACCATGCGCCGGCCGGCGCGCGTGTGGAGGCCGCGCTGTTCAGCGCCCATGCGCGCGCGCCCGATCTCGTGGCGATGGGCAGCCATTGCATCGGGGTCGACATCGTCTGCGGGCCACTCGCGCGCGCGGGCCTTGCGGTGCGCTCGATCGCGCTCGGCAGTCTTGGCGGGCTCGCCGCCGCGCGGCGCGGGGAATGCGACATCGCGCCCATGCATCTGCTCGATGAGAAGAGCGGCCAGTGGAACGCGCCGTTCCTGAGCGAGGGTCTTGAGCTCGTGCAAGGCTGGCGGCGCATGCAGGGGATCGTGCATCGTCGGGGCGATCCGCGCTTCGAGGGGCGCGCGGCGGCGCAAGCGCTCGCCGCCGCGCTCGCCGACGCATCCTGCCTGATGGTGAACCGCAATCAGGGCGCCGGCACGCGCATCCTCATCGACCGCCTGCTCGCGGGCGCGCGGCCGGAGGGTTATTTCAATCAGCCGCGCTCGCACAACGCCGTCGCCGCCGCTGTGGCGCAGGCGCGCGCGGATTGGGGCGTCGCGATCGCGCCGGTCGCGCAGGCCTATGGGCTTGGGTTCATACCGCTCGCGCAGGAGCATTACGATTTCGCGCTTGTGTCCGCGCGTCGGGAAAAGCCTGCGGTGCAGGCGTTTCTCGCCTCATTGGGCGCACGCGAGACCCATGAGGCGCTGCGCGCTGCAGGCTTCGAACCCGCGCAGCCGCCGCGCGATTGAGGCTCTAGCCCCGCAGCGCTTGTTCCGCGGCCAGAAGGTCTTCCGGCGTGTTCGCGTTGAAGAAGGGATCCAGCGGCTTGCTCTCCCACGACACATGGGCGACGCGGTGACGCGCGGTCCATCTGTCGATCTTGCGCATGCCTTCCTCAACAAGCGCGCGCCGCAGGTCCTCGCGCAGCTCGACGCGCCACAAGGCGATCACCGGATGCGCCTGTCCGCCCGATTGCGCGACGACGATGTCGGCGTTCTCCTCGTCGCGCGCGCGCGTCAGGCGGACGACGAGATCTTCCGGCAGAAACGGGCAGTCGGCGGCGACGCTCAAGAGCCAGCGCGCGCCGCGCGCATCGGCTGTGTCCATGCCCGCCAGCACGCCGGCGAGCGGGCCCACAAAACCCTCCACGCTGTCTTGCACGACAGGCAGGCCGTATGCGGAGAAGCGCGCCGGATCGCCGTTCGCGTTGAGCGCGAGCCCGTCGCATTGCGGCCCCACGCGCGCGATGACGCGCTCGAGGATCGTCGCGCCTGCGATCATGCGCAGCGGCTTGTCGCCCCCGCCCATGCGCCGCGCGAGCCCGCCCGCTAGAATGACGCCGAACGGCTTGTCCGCCGCCGCGCTCATTCGATCACGATGCGCGGCGCAGCCTTGGCGCCGCCGCCGCCCTGCAGGCGCTCCCATACGCGCGCCGCGACTGCGCGATAGGCTTTCGCATGCGCGCCGTCGGGATCTGTCGCCACCACCGGGCGCCCCTCGTCGGAGGTCTGGCGGATGTCCATGTGCAGCGGTATCTCGCCAAGGAACGGCACGCCCGTGCGCTCCGCCTCCGCGCGCGCGCCGCCATGGCCGAAGATGGGCGATACATGGCCGCAATTCGGACAGCAGAAATTCGCCATGTTCTCGACGATGCCGATCACCGGCACATTCACTTTTTCGAACATCGCCACGCCGCGCCGCGCATCCAGCAAGGCGAGATCCTGCGGCGTGGAGACGATGACGGCGCCGGCGAGCGGGGTCTGCTGCGCCATGGTGAGCTGCGCGTCGCCCGTGCCCGGCGGCATGTCCACGATCAATACGTCGAGTTCGCCCCAGTTCACCTCGCGCAGCATTTGCGTGAGCGCGCTCATCACCATGGGTCCGCGCCAGATCATCGCGGTCGTCTCGTCGACGAGGAAGCCCATCGACATGACCTTCACGCCGTAGCGCTCCATCGGTTCAAGCTTGCGCTGTTCGTTCACGCGCGGCTTGCCCGAGAGGCCGAACAATTTCGGCTGCGAGGGTCCGTAAATGTCGGCGTCGAGCATGCCCACCTTGAGGCCGAGCGCGGCGAGGCCCAGCGCGAGATTGCACGACGTTGTCGATTTGCCGACGCCGCCCTTGCCGGAGGCCACCGCGACGATGTGCTTCACGCCCGGCACGCCGGGCTGTTTGCCGGCGGTCGCGGGCTGGTTCTTCGGCCCGCTGCGCAGGGGCGTCGCGCCGGCGGGCGCGGCTTTGGGCGGCGCGCTGCCCGCCGGCAGATCGGCGGTGAGGCCGACGAGGGCGCCGGTGACGCCCGGCATCGCCTTCACCGCGCGCTCGGCCTGCATGCGCACGCCTTCGAGCGCGTTGACTTCCGACGGGTCGATCTGGATTGCGAAGATCACCTTGCCGTCCTTGACGGCGATGTCGCCGACGCGGCCGCTCTGTCCAAGCGGCTTGCCGTCGGGCAGGGACACGGCGTCGAGCGCGCGCAGGACGTCTTGGGCGGTGATGGACATGGGGCCTCCGGTTTCGGCGCGGAAAAGCGGCGTCTTCAGGGAAGATCGTCGCCGTTCTTCTCGCGCGCCTTGAGATAATCTTCCGTAGTCATGACGGGCGGGCGCTGCGGCGCCGCATGCGGATCGAACCCTTCGTTCACCACAGCGCTCACGCGACAATCCTCGCACATGCGCACGACGTCGATGCGGCGCGCATTGGCGCCCGAGAACATCCAGTGCTTGTCCTGCAGCTTCGACACGATGCGCTCAACGGCGCTGCGCGCGCCGAACGGCTTGCCGCAGGCGATGCAGGGATAGGGGTCTTCCTCTTTCACCACGCGATGACCGCCGGCCCATGCGGCGAAGTCGAGACGCGGCTCAATGCGGATGACTTTTTCGGGGCAGGTGGCCTGGCACAGGCCGCATTGCACGCACAGGCTCTCCGAAAAGCGCAGCATCGGCTTTTCGGGATTGTCCGCGAGCGCGCCGGTGGGGCAGGCGTTGACGCAGGAATGGCAGAGCGTGCAGCCCTCCACGTCCACGTTCACGCCGCCGAAGGGCGCGCCCTTGTCGAGGGCGATCACGTCCACCGGCGCAGGCGCGGCGAGATGCAATTCGCGGAAAGTGGTTTCGAGCACGGAGCGCTTGGCGCCCCGCGCGACGAATTTCGCGGGCGCGGGGCTCGGCGCGCCCACCGGCGCCGCGCGCAGCCGCGCGAGCAGATCGTCTGGATCGTCGGTCTCGATGATGGAGACGAGCCCAGCGCCAAAGCCGAGCGCTTGCGCGATCTTTTCGCTCGCCGCGACGATCGCCTGTGCGCCGCTCATGTCGTGGCGCGGCTTTGCGCGCGCGAGCAGATGCGCGCCGCATGCGCCATAGGCGAAGGCGGCGGCGAAGGCTTCCGGCCCGAGCTGCGTGATTTCATTGACGCGCACCGGCAGGACATTGGCGGGCAGGCCCTCGCCGAAGCGGGCGAGCGCGTCGATCAACGGTTCGCCGTGGTCGCCGTCATGGAACAGGAGCACGGGCCGCGCGCCCCCGGCCTGCGCATAGGCGTTCAGCATGGCGCGCATGCGGCGCAGCAGCGCGTCGGCGGGCGGCAGCGCATAGGCGGCGGCGCCCGTGGGGCAGGCGGCGGCGCAGGCGCCGCAGCCCGCGCAGATCTCCGCGTCGATCGCGACATGGTCGCCCGCAGGCGTGATGGCGCCGGTGGGGCACAGATCGAGGCAGCGCGTGCAGCCCGTCACGCGCGAGCGCGAATGGGCGCACAGGTCAGCCTTGAAATCGATGTAGCGCGGCTTGTCGAAAGCGCCGACGAGCTGGCCCGCCTCGCCGATCGCGCGCTCCACCGCCGCAGGGTCGCGCGGATCGGGGCGTAGATAGCCGGGGCGCAGATCATGGGCGGGGAAGAGCGGCGCGCCGCCGGTGAGATCGAGTAGAATGTCGCAACGCGAGGCCGCGCCGTCGCGCGCCGGGCCGAAGCGCAGGCTTGCGCGCGAGGAGGGCGAGGGCGAGGCGTAATCGTCGACGATGAGTTCGAACGCGCCGAGCCGGCCTTTCGCGTTGCGGATCGTGCCGCGCAGAACGGGGAAGGCGTATTCGCGCGGCGGCATGACCTCGCCCGGCCGGGAGAGCAGCACCGTCACGTCGAGCTTGTCGGATAGACGGCGCGCGGCCTCAATGGCGGCTTCGTCGCGGCCGTAGATCAGCGCCACGCCTTCGCTTGTGAGGCTCGTGAGCGCGATCGGCGGCATTTCCTCGGCGGCGGCGGCGATGAGGGCGGCCACCTTCGGCGCGGCCTGCGCGCCTTCGCTCGACCAGCCGGCGGTCTCGCGCACGTTCACATAGGCAAGCTGCGCGACGTCGCCGGCGTCCTCAGCCATTTCGCGAAAGAGGGGCGCCTGCGCGGTGCAGGCGATCGTGACGAGGCCCGGTTCGGCCAGCGCCTTGCGCACACGGTCCGCCTCAGCCCCGCAGAACTGGCGGCCGGCCAGGACTTTTCCGCCGCACGATTTTGCGACGACGTCCACATCGAAATCCATCGTCTGCTCGCAGGAGCACACGAAACAGGTGCGTTCTGAAGACGCCATAAACCCCTCCGGCGCAGCGCGCCCATGCCCGCGGTCGGCGCCCGGCTCCCGGCCCGGGGACAGCGCCGCCCTCCGCCTTCTGCACGTCCAACGGCTTGGCGGCGCGGGCCGATCACCTAAATAGGAAGCCCGCGGGGAATGCAAACCCTCGCGAATGCGTGTATCGGGGCGCAATGAGAAGCAAAGAGGGGCTGGATCTTCCGCCGGGCTATGAAGTCATCGCGCTGCGTGAGCGGGGCGACGCTTTCGCTCACGCTTGCGCCATAGCCGGGCAAGCGGGGGCGGGCGCTTTCGTGCATGTGGGGCGTTACGATCTCGTCGAGTTCGCCGTCGTGCTGGAGCCGGGCGAGCCGCTCGCTGGCGCGCGCCGGGCCTTCTATGCCGGCATGCACGCCCTCGCCGAAAGCATCGCCGCCCATTGCCCGCCCGAGCGCGACGTGGCCTTCCGCTGGCCGGATGCAGTCCTGTTCGACGCGGGGCTCGTGGGCGGCGGGCGGCTCGCCTGGCCGCAGGGCTGCGCGGAGCATGAGGTTCCCGACTGGCTCGTCTTCGGGGCCATGCTGCGCGCGGTCGACATCGGCGGGGCGGAGACCGGCCTTGCGCCCAACAGCACGAGCCTTGTGGCTGCGGGCTTCGAACTGGTCGAGACGCAATCCATCGCGGAGAGTTTCGCCCGTCACCTCATGCTCGCTTTCGACACATGGGGCGAGCGTGGCTTTCGCGGCGTGGGCGAGGCTTATCTCGAGCGCCTGCCGAAGGGCGAGGGCGAGAAGCGCATCATCGACGAGAACGGCGATCTGTTGACCACGCCGGCCGGCGGGGGCGGCCTGCGGCGCGAGAGCCTTTTGGCGGCGCTGTCCGCCTGCGCGTGGTATGATAGCGACCGCCGCGCCCCGAAGAGGATATGACCCGATGGATCCGACGCGATGAAATTGCCGCGCGCCATTCGCCTCGATCCCTCGGACACGTTCGTGTTCGAACGCGTCGCCGAACCGGGCGAATGGGCGGTTTCTGGCTCCTTCCTGTTCGGCGAGGCCGCGCCTGAAGACATGGAGCCCAAGCAGCGTCACGCCTTTCGCTCCGGCTTTCTGGGCGTGCGGTCGCTTGGCTTCACCACGCTGGCTGTTGTGACCGACGCGAGCGCGCAAGACTTCGAGGACGCGAAAAGCGCTCTGGCGCAGGGGTTTCTGGCGCTCGGCGCGCCGCATGAGGCGGCCGCGCTCGAGGCTGCGCAGGCGGAGCTGGATTTCGCCGCCTCCCTGTGCGCGCATCCCGAGGGCACGCTGATCGCGGTGGAGCGACGGATCGAGGAGGGCGGCTTGCGCGAGCGCTTCCGCACGTTCCGCCAGCGCGAGGCAGTTGCGGGCGCGGACAAGCTGCATGCGATTTCGCGCGCCTTCACCTTCCATGAGGTCGAAGGCGAGGAGGAGGCTGCGCCCGAGGAGCGCGTGGATCTCGTCTCGCTGATGGGGAAAGAAGAGGGGCGATGAGAGAATTCTGGGTTTCCTGCGGCCACCATCTCTCGCGTCGCGACGCGCGGGGAGAGCTTGTCGCCACGCCTGAACTCATCACCGCCTGGCTCGCGCGGCCTGAGCTTGCGCCGCCGGAGGAGGCCTGCGCGGCCGAGCGCGCGCTGCATGCGGGCCTGCTCGCCGATCCGTTGCGCACGGTCCCCGAGGGCGAGGTCGCCGCGCTTGCGGATGCGGACGCGCGCGAGAACTGGTCTTTCTTCCTGCGCTTCCGCGATCTCGTGACGGGGGCGGGCTCCATCGAGCGGGCTTATCGCGCGCTGGCGCTCGCCGAGCGCGTGGACCTGCCGCCGCTCTTCCTTGACCAGATGGCGCATCTCATCCTGCGCAATGCGCTCGACGGCTGCGAGGATCCGTTCACGTTGCGCGCCGGCGAATTGTTTTTCCGCGCGCAGAAGGGCTCCGTCCAGCAGAACGCGTTGCTGCTCGCCGATCAGGAGCTGGTGGAGGAGATCGAGCAGCGCAAGGCGGCGCTAATGCATGTGGCGCCGCTCACCGCCATGATGGAGGAGGATCTCGACGTCATGGACGCGCAGAACGCATGGACCTATTGGTCGCGTTCGGACGCCAATTCCATGGCGATGAACATCGGCGGCGATTCCAGCGCGCGCGCGGGCCTGTGCCGTGCGGTGGAGGCCTGGCTCAGCCATCTCGCGGGGCTGCGCGTGAGCGCGCAGGCGATCGCCCGGCTCGAGGACAAGGACTGGCGCTGGTTCATCGGCCTCGACGCGGAGGGCACGCGCATCGGCAACGCGCTGTGGCGCGGCGACAGCCTGCGCTCTGAGGATCTGGAGCGCGTGGTCGCCATTCTGCGGGTGGAGTTTTCTGAGGATCGCGCCACGCGCGAGCGCGTGCAGGAGCGGGTGCGCGGGCGCCCGATCTATCTTTTCCTCGGCATGGACGCAGGGCGCATCGTGCGCTTGAAGCCGCAGAACCTGCTCGCCGGCCTGCCGCTCACCGCGCAGGCCTTCGCGGAGATCGCCCAATGAGCGCGCCCGACGAGGCGCCCGACGTGCGCATCGTGGGGGTCGTCCTGCGCCGCGCGCGCGTGGACAATCCGTGGATCGACCATGCGTGGAGCGTGGAGGCTGTGCTGCCGGAAGCGCCGGCGGCCGAGCCCGGCGCATCGCTGGGGCGCGAAGGCGACGCCGAACTGATTTATGCGGGCGCCGCGAGCATCGAATTGTTCAAGTCGGAGACCGGCAATTATCGCGACAATCTCGCGGAGGGCGCGCCTTATCTGTGGGTCGCGTTCCGTGAGCTTGCGGACGGCGGCGTCGAAGTCGCCGGCGTCACCGCCGATCCCACCGAGGGTGAATCCCTGTTCGAGGCCGGCGCGCAGGTGGGCAAGGCGGCCATGCCGCCCGCGCTCGCCGGCTGGATCGCGGATTACGTGGAGCGTTTCCACGTTGAGCGCGTTTTCGTGAAACGGCAGCGCGACAAATCCGGCCCCGATCCGCGCAAGAATCCGGGCGCGCGCCGCGGGCCGGGGAGCGGTTCCGGAGGTCTCCATTGAGCCAGGACGACGAAGCCGGGTTCCTTGGCCGCTGGGCGCGCCGCAAGGCGCAGATCCAGGCGCAAGAAAAGGCGCAAGAGAAAGCGCATGAGAAGGCGCAGGACGAGGGCGGCGAGGCGGGCGCCGAGGTTGCGAGCGGCGGACCCGCGGAGGAGCCGTTCGATCTGGCGAGCCTTCCTAAGCTCGAAGAGATCGACGCCGCCACCGACGTCAGCGTGTTCCTGCGGCGCGAAGTGCCTGACTGGCTGCGCAACGCCGCCCTGAAAAAGGCGTGGGCCGCGGACCCCGCGATTCGCGATTACGTGAATCCGGCGATGGAATACGCCTTCGATTGGAACGCTCCCGGCGGCGTTCCGGGCTCGGGCGCGCTTGAGGCGGGCTATGACGCAGCCCGGCAGGCCTTGGACATGCTGTCGCACCCCCCTGCGGAACGCATTCAAAACCCTCATACTTTCGTCCACCGTAGTTCTCCGGAGAGCGCGGAGTCGCCCGAAAATGAGGCGTTGGATCCGCTCGCCAAAGAACCGCAGGCCTTGCGTCTGAGCTCCGCCGACAAGCCGGCGCCTGATGAAAATAACAACGATAATTCAAATGCTTCGGAAACGCCCGACGAAGCGCCCCGAGCGTCCGCGCCGATTGAGGGCGCCGCGCCGCGCGCGCCCCGTCGCCGCCATGGCGGCGCAGCCCCTGCTTAACTTGCTTATTAGCTTGGCTTTGTTGGGCTCTTTCCAAGGGATAGGTCCGCCCTATGAGCCGTTGTAGGGACGGGGCCCTCATGTCAGACTGAATCAATTAAGCGGTTCAAAAAATGTCTGGAAACGGCGTCCGCAAGGAAGGGTGATGAGAGACGACGGGCTTGAGAGAGCCATCGCCGCCGCCGGAGGTGTGGCGTCGCTGGCGCGTGGGCTTGGTATCGCGCAACCGTCCGTATCGGGCTGGTCGCGGGTGCCGGCTGAACGCGTGCTCGCCGTCGAAGCCCTCACCAATGTTCCCCGCTCAGTCCTGCGCGCAGACCTCTACGGCGCGGCTGGCGCCGGCGCGCCCGACACACTCGAAGTCGACGAGATCGACCGGATGCGCGCGGCCGAATGGAACTTGCTCGCCGTGCTCATGGGTCGCGCGCCCGGCTCGGAACTTCTTGCGCGGCTCGCAGGCCTGTCGGGAGACGCCACGCCCATGGGCCTCGCCCATATCGCTTTGGGCGAAGCGGCCGCGAAAGCCGACGAGACCGGGGTCAACCGCGAATATTTCGATCTCTTCATCGGCGTGGGGCGCGGCGAGTTCCTGCCCTATGGCTCCTATTACCTGACGGGCTTCCTGCATGAGCGTCCGCTGGCGCGGTTGCGCGCGGACCTCGAGCGGCTTGGCGTCGAGCGCGACGGCCAGCGCAGCGAGCCCGAGGATCACATCGCGATCCTGTGCGAGATCATGGCGAACTTCGCCTCCGGCGTCTTTGACGCCGATTACGAAACGCAGCGCGCCTTTTTCGAGGCGCATGTGAAGCCCTGGGGCGCGCGGTTCTTCGCGGACCTCGAACTGTCCCAAAGGGCGCAATTCTACCGCGCGGTCGGCCAGGTCGGCCGCGTGTTTCTCGAGCTCGAAAGTCAGGCGTTCACGCTTCCCGCGTGAACGCGTTCGGAGGATGGTCATGAGCAAGGACACGGATGCGAAGGGCGTCGATCGCCGCAGCTTTTTCCGCGGCCTGAGCGGGGCGGCCGCGGCCGCCGGCGCCGTCGCCTCGACGGCGCTGGGCGCTGCGCCTGCGCAGGCGAGCGAAAACAAGAACGACCGCACGAAGGCGCGTTATCGGGAGACCGATCACGTGAAGACCTTCTATCGGACCAACCGTTACTGAGGGGGCGACCATGCTCATCAAGAGGAAAGACCAGGCCGCGAAGGCCTCTCGTCTGCAGGCGGTGTCCGCGGGCCTCGCCTCGGGCGCGCTTGACCGCCGCACCTTCTTGCGCCGTTCGGGCCTTGCGGCCGGCGGCGTCGCCGCGCTTGGCGCGGGCACGCTCGGCAGCGTGAGGAAGGCGGAAGCCATCGGTGTGATGGACCACGCCAAGAAGGCCGATCTGAAGAAGAACATGTGCACCCATTGCTCGGTGGGCTGTTCGATCGTCGGCGAGATCCAGAACGGCGTGTGGGTCGGGCAGGAGCCCGCCTGGGACAGCCCGATCAACCGCGGCACCCATTGCGCCAAGGGCGCGGCCTCGCGCGAGCTCGTGTTCGGCGATCGTCGCCTGAAGTATCCGCTGAAGCTCGTCAACGGCCAATGGCAGCGCATTTCGTGGGACGTCGCGATCAATGAGATCGGCGACCGCATGACCGCGATCCGCCAGAAGTCCGGCGCCGACTCGGTCTATCTGCTGGGCTCCGCCAAGTTCACCAACGAGGGCGCCTATCTGTTCCGCAAGTTCGCCGCCTTCTGGGGCACGAACTCGGTCGACCATCAGGCGCGCATCTGCCACTCGACCACGGTGGCCGGCGTCGCCAACACCTGGGGCTATGGCGCCCAGACGAACTCCTACAACGACATCCGCAACGCGAAGACGATCGTCTTCATGGGTTCGAACGCGGCCGAGGCGCACCCCGTCTCGCTGCAGCACATCCTGACCGGCAAGGAGACCAACCGCGCGAACGTGATCGTCTTCGATCCGCGCTTCACGCGCACGGCCGCCCACGCCACTGAATATGTGCGCTTCCGCGGCGGCACCGACATCGCCGTCATCTGGGGCATGATGTGGCACATCTTCGAGAACGGCTGGGAAGACAAGCAGTTCATCGATCAGCGCGTCGACGGCATGGAGCAGGTGCGCGCGGAAGTCGCCAAGTGGAATCCTGCTGAAGTCGAGCGCGTGTCCGGCATTCCCGGCGAGCAGCTCAAGAAGGTCGCGGAGACCTTCGCCAAGCAGCGTCCCTCCACCTTCATCTGGTGCATGGGCGGCACGCAGCACACGGTGGGCACCGCCAACGTGCGCGCCTATTGCAACCTGCTGCTGGCCACCGGCAACGTCGGCGGCGCGGGCATGGGCGCGAACATCTTCCGCGGCCACACCAACGTGCAGGGCGCGACCGACCTCGGCCTCGATATCGGCACGCTGCCGCTCTACTACGGCCTCGTGGAAGGCGCCTGGCGCCATTGGGCGCGCGTTTGGGACGTGCCTTACGATTACTTCATGGAGCGCTTCGACGAAGTGCCCGCCAAGGGCGGTCGCCCGGCGCGCACCAAGAAGCAGAACATGGAGACGCCCGGCATTCCCTCCACACGCTGGTTCGACGCGGTCAACTACAAGGCCGACGACGTGGACCAGAAGGACAACGTGAAGGCGATGGTGGTGTTCGGCCACGGCGGCAACACCATTCCGCGCATGGGCGACTCCGCCAAGGGCATCGAGAACCTCGATCTGCTCGTGGTGGCCGATCCCCATCCCACCACGTTCTCCGCGCTCTCGGGCCGCAAGAACGGCACCTATCTGCTGCCGATCTGCACCTCCTTCGAGACCGACGGCTCGCGCACCGCGTCGAACCGTTCGGTCCAGTGGGGCGAGAAGTTCGTCGAGCCGATCTTTGAATCCAAGGACGATTACGAGGCGATCTATCTGCTCTCGAAGAAGCTCGGGTTCGCCGACGCGATGTTCAAGAACATCAAGGTCGAAAAGAACCATCCCGTGCCGGAGGACATCCTGCGCGAGATCAACAAGGGCGGCTTCTCGACCGGCTATTCCGGCCAGTCGCCCGAGCGCGTCAAGGCGCACATGGCCAATCAGGGCAAGTTCGACATCGTGACGCTGCGCGCGAACGCGAACGAGCCCGGCATCGGCGGCGATTACTATGGCCTGCCTTGGCCGTGCTGGGGCAAGCCGGAGATCAAGCATCCGGGCACGCACATCCTCTACAACACCAACCTGCACGTGAAGGACGGCGGCGGCACGTTCCGCGCCCGCTTCGGCGTCGTGCGCGAGGTGAAGAAGGCGGATGGCTCGACGGAGCAGGTGAGCATGCTCGCCAATGGCTCCTACAGCCGCGGCTCGGAGCTGACGGACGGCTATCCTGAGTTCACGCTGGGCCTGCTCAAGAAGCTCGGCTGGGACAAGGACCTCACCGAGGCCGAACTCACGCAGATCAACGCGATCGGCGGCGCCAATCCCGACAACGTCGGTTGGGCGGTGGATCTTTCGGGCGGTATCATCCGCGTCTGCCTCGACCACGGCGTCCTGCCTTACGGCAACGCCAAGGCGCGCGCGGTGGCGTACAATCTGCCCGATCCGGTGCCGGTGCATCGCGAGCCGATCTACTCTCCGCGCGTCGATCTCGTGGCGAAATATCCCACGCGCGACGACGGCCGTCAGTTCCGCATGGCCAACATCGGCCTCACGATGCAGAAGGCTGCGGTGGACAAGGGGATCGCGAAGCAATTCCCGATCATCCTCACCTCCGGTCGTCTCGTGGAATACGAAGGCGGCGGCGAAGAGACCCGCTCGAACAAGTGGCTCGCCGAACTCCAGCAGGACATGTTCGTCGAGATCAATCCTGCGGACGCGGCTGCGCGCGGCGTCAAGGACGGCGCGTGGGTGTGGGTGTCCGGCACCGAGGGCAGCTCGAAGACGCGCGTGAAAGCGCTCGTCACGGAGCGCGTCGGCAAGGGGGTGGCCTTCATGCCGTTCCACTTCGCCGGCTGGTTCCAGGGCGTCGATCAGCGTGGGAACTATCCGAAGGGCACGGATCCGATCGTGCTCGGCGAAAGCGTGAACACGGTGACCACCTACGGCTATGACCCGGTCACGGGCATGCACGAAGGCAAGGTCACCCTCTGCCAAATCTCGGCAGCGTAAGGAGAGCGACACATGGCTCGTGTTAAATTTCTGTGCGACGCCGACCGCTGCATCGAGTGCAACGCCTGCGTCACCGCCTGCAAAAACGAACATGACGTGCCGTGGGGCATCAACCGCCGTCGCGTCGTGACGATCAACGACGGCCTGCCGGGCGAACGCTCGGTGTCGATGGCCTGCATGCACTGCACGGACGCGCCCTGCGCGGCCGTGTGCCCGGTGAATTGCTTCTACACGACGGCCGACGCCGTGGTGCTTCACTCGAAGGACCTGTGCATCGGCTGCGGCTATTGCTTCTACGCGTGCCCCTTCGGCGCGCCGCAATATCCGCGCGTGGGCAATTTCGGTTCGCGCGGCAAGATGGACAAGTGCACCTATTGCGCCGGCGGCCCCGAGGCGGATCTCACGCAGGCCGAGTATGTGAAGTACGGCGCCAACCGTCTTGCGGAAGGCAAGCTGCCGATCTGCGCGGAAATGTGCTCCACCAAGGCGCTGCTCGCCGGCGACGGCGCGATCATCGCTGAAATCTACAAGGAGCGCGTCACTCGCCGCGGCTACGGCTCGGGCGCCTGGGGCTGGAAGACGGCCTACAAGGACGGCGTGGCGCTTTGACGCCTTGTGAAAGCGCGCGGCCTTTGCGGGCCGCGCGCGGACTGCCTGTTCAATCGAAAACAGAGAGCAAGCCGATGAAAACGGCCTTCAACTTTCTCCGCGCCGGCGCTCTTGCGCTGTTCGTGGGTTTCGCTGCGGGGGCGGTCTGCGCCTCCGCCCCGGCTGCCGCGCAGCAGGCTCCCAATCCCACCGCGCAATCGGTGAAGGAGGAGCAATTGCTCAACGCGCTCAAGCCCGGCTCGACGGTGAGCGGACGCATCACCATCCCCGACCAGAACGCGAGCACGCTGATCCAGCCGCAGGGCCAGGCCTGGCGCGCGTTCCATCAGAGCACGCTGCCGCTGATCGGCGCGCTCGCCGTGCTCGGCATGCTGGGCCTGCTTGTGGTGTTCTACCTCGTGCGCGGCCGCGTCAAGATCGACGGCGGCTTCTCCGGCCGCACCGTCACGCGCTTCGGCGGCTTCGACCGCTTCGTGCACTGGGTGACGGCCTCGACCTTCATCGTCCTGGCGCTGTCGGGCCTCAACCTGACCTATGGCAAGAGCGTCGTCGCGCCGCTGTTTGGCGACGCCGCTTTTGCCAATCTCGCGGCCTGGGGCAAGATCGCGCACAATTATCTCGCCTTCCCGTTCATGGCGGGCGTCGCGCTGATGTTCCTCATCTGGGTGAAGGACAACGTCCCCAACCGTCTCGATGTGGAATGGCTCAAGGCGGGCGGCGGCCTGTTCGTGAAGGGGGCCCATCCGCCGGCCAAGCGTTTCAACGCCGGCCAGAAGGGCATTTTCTGGATCGTCATCCTCGGCGGCCTCGTGATGTCGGTGTCGGGCTGGCATCTGCTCTTCCCCTTCAGCGATGGCCCGTTCGTCTCTGAGCAGCAGTTCTGGGTGAACGTGCACGGCGTGCTCGCCATGGTGTTCATCGCCGCCATGCTCGCCCACGCGTATATCGGCTCGGTGGGCATGGAGGGCGCGTTCGACGCCATGGGCACCGGCGAGGTGGACGAGAACTGGGCCAAGGAGCACCATTCGCTCTGGCTCGAAGAGCAGAAGAAGCTCGAGGGCAAGGTTCCGC
>Ga0315903_10000240_pt1 | contig 82345 bp, 71 predicted proteins | sample LakEriMetagenome_7_FD_203524 | JGI IMG/M metagenome (GOLD analysis project Ga0315903, IMG submission 203524) | Freshwater fungal communities from buoy surface, Lake Erie, Ohio, United States - Buoy 2 MA119 | ecosystem: Environmental > Aquatic > Freshwater > Lake | place: USA: Lake Erie, Ohio... | reverse complement strand
GCGAGTTTCATCGCCGCGGTGCGTCGCGCGCAGACCGCCGCCACCGGCGCGCTGGCCGCGCCTGCGCCCGCCGCCGCCGCCTCGCCGCTGGAGCAGGCCCGCGCTCGCGCGCGCGCCGCAGTCGACCGCACGCTGGAGCAGCCGCGCCCGTCCGTCGCCAAGGGCGGCGGCCGCCTGAAGAAAGGCCTGCGCATTTTCGTTGCGCTCGCCATCGCCGGCGCGCTCGTCGCCGTAGGCGTGAAATACGGCGCCTCGCTTCTGGAGAACGCGCAGCTTATCGATGAGCCGGAGCGCCACGGCGCCGTGGCTGTCGAACCGCCCGTCGCGAGCGCGCAGGTGAGCAATCCCTCCATCTCCGCGCCCGCAAGTCAGTCGTCCGGAAAGATAGCGCTCATGGCGCCGGGCGGCGCGCCAGCGGCTGCGCCGATCCCCGTTGCGCCTGCAGGGCCGGCGTCCGCGACGCCAGCGGCAATGCAAAACCTAGCGCAGACGCCAGCCTCCGCGTCCCCCGCCGATCCTGTCGCGGTCGGCAGCATCAATCACAAACAGGCGGCGGCGCGGCCGCAGGATCTGCGCAACGCTGCAGCCGCCGGCGCGCCCGCCGCCCAATTCGAAATGGCCGCGCGCTATGCCGACGGGCGCGGCGTGACGAAAGATCTCGCGCAGGCGGCCGCATGGTTCGAGCGCGCTGCGCAGCAGGAGTTCGCGCCCGCGCAATATCGGCTCGGCGCCATGTATGAGAAAGGCCTCGGCACGGATCGCGATCTCGACAAGGCGCGCGAATGGTATCAGCGCGCCGCCGAGCGCGGCCATGTGAAGGCGATGCACAATCTCGCCGTGCTCGTCGCCGAAGGCGCGGCGGGCAAGCCCGATTACGGCTCCGCCGCGCAATGGTTCCGCACCGCGGCCGAACATGGCGTGCGCGACAGCCAGTACAATTTCGCCATTCTCAACGCGCGCGGCTTGGGCGTGGCGCAGGATCTCGTGCAATCCTATCTGTGGTTCTCGCTCGCCGCCGCGCAGGGCGACGAGGACGCGGCCCGCAAGCTCGCCGACGTGGCCGCCCGGCTGGACGCGCGCCAGCTGAGCCGCGCGCGCTCGCTGGTCGACAATTTCACGCCCCGGCGTCCTGACCAGTCCGTCAACGAAGCCCTCGCCCCGCCCGGCGGCTGGGAGTTCACGCCCGAGCCTGCGGCTCGCCCGGCGCGCCCTGCGGCGCCGCGTCCGCGCGTCTCCTCGCTTTGAAAGGCGCGGCTGCGGCCGCGCGAGGGATTGACCAGTAAGGCCGCGCGCGCTTCATGGGCGCGGCGCATATGGCGTGCGTAAGCCTGCGAGGTAGCGTTCGAGCGTGGAGATCTATCTGCCCATAGCCGAAATGCCGGTCGACATGTTCCTCATCCTTGGGATGGGCGTGGCCGTGGGCTTCATTTCGGGCATGTTCGGCATCGGCGGCGGTTTCCTGCTTACGCCGCTGCTGATCTTCGTCGGCGTGCCCCCGGCGGTCGCCGTCGCCACGCAGGGTCCGCAGATCGCCGCATCCTCCCTGACCGGCGCCTTGTCCTATTGGCGGCGAAAGGCGATCGACTTTCGGCTTGCGGCCGTTCTGCTCGCCGGCGGCCTCGTGGGCACCGCGCTTGGCGTCGCTTTCTTCAACCGCATGCAGAAGCTCGGCCAGCTGGAGACGGTGATCGCCGTCTCCTATGTTTTGCTGCTGGGCCTTGTCGGCGCGCTTGTCTCCTATGAGAGCGCGAAGGCCGCGCTCGCTGTGCGCAGGGGCGCGCAGCACAGGCGCAAGGCCGCGGGCCAGCATTTCTGGTATGAGAGGCTGCCGCTGAAAATGCGGTTTCACCGCTCCGGCCTCTATGTGAGCGTCATTCCCGTGCTCGCTGTCGCCGCGCTTATCGGCTTTGCGGGCGCGGTGCTCGGCATCGGCGGCGGCTTCATCCTTGTGCCCGCGCTCATCTATGTCTTTCGCGTGCAGCCGAACGTGGTCGTGGGCACGAGCCTGTTCCAGATTCTCTTTACGATGGTCGCCGCGACGATCTTTCATGCGGCGACGAACCAGTCGGTCGATATCTTCCTCGCTTTGCTTCTGATGGTGGGCGGCACGTTCGGCGCCCAGTTCGGCGCGCGCGCCGGCGCCAATCTGCGCGGCGAATACTTCCGTCTGCTTCTGGGCGTGCTGATCCTCGTGGTGGCGGGACGTTTTGCAGCCGACATTCTCACAACGCCGCGCGAGCCCTTTTCCGTCACGCGCACGGAGACGGTGCGATGAGGGCGGCGCTTGCGTCCTGCCTCGCGGCGCTCGCCGCGCTCGCAGCCCCGGGCCCGGCGCGCGCGCAAAACCTTGTCGCCTCGCTGTCGACCGAGCGCGTGCCGATCGAGTCGAATTTCACCGGCGCGCGGATCTCCGTGTTCGGCGTGGTGGAGCCAGGCGGCGTGGCGCGCCCGCGCAACGGCTGGGACGTGGTGGTGAGCGTGCGCGGGCCGCGCGGGGCGGTGGCCGTCCGGCGCAAGGAGAGTTTTGGCCCGCTCTGGCTCAATCTCGACTCGCGCAGCTATATCGCCATCCCCTCGTTCATCTCCGTTCTCTCGAACCGCCCCGTGGACCAGATCGCGCAGGCGGAGGTGCGCGAGGATTTGCGCGTGGGCGTGGACGCGCTCATTCCGCCACAGACGGCGCTGCGCGCAGGTGCCAACGATCCACGCTTCCGCGAGGCTTTGCAGCGCATCCGCGCGCGTCAGGGATTGTTCTCGCAAAAGCCCGATCAGGTGCGCTTCATCTCTCCGGCCGTCTTCCAGGCGCAGATCGATCTGCCCGGGGTCGCCCCCATCGGCGCCTATGACGTGGATGTGAGCGTGTTCGCCGATGGCGCGCTCGTCACGCGCGCGCAACTGGGATTCACGGTCACAAAAACGGCGGCGGAGCAATGGATCGCGCAGGCCGCGCGCGACCATGCGCTGCTCTATGGCCTCGCCACGGCGCTGATCGCGCTTCTGGTGGGCTGGTTCGCAAGCCTCGTCTTCCGGCGCGACTAGCTCAATCGGGCCGGCAGGCCGACAGCGACACCCGATAAACCGCGTCGCGCCCCAGCACATGCGCGCTCGCGCGTTCGCGCGCCAGCAATGGCGCGAAGGCGGCGTCGAGCACGTTGAGCCCGCCCGCATAGGCGCCGAAGGCCGGCATGACGCAGCGCGCGCCGTCGTTCACGAAACAGCGCCGGCGCACCGCGCCGCGGGGGGAGGCGACGCGCGCCACCGGGTGCAGATGGCCGGCGATCTCGAAGCCCTCGCCCAGCGCCTCATGGCGCAGGATGACCTCGCCCACGCGCATATGCGCGCAGCGCGCGCCGCCGAAAGCGGCCGGCGCCTGCGGATCGTGATTGCCCGCCGCCCAGATCCACTCGCGCCCTCTTTGCAGCGCGCGCAGCGCCTCGGCGTCGCGCGGGTCCATGCGCGCGCCTGCGTCCGTATCGTGGAAGGAATCGCCCAGCGCCAGCACCGCGCGCGGTTTAAAGCGCGCGAGCGCGGTCTCGAGGCGCGCAAGAGTCGCCGCCGTGTCGTAGGGCGGCAGGAGCACGCGCCGGGCCGCATAGGCGGAGCCTTTCTCCAGATGCAGGTCCGACACGACGAGAAGCCGCTCGTCTTCGTGAAAAAGGGCGCCCGAGGCGTGGGGCGTGAAGCTCTGGCCGCCGATGCGCAGAGGCTCCACGCGCAGCGCGGCGGCGTTATCCTGCGCGCTCATGCCGCCCGTCCCTTCGGCCGCGGGGAGCCTTCGCCGCCAGCGCGCCCCGCGCCAGCTTCCGCCATGAGCGCGGCGGCGTCGGCGAGGATCTGCTCCTGCGCCTCGCCATAGACGGGTTCGCGGCCCACTTCGAGCATCAGCGGCACGGCGAGCGGGGAGACGCGCCTGAGGCGCTCATGGACGATGTGTCCCTTCACGCGCGCGAGCATGTCGGAAAGGCGCGCGACGTCGAGCAGGCCCGTCGCCGCGTCCTGCCGGGCCGCGCGCAGCAACACGTGGTCGGGCTGGTGGCGGCGCAGCACGTCGTAGATCAGGTCGGTTGAGATGGTGACCTGCCGGCTTGTCTTTTCCTTGCCGGGGAAGCGGCGCTCGATCAGCCCGGCAATGACGGCGCAGGCGCGGAACGTGCGCTTCATGAGCGCGGATTCCTGCAGCCATTCCTCGAGGTCGTCGCCCAGCATGTCCTCGTCGAAAAGCGCCGCCATGTCGATGCGCGCGGGATCTTCAAGCGACCAGATCGCAAGCGCGTATTCGCTCGCCACAAAGCCCTGCGGCTTGAGGCCGGCGCGCTCCATGCGCCGGGTGAGCAGCATGCCCAGCGTCTGGTGCGCGAGCCGTCCCTCGAAGGGATAGGCGACGAGAAAGAAGCGCTCGCCGCGCGGAAAGGTCTCTACGAGAAGGTCGTCGGGGCCGGGCAGGCGGGAGGCTTTTTTCTGCAGGGCGAGCCATTCGCGCACCTGCTCGGGCAGGCCGCTCCACAGGCGCGGCGAGCTGATGAGCTTGCGCACGCGCGCGGCGAGATAAGTGGAGAGCGGAAACTTGCCGCCGGCGTAGGAGGGCGCCTTGGGATCGCGCGCATGGGCGCGCGAGACGAGCGCTTCGTTCTCGACGATGCCTTCAAGCGCGAGGATCTCGCCGCCGAACAGGAACGTGTCGCCGGGCGAAAGCGTCTCGAGGAAATATTCCTCGATCTGGCCCAGCACCCGTCCGCCGCGCGCGAGCGGCCCTGTGTAGCCGGGCCGGCCGGGCCGGTCGGCGAGTTTCGTGGGCTGATAGAGAGAGCCTTGCGCGCGCGCATTTGCGCCGTCTCCCGCAGGCCGGCCGGCGGCGCGCAGCGCGCGGGCGCGCACAAGGCGCACTTTCAGCATGTCGGATTCCACGATGGCGCCCACGTTCATGCGCCAGGCCTGCGCCACTTTCCCGTTCGCCACGCGCCAAAGGCCGGAGGCGTCGCGGCGGATTTTCGCGAAGCGCTCATAGGCGCCCAGCGCATAGCCGCCCGTGGCGACGAAATCGAGCGCGGCGTCGAAATCCGCGCGCGTCAGGCGCGCATAGGGGGCGCAGGACGTCACTTCGGCGAACAGCGCGTCGGCGTCGAAGGGCTCGGCGCAGGCCATGCCGAGAATGTGCTGGCACAGCACGTCAAGCGCGCCCGAGCGCGCGGGCGGGGTGTCCTGCGCGCCCGCCTTGGCGGCTTCGATCGCCGCGCGGCATTCGAGAACCTCGAAGCGGTTCGAGGGCACGAGGATCGCGCGCGAGGGTTCGTCGAGCCTGTGGTTCGCGCGGCCGATGCGCTGCAGCAGACGGCTTGCGCCCTTGGGCGCGCCCAGATTGATGACGAGATCCACGTCGCCCCAGTCAATGCCCAGATCGAGCGTGGACGTGCATACGACGCCCTTGAGCTTGCCTTGCGCCATGGCCTCCTCCACGCGCCGGCGCTGGCTTGCGTCAAGCGAGCCATGATGCAGCGCGATGGGAAGCCCGTCGTCGTTGATCGTCCACAATTGCTGGAAGGCGGCCTCGGCCTGCGCGCGCGTGTTCACGAAGACAAGCGCGGTCTTCGCGCGCTTGATCATCTCATAGACGTTGGCGATGGAATGGCTGGCGCCATGGCCCGACCAGGGCAGGCGCTCCTCGATGTCGAGCATGGAGATTTGCGCGGGCGCGCCGGGCGGCGCCTCGACGAGCGCGGCCAAGTCGGGCGTGGCCAAGTCGGGGGCGGCCAAGTCGGGGGCGCTTGCGTTCTGCGGCGCAAGCCAGCGGCGCAGGTCGTCCACGTCGCGCACGGTCGCCGAAAGGCCCACGAAGGCCGCCTGCGGGGCGATTTTGCGTAGCCGCGCAAGGCTGAGCGCGAGCAGGTCGCCGCGCTTGGATTGCACGACGGCGTGCAATTCGTCGAGCACGACGCGCTTGAGCCCTGCGAACATGCGCCGTGCGTCGGCGCCGCCCGTCAGCAGCGCCAATTGCTCCGGCGTCGTCATCAGCACATCGGGCGGATCGCGGCGCTGGCGCTGGCGGCGCGCGGCGGGCGTGTCGCCTGTGCGCGTCTCCACGCGCACGCGCAGCCCCATCTCGCGCACCGGCGTCTCCAGATTGCGCGCCACATCGACGGCGAGCGCCTTGAGCGGCGAGACATAGAGCGTGTGCACCCCGCGCGCGGGCGCGCGGGCGTCGCGCGCGCCAAGGTCGATCAGCGTCGGCAGAAAGCCCGCCAGCGTCTTGCCTGCGCCGGTGGGCGCGACGAGCAGCGCGCTCTCGCCCTTGCGCGCGAGCGCCAGCAGCGCAAGCTGGTGGGCGCGCGGCGTCCATCCGCGCGCGGCGAACCATGCGGCGAAGGGGGCGGGAAGCTCTGGCTGGGCGCGGCGGGTCACGCGTCCAATCTAGGGGCGCAGGAAGACGGCGACCAGACCCGGCACGTCCGCGCCTGCGTCCTTGCGGGTGGAGGCCTCCTCGAGCACAAGCGGCTCAAGGCCGGCCGCCTGCGCCATGCGTCGCAGATAGTCGGGCGAATGGGCGTAGCGCAGGTCCGGCCCCAGCGCCCAGTCCTGCGCGCCTTTCTGCACGGTGAAGGCGAAGAGCCCGCCGGCGCGCAAGGTCCGTGCGGCCTGCGCGAAAGTTTGCGCGAGATCGCCCATATAGACGAACACGTCGGCGGCGATGACGAGATCGAACGCGCCTGCGGGCTCGGCGGCGAGCGCCTGCGTCACGTCGCCCGCCTGCACGCGCGCGTAAAGCCCCGTGCGCCGCGCCGCCTCCGCCATGCGCGGCGACAGGTCCACGCCGCACATCTCCTGCGCCGCGTCCTTGAGGGCGAGCGCCATCAGGCCGGTGCCGCAGCCGAGATCCATCGCGCGCGCGAAGCGCAGGGGCGCGCCTGCGCCGCCGCGCGCCCGCTCAAGCGCCGCGCGCAGAATCTCAGGCCCGCGATAGGCGAGCGCGCCCACGAGATGGGAGTCGAAGCGGTCGGCGTATTCGTCGAACAATTCGCGCACGTAATCGTCGGGCGCGCGTTCAGGCGCCGGCGCGCCGCCATGGGCGGCGAGGCGCAATTGCGCGCCAAGCACGCCGGAGGGGTCGCCCACCGCCGCCCGCGCCCAGGCTTGCGTCGCCTCCTGCGCCGCGCCCAGCGCATGCAGGCTGTCGCCCAGCGCGAGCAGGGCCGCGGGCCAGTCCGGCGCGCGTTCCAGCGTTTGCTCCAGCAGGTCGCGCGCGGCGGCGTGGTCGCCCTCCTTCGCGGCGGCGATCGCCCATGCGTATCGCCGGTCGGCGAGGATGTCTCCGGAAGAGCGCATGGCGCGCTTCTGCCCAAAGCCGGCCCCATGCGCAAGCGCCCTCTTTGCATCGCCGCGCGCAAGCCTATGTTGGGGACCATGGCGCCGCATCTGCTCACGCCCACGCCCCTCGGCCTTTATTGCGCCGCGGGGGATTTTCACATTGATCCCGTGCGCCCGGTTCCGCGCGCGCTGATCACGCACGCCCATTCCGATCATGCGCGCCGCGGCCATGGCCAGGTGCTCGCCACCGCGCAGACGCTCGCCGTGATGGCGCTGCGCTACGGGGAGGAGTTCTGCGCGGCGCGGCAGACGGCGGCCTATGGCGAGACGATCCGCATCGGCGACGTTGACGTGAGCTTTCATCCCGCCGGTCATGTGCTGGGCTCCGCGCAGATCCGCGTGGCCGATGCGCGCGAGCGCATCGTCGTCTCGGGCGATTACAAACGCGCGCGCGATCCCACCTGCGCGCCCTTCGAAGTCGTCGCCTGCGACGTCTTCATAAGCGAGGCGACGTTCGGCCTGCCGGTGTTTCGCCACCCCGACGCGCGCCGCGAGGTCGACAAGCTCATGGCCTCGCTGCGGCTCTTTCCTGAGCGCGCGCATCTGGTCGGTGCCTATTCGCTCGGCAAGGCGCAGCGCATGATGGCGCTGATCCGCGAGGCGGGATGGGATCGGCCGATCCATCTGCACGGCGCGCTCGAGAAGATCACGGATTATTATCTCGCCCAGGGCGCGCCTCTGGGAGAGGTGCGCAAGGTCGCGGCCGCGCAGCGCGGCGAACTGGCGGGCGAGATCGTTCTGTGCCCGCCCTCCAGCATTCAGGATCTGTGGTCGCGCAAGTTTCCCGATCCCGTCGCCGCTTTCGCGTCGGGCTGGATGCGCGTGCGCGCCCGCGCGCGCCAGCGCGGCGTCGAACTGCCGCTCGTGGTCTCCGATCATGCGGATTGGGACGAACTTTGCGCGACCATCCGCGAGACGGGCTGCGCGCAGGTCTGGATCACCCATGGCGAGGCCGACGCGCTCGTGCATTGGGCGGGCTCTGTCGGGCTCGACGCGCGCCCGCTGCACATGCTGGGTTACGGCGAGGAGGAGGAAGAAGGCGCGCAGGGGGCGGCTTCCGCATGAACCGTTTCGCGCAATTGCTGGATCGCCTCGCCTTCGAACATGGCCGCAACGGAAAGCTGCGGCTGCTGGCTGAATATTTCCGCGGCGTGGATGATCCCGATCGCGGCTATGCGCTGGCCGCGCTCACGGGCGGGCTCACGTTCACCCACGCCAAGCCCGGCCTCGTGCGCCAGCTCATCGCCGAGCGCGTCGATCCCGTCTTGTTCGCGATGAGCTACGATTACGTCGGCGACCTGTCGGAGACCGTGGCTCTGTTATGGCCGGCGCCGCAGGCGCCGCTGGGCCACAACGCCCCGCCGCCGCCTTCGCTGAGCGAGGTTGTGGAGATCCTGCAAACGACGCCGAAGGCGGGCCTGCCGCGCGCGCTTGCCGGCCTGCTCGATCAATTGGACGAGACGGGGCGCTGGGCGCTGTTGAAGCTCATCACCGGCGGCTTGCGCATCGGCGCGTCCGCGCGGCTCGCGAAGACGGCGCTGGCGAGCCTTGGCGACATGCAGACCGACGCGATCGAGGAGATATGGCCGGGCCTTGCGCCGCCCTATCTCGATCTTTTCGCCTGGATCGAGGGCCGCGCGGAGCGTCCGCTCACACGCGATCCCGCGCCCTTCCGCGCCGCCATGCTCGCGCATGCGCTGGAGGAGAGTGATTTCGCAGGCCTCGATCCGGCTGATTTCGCGGCCGAGTGGAAATGGGACGGCGTGCGCGTGCAGGCCGTCACGGGCCGTGACGAAAGCGGCAAGCTCGTGGGCCGGCTTTACTCGCGCACGGGCGAGGACATATCCGCCGCTTTCCCAGACGTGCTGGAGGCGATCTGCGACGAGGCGTTCGGCGAGGCGGCGATCGACGGCGAACTGCTGATCATGCGCGAGGGGCGCGTGGAGAGCTTCGCCATGCTGCAGCAGCGGCTCAATCGCAAGAAGGCGGATGCGAAGCTCATCGCGGAATATCCGGCGCATGTTCGCGCCTATGATGTCCTGTCCGAGGGTGGGCGCGATCTGCGCGGCCTGCATTTCGCCGAACGCCGCGCGCGGCTCGAGCGCTTTCTCGCCACCCGCCGGCCGCGCCGCTTCGATCTTTCGCCGCTTGTGCCCTTCGCCGACTGGGAGGAGCTTGCGGCTGCGCGCAGCGATCCCGCGCGCGCGGCAAACGGCGCGGGAGCCGGCGCGGGGGCTGGCGCTCAGGCCGAGGCGATCGAAGGGATCATGCTCAAGCGGCTCGACTCGATCTATGTTCCCGGCCGTCCGCGCGGCCCCTGGTGGAAGTGGAAGCGCGACCCCTTCACGCTCGACGCCGTGTTGATGTATGCGCAGCGCGGACATGGCAAGCGTTCGTCCTTCTATTCCGATTTCACCTTCGGCCTGTGGCGTCCGGGCGCGGGCGGCGACGAACTCGTGCCCGTGGGCAAGGCCTATTTCGGCTTCACCGACGCGGAGCTGAAGCAATTGGACAAATGGGTGCGCGACCACACGACCAATCGTTTCGGGCCGGTGCGCGAGGTGGAGGCGGGGCGTGGCGCGGGCCTTGTGTTCGAGGTGGCGTTTGAGGGCGTGCAACGCTCCGCGCGCCACAAGTCGGGCGTCGCCATGCGGTTTCCGCGCATTTCGCGCATCCGCTGGGACAAGCCCGCGCGCGACGCCGACCGGCTCGAAAGCCTTGAGGCTTTGATCGGCGCGCGCAAGACCGCCTAGAAGCGCAGCCGATCAGGCCGCGTCGTCGCGGTTGAGCAGGTCGCCGCTCCCGTGCAGCAGGCCGGCTGCGAAAATGCGCCCCTCGCGCGCGTCCTGCGCGTCCGCGCGCCGGCTCAGCGCGACGCCGGCTGCGAGCGCGGCGAGAAAGCCCGCAAGCCCGCCTGCGCCAAGCGCGCGCAAAGCATCGGCGCCCGATTGCGTCGCGATCAATGCGGCTGCGGCCATCGTGGCCGCGCCTGCGAGCAGGGCCGCCAGCGCGCCCGCACGGCTTGCGTGGGGCCACAAGGCGAGAAGCAGCACAGGGGTGAGCGTCGCCGCGCTGAGCGCGCAGGCGAAGGCGGCGAGAACGCGCGGGTCGGGCGCGACGCGCGCGGAGATGAAAACGACGCCGGCGATGAGGAGGAGCGCGCACAGGCGCGCATTGGCGAGTCGCCGGCTCGTGAGCGCGCGCGATCCGCAGGCGCGAAACAGAATGTCATGCGCGCAGGCGGCCGCGAAGGCGTGGGCGCCGGCGGATGCAAGCGCCAGGCAAATCGCCGCCAGTCCCGCCGCCAGCAGGCCGGAGAGCGCGACGCTCATCCCGCGCAATTCCGGCGCTGCGGCGAGCAGGTAAAGCCCGCTCGCCCATACGTCGCCGGAACCGAGCGCGCCGGTCACGCCCGCCTCGCGGCAGGCTTGCGCGGCGGCGGCCGGCGTGGCCGGCGTGGCTCCGCACAGGGTGAGCAGTCCCTGCGCGCTCGCCGCATAGGCGGACGGCGCGAGCGCCTGCGGCCGGCGGCCGACGAGCAATTCGTCGAGCGCCAGCGTTGAGACCGCCATGGCGGCGGCGACCGCCAGCGCCACGAGCGCGATCCACACGAGAAGGCTCGCGCCCGCCCGCCGTGCGCTCGTAGACCCTCCGGTGGCGATGGCCGGCCCCATAAGCGGCGCCGCCGTGGCCAGCCCAAGCGCGAGCGTCGCGGCGAGCGCCATGTCCGCCGCTCCCGTGGCGCCTGCGCCGCTCCACCCGGCGATGCGCGCGCTGGCCGCGCTCCATGCGGCGGCGTCAAGGAAAGGCGCGGGCGCGCTCTCGCCTCCCGCCAGCAGGGCGAGGAGCGGCGCGAACGCGCCTGCGGCGAAGGCGCCGCCCGCTGCTGCGCCGCTCCAGGTCGCGCCTGAAAGGCCGCCGGGCAGCGTCATCGCGAGCGTCGCCAGGCCGCAGGCCAGCAGCGCGTCCCCCTGCGAGAGCCCGAGAAGCTGGCTGAGCGCGAAGGCGCCCATATGCAGGCCGACGACGGCGAGCGCCGCGCTCGCCATCGCGCAGGCCAGCGCCGCGCAGACGCGCACGGGCCCGCTCGCGAATCTTCCGGCGGCGAGATCCGCCAGCGTGTAGGCGCCCGACTTGCGCAGCAAAGGGCCGGCGAGCAGCGCCGCGCCCGCGAGCCCAGCAAGAAAGCCCACGCCCAGCGCCATGGGCGAGGGCAGGCCGGCCCCGCCTGTCAGCGGCGGGAGGAAAGGCAGGGCGAGGCCGGCGGCGGCCCCTGCGCCGGCGACGCCCGCATAGGCGCCGGGCGCAGCGCGTGCGCCGGCGAAATAGCCTGACACGCGCATGGTTTGCGCGAGAAGGCCGATGGTCGCGAGGCCCGCCAGAGAAAGCGTCGGCCCCAGCGCGGCGACGACGCGCGCAGGCGCCCCGGCCACGTCCACCAGCGCCACCAGCCCAGTCGCCATCAGGAGGGCGGCGATAACGAAAGCGGTCCGTCCCTCTATGCGGCTGCGATCCTGGCGCGCGGTCGCCGCGTGCGGCTCGAAAGGGGCGTTCACGGGGGTTCTCCTGCGGGACGCGGCGCGACTTGCGCTGTCCTCAGGATGGGACAAGAATGGAAACGCGTCGTTGTTGCAAGCTTTGGCCAAAGCTTGCGGCGCGCGCGCAAAGGGGGGCGGTTTTGAGCCAATCAACGACAATCGTGATCGCGGACGATCATCCGCTTGTGCGCGGGGCGCTTCGCGAAGCGGTGGCCGGCGCCGTGGCGGGGGCGTCGATCGTCGAATGCGGAGATCTCGATCAATTGAGCGGCGCGCTCGCCAAGGCGCCCGACGTGGACCTCGTGCTGCTCGACTTGTCGATGCCGGGCGTGCGCGGTTTCTCCGGCCTGATGTATCTGCGCGCGCAGCATCCGGAAGTCGCCGTCGCCGTGGTTTCGGGCAATGAGGATCGCGCCGTGATGCGGCGCTGCATATACTTCGGCGCCGCCGCCTACATTCCAAAGACCACGCCGGTCGAGGAGATGCGCGCGGCCATTCGCGCCGTGCTCGAAGGGCGCACCTGGACCCCGCCGGACGTCGATCTCGCCTCGCCCGCCGACAAGGAGACGGCCGACATCGTGCGTCGCCTCGCTTCGCTCACCCCCCAACAGGTGCGCGTGCTGATGATGCTGTCGGAGGGTCTGCTCAACAAGCAGATCGCCTATGAATTGTCGGTGTCGGAAGCCACTGTGAAGGCGCATGTGTCGGCCATCCTGCAGAAGCTGGGCGTTGACAGCCGCACGCAGGCGGTGATCGCGGCCTCGAAGATCGAGGCGGGCCAGTGGCAGGGCGACGCGGCCCAGCAGGGTTCCTGAGTTAAGGCTTCGCGGTTGCGCCTTGTGTGGCGCCTCTTGTGGCGCCTCTTGTGGCGCCGCTTGTGGGGCCCCCTGCGCGCGCGCCTGTCCCGCCCCATATGTTCGTCAGGTCCGGGGGCGGGAGCGACGCAGATGAAATCATTCAAGCCTTCGGCCGTCTTTCTGACGACGGCCCTTCTGGCCTTCGCCTGTGGCGCGCCGGCTGGGCGCGCGCAGTCTCCCGCGCAGCCTTCCGCGCCTGCTTCGGACGGGCGATTCGCCATGACGCCTGCGGACGGCGGCTTTCTGCGCCTCGACACACGCACGGGCGCGGTCTCCCATTGCCGCATGGGCGAGGCGGGCCTCCAATGCCGCGCGGGCGCGGACGAGCGCGCGGCGCTGGAGGCGGAAGTCGATCGCCTGTCTAAGGAAAACGCCGATCTGCGCGGCAAGCTCGCCGCCCTCGGCGACCAGACGCCAGGCGGGCGCCTGCGCAACGCGCTGCCCTCGCAGGAGGAGATGGACCGCGCGATGGGCTGGATGGAAAGCTTCATGCGGCGCATGATGCGGCTGATGCGCGAGGAGACGCCGCCCGGCGACCGCCTGTGAACGCGCCGCCGGCAGACACGCCAAGCGAAGGAGCCGCCATGAACGACGCCTCTGGTCAGTCCCGCCCGCCGGGTTGGGAGGACGCCCGCTGGAGCGAAGCAGGCCCGCGCCCCGCAGGCGCGCATCCTGCAGATTCGCATCCTGCAAGCCCGCGCGGCCCGGGGCTCGACCGTTTTCTCGGCGGCGCGCCGCTCGCGGTCTTCGTGCGGCTGATGGTCATTTCGCTCATCGTCGGCGCCCTGCTGATGTGGATCGACATTCGCCCCGGCGAAATCTTCCGCGGCGTCGAGCGGCTCATCCGCCATGCGTGGATGATGGGATTCGATGCGGTGCGCGCGCTCGTGGATTACGCGCTCGCCGGCGCGATCATCGTCGTGCCGATCTGGCTCGTGCTGCGGCTGATGAACTTCCGCCGCTGACTAGGCTTCCTTCGCCCAGTCCTGCGCGCGACGTCCGGTGACGGCGGCGAGGCTTTGCAGCCCTTCCGCATCGAGCCGGGCGGCGAGCCCCGTATTGATGTCGCCCACCAGGCCCGGCCCCGCATAGACGAGCGCGGAGTAAAGCTGGATCAGGCTCGCGCCCGCCTCGAATTTGGCGAAGGCGCTTTGCGCGTCGTGCACGCCGCCCACGCCGATCAGCGGGAACTGGCCCTCCACGCGCAACCATGTCTGGGCGAGCACCCGCGTCGCCGCGTCGAACAGCGGCTTGCCGGAGAGGCCGCCGCTCTCGCGCGCATGTTTCGAGATGAGCAGGGGCGAACGCGCGATCGTGGTGTTGGAGACGATCATGCCGTCCACGCCGCGCGCGCGGCACACCTCCACCACGTCGTCGAGGTCGCCCGGCGTGAGGTCGGGCGCGATCTTCACAAGCAGGGGCTTGCAGCCGCAGCGTTCAATCTTGCGGTCGCGCGCGTCCACGCAGCGCGCGAGCAGGTCGTCGAGCGCGCTCTTTTGTTGCAGGTCGCGCAGGCCCGGCGTGTTGGGCGAGGAGATGTTGATCGTGAAATAGCTCGCGACGTCGGCGAAAGCGGAGACGCCCGCCGCGTAATCGGCCACGCGGTCGAAAGCGTCCTTGTTGGCGCCCACGTTGACGCCGATCACGCCCTTGGGGCCGGCGCGTCGCACCAGCCGCTCATGCACGGTCTCATGCCCCTCGCTGTTGAAGCCGAAGCGGTTCACCACCGCCTCGTCCTCCACCAGACGGAACAGGCGCGGGCGCGGATTGCCGGGCTGGGGCGCCGGCGTCACCGTGCCGATCTCCACGAAGCCGAAGCCGATGCGCAGCAGCGCGCCGGGAACCTCGCCGCCCTTGTCGAAACCCGCCGCCATGCCCACCGGATTGGGAAAGGCGAGGCCAAAGGCGGTCGAGGCGAGGCGCGGGTCCGCGGGGGCGGCGGAGGGCAGGGGCGTCAGCCGCAGCGCCTTGATGGTGGCGGCGTGCGCTTCCTCGGGGTCCATCGCGAACAGGATCGGGCGCGAGAGCGCGCCCAGAAAGCGCATCATGGCAGCAGGCCCTCGAAGTCGTGGCTTCCGTCGGCGCGCATGGGCAGGGGCTTCGCCCACAGCACTTCGCCCGTCTCGAAGGCGCGGTAAAGATGGGGGAACAGCTGGCCCCCGCGCGAGGGCTCCCATTTCAGCTGGTCGCCCAATTGGGAGGATTCGAGCGCGAGCAGGAACAGGCCGTCGCGGCCGGCGAAATGTTTGGCCGCCGTTTCGCGCGCCTGTTCGGCGGTCGAAAAATGGATGAAGCCGTCCGCGAGGTCCACGGGCGCGCCGATGAAGCGGCCGCTCTCCTGGGCGGCGCGCCATTCGTCGGCGCTGGCGATTTTGTAGACGAGGCTCAAGGGAATCCCTCCGAAAACGCGCCGAACCCTACAGGGGGGAGAGGGGCGCGGCAACGAAGCGGGGGTCCGGAAATCATAGTCTAGCTTGCGTTATTTTTCTGGAGCTGATACCCAGTGACAGGAAAATTTCCCCACGTCGGTGCCTGCATGCTCTCCCACGAACAGGTGTGGTCCGCCGTCGACGCTCTGGCCGACCGCCATGGGCTCACCCCGTCCGGGCTCGCCCGCAAGGCGGGGCTCGACGCCACCACATTCAACCGCTCCAAGCGCCACGGACCGGATGGGCGGCTGCGCTGGCCCTCCACGGAATCGATCGCCAAAGTGCTGGAGGCCACGGGCGCGAGCTTTGCGGATTTCGTCGCGCTCACCGGCGCGCGCGCAACGGGCGCCCAGCGCATTCCCCTGATCGGTCTCGCGCAAGCCGGCGCGGGCGGCTTTTTCGACGACGCGGGCTTTCCTGCGGGCGCGGGCTGGGACGAGATCGCCTTCCCCGCCGTCTCCGACGAGAACGCCTATGCGCTCGAGGTCTCCGGCGATTCGATGGCGCCGCTTTATCGTGACGGCGACGTGGTGATCGTGTCGCCCGCAAGCTCCGTGCGGCGCGGCGACCGCGTGGTGGTGAAGACGAAAGACGGGGAAGTGCTCGCCAAGGAGCTGAAGCGGCGCACCGCGCGCACGATCGAGCTGCGCTCCCTCAATCCTGACCATCCCGACCGCGTGTTTCCGATCGAGGACGTCGCCTGGATCGCGCGCGTCGTCTGGGCGACGCAGTGAGGCCGTTCAGTCGCCGTAGGCCAGCAGCCACAATCCGCGCGCGACGTAGACGACGCTCAGCGTGTAGATGATCATCTTCGTCCACTTGCGGAAATTGGCGTCGCTCATGCGGTTGAGCACGCCCGCCGCCGCCGAGCCGCCGGCGAAGGTGAGCAGCACATAGCCCACCAGCAGCGGCCACCAGATCACGTCTCCCGCCTCCAGCGCGATCGCGCCGAAATAGACGAAGCGCCCGGCCTGCGAGAACAATTGCGTGATCGCCTTGGTTGCGACGATCGTGTGGCGATCGAGCTTGCTCGCCTGGAAGAACATGTCGAGCACATTGCCCGCCGCGCCCACGCTGATCTGCAACACCATGATGATGAAGCCGCAGAAAGCGGCCATGCCGCGGCGCGTGATGTCGGGCGCAAGCGTTTTCGGCAACAGGTCTCCGATCAGCGGCGTGAGTCCGAGGCCGAGATAGATCATCGGTTTGGGGGGCACGAAACTGATGAACAGCATCACGCCGTAGGCGACGATGGAGCCCGCGATATAGCGCGACGCCACGCGCCAGTCGATATGCTTGCGCCACAGCAGCGCGCGCCATGCGCCCGAGGAGAACATGAGCGCGGAGAACACCGTCATCGCGGCGCTCACCGGCAGGTAGAACAAAAGCACCGCAAGGATGATCTGTCCGCCCACCATGCCGAAAATGCCGGACGTGAAGGCGCCGATGAACGTCGTGATCGCGATGACGGAGGCGGCGAATACGGAAATCAACGCGCCATGCTCACTTCGCCCGCCCCGCGAGGAAGGCCTCGTGCTCGCTCTTGAGCGCGCCGGCGAGCGCCTTGGCGATCAGCGCGCGCGTCTCCGCGATTCCATAAAGCGCCACGAAGGAGCCGAAGCGCGGGCCGCGATCCTCGCCCAGCAGCACCTGATAGAGCATGTTGAACCAGTCGTTCGACACGCCCGGCCGCTCAGGCGTCGCGCCCTTGGCCTTGAGGTCCTGATAGCGCGGGATCGGCCGCGCGACGTCGTAGAGCGCGGTCTGGATGTCCTCCGCGCTCGCGCCCGCCGGCAGGCCCGCCAGCATGGCGTCGAGCTTTTGCAGCGCGTCGCGCTCCACCTCGTCGGGCAGGCGGTAGGTTTTCGCCGGCCGCACGAAGTCGCGGAAATAGGCCACCGCATAGCCCACCAGTCGGTCGAGGCGCGGATGCGTCTGCGGCGAGGCGGAGGGCGCGTAGCGGCGCAGGAAGCCCCATAGCACCGCGGGATCCTCGCTGTTGGCGACGGCGGTGAGGTTCAGCAGCATGGCGAAGGACACGGCTGCGGCCGGCTGGGCGCCGCTGGAGTCCTGCAGGGTTTCCGGCGCCGGCGGTTCGCCGCCATGGATGTGCCACACCGGATTGCCGAGGCGCTGCTTCCAGTCCTGCCGCTGATAGCCGCCGAGGAACTGCAGATATTCATCCACCGCGCGCGGGATCACATCGAAATGCAGGCGCTTGGCCTCGCGCGGCTTCTGGAACATGAACAGCGACAGCGATTCCGGGCTCGCATAGGTGAGCCATTCCTCGATCGACAGGCCGTTGCCCTTCGACTTGGAGATCTTCTGGCCCTTCTCGTCGAGGAACAATTCGTAATTGAACCCCTCCGGCGGCGCGCCGCCGAGCGCGCGCACGATGTTCGCCGACAGCTTTACGGAATCGATCAGGTCCTTGCCCGCCATTTCGTAATCGACCTTGAGCGCATGCCAGCGCATGGCCCAGTCGGGCTTCCATTGCAGCTTGCAATGCCCGCCGGTCACGGGGGTCTCGAAACGCTCGCCGGTGTCGGGATCGCGCCAGACGATCGTCCCCGCCTCCGGCCGGATCTCCTCGGCGGGCGTCTGCATGACGACACCGGTCTTGGGATGGATCGGCAGGAAGGGCGAATAGGTGGCGGCGCGCTCCTCGCGCAGGGAGGGGAGCATGATCTTCTGCACCGCGTCGAAATTGCGCAGCATGTGTAGCAGCACCTCGTCGAAACGGCCCGACGTGTAATAATCGGTCGAGGAGGCGAATTCGTACTCGAAGCCGAAGCGGTCGAGGAAGTCGCGCAGCATCGCGTTGTTGTGGTGCGCGAAGCTCTCGAACTTGCCGAACGGGTCGGGGATTTTCGTCAGCGGCTTGCCCAGATGCGCCTTCAGCATGTCCTGGTTGGGCACGTTGTCGGGCGCCTTGCGCAGGCCGTCCATGTCGTCGGAGAAGGCGATGAGCCGCGTCTTCACCTTGCCTTGCGTGAGGACTTCGAAGGCTTTGCGCACCATGCTCGTGCGCGCCACCTCGCCGAACGTGCCGATGTGCGGCAGGCCCGAGGGGCCATAGCCTGTCTCGAACAGCACCTCTTTCTGGCCCGTGCGCTCTATGCGGGCGACGAGCTTGCGCGCCTCCTCGAAGGGCCAGGCCGCTGTGGTGAGCGCGGCCTCGGAAAGAGAAGGAGAAGCGGCGGGCGGCTGCGCCGGCCCTGCGGAGGCGGACATTGACGATCCCTGGACGTGTCATTGACGAAGCATGGCGAGCGCGCCGTGGCGCGTCGGCAAGCGCAGTCACACTAGGAAGGGGGGGCGCCCTCGTCAATCTCGCGCGTCCGGCCGAAGCGTGGCGCTTCAGCGAGACTGCGCGCGGGCGCGGTTTGCGCTAGACTGGCGCGATCCTCCAGCCTCGCAGAACCATGCCGCGCCTTTCTCGCCTCCCGCTCCCGGTCCTACTTCGCCTCTTGCGCCTGCGCGCCCGCGCCGCCGCCCTGCTGGCGGGAGTCTGCGCCGCTGCGTTCATGGCCGTTTGCGCCGCGGCTCCCTCGGCGCACGCCGCGGACGAGCCCTTCATCCCCAATTTCTGGGATCCGCAGGCGCGGCTTGAGCGCCCCGATCTCGCTGGGCTGCGCCTCATTCGATTCGTCACCGACGATGAATATCCCCCCTTCGGCTTTCAGGGGCAGGACGGCGCCCTGATGGGCTTCAACGTCGATCTGGCGCGCGCCGTTTGCGACGAATTGCGCGTCGCCTGCACCATTCAGGCGCGTCGCTTCGCCAGCCTCGTTCCCGCTGTCGAGAGCGGGGAGGCGGACGCGGCCATCGCCTCCATCGCCATCACGCCCGCCGCCCGCGCGCGCGTGGATTTCACGCGCCCCTATTATCGCACGCCCGGGCGTTTTCTCGCCCGCGCAGGCGAGGCCGCAGGCGTCGATCCGCGCCCCGAGGCGCTGGCTGGCGCGCGCGTGGGGGTCGTCGCCGACAGCGCCCATGCGGCGTTTCTCGAGAAGCGCTTTCCGCAGACGCAGCGCGCGGCCTATCCTACGCCTGCGGCCCTGCTCGCGGCTTTGCGCGACGGCGAGATCGCGCTCGCCTTCGCCGACGGCGTCGCCGCGGCGATCTGGCTCAACGGGTCGGGATCGGCGGGATGCTGCGCTTTCGTCAACGGCTTCTTTCTCGACCCGGAGTTTTTCGGCGAAGGGGTTGGCGTGGCCGTGCGCCAGCGCAATCTCGCGCTGCGCCGCGCGCTTGATTTCGCGCTCGCCCGCCTCGCGCAGCAGGGCGTCTATTCAGAGCTTTATCTGAAGCACTTTCCCATCGGCTTCTTCTGAAAGCCTAGAGATAGGGGCGCAGCGCGCGCGCGGCCTGCGCGGCGGACTGCTGCAGATTGAAGGCGGTGGCGAAGCGGCCCTGCTTGTCCATCAGATAGACGACGCTCGAATGGTCCATCGAGTAGGAATCGCCTTCGCCCTTGGACTTGCGGGCGAACACGCGCCAGGCCTTCAGCGCCGCGTCGATGTTCTCGCGCGGGCCGGTGACGCCGAGGATGCGGGCGTCGAAACTCGACAGATAATCCTTCAGGAGCGCCGGCGTGTCGCGTTCGGGATCCACCGTCACGAACAGCGCCTTGATTTTCGCCTGCGGGCCGAGCTGTTCGAAGACCTGGCTGATCTCCATCAGCGTCGTGGGGCACACGTCGGGGCAATGGGTGAAGCCGAAGAAGATCAGCGTCGGGCTGCCTTCGAGATCGCGATGGGTGATCGCCTTGCCATTATGATCGATCAGCGCGAAGGGGCCGCCGATCGCGGTCGTGACGGGCGTGCTGCGCGAATTGTCGCGCAAGGTGAAGAAGGCGGTGGCACCCAGCATCGCCACGCCAAGCACGATGCAGACGATGGGAACGATCAATCGGGGATGCACGGCTTGCCTTCCGCGGCGCTTCTAGAAACAGGTGAGGATGGCGGTGGCGAGATCGACGAACATCGTGGGGCCGAACTGCGCCCACATGATCGCCCCCGCCGCGAACATCAGCGCGAAGCCTGCGGCGAGCCCGCTCGCCATGATCGTGCGCGCGCGACGCGAGGCGCCGCCTGCGCCCTCGGCGTCGGCTGCTCCCGGCGAGGCGGGAAGGGGGCTGGTCGCTGCGTCCGTCATTGCGTCCGTCATGGGGACAATATAGGCGCGGGCGCGGGCTTGCGCACCCGCCTTTTCAGCATAGCTCCGCGACGAGTGCGCGCAGGAAGCCGACGCAGGCGGCCAATTGCGCGATCTCCACATATTCGTCGGGCTGGTGGGCCTGGTCGATGGAGCCCGGGCCGCAGACGATGGTGGGCACGCCCGCCTGCTGGAAGCGTCCCGCCTCCGTGGCGTAGGGCACGGCGATCGTATGGTTCGCCCGCAGCAGCTTGAGGGCGAGCGTGCGCGCGAGGCTGTCGTCCTCCGGCGCGAGGCCGGGCACCTCCACCTCGATCACGGTCTCCACGCTGGCCTGCGGCGCGAAGCGGCGCATGCGCGGCAGCACGACGTCGCGCGCGTGCGCCTCCAGCCGGCGCAGCGCCAGATCCTGCGGCGCGCCGGGCAGGCCGCGGAACTCCCACAGGAACGAACATTCCCGCGCGAGAATGTTGCGCGCGGTTCCCCCCTCCAGCGTGCCGACGTTCAGGGTGGCCGTCGGCGGATCGAAGCGCGGGTCGCGCCCGCCCGCATCCGCGGACAATTCCTGCGCGAAGCGATAGAGATCGTGGATCAGCTCCACCGCGCCCTCGATGGCGCTCGCGCCCAGTTCGGGCTTCGAGGAATGAGCCTCGAGCCCGCGCACCGTGGTGCGGAATGTCGCGATGCTCTTGTGCGCGTCGGCCGCCTCCATCAGCGTCGGTTCGCCCACGATGGTCGCGGCGGGACGTGGCAGGTCGAGCCCGAACCGCGCGATCGTGTCGAGCGGGCCGGCGCAGGTCGTCTCCTCGTCATAGCTGAGGAGAATGTGGATCGGCTTCTTCAGCGGCGCGCGCTTGAACTCCTCGATCATCGCGAGGCAGACCGCGTCGAAGCCTTTCATATCGGTCGCGCCGCGCCCGTAGAGCCTCTCGCCCTCGCGCCGCAGAGTGAAGGGATCGCTCGTCCAGGCCTGTCCGGCGACCGGCACCACGTCTGTATGGCCCGACAGCACGATCCCGCCGTCGATCATCGGCCCGATGGTGGCGAACACGGCGGCCTTGTCGCCGGCCGCGTTGGGCACGACGACGAACGGCGTCTCATGGGCGCGCAGCAGGTCGCTGACGAAAGCCACCAGCGGCAGATTGGTCTTGGAGCTTTCCGTGTCGAAGGACACGAGGCGCGCCAGCACGTCGATCGCCTCCGCCACCCGCGGATCGGCGGGGCGTGGGCTGAGGGCTGGGGCGGACGGGTCGGCCATTGGAGCGCCGGGCTTTCGGTTCAGGATTAATTGAGAATGCGCCGTCCCTGCGGACTGTCGAGCGAAAAGGCGGGAATGTTGACGTCGAAGCCCTCGCCGTCCTCGTCCACGAAACGATAGGCGCCCACCATAATGCCCGACGGCGTCGTGAGCGGGCAGCCCGAGGTGTAGGAAAAGGTCTCGCCCGGGGCCAGAATCGGCTGTTCGCCCACCACGCCCGGCCCCTTCACCTCCTCCACATGCCCGGTCGCGTCCGTGATGCGCCAATGGCGATGCATCAGCTGGACGGTGCGTCCGCTGTGGTTCTTCACGGTGATCGTATAGGCCCAGAACCAGCGGCTGGCCTCCGGGCGCGAGCGGTCGGCCAGAAACTCCGGCTCGACGGTGATTTCGATGTCGTTGGTCGTTTCGCTGTACATCGTTCCACAATGCCCATTCGCGCGCTCGCCGTCGAGCCCCCGCAGGCGGACGGGACTTGACGCAAGGGCTGGCGCGGCGCGTTTTTCTCGGCAATATAAAGGCACAATAAAGCAGCGCCCGCCGGGGACGCGCAGCAGGGGGAGGACGCATGCCGCACGCCAATCCGCAGATTTCGCCCGATATCACGTCGCCCGATATCGCATCATCCAAGATCTCGCCTGCGCGCCGGCGCTTCGGCTTCGCGCTTCTGGCCGCGCTGGCGGCCTGCGCCGCAGGCCCTGCGGCCGCGCAGGAATATCCCGCGCGCGCCATCCGCTCGATCTGCAATTTCGGGCCGGGCTCGGGCGCCGACATCGTGGTGCGCTATTATTCCGACAAGCTGCAGAAGCTCGCCGGAAAGCCCGTCGTCGTGGAGAACAAGGTGGGCGCCGCCGGCAATATCGCGACCCAGTTCGTCGCGACCTCCAAGCCCGACGGCTATACGATCCTGATCACGCCCGGCAATGCGACGCTCGCTTCCGCGCCGCATCTCTTCAAAGAGATCAATTTCGATCCGATCAAGGATTTCGATCCCGTCGCGCGCCTTGCGAAAGTGCCCTTCGTGGTGATCGTGAAGCCCGATTCCCCGGTGAAGAACGTCGCGGACCTGACCGCGCTGCTCAAAGGCAAGGGCGTGAAGGCGCGCTATGGCGCGAGCACGAACACGGCCATCGTCACCGCGGAGCTCTATCGCGAGATGGCCGGCATCCAGCTCGAGCAGATCAAGTACAACAACGTCGCCGACGCGCTGCGCGGCCTGCTCGCCGACGAGTTCGACTTCGCCGCCTATGACGCGACCTGGGTCGCCTCCATGGCGCAGAGCGGGCGCGTGAAGCCCATCGCCGTCACCTCCACCACCCGGCTTGAGGCCATGCCCGACGTGCCGACCATGGAGGAGCAGGGCTTCAAGGGTTTCGACCTCACGCCCTGGTGGGGCGCGGTCGTGCCCGCGGGAACGCCCAAGCCCATCATCGAAAGGCTCGCCGGCTGGTTCAAACAGATCAACGACGATCCGGAGACGAAGGCCTTCCTTGGCAAGTTCGCCACCGAAACATGGACCGGCGGTCCGGAGGATCTGCGCGCTCTGCTCGCCAATGAGCTCACCGCATGGGGCAAGTATATCGCGCTCGCCAAGATCGAGAAGCAATGATCGCCCGAAGGTGATCGCGCCGCCCGCCGCATCTTGCGCGCGGGCGCCCGCCCGGTCCACAAGAGCCTTTCCCCCTGCGGGAAAGGCTTTTTTCAAACGCAAGCACCGAGACATCCAATGCGCGTCGCCGTCACCACGCCTTATTTCGACTTCTATCCCGAGCTGAAGGCTGAATTCGCCGCCGCCTGGCCGGGCGTGAAGTTCCGCACCGACCGCGCGAAGCTCACCGAGGACCAGCTGATCGAATATCTGCGCGGATATGAGGCCGCGCTGATCGGGCTCGATCGTTTCACCGACCGCGTCTGCGCGCAGCTGCCGGAGCTGAAGATCGTCTCGCTGTGCTCCGCCGGCGTCGATCACATCGACCCCGCGATCCTGAAGAAGCACGGCAAGAAAATGTGGTGGGCCGCAGGCGTCAACAAGGTGTCCGTCTCTGAACTCGCCGTGTGCTACATGGTGTTCACGCTGCGCCGCGTGCACGCCTTCTCCTCCATTCTGCGCGCGGGCGCATGGACGGGGCCTGTTGGCTTCGGCGCCGATCTGCGCGGCCAGACCGTCGGCCTGCATGGATGCGGGCATATCGGCAAGGAAGTGGTGAAACTGCTGCAGCCCTATGGCGTGAAGATCCTCGCCTGCGACCGCGTCGATTATTCCGATTTCTATCGCGCGCACGGTGTGGAGAAGGTCGAGGCGGATGAATTGTGGGCGCGCTCCGACGTGGTGAGCATCCACCTGTCCCTCAACGACACGACCCGCGGCCTTTACGACGCGGCCGCGCTCGACCGGATGAAGAAGGGCGCCGTGCTCATCAATTGCGCGCGCGGCGGCATGGTGGACGAGGCGGCGCTGCGTGAGCGCCTGCTGTCGGGACATCTGGCGGGCGCGGCCTTCGACGTGTTCGCCGTAGAGCCCGCCAATGGGCATCCGCTGCTCGACGTGCCGAACTTTTTCGGCTCGCCTCATATCGGCGCGACGACGCGCCATTCATGGGAGGCGATGCTGCGCTCGGGCATCCGCGGGCTCTCCGAGGCCTACGCTCCGGAGCCCGGGGTCTATCCCTTCGATTGACTAGCGCTCGCGCATGCCGCCGGTCGGGTCCACCCCGAGGATGCGCGCGCCCCCCGACCTGCAATCGGCCGATTGGCCGGACACGGCGCCCGGGCAGGCCTGCGCGCGTTGTCCCCGCGTCAGCGCGATCGATTGGCGCAGCAGGGCGGCGTTGACCAGCGCGGTCTCATTTGCGGAGCTCATGCCGCGGCGCGCGGGCGCCTGATGAATGTGCACATGCACGTTTTTGAGCCCACGTGCGCCCGCCTTCTGCGGACGCGGGCGCGTCGGGTCGGACCATGTGCGGTCCACCCAGGTGGATTCGATCCGCGACCGGCGCGGTTCGGCCTGTGCGGAGGCGCAGGCGAGGGTGAGGGCGGCGAAGGCGCCCGCGCCCAGCGCGAGCAGGAGGCGGCGGGAGCGCGCGCCCGCAGGGGCCGCAGGCGCGGCGGCGGCGAGCGACGGACGGGGCTGACAGGCGAACGGCCGTCGAGCATCCATTGAGGGAACCTCTCGTGTTTTTCGCCGCATTGGTTTTCTATTCATTCTGCGGGAACGTGGCAAGGCTCAAGTCGAAACAGGGTTTCCGGCGGGGCCCGAGGCTTGCGTGAGGACAGGCTTTCGCCGGCGCGGAAAGAGCCTGCAGGCGTCTCAAAAACGGCGCTTTCCTCGCTTGTGCGGGTCGCGTAAATCTGTCATGTTCGCGCGCCCGAGATAGGACAGCCTTGCTGACCTTTGGGGCAGGCTGATCTAGCTCGACGGTTCGAGGGTAAAGAGTGAGGGGCGGCGTCGCTGCGTCTGGCCCGCGCTCTGCATCTTTGACGGGCGGAATGCGCCGGGATCGTCCGGCGGCGGACGCGCACGGCGCGGATTGAGCCGGGAAGTAAGTTAGTCGCAGACCGATCTGGAGCGGGGCGATGAACGCGTGTGGGTGGAGAGAAGGCAGGCGACAGCGTGGCCTCCGAAAACGGAGCGCCGGCGCCCGAACGTCCGCGCGCGCCTGAACATTTCTCGCATAGACCCCGCGTCCGACTGAATTTATTGGAGTTTCGCCATGACCGGCATGATCGACCCGGCCCTTCCCGCAGCCCGCGGCCTGTTTGACCCCGCGCTTGAGCGCGATTCCTGCGGCGTGGGCTTTGTGGCCCATGTGAAGAACAGGAAGTCGCACGAGATCGTGCAGCAGGGTCTGCAGATTCTGCTCAACCTCGATCACCGCGGCGCTGTGGGCGCCGATCCCAAGCTCGGCGACGGCTGCGGCATTCTCGTGCAGATCCCGCATGAGTTCTTCGCGGCCGAATGCGCCGCGCTCGGCTTCAAGCTTCCGGCCGCGCGCGAATACGGCGTCGGCCAGTTCTTCATGCCGCGTGACGCGGGGGCGCGCGCGCAGGTCGAGAAGATCGTCGAGCGCGTGCTCGCGGAGGAAGGCCTCACGCTGATCGGCTGGCGCGACACGCCGGTCGACAATTCCGACCTCGGCGACGCGGTGAAGGCGGTCGAGCCTTTCATGCGCCAGGTCTTTGTGGGCCGCGGCCCGCAGGTGAAGAGCGAGGATGAGTTCGAGCGTCGCCTCTATGTCGCGCGCAAGTGCGTCTCCAACGCGATCTATGCGCTGGGACGCCGCGAGATGGCGGAGTTCTATCCCGTCTCCATGTCCTGCCGCACGGTCGTCTACAAGGGCATGGTGCTCGTCTCGCAGCTCGGCTCCTATTACAAGGACCTCGGCGACACGCGTTTCACCAGCGCGCTCGCGCTCGTCCACCAGCGCTTCGCCACCAACACGTTCCCGTCCTGGCGTCTGGCGCATCCCTATCGCATGGTCGCCCATAACGGCGAGATCAACACGCTGCGCGGCAATGTGAACTGGATGGCCGCGCGTCAGGCTTCGGTCTCCTCCGACCTGTTCGGCGAGAATATTTCGAAGCTCTGGCCGATCTCCTACGAAGGCCAGTCCGACACGGCGTGTTTCGACAACGCGCTCGAGTTCCTCGTGCAGGGCGGCTATTCGCTCGCCCATGCGATGATGATGCTCATCCCCGAGGCCTGGGCCGGCAATCCGCTGATGGATGACGAGCGCCGCGCCTTCTACGAATACCACGCCGCGCTGATGGAGCCGTGGGACGGCCCGGCCGCCATGGCTTTCACCGACGGGCGCCAGATCGGCGCGACCCTCGACCGCAACGGCCTGCGTCCCGCGCGCTATCTCGTCACCGACGACGATCTCGTGGTCATGGCCTCCGAAATGGGCGTGTTGCCGATTCCGGAAGAGAAGATCGTCACGAAGTGGCGTCTGCAGCCGGGCAAGATGCTGCTCGTCGATCTCGAACAGGGCCGCATCGTCTCCGATGACGAGATGAAGCGCACGCTCTCGGCCTCCCATCCCTATCACGCCTGGCTGAAGAACACGCAGATCGTGCTTGAGGACCTCAAGCCGGTGGAGCCGCGCGCCGCGCGCACCGACGTCTCGCTGCTCGATCGCCAGCAGGCTTTCGGCTACACGCAGGAGGATCTCGCGATCCTGCTCGCGCCGATGGCGATCACCGGCGAGGAGGCGACCGGCTCGATGGGCACGGACACGCCGATCTCGGCGATGTCGAGCCAGTCGAAACTGCTCTACACCTATTTCAAGCAGAACTTCGCGCAGGTGACGAACCCGCCGATCGACCCGATCCGCGAACAGCTCGTCATGAGCCTCGTCTCCTTCATCGGCCCGCGCCCGAACATCTTCGATCTCGAAGGCAATTCGAAGCGCAAGCGCCTCGAGGTGCGCCAGCCCATCCTCACCAATGAGGACCTGGAGAAGATCCGCTGCATCGGCCATTTCGAGGATTCCTTCGACACGAAGACCCTCGACATCACCTACGCCTCCGAGCGTGGCGCGGCCGGCATGGAGGCTGCGCTCGAGCGTCTGTGCCAGCGCGCCGAAGACGCGGTGCGCGGCGGCTACAACATCATCATCCTGTCGGACCGCATGGTGGGCTCGGACCGCATTCCGATCCCCGCGCTGCTCGCTACGGCGGCCGTGCATCATCACCTGATCCGCAAGGGGCTTCGCACCTCCGTGGGCCTCGTGGTGGAGACCGGCGAGGCGCGTGAAGTGCATCATTTCGCCTGTCTGGCGGGCTATGGCGCGGAAGCGATCAATCCCTACCTCGTGTTCGAGACCATGGCCGCCATGGCCGAGGAGTTTCCGCCCGAGGTTGACGCCTACGAGGCCAACAAGCGCTTCATCAAGTCCGTCGGCAAGGGCCTGCTGAAGGTGATGTCCAAGATGGGCATCTCCACCTATCAGTCCTATTGCGGCGCGCAGATCTTCGACGCGATCGGCCTGTCGAAGGAGTTCGTCGAGAAGTTCTTCGCCGGCACGGCCTCGCGCATCGGCGGCGTCGGCCTCGTGGAGGTCTCGCAGGAAACCGTGCAGCGTCACTTCGATGCGTTCGGCGACTCGCCGATCTATCGCACGGCGCTGTCGGTGGGCGGCGAATACGCCTACCGCACGCGCGGCGAGGCCCATTCCTGGTCGCCGCAATCGGTCTCGCTGCTGCAGCACGCCGTGCGCGGCAATGCGCAGGACAAGTATCGCGCCTATGCGAAACTGCTGAATGAGCAGGATGAGAAGCTGCTGACCATCCGCGGCCTGTTCCGCATCAAGGGCGCGGAGGAGGATGGGCGCAAGCCTGTGCCGCTGGAGGAAGTGGAGCCCGCGGTGGCGATCGTGCGTCGCTTCGCGACCGGCGCCATGTCCTTCGGCTCGATCTCGCGTGAGGCCCACACCACGCTCGCCATCGCGATGAACCGCATCGGCGGCAAGTCGAACACCGGCGAGGGCGGCGAGGAGGCGGATCGCTTCAAGCCCATGCCCAACGGCGATTCCAAGCGCTCAGCGATCAAGCAGGTGGCGTCTGGCCGTTTCGGCGTGACGACGGAATATCTCGTCAATTCCGACATGATTCAGATCAAGATGGCGCAGGGCGCAAAGCCCGGCGAAGGCGGTCAGTTGCCCGGCCACAAGGTGGACGCGGTGATCGCGAAAGTGCGCCATTCCACGCCGGGCGTCGGCCTCATCTCGCCGCCGCCGCACCATGATATCTATTCCATCGAAGATCTGGCGCAGCTCATCTTCGACCTGAAGAACGTCAATCCGCGCGCCGACGTTTCCGTGAAGCTCGTCTCTGAAGTGGGCGTGGGCACGGTGGCGGCCGGCGTGTCGAAGGCGCGCGCCGACCACGTCACCATTTCCGGTTACGAGGGCGGCACGGGCGCCTCGCCGCTGACCTCCATCAAGCATGCGGGCAGCCCGTGGGAGATCGGCCTCGCCGAGACGCATCAGACGCTCGTCTACAACCGCCTGCGCTCGCGCATCGCGGTGCAGGTGGACGGCGGCCTGCGCACGGGCCGCGACGTGGTGATCGGCGCATTGCTGGGCGCCGACGAGTTCGGCTTCGCCACCGCGCCGCTGATCGCGGCCGGCTGCATCATGATGCGCAAGTGCCACCTCAACACCTGCCCGGTGGGCGTGGCGACGCAGGACCCAGTGCTGCGCAAGCGTTTCGTGGGCACGCCCGAACACGTGATCAACTTCTTCTTCTTCGTCGCCGAGGAAGTGCGCGAGCTGATGGCGCAGCTGGGCTATCGCAGCTTCAACGAAATGATCGGCCAGATGCAGATGCTCGACAAGAGCGCTGCGGTGGATCACTGGAAGGCGAAGGGGCTCGATTTCTCGGCCCTGTTCCATAAGCCCGAAATGCCCGCCTCCATCGACGTTTTCCATACGCAGTCGCAGGACCACGGGCTTGAGAAAGTGCTCGACCAGCGTCTCATCGCCGAGGCGCGCGAGGCGGTCGAGAAGAAGACGCCGGTGATGATCACCGGCTCCATTGGCAGCGTCGACCGCACGACGGGCGCGATGCTGTCGGGCGAGATCGCGCAGCGCTACGGCCATGAGGGTCTTCCTGACCACACGATCCAGATCAAGCTGCGCGGCACCGCGGGCCAGAGCTTCGGCGCATGGCTTGCGCGCGGCGTGACGCTGGAGCTGGAAGGTCAGGCCAACGACTATGTGGGCAAGGGCCTCTCGGGCGGGCGCATCGTCGTCAAGCCGCCGAAGGAGGCGACGAAGATCGTGCCGCATGAATCGATCATCGTCGGCAATACGGTGCTCTACGGCGCGATTTCCGGCGAATGCTATTTCCGCGGCGTGGCGGGCGAGCGCTTCGGCGTGCGCAATTCCGGCGCTGTCGCGGTGGTGGAAGGCGTCGGCGACCACGGTTGCGAATATATGACCGGCGGCGTCGTCGTCGTCATCGGTCAGACGGGCCGCAATTTCGCGGCCGGCATGTCCGGCGGCATCGCCTATGTGCTCGACGAGGACGGCACGTTCGAGAAGCGCTGCAACCTCGCCATGGTCGATCTGGAATCCGTCGCGGAGGAGGAGGAGCTCAACCAGCGCCTTCACCATCAGGGCGGAGACCTGCAGACCCATGGCCGCGTGGACGTGATGAGCGACATGACGCGCTTCGACGCGGAGCGCCTGCGCCAGCTGATCCTGAACCATGTGCGCTACACGGGTTCGTCGCGCGGGCAGGAGATCCTCGATAACTGGGACGCCTACAAGGGCAAGTTCCGCAAGGTCATGCCGGTTGAATACCGGCGCGCGCTGAACGAGATGAAGGCGCAGCAAATGCCTCTGGCGGGGGAGTGATCCGATGGGAAAGGTGACCGGCTTCCTCGAAATCGACCGGCAGGACCGCAAATACGCGCCCGCCGCCGACCGTATCCGCCATTACAAGGAATTCGTCATTCCTCTCTCCGAGGAAGCGACGAAGGACCAGGCGGCGCGCTGCATGAATTGCGGCATCCCGTACTGCCATAACGGCTGTCCGGTGAATAACCAGATCCCGGACTGGAACGATCTGGTCTATCGCGGCGACTGGCAGGAGGCGATCCGCAACCTGCACTCCACCAACAACTTCCCCGAGTTCACGGGACGCATCTGCCCTGCGCCCTGCGAGGCGTCGTGCACGCTCAATCTCGAGGACTCGCCCGTCACCATCAAGTCGATCGAATGCGCGATCATCGACCGCGCCTGGAAGGAAGGCTGGGTTCAGCCGGAGCCGGCGAAGCAGAAGACGGGCAAGAGCGTCGCGGTCGTGGGTTCAGGCCCGGCCGGCCTCGCCGCCGCCCAGCAGCTCGCGCGCGCGGGCCATGACGTGCACGTCTATGAAAAGCACGCCAAGGCGGGCGGCCTGCTGCGCTACGGCATTCCCGACTTCAAAATGGAGAAGCATTTCATCGACCGCCGCATCGACCAGATGAGCGCTGAAGGCGTGACGTTCCATTACGGCGTGAACGTCGGCGTCGACGTGAAGGTGGACGATCTTGTCGCGAAGCACGACGCGGTGATCCTGGCGGGCGGCGCGGAAAAGCCGCGCGACCTGCCGATCCCCGGCCGCGATCTCGCCGGCGTGCATTTCGCCATGGACTTCCTGCCGCAGCAGAACCGGCGCGTGGGCGGAGAGCCCATCGGCACCAATGAGCCGATCCTGGCCTCGGGCAAGCATGTGGTGGTGATCGGCGGCGGCGACACGGGTTCAGATTGCATCGGCACGTCGGTGCGTCAGGGCGCGCTCTCCGTGACGCAGCTTGAAATCATGCCCAAGCCGCCGGAGAAGGAGAACAAGCTGCTCTCCTGGCCGGAATGGCCCTTGAAACTGCGCACCTCCTCTTCCCATCAGGAAGGCGCCGAGCGCGAGTTCGCCGTCAATTCGGTCGAGTTCATGGGCGAGAACGGCAAGGTGCAGAAGCTCAAATGCGTGCGCGTGGACGAGAAGTTCCAGCCGATCGCAGGCACCGAGTTCGAACTGAAGGCCGATCTCGTCCTGCTCGCCATGGGCTTCGTCTCGCCGATCCACGACGGCATGATCTCGGATCTCGGCGTGAAGCTCGACGCGCGCGGCAATGTCTTCGCCGACACGATCAAGTACAAGTCATCGGTGGAGAAAGTGTTCTCCTGCGGCGACATGCGCCGCGGCCAGTCGCTCGTCGTGTGGGCGATCCGCGAGGGTCGTCAATGCGCCCGCTCGGTCGATGAACACCTGATGGGCGCGACCCTCCTGCCGCGCTGATCCGCGCAGCACTGTCTGAAACGCGCGCGGTCCGCGAGGGCCGCGCGCTTTTTTTTCGCTCACGCCTCGAGCGCTTCCAGCTCCGCGATCATGCCCTCGATCATCGACAGGCCGATGTCCCAGAAGCCCGGGTCGCGCGCGTCGAGCCCGAAGGGCTTGAGCAGGTCGCCATAGGGCTGCGAGCCGCCCGCCGAGAGCAGCGCGAAATAGCGCTCCTGGAAGCCCTGCGCCGCATTGCGATAGACGCCATAGAGCGAGTTCACGAGGCAATCGCCGAAGGCGTAGGCGTAGACATAGAAAGGCGAGTGGATGAAATGCGGGATATAGGCCCAGAAGGTCTCATATCCCGGCCCCAGCTTGATCGAGGGCCCGAGGCTCTCTCCCTGCACGCTCATCCACAGCTCGCAAATCTGGTCTGCGGTCAGCTCGCCTTCGCGGCGCTGCACATGCAGCTTGCGCTCGAACGTGTAGAACGCGATCTGCCGCACCACGGTGTTGAGCATGTCCTCCACTTTCGCGGCGAGCATCGAGCGGCGCTGCACGGGATCGCGCGCGGCCTCCAGCAGCGAGCGGAACGTCAGCATTTCGCCGAAGACCGAGGCGGTCTCCGCCAGCGTGAGCGGGGTGGGCGCCATGAGCGCGCCGTTGGGGGCGGCCAGAACCTGATGCACGCCATGCCCCAGTTCGTGGGCGAGCGTCATCACGTCGCGCGGCTTGCCCTGATAATTCACCATCACATAGGGATGGGCGGAGGGCACGGTGGGATGCGCGAAGGCGCCGGGCGCCTTGCCGGGCCGCACGGGCGCGTCGATCCAGCGTTCGTCGAAGAAACGGCGCGCGATGTCGGCCATGCGCGGCGAGAAATCGCTATAGGCGGACAGCACGAGGTCGCGCGCCTCCTCCCATTTGTAGATGCGCGCCGGCGCGTTGGGCAGCGGCGCGTTGCGATTCCAGTAATCGAGCGCATCGACGCCGAACCATTTCGCTTTCAGCTTGTAATAGCGGTGCGAGAGACGCGGATAGGCGGCGCGCACCGCCTGCGTGAGCGCGTCCACCGTCTCGCGCTCAACCCGGTTCGAGAGGTGGCGGCTGTCCGCCACGTCCTCGAAGCCGCGCCAGCGGTCGGAGATCTCCTTGTCCTTGGCGAGCGTGTTGGTGATGAGCGTGAACGTGCGCAGGTTCGCCTTCAGCGTCTCGCCCAGCGCCAGCGCCGCCGCCTTGCGCACGTCCTCGGTGGGGTCCTGCATCAGGTTGAGCGTGGGTTCGAGCGAGAGTTCGCGCCCGTTCACGTTGAAGCGCAGCGCCGCCATGGTCTCGTCGAACAGCCGGTTCCAGGCGCCGCGCCCGGTGATCGATTTCTCATGGAAGACCTGCTCCAGCCTGTCTTCGAGCTGGTGCGGCTTCTCGCGCCGCACGTCTTCGATCCATGGGCGCCAATGGGCGAGCGGTTCGCGCGCCATCGCCGCCTCCAGCGCGCGATCGTCAATGCGGTTCAGCTCCAGCGTGAAGAACAGCAGGTCCGAGGACGCATTGGTGATCTTCTCCTGCGCGTCGCCATAAAACTTCGCGCGCGTCGGGTCGGTCGTGTCGCCGGTGTAGACGAGGCTCGCATAGGACATGATGCGCCCGAGCAGGTCCTCGATCTCTTCATAGGCGCGCACCGCCTGCGCCAGCGTGGCGGACGCGTCGGGCCCGGCGGCGATGTCGGCGAGCTTGCCGCGCCAGGCTTCAGCGAAACTGTGGCAGAGCGTTTGCGCGCGCGCGAGGTCGTCGCGATAGGCGGGCGAATCCATGGCCGGATAGAGATCGGCGAGATTCCATTCGGGCAGCGCGCCCAGTTCGGCGGCGTCGGGGGCTGCGGCGCCGGCCTGGCCGGCGGCCGCCTGCGCGGGGGCGACGGCGAGCTGACGATCGAGAGGGAAGGGGGGCATGAGCGACCTTTTCTGAAAGCTTTCGACGGGTATCGCGCGTCTCGCGCCATTGGCAAGTCATGCGCGCGCCGGCCATTGCGCGCCCCGCGAGGGGCCGCGCGTCAAACGTCGAAAATCAAGGCGGACTTGTCATCTTGACCTTAACCTTTTGTGTCATTTTCGGCCGCTTCGCCTAAAAACTTAACCGGCCATTTACCGTAACGGGCGACTTTGTGACGGCGCGCCGGGACGTCCGCCGCGGTCAAGGGGCACGATGAACGCCACGATTCTGATAGCAGACGACGACCCGGTTCAGCGGCGGCTGCTTGAGGCGATGATTCGCCGTTTCGGTTATGGGGTTGAGACCGTGGAGAGCGGCGAGGCGGCGCTGGAGCGACTGCAATCGCAAGCCGGCCCCGCGATCTCCCTTCTCGTCCTCGATCTGGTGATGCCTGACCTCGACGGTATGGGCGTGCTCTCGCGCATGCGCCAGCGCGGGCTCAGCGTGCCCGTGATCGTGCAGACCGCCCATGGCTCCATTGAGGCGGTCGTGTCGGCCATGCGCGCCGGCTCCATGGATTTCGTGGTGAAGCCCGTCGGCGCCGAGCGCATGCTCGTCTCCATCAAGAACGCGCTGCGCTCCGACGCGCTGGAAGACGAATTGCGCCGCATCAAGCGCAGCGCCGCCGGCGCGCTCGGCTTCAAGGACCTGCGCACGCGCTCCAACGAGATGGAGCGCATCGTGCGGCTGGGCGAACGCGCCGCCAAATCCAATATCCCCGTGCTGATCGAAGGCGAGTCGGGCGTCGGCAAGGAAGTGGTCGCCCGTGCGATCCAGGGTGCGTCGGATCGGCGCGGCCGGCCTTTCGTCACGGTCAATTGCGGCGCGCTGCCGCCTCATCTCGTTGAGTCGATTCTGTTCGGGCACGAAAAAGGCGCCTTCACCGGCGCCAATGAAAAGCATATCGGCAAGTTTCAGGAAGCCAGCGGCGGCACGCTCTTTCTTGACGAGGTCGGCGAGCTTCCGCTGGAAGCGCAGGTTAAACTTCTGCGCGCCCTTCAGGAGGGCGAGGTCGATCCCGTCGGCGCGCGCCGGCCGGTGAAGGTCGACATCCGCCTGATCTCCGCCACCAACCAGAATCTGATCGAGCGCGTGAAGGCCGGCCTGTTCCGGGAGGATCTCTATTACCGGCTCAACGTGTTTCCCATTTGCGTGCCGCCGCTGCGCGCGCGGCGCGACGACATTCCCGATCTCGCCCTGCGCTTCGTCGCGCGGTTCGCCGCCGAGGAAGGCAAGCGCCTGCGTGGGCTTGCGGCTGAGACGAGCGCGCTTCTGTGCGCCTATGACTGGCCGGGCAACGTGCGCCAGCTCGAGAATGCGGTGTTTCGCGCCGTCGTGCTTGCGGAAGGCGACGAACTGACGGTCGCCGAATTCCCGCAGATCGCCGCGCAGGTGGATGGCTTCGGCGTGCGCGTGCCGCCGGCGCCCGCTTCCTTCGCGCTTTCCGCGCCGACATCGCGCGAGATCGTGCGCGTGGAGGTGCGCGACCCCAATGTGATGCGCCTCATCGACGATCATGGCGCCGTGCGCACGCTTGTGAGCGCGGAGGCCGAGCTGATCCGCTTCGCGCTGTCCCACTATCGCGGTCAAATGTCGGAAGTCGCCCGCCGGCTGGGGATCGGGCGCTCGACGCTCTATCGCAAGATGAAGGATTACGGCCTGGAAGACGCGCCTGCGGGCGCTGTTGCGTGAGGAGATAGGGCGACTTCTGAGGCTTGCGCCGTAAGGCTGCAAAGGCCCAGAATAGGTCGTTCTCGCAGGTGGACGGACATGAGCATGCGTGTGGGAGCGTCGGCGTCAGTATCCGTGATCGCGATTCTTCTGGCGGTCTCGCCTGCGTTGTCGCTTGCGGATGAGAAAGCGCCGCCGGAGCTTTTCTCCGCCGATCCTGTCTCTGCTGCTCCTGTCTCCGTCGATCCCGCCTCCGCCGCTCCCGCCTTCGTCATTCCCGCCGAGGCGCCGCCTGCGCCGATCTTCGAAGGCCGCACGGATGCGCAAGAGCCGCTCCAGCGCTCGGCGCTCGTCCCGCTTCAGGCCGCGCTGCGCGAGACGCTCGACGCGCGCGCCCGTGCGCCCGTGCGCGCAGCCGCAGGCCAGACGCCGGCGGCTGGCGTGCGCCGCGAGCGCGAGGCCGTCGCCGCTTTTTACGAGGCGCGCGGCTATGAGCCGCTCTGGTTCGAAGCCGGCGCGCTCACGCCCGCCGCAACCGCCGCCATGGCGCGGCTCGCCCGCGCGCAGGACGACGGGCTCGATCTGCGCCAGCATGAATTACAGCCGCTCGCCGGCGCCGATCACGCGTCTTTCGCCGCCTTCGACGTCGCGCTCTCGCATGCGGTCGTCGCTTACGCGCGGCAGGCGGGCGGCGCGCGCATCGATCCGCGCAGCCTCTCGAAGCTCATCACCGCGATCCCGGAGACGGCGACCGCCGCCGAAATCCTCGCCGCAGTCGCAGCCGCCGGCGCGAGCGCAGGCGACAGGCTGCACGCCTATAATCCGTCCCATGCTGGCTATCGCGCCTTGCGGGAAAAGCTGGCGCAGGTTCGACGCGACGCGCCGGCGCCGGAGCCCGCGCGCATTTCCGCCGGGCCCGTTTTGAAAGTGGGCATGAGCGACCCGCGCGTGCCGCTTGTGCGCGCCCGTTTCGGCCTTGACGTTGACGGTCAGGAGAAGCGCGACCCGCTCGTTTACGACACGCGGGTGGCGAGCCGCGTCGCAGATTTTCAGCGTGCGCGCGGCCTGCCGGTCGATGGCGCCCTCAATGCGCGCACCGTCGCCGCATTGTCGGACGCCGAGCCGCGGGGGCGGCTCGAAGCCGAGATCCTCGCGAATATGGAGCGCTGGCGCTGGCTGCCGCGCGAGCTTGGCGCGCTGCGCGTGGAAGTGAACATCCCCGAGTTTCAATTGCGCGTGATGAAGGGCGACGAGCTCGTGCACGTTGCGCGCGTGATCGTCGGCAAGCCCGAGACGCAGACGCCGGTGTTCTCTGACGTCATGGAATATGCGGTCGTCAATCCGTCGTGGAACGTGCCGCCCTCGATCATTCGCAACGAAATGCTGCCGGCCTATCAGAAGGACCCGACCTATTTCGCCAAACGCGGCTACGAAGTCGCGCAGCGCGGCTCGCAGATCTCCGTGCGCCAGCCGCCGGGAGAGCGCAATGCGCTCGGCCACATCAAGTTCATGTTCCCCAACGACCATGCGGTCTATCTGCACGATACGCCCACGCGCGGCCTGTTCGCGCAGGGCCGGCGCGCCTTCAGCCATGGCTGCGTGCGGGTGGACCAGCCCTTCTCCTTCGCCCAGGCCTTGCAGCCTGACGACTGGAACGAGGAGCGGCTGCGCAAGATGATCGGGCGGACCGAGCGCACGCTGCGCCTTGGCGCGCCGATCCCGGTCCATCTGCAATATTTCACCGCCTTCGTGGACGAGCGCGGGGAGCTGCAGGCGCGCGAGGACATTTACGGCCATTCACGCAAGGTCCAGCTCGCGCTGGGCTTATGAAAGCGCGGGCCGGAGCCCGCATCCTTACCAGACCTTAACCCTTACGTCCGATGATCGGGCGTTCGCGTCCCCGCCCGCGTGTAAGGGCGGAGGCGCCTTGCGCGCCCATGAGCGCCGGTTGAAGGGTGTTGCGTTTGCGTCTTCTGCGTTTCGGCTTGGGCCTGTCGCGCCCGACGTCCGCCGTCGCCGGCCTGTTGGGCCTTGGCGCCGCCTGCGTCCTTCCCACCTCCACGCAAACGGCGATCGCCAACGGCGATACGCGCGTGCTGAACCTGCACCACGCCCACACCGGCGAGCAGATATCCGTCGCGTTTCGCGTGAACGGCTCCTACGATCCCGCCGCGCTTGCGAAACTCAACTGGTTCCTGCGCGACTGGCGCAATGACGCCTCCACCAAGATGGACCCGCGCCTGTTCGACGTGATCTGGGAGGCCCAGCGCGGCGCCGGCTCCACCGCGCCATTGCGCGTGATGTCGGCCTATCGCTCGCCTGAAACCAATTCCATGCTGCGCCGGCGCTCGCGCGCGGTCGCGGAGTTCTCGCAGCACATGCGCGGCAAGGCCATGGATCTGCATGTGCCCGACGCGCCGATCTCGCGCGTGCGCGAGGTCGCCATGCGCATGCAGCGCGGCGGCGTCGGCTATTATCCGGCCAATGGCTTCGTGCATCTGGACGTGGGCGGCGTGCGCGCCTGGCCGCGCATGTCCTACGATCAGCTCGCGCGCCTTTTCCCCGACGGCAAGACCGTGCATCTGCCCACCAACGGCCAGCCGCTCGCGCGCTATGAGGACGCGCGCGCGGAGATCGCCGCCCGCGGCGATTACGCCATGCCCACGGTCGCGCAAGTGCAGCAGAAGGGTTTCTTCGCCTCGCTGTTCGGCTGGGGCGAGGATGAGGACGAGGCGCCGGCGACCCCCGTGCGCGGCCGCGGCGCGCCGGTGCAGACGGCCGCCTATGCGCCGCCCGGCGACGATTCGGCCGCCGCATTCTTCCGCGCCGAGGCCTCCGGCTGGAACGCCGCGCGCCGCGCGCCTGCGCCGGCGCCGGCTCCCGTGGTCGCCCAGCCTGCGGCGCCTGCGCCGGTCATCGCGCCTGTCGCGCCCGCAATCGCGCCCGCGCCCGCCATCGCTCCCGCGTCCGCGCCGATCGTGGTGGCCAATGCGCCGGCGTGGATGAAATCCCTCGACGCCGCGCCTCTGCCGCCGCGCAGGCCCGACGTCGCGCCCGCGCTCGTGGCGCAAGCATCGGCGCCCGCGCCTGCGCTCGTCGCGCAGCCAGTCGCAGCCGCGTCTGCGCCCGCGCCGGAGCCCGCTTTCGCCGCTGCGCCGCTGCCGCCGCGTCGTCCTGCTGAGTTTTCGATCGCGCAGGCGGAGCCGCCCAAGCCGCCGGTGCGCGTGGCTGAAACGCCCGGCCTTCCCGCGATGATCGTGGACGGCGCGTCCGGCGCGTCCGCGCCCGGAGTGATGGCCTATGCGGCTGTTGGCTCCGAACTCACCGCCGCCCCGCGTGCGGCCGCGCGTTCGGCGCGCGCTGCGCCCGTCTCGCCGCAGGCCGCAGCCCGCGCGCGCAAATCGGTCCTCGTCGCCGCGCGCCTCGACGCGTCGAGTTTTGCGGCGATGACCTCGCCCGCCAGCGTGGCCGAGAGCGCGCAGGCGCAGACGCCGCCTGCGCCTGCGAAGAAACAGGCTGCGAAAACGGCCGCGCGGGCCGAAGCGGTCGCGATGATGTTCGGCGCGCCCGCGCTCGATGCGAGCTTCGCGACAGGCTTCCAGTCGCGTCCGTGAGCTGAGCGCTTCGCTGCGCTCGGCTTCTTGACCAGACGGGTGGCTTTGCGCTCTTTGGAGGCTCTCAGGCGCCGCGCGGCGCCGCGTTCACGGATGCGCGCATGGTTCCCAACGTTCTCTCCATCGCGGGTTCCGATCCTTCAGGCGGCGCCGGCGTGCAGGCGGATCTGAAAACGTTCTCGGCGCTCGGTTGCTATGGCATGGCGGCGCTCACCGCGCTCACGGCGCAGAACACGCGCGGCGTCAGCGCCGTGCATGTGCCGCCCGCCTCCTTCGTCGCCGCGCAGATCGACGCCTTGTTCGCAGACGTGCGCGTGGACGCTGTGAAGATCGGCATGCTCGCCACTGGCGAAATCGTCGAAGCGGTGGCGGACCGCCTTGTCGCTCATGGCGCGCGGCGCATCGTGCTTGATCCGGTGCTTGTCGCCACAAGCGGCGATTCTCTCGGCGCGCCTGACGTTGTGGAGGCGATGAAGCGCCGCCTTGTTCCGCTCGCCCATGTGGTCACTCCCAACATGCCGGAGGCCGCGCGTCTCACCGGGCTTGCGGAGCCCGCGACGCAGGGTGAGCTTGAAGCGCTGGCGCGCGCTGTTTTCGCGCTGGGTCCGCATGCGGCGCTGGTCAAGGGCGGGCATATGGGCGGCGCGCATTCCCCTGATGCGCTCGCCGACGTCTCAGGCGTGCGCGTGTTCTCCGCGCCGCGCATCGACACGCGCAACACCCATGGCACGGGCTGCACCCTGTCGTCGGCCATCGCCGCGCGTCTTGCGCAGGGCGACGATCTCGTGCGCGCGGTGGACGCTGCAAAGCGTTATCTCACTGGCGCGCTGGCCGCGAGCGGGCGCCTGCAGGTAGGCTCGGGCGAGGGCCACGGCCCCGTGCATCATTTCCACGCGCTCTGGAGCTGAGCGCGACGCCGCGCGAGAAACCCCGCGCGGCGGCCTTCGCCTCACAGGCTTTCGAACGTGTCCACCATGTGCTTGCGCATCGCGGGATCGGGCAGGCGGCCCATGGCGGCCTTGAGGTTGTCGGTCATGTATTGCGGCTTGTCGGTGCCGGGAATGACCGCGGTGATCGCCGGATTGCCGAGCAGCCATTTGAGCGCGAATTGCGCCCAGCTCGTCGCGTCGATCTCCTTGGCGTAATCGGGCAGCGGCTTGCCGGCGACTTTCTGGAAGAAGCGGCCGCGGCCGAACGGCAGGTTGGTGAGGATCGCGCAGCCCGCGTCCGCAGCGGCGGGGATCACGCGCTCCTCCGAATTGCGGTCCACCATGGAGAAGTCGATTTGCAGGAAGTCGGGCTTCTGCTTCTTCACGATCGCCTCGACGGCTTCATAGTCGCGGTCGAATGACGAGGAGATGCCGAAATATTTGCACAGGCCCTGCTGCTTCCATTCGCGCAGCAGGCCGAGGTCCTGGTTCGCATCGCGCGGATTGTGCAATTGCATCAGCTCGACGCTCTTCGTCTTCAGTTTGGCGAACGAGCTTTTCATCTCGTTGATCGTCGCCTCGCGGTCTGCGACGCGCACTTTCGTGGCGAGGAAGATCTTGTCGCGCAGCTGCGTGGCTTCGAAAAGCTCGCCCAGCCGCGCCTCCGCCATGCCATAGGAAGGGGCGGTGTCCACAAGGCGGCCGCCGCCCGCCACCAGCGTCTTGAGCACGTCTGCGCGTTCGTCGAATTTCGCCTTGTCGTTCTCGAAATCGAAGATGATGGCGGTGCCGATGCCGACGCAGGGCAGCATTTCCCCTGTGACGGGAATCTTGCGCGCGAGCAGGCCGGCCTGCTGCGCGAAGCCCGCGCCCGGAAGCGCGAGGGACCCTGCGGCGCCGGCTGCGAGCGTCAGCGCGTCGCGTCGGGTGAGACGGGCGATTTCATGGCTCATGCGGTTTCTCCCTTCGAAGAGGACTTCGTTGCGTCATGGGCGGCGCGCTTCTCCTGCGCGCGGCCAAGGGCGAGGGCGAGGGCGCCCCAGCCGATCATCACGGGAATCGCCACGGCGGCGACGCCCGACATATTGAGACCGAGGCCGCGCAGACCCGCGAAGGCCCAGGACCAGGCCACGTCGCCGCCGCGGAACACGGCTGCGTCGATGAGGTTCTTGGCCTTGTATTTCTCCTCACGCGCGACGCTCGTGAAGAAGATCTCGCGCGCGGGATTTGAGAAGGCGAAATTGGCCGTGCGCTGCAAGGCCTGAAACACGATCACGGCGAGAAGGCTCGGCGCCAGCGTCAGCGCCGCGAAACCGGCGGCGAAGACGAGCGGCAGGATGGCAGCCGCAGGCCCCGCGCCGATGCGCTTGATGATCTGGCCCGTGGCGACGAATTGCAGGGCGAGGGTGAGCAGGTTCGCCGCGAGGTCCATGGTGGCGAACATGCGCGTGCGCACGGCCGGGTCCTCGGAGGCGGCGCGCACCACGTCCTGCTGCATGAAGTAAAGGAAGGTGCCCGCAAGCGACAGCAGGGCCACCCAGAGCGCAAGGCCCGCCAGATAAGGCGAACGCAGGATCAGGAGAAAGCCGTCGAACACGCCGCCGCCCATCGCTTGCGTCGGGGCTTGCGACAGCGCCTGCGAGCCGCTTTGCCCTTGCGCCGCCTCCTCGCGCGCGGGCGCCGCGCGCTCCAGCCGCATCGCGCAGAAAACAGCGAGTTCAAGCAGCACGCCCGCGACGATCAGCAGGTTCGCCGCGCCGATCGTCTGCGCAAGGCCCACCGTGACCGCAGAACCCAGGATCGTGCCAGCCGTCCCGCCAGCGGCGATGAAGCCGAACAGGCGCTTGCCCTGATCCGTGCGGAACAGATCGGCCATGAAGGTCCAGAACACGGAGACCGCGAACAGGTTGAAGACGCTCACCCAGACGAAGAACACGCGCGCCGTCTCCGCCCGCAGCGCGTCCGTCTGCAGCATCACCCAGAAGATGGCGAGATTGGCGACGAAGAAATGGTAGACGACGGGAATGAAGCGCTTGCGCGCGAGCCTGCCCGCCGCGAAGGCGTAGATGGGCGAAGCGGCCAGCATCACGAAGAAGGTGGCGGTGAACAGCCATTGCAGATAGTCGCGCCCCGCCGCCACGCCCATCTCGTCGCGGAGCGGGCGCAACACGAAATAGGAGGCGAGCAGGAAGAAGAAATAAAGGAAGGACCACGCGACCGCGCGCGTCTCCTCCGGCCGGGCGCTGGCGAAACGCTTCAGCGTCGCCTCGAGCCATGTCCCCATCGCGCCCCTCCCCGGCGGTTTTAGGGGCCGCATTCTGCCCAAAACAGCCGGGCTGGCAATGGGCCCGGCGCCCAGGCGATTGGCGCCGCGCTTTCCCCGCACTAGAACCGGGGGCGTCAGGAGTTCACGACATGCGGGATTTGGAATTGGGCGGCGACGCCCGCCCGGCCGGCCATCCGCCGGTCGCCTTCGGCAGGGTGGGGGTGCTGCTCGTCAACCTCGGCACGCCGGACGCGACCGATTACTGGTCCATGCGCCGCTATCTGAAGGAGTTCCTCTCCGACCGCAGGGTCATCGAGACGCCGCGCGCCATCTGGTGGCCGCTTTTGAACCTCGTCATCCTCACCACGCGCCCCAGCCGCAAGGGCCGGGACTACGACACGATCTGGAACAAGGATCGCAATGAGGGTCCGCTGCGCACCATCACGCGCGCTCAGGCGGAGAAACTCGCGGGCTGGGTCGCCGGCGGCGGGCTCAACGGCGGCGGGGCTGGCGCCACGCGCCGCCCTGTCGTCGTGGACTGGGCCATGCGCTACGGCAATCCGTCGATCGCCTCGCGCATCGCCGCGCTTCAGGCGCAGGGCTGCGAGCGCATTCTCGTCGTGCCGCTCTATCCGCAATATGCGGCCGCGACGAGCGCCACCGTCGCCGACAAGACGTTCGACGCGCTGAAGGCGATGCGCTGGCAGCCGGCGGTGCGCATCGCGCCGCCCTGGCATGACGACGACGCTTATATCGACGCGCTCGCCGCCTCCATGCGCGCGAGCCTTGCGGGGCTTGATTTCGAGCCCGAGGTCATCGTCGCCTCCTATCACGGCATTCCGCAGAGCTATTTCGACAAGGGCGATCCCTATTACTGCCATTGCGCCAAGACCACGCGTCTCTTGCGCGAAAAACTGGGTCTTGCGCCCGACCGTCTGCTGATGACGTTCCAGTCGCGTTTCGGCCCCGCCAAATGGCTCGAGCCCTACACCGACGCCACGATGCAGGCGCTCGCGGAAAAGGGCGTGAAGCGCCTCGCCGTCGTCACGCCGGGTTTCGCCGCCGATTGTCTGGAGACCATCGAGGAGATCGGCGTCGAGAACCGTGACATCTTCCTCGAGCACGGCGGCGAGAAATTCGCCCGCATCGAGTGCCTCAACGACAGCGCGCATGGCATGTCGGTCATCGAGGCCGTGGTCGCGCGCGAATTGCAGGGCTGGATCTGATGGCCGCCGCCGCGCGCGATTTCTCCATCGTGCTCACCACGGTGGACTCGCGCGAGGCGGCCGAGCGCATCCTCGCCCGCGCGCTCGACGACAGGCTCGCGGCCTGCGTTCAGGTGTGCGAGATAGAAAGCCATTACATGTGGGACGGCGAACGGCGCAGGTCGCCCGAGTTCCTGCTGTCCCTCAAGATCAAGACGGCGGATTACGCGCAGCTTGCGGACGCCATTCGCGAGGTTCATCCCTACGACACGCCGGAAATCCTGCGCGTGGAAGTGGCCGAGGGCGATCCGCGCTATCTCGCCTGGATGCGCGCCAGCACGCGCTGATCGTCCCAGCGCCGGAGGGATCGCCGCCGACTCCGGCTACGCGGAAGGCTGGGGGGCGATGGGCCCGCGCCATCCGAAGCCGGCGACGAAAGGGTTCGCGTTCGCGTCAGATGACGCGCACGGGCGCGCCGAGGCGCACACGCGTATAAAGATCCACCACGTCCTCATTGAGCATGCGTATGCAGCCCGAGGAGACGGCTTCGCCGATAGTCCAGGGCTCATTGGTGCCGTGGATGCGAAACAGCGTGTCGCGTCCGCCGCTGTAGAGATAGAGGGCGCGCGCGCCGAGCGGATTGTCGATCCCGCCTTCCATGAAGCGGGGAAGATCGGGCCGGCGTTTGAGCATTGCGGAAGGCGGGCGCCATGAGGGCCATGCGGCCTTGCGTCCGATCTGCGCGCGCCCGCTCCATTCGAAGCCTTCGCGGCCGACGCCGATTCCATAGCGGATCGCGCGGCCTGCGCCGAGCGAGTAGTAGAGCGCGCGCCTTCGCGTGTCGATCGTCACCGCGCCTGCGCGCTGGCCTGTCGGGTCGGCGACGATTATGCGCGTGGCGGATGCGTATTCGCGCTGCGGCGCAAGAAAATCACCCAATGAGGCCGTGCGCGCGGGGTCGATCCGCATTGGCGCGCGCGGCGTCGTTATGGGCTCGCCGTAGCCGTCGAAATACTGGGCCTGCGCCGCTCCTGCGGCCAGCGTCGCAGACAAAAACATGGTTGCGCCCAGCGCGCGCGCCGCCTGCATGATCGCCTCGCGTCTCGCATTTTCTTTGGACCTGTCGTCCGATACGGCGAGAACGAGGGCGGCGCGGGAAATGTTCCAGCGCCCGCCGCAGGCGTCAAGGCGTCAAGGCGTCAGGCGTTAGGGCTTGGGCCAGCGGAAATCGTCCGCGCGTCCGGCGGGCGGCTCGCCCGGCGCGGGCGCAAGGTCGCGCGCGGGGTCAGCGCGCAGCGGGCGCGCGAGTTCGCCTCCCGGCGAGAGAGCGGCGCCGGTGAGCGGCAGAACCGGGCCCTTGTCAGGCCGCGCGGACGCCGCTGGCGTCGGCAGGGCGGCTGGCTCCGGCTTGCGCGCTTCGGGGGCGGGCGCAGGCGTCAGCGTTTCCTGCGCGTTCGGTCCGCCGGGCGCGGCGCGATCCATCAGCCGACGCAGGTCGCCTTCGAGAAAATAGGCGAGCTTGCGCGCGCCTGCGCGCGTGAAATGCACGCCGTCGTTCGTGCGCAGCCGCGTGATCAGGCCGTTGATGTCGGGGCCGAAGGCGGTGAAGCGATGGCGTTCGTCCGCGAAGCCTTCCCATGTGTCCACGTAAGTCGCGCCTGTCCCCTCCGCGGCCTCGCGATAAATTTCGTTGAGCTCCAGAAGGCCTGCGGAAAGGCGTTCGTTCTGCATCACGGGCGCGCCGACCCAGATCAGCGCGACCTTCTTCTCGCGGAATGCGTTCGCGAAGGCCTGCGCGCGCGCTGCGTAGAGTTCCCGCCAGCGCGGCGTGCGCGGATCGTGGCTTTGCGCGCCTTCGCGGATCGCCTGGCGGTCGTTGCTGCCCACCAGCATCACCGCGACGTCGATCTTCTGCGCGCCTGAGAGCAATTCGCCTGCGGCCTTCACCCAGTCGAAGTAATCGTCGCGCACGAGGCCGGTGTTTTCGCGCGTCTTGCGCAAGATCGTCACGTTCGCGCGCTCGGCGAAGGTCTCCTGCAGGCCCTGCGCCAGAAGCTGGCCGACATTGTCGCCCAGCACCGCGATGGAGAAGGCCGGCTCCGCGGGCGCGGCGGCGGCCTCCGTCGCAGGCGCCGGGGTCGGCGAGGCGGGAGCCGGCGCGGGAGCGATCGCCGCAGGCGCAGGCGCGCGCGCGTTCGCAGGCGGGGCGGCGTGCGGGGCCGCAGGGCGGCGCCATTGCTCCTGGCTTGTTTCGCGCGAAAAGCCCGGGCGCGGCGCGACGCCGCGTATCATGCGCGTGGGCCGTTGCACCACGGGCCGCTTAGTCTGCGCGCGGTCGCGTTCGCGCCGCCAGTAGGCTGCTGCTGCGGCGTCATCGACCTGCGCTTGCGCAGGCGCCCATGGCGCGAGCGAACCGCAAGCCGGCAGCGCCAGCGCCAGCGCGAGCGCCGCGCGCGAGGGAAGCGGAAGCTGGATCGTTCGCTGAACGCGCGATGAAAAGCTCATCGCGGCAGGATAGCGCGTCAGCGCGTCTTTTTCATCTGCTCGAGCAGCGCATGGGTGGCGTAGCCGTCCGCGGCCAGTCCTGCGCGACGCTGATATTCGCGGATCGCCGCCTGCGCCTGCTCGCCGATGCGCCCGTCAAGTTTGCCGACTGGATAGCCGAGGCGCTGCAATTGCTTCTGGATGTCCAGCGCCTGCGCGGTCGAGAGCGGCTTATCTTCCGTGGGCCATCGTCCGACCACAGGCCCCGCGCCGGCGATGCGATCGCTGAGCAAAGCCACGCCGAGCATATAGGCTTGTGAATTGTTGTAGGCGCGGATGACGCGGAAGTTCTCTGTGATCAGGAAGGCGGGGCCGCGCGCGCCGGCCGGCAGATAAAGCGCGCCTTCGCCGCCCGTGGGCATCGCCGCGCCATCGGCCCGGCGCAGGCCCATGGAGGCCCATTGCGAGAAGGAGCGCGCGGCGCGCGGATCATGCGGCGAGACGTCGAACCCCTTCGGCAGAATGACTTCGTAGCCCCAGGTCTGGCCCGCCCGCCATCCATGCTGGGCGAGGTAATTGGCGGTGGAGGCGAGCGCCTCGGCCTGATTGGTCCAGATGTTCTTGCGCCGGTCGCCGTCGTAGTCGACCGCGAATTTCACGAAGCTCGAGGGCATGAACTGGGTTTGGCCCATGGCGCCGGCCCAGGATCCCATGAGCTGGGCGCGCGGCACATGGCCTTCCTGCAGGATCTGCAGCGCGGTCAGGAATTCGTTGCGGAAAAAATCTTTCCTGTCGCTGGCGAAGGCGAGCGTCGCCAGACTGCGCAGCACGTCCTTGTTTCCCGTGAAGCCGCCGTAGCTGGTCTCCACGCCCCAGATGGCGAGCACCACGTAAGGGTCGACGCCGTAACGCCGCTCGACGTCGGCGAGGGTGGAGGCGAGGGCGCGGGCCTTCTCGCGCCCCTCCGCCACGCGCGTCTCCGTGACGGCTCCGGCCACATAGGTCCAGATCGGCTTGACGAACTCCGCCTGTTTGACGGGTTTGGCGAGGGCGGCGTCGAGGGTGAGGCCGGCGATCGCCTCCTCGAACGTGCGCCGCGCCACGCCGCGCGCCTGCGCCTCCGGCCACAGGCTTGCGAGAAAGGCCTGGAACGCTTGCGGCTGCGGGGCGGCGGCCTGCGCGGATGGGGCGGCGGGGGCGGCGGGGGCGGGACGCGCGGTTTGCGCCTTGGCCGGACGCGCGCCGGCGGCAAGGCTCGCCACGAGGCTGAACGCCCCAATGACCAACAGCGTGCGCGCCGTCTGGCCGCGGCTCAATCCGGGCCTTGACCACGACATGGGCCGCAGATCCTCACCGCCGCCCGGCGTTGTCCGGTTTCTACGCATCCTTCACTCCACGCATCACGCAGAACGCTGGCTCCGCGCCGTCCAGAACGCGGACGCCGGGGAGAACGTTACGAAAAATAAGCTGAATTCGTTTCCGATTGATTATCCATAGGGACGTCGCGGACGCCCTTCGCGCGCGCGCGCCGGGGGAACCGCATGGCCCCGGCCGAATTCGCCCCAGGCTGAAGACGCGAGGCGGCGCATGATCGGGAACGGCGACCAAGGACCCCATCCTTTCCAGACCCCGACGTCGCCGGAGGAGGACGAGCGTCGCGTCCGCGAACACGCCTATCGGCTGTGGGGGGAGGAAGGCCGTCCCGAGGGCCGCGACAAGACGCATTGGCGTATGGCGCGCGAAAAGGTCGCGGCGGAGGACGGGTTCCGCGACGCGCTTGAGCCCAGTCCATCAGAGGAATGCGTCAACATTCCGACGCCCGCGCCGAACGGCCCGTTCGAGCCCGCGCGCAAGGGTCAAAGAAAAAAGGCGCCCGGCTCGCGCGAGCCCGGCGCCTGAATCAGAACGGTCTCGTCGCGCGCGTTCAACCGACGATTTTTTTCAGCTCCGCCAGAAACCCCGGGCGAATGTCGGGGCGCGCCATCGCGAAAGCGACGTTGGCGGCCAGAAAGCCCACCTTCGAGCCCGTGTCATAGGTCTTGCCGTCGAAGCGCACGCCATGGAAGCCCTGCCGCTCGTGCAGTTTCTTCATGCCGTCGGTGAGCTGAATCTCTCCGCCTGCGCCTTTCTCGACATTGGCGAGAATGTCGAAGATCTTCGGCTGCAGGACATAGCGCCCCGAGATGATGAAGTTCGAAGGCGCCGTTCCCTGCGGCGGCTTCTCCACCATGCCTGAGATCTCGAACGTATGGCCGAAATCCTGGCCCACGGAGACGACGCCATACATATGCGTGTCCTGCGGCGCGACTTCTTCGACCGCGATCACATTGCCGCCGTGGCGTTCATGCGCCTCGATGCATTGGGCGAGGCAACGGCCGCCGCGCGCGCCGGGCAGGGTGATCATGTCGGGCAGCAGCACGGCGAAGGGCTCGTCGCCGATGATGTCGCGCGCGCACCATACCGCATGGCCGAGGCCCAGAGGCGCCTGCTGGCGCGTGAAGCTCGTCGCGCCCGCCGCGGGCAGATCGGCCATCAGCGCGTCGTATTCTTTTTGCTTGCCGCGCTTCTGCAGCGTGTCCTCAAGCTCATAGGCCATGTCGAAATGATCTTCGATGACCTGTTTGTTGCGTCCCGTCACGAAGACGAAATGTTCGATGCCCGCCTCGCGCGCTTCGTCGACGCAATGTTGCAGCACCGGCCTGTCGACGACGGTGAGCATTTCCTTCGGAATCGATTTCGTCGCGGGCAGCACGCGGGTGCCGAGGCCGGCGACGGGGAAGACGGCTTTTCGGATGCGGTTCGACATGAAGACGTCCATCTGGATGGGTTCGACGACAGCGCAGGCGCACGCACGCGGGCCGTCGCAAGATAAACTTCACGACTTCCGCCTAAGTTCACTAGCACACGAACATTAACGTAACGTGATGCTTTTACGGAAGGTCGATTTTCATGACGGTTCTCGTTACGGGCGGCGCCGGCTACATCGGCAGCCATATGACCCTTGAGCTTCTGGACGCCGGCGAAAAAGTCGTCGTCCTCGACGATCTGTCCACCGGCTTTCGCTGGGCGGTGCCGGGACAGGCGACCCTCGTGGTCGGCGACTTTGGCGACGAGGCGCTGGTGCGCCGCCTCATCGCGGAACATGAAGTGCGGGAGATCATCCATTTCGCCGCCAAGATCGTGGTGCCGGACTCGATCGCCGATCCTATCGGCTATTATGTGAACAACACCGCGAAGGCGCTGGCGCTGGTGCGCTGCGCCGCGCAGGCGGGGGTGGAGCGCTTCATCTTCTCCTCCACCGCCGCCGTTTATGGCGATCCCGCCTCATCGCCCGTGCGCGAGGATGCGCAGCTTGCGCCGCTCTCGCCCTATGGGCGCTCGAAACTCATGGTCGAGTGGATCCTGCAGGACGTTTCGCGCGCGACGCCGATGCGCCATGTGGCGCTGCGCTATTTCAACGTCGCCGGCGCCGATCCCAAGGGCAGGGCGGGACAGTCCACGCCCAACGCCACCCATCTCATCAAGACCGCCGTGCGTGCAGCGCTTGGCTTTCGCGACGGCATGGATGTGTTTGGAACCGACTATCCCACGCATGACGGCTCCTGCTTGCGCGATTTCATCCATGTGAGCGATCTCGTGCGCGCCCATCGCGACGCGCTCGCCTATCTGCGCGTGGGCGGGGAGAGCGTCACGTGCAATTGCGGCTATGGGCAGGGCTATTCGGTGCTGGAGGTGATTGACGTGGTGAAATCGGTCTCCGGCGTCGATTTCCCCGTGCGCCTCGCGCCCCGCCGTCCTGGCGACAGCGTCAGCGTGGTGGCGGACAACGCGCGCATCCGCGGCATGCTGGGCTGGCGGCCCGTCCATGCGGACCTGCGGACCATCGTCGCGCAGTCTCTCGCCTGGGAGCGTCGCCTGCACAATCGCGCCGCCGCCTGAGGCCCGCAGCCCCGGGCGAGCTGGAATCGCCCGCTCTCTGGCCTATATGCGCCAGCGAAAGGGGCTGCATATGAATGATGCGGAAGGCGACCGGTTCAGCGCGCGCGCGGCGCGCTACGCCCGCGTGGGCGCGTCTCTGGGCGGGGTGGCGGCGCGCGCGGCCGGCGCGCGGCTCGCCGGGCGCGACATCGCGGACGCGGCCAATGCGGCCGCGCTCACGGCGGCGCTCGGCGGGCTGAAGGGCCCGCTGATGAAAGTGGCGCAGTTCATGGCGACCATTCCCGAGGCCCTGCCGGAGGAATGGGCGGAGAAGCTGCAGACCCTGCAATCCAACGCGCCGCCCATGGGCGCAGCCTTCGTGACGCGCCGGATGCAGGCGGAGCTCGGCGCCGACTGGCGTTCGAAATTCGCCGCCTTCGACCTGCATCCAGCTCATGCGGCCTCGCTGGGGCAGGTGCATCGCGCGACCGCCCACGACGGCGCGCGGCTCGCGTGCAAACTGCAATATCCGGATATGAAATCCGCCGTGGAGGCGGACCTGAAACAGCTCGACGTGCTGTTCGCGCTGCGCCGGCGCATGGACGGCGCCGTCGACACGCGCGAGATGGCGCAGGAGATCGGCGATCGTGTGCGCGAGGAGCTGGATTACGCGCGCGAGGCGCGCCACGCCGCGCTTTACCGCGACATGCTGGGCGAGGGCGACGTGCGCGTTCCCGCAGTGCGTGCGGAGCTTTCGACAAGCCGGCTGCTGACGCTGGAATGGCTCGATGGCGAGCCGCTTCTTGATTTCGTCGACGCCGCGCAGGAGGCGCGCAACGTCATCGCGCAGGCCATGTTCCGCGCATGGTGGCATCCCTTCGTGCGGCTCGGCGTCATCCATGGCGATCCGCATCTGGGCAATTACACGGTGTTTCGCGACGAGGCCGGCGCGCCCGCTGGCATCAACCTGCTCGACTACGGCTGCATCCGCATCTTCCCGCCCGCCTTCGTGCAGGGCGTCATCGATCTCTATCGCGGCCTGCGCGAGGGCGACGAGGATCTTGTCGCGCGCGCCTATGAAGTGTGGGGCTTCCGCAATCTGCGGCCCGATCTCGTGGAGGTGCTCAACATCTGGGCGCGCTTCATCTACGGCCCGCTGCTCGACGATCGCGTGCGTCCCATCGCGGAGGGCGTGTCGCCCGGCCAGTACGGGCGCGAACAGGCGATGCGCGTGCATCGCGGCCTGAAGGAGAAGGGCCCCGTGACGATCCCGCGCGAATTCGTCTTCATGGACCGCGCCGCGATCGGCCTGGGCGGGGCTTTCCTGCGGCTCGACGCGCGCCTGAACTTCTGCCGCATGTTCAACGAGGCTCTGGGCGAGGAGTTCGACGTCAAGCTCATGGCGGAGCGCCAGAAGGAGGCGCTCGCGCGGGCCGGCCTCAGGGCCTGACCGGGCGTGCCCCTGCGGATTGCCCGGCCCGCCGGTTTGGGCTAAAGCCCTGCCGACGCGTTCGCATCCGACCAGAGGATTCCCATGGCCGAACATCATTCGACCGGCGGCCACCCCGCCATGGACTACGCCGAGCACGAAAAGACCTACGCCCTGTTCATCGACCTGGCGAAATGGGGCACGATTCTGACTGTGCTTTTGCTGGTCCTGATGGCGATTTTCCTGCTCTGAGCCCGCCGGCGGCCCCCTTTTGGGGCCGCCTTTTGGGGCCTTCTGATCCATGGCTTGCGAAAAATCGTAAGTCAGGACACGCTCCAGTCTTGGAGTTTCATTCCAGCTGGAGCCGTTCATGCGCATCGCCGTTCCGGTCGAGGTCGAGGCCGTTGAGACCCGCGTCGCGGCCACGCCAGAGACCGTCAAGAAATTCGTCGGCCTGGGCGCTCAGGTCGTCGTGCAATCGGGGGCCGGCGCGACGTCCGGCCTGAGCGACGCCGAATATGTCGCCGCCGGTGCATCGGTCGCCGCTAGCGCGGCCGAGACCTTCGCCGACGCTGATCTCGTCCTGTCCGTCCGCCGCCCCGCCGCCGCCGCCCTTGCTGGCGTGAAGCCCGGCTGCACGGTCGTATGCGTCGCCGATCCCTATGGCGCGCATGACGCGCTCGCCGCGCTCGCTGGCAAGGGCGTGCGCCTGTTCGCCATGGAGCTGATGCCGCGCATCACCCGCGCGCAGGTGATGGACGTGCTCTCCTCCCAGGCCAATCTCGCTGGCTATCGCGCCGTGGTGGACGGCGCCGCCGAATATGGCCGCGCCCTGCCGATGATGATGACGGCAGCCGGCACCGTGCCCGCCGCCAAGATCTTCATCATGGGCGTCGGCGTCGCGGGCCTGCAGGCCATCGCCACCGCCCGCCGCATGGGCGCCATCGTGACGGCGACCGACGTGCGCCCCGCCACCAAGGAGCAGGTGGAATCCCTCGGCGCGAAGTTCCTCGCGGTCGAGGACGACGAATTCAAACAGGCGCAGACCGCCGGCGGCTACGCCAAGGAAATGTCGCCTGAGTATCAGGCGAAGCAGGCGGCGCTCACCGCAAGCCACATCGCCCGGCAGGACATCGTGATCACGACCGCGCTGATCCCTGGACGGCCCGCGCCGCGTCTCGTCACCGCCGACATGGTCGCCTCGATGCGCGCGGGCTCCGTCATCGTCGATCTGGCGGTGGAGCGGGGCGGCAATTGCGAATTGTCGAAGCCCGGCGAAGTGGTCGTCACGTCCAACGGCGTGAAGATCGTCGGCAATCTCAACGTGCCGGGCAGGCTCGCCGCCACCGCCTCGGCGCTTTACGCGAAGAACCTTCTCGCCTTCGTCGAAACCCTGATCGACAAGGAGAAGAAGGCCCTCGCCATCGACTTCGAGGATGAACTCGTCCGCGCCACGCTGATCGTCAACGACGGCGCGATCGTCCACCCGAATTTCCAGAAGGCGTAAGCCTTCGCCAGACCAGACCCATGCAAAGGGGGCGCGTCCATGGCCATTGATCCCTTCGTCTTCCAGCTCGCCATTTTCGTTCTGGCGATTTTCGTCGGCTATTACGTGGTGTGGGCGGTGACGCCCGCGCTGCACACGCCGCTCATGTCCGTCACCAACGCGATCTCCTCGGTCATCGTTGTCGGCGCCCTGCTCTCGGTGGGCGTGGACGCGAGTTCGGGTGACGGCGGGGCCTTCTGGGCGAACCTGTTCGGCTTTATCGCGCTCATCCTCGCCTGCGTGAACATTTTCGGCGGCTTCCTCGTCACCGAGCGCATGCTCGCCATGTACAAGAAGAAGGGCTGATCGCCATGAACGCGAACCTCGCAGCCCTTCTCTATCTCGTCGCCGGCGTGCTGTTTATCCTGTCGCTGCGCGGCCTGTCCTCGCCCGCCAGCTCGCGGCAGGGCAATGTGTTCGGCATGATCGGCATGGGCGTTGCGGTCGTCACCACGCTCGCCTATAGCCCGCCCTCCGGCGTGCTGAGCTGGCTCATTCTGCTCGCGGGCGTCGCGATCGGCGGCGGCGTCGGCGCATGGCGCGCGCGCACCGTGCAGATGACGGCGATGCCGCAGCTCGTCGCCTTCTTCCACGCGCTCGTGGGCCTTGCCGCGGTTCTTGTGGCCGCCGGCGCGCTCAACGCGCCGCAGGCTTTCGGCATCGGCGCGCCCGGCGCGATCCGCGCTGCGAGCCTGATCGAAATGGCGCTGGGCGCGGCCATCGGCGCGATCACCTTCACGGGCTCGATCATCGCCTTCCTGAAGCTCGACGGGCGCATGTCCGGCAAGCCGATCATGCTGCCGCACCGCCACCTCATCAACATCGGCCTCGCGATCTGGCTTCTGCTCGTCATCATCGGCTTCACGATGAGCGCGAGCCAGCCGCTGTTCTGGCTGATTGTGGCGATCTCCTTCGCGCTGGGCGTGCTGCTGATCGTGCCCATCGGCGGCGCGGACATGCCGGTCGTCGTGTCGATGCTCAATTCCTATTCGGGCTGGGCTGCGGCGGGCATCGGCTTCACGCTGGGCAATCTCGCGCTCATCGTCACCGGCGCGCTTGTGGGCTCGTCGGGCGCCATCCTCAGCTACATCATGTGCAAGGGCATGAACCGCTCCTTCGTCTCCGTCATTCTGGGCGGGTTCGGCGGCGAGACGGAGGCCGCCGGCGGCGCGGTTGAGACGCGCCCCGTCAAACAGGGCTCCGCGGACGACGCGGCCTTCATCATGAAGAACGCCTCGAAGGTCATCATCGTGCCGGGCTATGGCATGGCGGTGGCGCAGGCCCAGCATGCGCTGCGCGAGATGGCGGACCTTCTGAAGGCGGAAGGCGTCGAGGTGAAATACGCCATTCATCCGGTGGCGGGCCGCATGCCCGGCCATATGAACGTGCTGCTCGCCGAAGCGAACGTGCCTTACGACGAAGTGTTCGAGCTTGAGGACATCAACTCGGAATTCGCGCAGGCCGACGTAGCCTTCGTGATCGGCGCCAACGACGTGACCAATCCTTCCGCGAAGACTGATCCCAAGTCGCCGATCTTCGGCATGCCCATCCTCGACGTGGAGAAGGCCAAGACGGTGCTCTTCATCAAGCGCGGCATGGGTTCGGGCTACGCCGGCGTGGAGAACGAGCTGTTCTTCCGCGACAACACGATGATGTTGTTCGCCGACGCCAAGAAGATGGTCGAGACCATCGTCAAGGCGCTCGGCCACTGAGCGCGCCGCGCGCGGATCGCAAGCAGGGATTCGCGCGCGGTCCTGTTCCGCGCTCTCTACCGGACCGCGCGCATCCCCGCACGCAACCCCGCAAGCCTGGGACTCACACGCCCTTTTTGGCGAGCGCCTGACCGATCTCCTGCAGGATGGCGGGATCGTCGATCGTGGCCGGCGTCGACCATTCGTCATGGTCGGCGATCTTCTTCATCGTGCCGCGCAGGATCTTGCCTGAGCGCGTCTTGGGCAGGCGATCCACGACCACGGCGGTCTTGAAAGCGGCCACGGGGCCGATCTTGTCGCGCACCAGCGCGACGATCTCCTTCTCCACCTCCGCATGGTCGCGCGCGACGCCGGCTTTCAGCACGACGAAGCCCAGCGGCGCCTCGCCCTTGAGCGAGTCCTTCATGCCGATCACCGCGCATTCGGCGACATTGGGATGGGAGGCGAGCACTTCCTCCATGCCGCCCGTGGAGAGGCGGTGGCCGGCGACGTTGATGATGTCGTCCGTGCGGCCCATGATGTAGAGATAGCCGTCCGCGTCGCGATAGCCCGCGTCCGCCGTCTTGTAGAAGCCGGGGAACTCGGCGAGATAGCTTTCGCGCATGCGCCCGTCGTCGCCCCACAACGTGGGCAGGCAGCCCGGCGGCAGGGGCAGCTTGATGACGATGGAGCCCATCTTGCCGGTTTCGATCGGCCGCGCCGCCTCATCGACGATCTGCACGTCGTAGCCGGGCATGGGCACGGTCGGCGAGCCATGTTTGACCGGCAGCAGGCCTAGGCCCACGGGATCGCCGACGATGCACCAGCCGGTCTCCGTCTGCCACCAGTGATCGACCACCGGCACGCCCAGAATGCGCTCCGCCCAGGCGACGGTGTCGGGGTCCGCGCGTTCGCCGGCGAGGAAGAGCGTGCGCAGCGATTTGGTGGAATAGCGCGCAAGATGGCGCGCCTCGGGATCTTCCTTCTTGATCGCGCGGAAGGCCGTGGGCGCGGTGAACAGCGCGACGATCTTGTGCTCCTCGATCATGCGCCAGAAGGCGCCTGCGTCGGGCGTGCCGACAGGCTTGCCCTCATAGACGACCGTGGTCGCCCCGTGCAGCAGCGGCGCATAGACGATGTAGCTGTGGCCCACGACCCAGCCCACGTCTGAGGCCGCCCAGAACGCCTCGCCCGGCTCGACGCCATAGAGATTCTTCATCGTCCATTTCAGCGCCACCATATGGCCGCCGTTGTCGCGCACGACGCCCTTGGGCACGCCGGTGGTGCCGGACGTGTAGAGAATGTAGAGCGGATCGGTCGCTGCGACTTCGACGCAAGGCGCGCTCTTACCAGCCGCCTTCGCCGCTTCCATGAGGCTCGCCCAGTCGTGGTCGCGGCCGGCGACCATTTTCGCCTCTTCCTGCGGACGCTGGAGCAACAAGACGCTCTGCGGCTTCGCGCTCGCCAGCGCTATCGCCTCGTCCAGCAGCGGCTTGTATTTCACCACGCGGCCGGGCTCGATGCCGCAGGATGCGGTGAGCACGAGTTTCGGCTTGGCGTCGTCGATGCGCGTCGCAAGCTCTTTGGCCGCGAAGCCGCCGAAGACGACCGAGTGAATGGCGCCGATGCGCGCGCAGGCGAGCATCGCCATCACCGCCTCGGGGATCATCGGCATATAGACGATCACGCGGTCGCCCTTCGTCACGCCGAGATCCTGAAGCACCGCGGCCAGGCGCGCGGTCTCGTCGCGCAATTGCGCATAGGTGTAGGCGCGCTTGGCGTTGGCGACGGGGCTGTCGTAGATCAGCGCGGTCTGCGCGCCGCGCCCGCCCTCCACATGCCGGTCGAGCGCGTTGTGGCAGGTGTTGCAGGTCGCGTCGGGAAACCAGCGGCCATAGACGCCGGCTGCGGCGTCGAAGATTTTCGTCGGCGGCTTGATCCAGTCGATCTCGCGCGCGGCCTGCGCCCAGAACGCCTCGGGATCGGATTTCCAGGCCCCATAGACTTCGTGGTACCGGCTCGACATCGCTTCCTCCATCCGCAGGCGGATTTCCGGCGCGACTTTCGCCAGTCCGCCTGCCTAACGCAATTGGCGCGCCCTTAGCTTTTCGGCCTAAGCGGAAGGGAGTGCGCGCGCGCCTCCGGGCCGTCACGGCGCAAGGAAATGTTCAGGCTTGCGGGCGTAGGATTTTCGCCTCGTTTTCAGAACTGGCTTCATTCATGGCTTTTTCCTGCGCCCCGGCGGCGTTCGCCCATTCGGCGCTGGCGCGGCAATTGGGCTCTTTCGCGATGGTGGGCGGGCTTGGTTTCGCGGTGGACCTCGCGGCCACCCTCCTGCTCGCGCAGGGCGCGGGGCTCGCGCCGGTTCTGGCGAAGCCCGGCGGCATATTCTGCGGCCTGCTCGTCACGTTCACGCTCAACCGGCGCTTCACGTTTCGGTCGCGCGGGCCGCGCCTGATGCGGGAGTTTCGCCGCTATGCGCTGACCTGCGCGGCGGCGCAGGGCGTCAATTTCGTCGCCTTCAGCGCCTGCCACTGGACGCTGGAGGCGCTCGCGCCCGGCCTGTCCGATCCGCTCGCCATCGTGGCGTCCTCGGTTTTCGGCTCCGGCCTGTCGGCCTGCGTCACCTTCACCCTCGCGAAACTCTACGCTTTCCGCTGACGCGCGCGAAAAGGCGTTTCGTTCGCGCCCGCGCCGGCCTATGGCTGGACGATGATCAACGACTGGGTCTTCTACGCCTTCGCCATTCCCTCCGTGATCCTGCTCGGGCTGGGGAAGGGCGGCTTTTCCGGCCTCGGCCTCTTGTCCTTTCCGTTGATGGCGCTGGTGGCCCCGCCCATTCAGGCGGCGGCGATCATCCTGCCGATCCTGATGGTGCAGGATCTCGTGGGCGTATGGGCGTTCCGGCGTGAGTTCGACCGGGAGAACCTGAAGCTCATGGCGCCGGGCGCGCTCGCAGGCCTGGTCGCAGGCTTCATCTTCGCCAAATCCGTCTCCAATGGCGCGATCCTGTTTCTGGTCGGCCTGATCTCGGTGGCTTTCGTGATCTGGCAGGCGCTGGGCGCGCGCCGGGGCGCCAGCGCGCCAGCCAAGCCCGCGCGCGGCCCGGCCTCCTTCTGGGGCCTCGTCTGCGGGTTCACGAGCTTCATCGCCAATGCGGGCGGACCGCCCTTTCAGGTCTATATGCTGCCCCAGCGCCTGCCGCCGCGGCTCTATGCGGGCACGTCGACCATGTTCTTCACGGCGGTGAATTACCTGAAATTTCCGGCCTTCTTCCAGCTCGGCCAGATGAACGCGGGCAATCTGCTCACCTCGGCGGTTCTCTTTCCGCTCGCGATCGCCTCCGTCTCGGCGGGAATCTGGATGGTGCGGCGCATTTCCGCCCAGCGCTTCTATCCGCTCGTCCTCGGCCTCACCCTCGCGGTCGGCCTGAAACTGATCTGGGACGGCGCGTCTCAGCTGCTCGCGCAAGCGTAGCGATTAACTTGGCCTATATTGTATATTTTATCTTTACAAACATTGTCGAAAACGTAAGGTTAGACCTAGGCGCCAAACCAGAGGTGGGCCAAGATGTCGGCTGCTACAACGCTCAAGGTTGATGATACGGCTCTGAACGTCGCGCGCGAGTGCCTGGCTCGGGCGGCCCTTGAGATGGAGCGCGCGGCCATAGCGCTCGACCATGCGCGCGCAGGCGCTGAAGGCGACGCCCGCGGCCGGCTTGAGCTGATGGCCGAAGTGGTCGGCACGCAAAAGGATCTCGCCGTCGGTCTGGCGGTGCTGGCGCGCACCGCCCCGGAGGAGAGTTTCGACCTGTTGCTGGCGAGCGTCGCCTTCGGGCGCGGCCGCGCGGCTTCCGACGCGCACTGAGCGCCCGACGGCGCGCGACCGGACGCAGGCGGCCGCGGCTCCGGCTGGGCCGCGCCTTCGCTAGTGCAGGGTCGCCTTGGCGCGCAGCTTTGCGATTTCGTCCTTCAGGAGGAGCTTCTTTCGCTTCAGTTCGGCCACTTTGGCGTGGTCGACGGAGGGGTGAAGCTTCGTGCTTTCGATCTCTTTTTCGAGCGCCCGGTGGCGGCGCTCGAGCTCGACGAGATGGTTCTGCAACGACATCCGACAACTCCCTTATGGGATGAGGACCCGTCGATCATGCCACAGGGCGCGCTAGCCACAAGGCGTATGCCGCGCGTTCCTGAATGAATTTTTTCTAAGTTCGCGCGCCTTGCGCGCATCCCCTGCAGGCGCCGCAGGGGCGGGCGTCGGGGACTGATTCGCCAGCCTTGACCCTGCGGCGGGCGTCCTATAAGCTGCGCGCGAAACTGAGGAATGGCTATGCACGCGCACAGCTTGTCGAAGGTAGTAGACATCGCGCCTGGACCGGGACGGCACTAGCCGGCTTCCCGCAATGGCGCGCGACCAGGCCCCTCGGTGGGCCTTTTTTATTGCCTCGAACTCAGCAGGGCCCAGCGGACCGAGTGACGGAGACGGGAAATGGCGAAGCAGATGACCGGAGCGGAAATGGTGGTCGAAGCCCTCAAGGATCAGGGCGTCGACACGGTGTTCGGCTATCCCGGCGGCGCGGTCCTGCCGATCTACGACGCGCTGTTCCAGCAAAACAGCGTGCAGCACGTGCTCGTGCGCCATGAACAGGGCGCGGCCCATGCGGCGGAAGGCTATGCGCGCTCCACCGGCAAGGTCGGCGTGCTGCTCGTCACCTCCGGGCCGGGCGCGACCAACGCCATCACCGGCCTCACCGACGCCCTGCTCGACTCGATCCCGCTCGTCTGCCTTACCGGTCAGGTGCCCACCCACCTCATCGGCTCCGATGCGTTTCAGGAATGCGATACGGTCGGCATCACGCGCCATTGCACCAAGCACAATTACCTTGTGCGCTCGATCGAGGATCTGCCGCGCATTCTGCATGAAGCCTTCTATGTGGCGCGCAGCGGCCGTCCCGGCCCTGTCGTGATCGACCTGCCGAAGGACGTGCAGTTCGCCAGCGGAACCTATTCGTTCCCGAAGAACATCCAGCACAAGACCTATCAGCCGAAGATGAAGGGCGACCTCGACAAGGTGCGCGAGGCGGTGGAGATGATGGCGGCCGCAAAGCGCCCCGTTCTCTACACGGGCGGCGGCGTCATCAATTCGGGTCCTGCGGCTTCCGAACTGCTGCGCGAGCTTGTGAAGCTCACCGACTTCCCCATCACCTCCACGCTGATGGGTCTTGGCGCCTATCCCGCCTCGGGCAAGAACTGGCTCGGCATGCTCGGCATGCACGGCACCTATGAGGCCAATCACGCGATGCACGACTGCGATCTGATGATCGCCGTGGGCGCGCGCTTCGACGACCGCATCACCGGCCGTCTCGACGCCTTCTCGCCGGGCTCCAAGAAGATCCACATCGACATCGATCCCTCCTCGATCAACAAGAACGTGAAGGTCGATCTCGCCATCATCGGCGACTGCGCCCATGTGCTGGAGGATATGATCCGCCTGTGGCGCAGCGAGGGCAAGGCGTCCGACAAGACCGCGCTTGGCGAGTGGTGGGCGCAGGTCGACGAATGGCGCGCGCGCAAGTCGCTCGCCTATCGCAATTCGAAGGACGTCATCAAGCCGCAATACGCCGTGCAGCGGCTCTATGAGCTCACCAAGAACCGCAACGCCTACATCACGACGGAAGTCGGTCAGCATCAGATGTGGGCGGCGCAATTCTATCACTTCGAAGAGCCGAACCGCTGGATGACCTCGGGCGGCCTCGGCACCATGGGCTATGGCCTGCCCGCCGCCATCGGCGTGCAAATGGCCCATCCCGACGCGCTCGTGGTGGACATCGCGGGCGAAGCCTCGATCCTCATGAACATTCAGGAAATGTCCACGGCGAAGCAATATCGCCTGCCGGTGAAGATCTTCATCCTGAACAACGAATACATGGGCATGGTGCGCCAGTGGCAGGAATTGCTGCATGGCGGGCGCTATTCCAACTCCTATTCGGAAGCGCTGCCCGATTTCGTGAAGCTTGCGGAGGCCTATGGCGCCAAGGGCATTCGCTGCGACGATCCCGCCAAGCTCGACGCCGCGATCCAGGAGATGATCGACTATCCCGGCCCCGTGATCTTCGATTGCGTCGTGGCGAAGGAGGAGAACTGCTTCCCCATGATTCCGTCGGGCAAGGCGCATAATGAAATGATCCTGATGGATCTTTCGGACGACGCCGGGCTCGAGATCGGCTCCATCATCGACGAGAAGGGCAAGATGCTGGTGTGAGGCGCGCGCCGCGCGCCTTCACCTGCTCCCTCCACGAACTGCGGAATGAAACCATGAACGCCATCGCAGCCCTGTCTCCCTATTCCTCCAACGCCGGCAAGGCGAATGCGGAGCGCCATACGCTCTCCGTCCTCGTCGACAACGAGCCCGGCGTGCTCGCCCGCGTCGTCGGCCTGTTCTCCGGCCGCGGCTACAATATCGAGAGCCTCACGGTCGCCGAAGTGGCCCATGTGGAGCGCTGGTCGCGCATCACCATCGTGACGAGCGGCTCGCCGGAGGCGATCGAACAGATCAGCCACCAGCTCGAACGCATCGTGCCCATCCACAAAGTGGTGGACCTGACCGTGCAGGGGCGCGCGATCGAGCGCGAGCTGGCGATGATCAAGGTGCGCGGCAAGGGCGACAACCGGGTGGAGGCGCTCCGCCTCGCGGAGGCCTTCAAGGCGAAGGTCATCGACGCGACGCTCGAGAGCTTCGTGTTCGAACTGACCGGGGCGCCGCAGAAGATCGACGATTTCGTGGATCTGATGCGCCCGCTGGGTCTTGTGGAGCTGGCGCGCACCGGCGTCGCCGCCATTGGGCGGGGCCCCCAGGCGAGCTGAGCGCGCACCGTCCAGACTCCCTTTGACGGGAGGCGGCAAGCCCCCTAGAAGGCTCCCGCACAGGTTTTCAGGTCCCGGCGCGGCGATGGCCCGTCCACCCGCCCCGCCCGGCCCGTCCACTCACGCCTCAGGCGGGCTTGCCGTCCGCGCCGACCCCGAGGAATACGAGCGAGGAATACGAGAATGCGCGTTTATTACGATCAGGATGCCGACATCAACCTCATCAAGGGCAAGAAGGTCGCCGTCGTCGGCTACGGCTCGCAGGGCCACGCCCACGTGCTCAACATGCGCGATTCCGGCGTGAAGGACGTGGCGGTCGCGCTGCGCAAGGGCTCCGCCTCCGCCGCCAAGGCGCAGGGCGAAGGCATCAAGGTGATGGAAGTCGCCGAAGCCGCCAAATGGGCCGACGTCATCATGATGCTGACGCCCGACGAACTGCAGGGCGACATTTATCGCGAGAGCATCGCGGACAACATCCGTCCCGGCGCCGCGCTTTTGTTCGCGCACGGCCTCAACGTCCACTTCAACCTCATCGAGCCGCGCAAGGACATCGACGTGCTGATGGTCGCCCCCAAGGGCCCCGGCCACACGGTGCGCGGCGAATATATGAAGGGCGGCGGCGTGCCCTGCCTCGTCGCCATCCATCAGGACGCCTCGGGCAACGCCCATGACATCGGCCTGTCCTACGCCTCCGCCATCGGCGGCGGCCGCGCGGGCGTCATCGAGACCACGTTCAAGGAAGAGTGCGAGACCGACCTGTTCGGCGAGCAGGCCGTGCTCTGCGGCGGCCTCGTGGAGCTGATCCGCGCCGGCTTCGAGACGCTGGTGGAAGCCGGCTATGCGCCGGAGATGGCCTATTTCGAGTGCCTGCACGAAGTGAAGCTGATCGTCGACCTCATCTATGAGGGCGGCATCGCCAACATGAATTATTCGATCTCCAACACCGCGGAATACGGCGAATACGTCACCGGCCCGCGCATCATCACGCCGGAGACGAAGGCGGAGATGAAGCGCGTCCTCGACGACATCCAGACCGGCAAGTTCACGCGCGACTGGATGCTGGAGAACAAGGTCAACCAGACCTCGTTCAAGGCGGTGCGCGCGCGCAACAACGCCCACCAGATCGAGGAAGTCGGCGCCCGCCTGCGCGCCATGATGCCCTGGATCGGCAAGAACAAGCTGGTCGACAAGACCCGCAACTAAGTTTGCGTTCATCGCGAACTCATCAGGCCCGGGGCTTTCCCCGGGCCTTTTCTTTTGGCGCAAGCCGTCCACCGCCAACCCTGGACCGCGCGCGCTCCCAAGAGGCGCCAACCTTGGACCGCGCGCGTCCTCGCGCGCTCCTTCTCCCCGAACGCGCGGCGCCTTGACCGCGCCGCCCGCCTGCGGCCACATGGGGCGCAAGGAGCGATCCATGCGCCGTCCCTATTTCATTCTTGACGTTTTCACTGACGAAGCCTTCGCCGGAAATCCGCTCGCCGTCGTGCGCGATTGCGACGACATGGACGCGGCGCGCATGCAGGCGGTGGCCGCTGAGTTCAACCTGTCGGAGACCGTCTTTCTGCAAAGCCCGCGCGATCCGCTGAACACCGCGCGCGCGCGCATTTTCACGCCAAGGCGCGAACTGCCGTTCGCCGGCCATCCCACCGTCGGCGCCGCCGTTCTCATCGGCATGGTCGATGCGGGCGCCATGCTGGAGGCGCAGCCCGTCGACGTGGTGCTCGAGGAAGGCGTGGGCCCCGTGCGGTGCACCGTGCGCCGCGTTCAGGGCCGCGCGACGCGCGCCTCGTTCGCCTTGCCGCGCCTGCCCGAGCCCGCGGGCGAGGCGGCGTCCCGCGCGGCGCTCGCGCGCGCGCTCTCGCTTGACGAAGCTGACATCGGGTTTGAAGGCCATGCGCCAAGCGCCTGGAGCGCCGGCGTCGGCTTCACCTTCGTGCCGCTCGCAAGCCGCGACGCGCTGGCGCGCGCGCGCCCCGACATGGCGCACTGGGGCGTCGTGGGGCCGGGGGATCATCCCGCCGTCTACGCCTATGCGCGCGAGACCTTCGATCCGAACCGCCATGTGAGCGCGCGCATGTTCGCGCCGTCTCTCGGCGTTGCGGAGGATCCCGCCACGGGAAGCGCGGCGGCCGCTTTCGCAGGCGTGTGCATGGCGTTCGAACAGCCCGGCGACGGCGACCATCTCGTCGTGATCGAACAGGGCTATGACATGGGCCGTCCGAGCCAGATCGCGCTCACGCTGCATGTGGAGGCGGGCGCGCTCGCGGGCGCGGAGATCGGCGGCGGCGCGGTGATCGTCGCGCAAGGAACGATTGACGCATGAGCGCGGCGCAGGACGCGCTGTCCCCCATCGCCTTCGCCGAGGCGGATGCGATCGAGAGCGTCTATCGTCCGCGCGCATGGCCCTTCGCTGTGGCGCGCGCGCAGGACGTGGCGGCCCATTGGGCCTTGCAGCGCGCGCAGCGTCCCGGCCTGTTCGATGGCCGCGTTCTCCTCGCCGAATCCTGGGAGGTTGAGCGGCGCGCGGGCGCCGAGGTTCTCGTCACCCGTCATTTCGACGCGCCCTTCAGCGCCTTTCTCGCCTGGCGCGATTTCGGCTTTCCTGACGCCAGCGTGCGCAATTGCTTCGCGGCTGCGGTTCTTCTTGCGCGCGACGGCGCCTATGTGCTGGGCCGCATGGGCGCGCACACCGCCAATGCGGGCCGCGTTTATTTCCCCTGCGGCACGCCGGACATGGATGACGTGCGCGACGGGCGCGTCGATCTCGCCGGCAGCGTGCTGCGGGAGCTTGAGGAGGAGACGGGCCTGCGGCCCGATGAGGTCGCCTGCGACGCGGGCTGGACGATCGTCTTCGAGGGCGCGCGTCTCGCCTGTATGAAGATCGTGCGCGTCGACGCTTCCGCCGACGTCCTTGTCGCGCGCATCGAAGCTTTCCTGCGCGCGCAGCGCGAGCCGGAACTGAGCGGCCTTCACGTCGCGCGCGGGCCGCAGGATCTTTTGCCTGAAATGCCGCCGTTCACGCGCGCTTATCTCGCGCGCCGCTTCGCCTCTCAGCTCGCCGGATAGCCGTGGCGCACGCGGCTCGCGCGCACGATGTTCGTCGCCTCCGCCTCGCGTCCGGCGGCGCAGGCTGCCTGCGCGGCCGCGATGTCCTTCTGGATGCGCTCGTAGACCTGACGTGACACATGGCCCGTCGCCAGATCATTGTCCTGAATGGCGCGCCAGCGCGCCACCTCGCCGGCGCAGCCCGCGCCCTCGGGCATGCGGAAGCCCTGCGGCGTCACGCCTGAGGGCGTCGATGCAGGCGCGGGCGGAAGGGAAGACGCCTGCGGCGGCGTCGCGCGCGGGGCGTTGCAGCCGGCGAGCGCGAGCAAGATAGCGGGAAGAACGAAGGCGCGGGCAGGGGACATGGGCGGGCTCCGGGTCGAATCGAACTGGGGCGAGGCTATGCCGGCGCGCCGGTCCGCTCAATCGCGGGCGCTGCGGCTTTGCGCGCCCGCTTCTGCGAGGTCCCTTGCCCGCAAGGTCGAGCGGGGCCATAGTCGCCGCGCCTGACCCCACTGAAAGCCCGCCATGGCCGAAAGCCTGACCGACGAGGAACGCGCCGCCTTCGAAACCGAACTCGAGGCGCTGCGGCAGGAGCATCGAGACCTCGACGCGGCGATCGAGGCCCTGCAGGGGGCGAGCGCTTCCGACCAATTGCAGGTGCAGCGGCTGAAGAAGCGCAAGCTCGTCCTGCGCGACCGGCTCGCCTGGCTGGAAGACGCGCTGACGCCTGACATCATCGCCTGAGGCGCGCTCCGGGCTTTTGCGCCTTGCGGGTGCCGGCCCCTTCGTCTATTCCGCCTTCCTTCTCCGGCCGCCCGCGGGCGAAAGCAGGGGCGTACATTGGTCCAGCACGCGAAACCCGTCGCCATCATCATGGGCTCCCAGTCCGATTGGGAGACCATGCGCAACGCCGCGCAGACGCTCGATGCGCTCGGCGTCGGCTATGAGGCGCTCATCGTCTCCGCCCATCGCACGCCGGACCGGCTCGTCGCCTTCGCCAAGGGCGCCCGCGAGCGCGGCTTCAAATGCGTGATCGCGGGGGCGGGCGGCGCCGCCCATCTGCCCGGCATGGCGGCGTCGATGACGCCTCTGCCCGTGTTCGGCGTGCCGGTTGAGTCCAAGGCCCTGTCCGGCGTGGATTCGCTGCATTCCATCGTGCAGATGCCGGCGGGCGTGCCGGTGGGCACGCTCGCCATCGGCCGCGCGGGCGCGGTGAACGCCGCGCTGATGTGCGTCGCCGTTCTGGCGCTTGAGGATGCGGCGCTCGCGGGCCGTTACGACGCCTGGCGCGCGCAACAGACGCAGGCGGTCGCGCTGGTCCCGGTGGATGAACCGGCCGCGGAGAAGAAATGAGCCCCGCGCCCAACACGCCCGTTGCGCCGGGCTCCGTGATCGGCGTGCTCGGGTCCGGCCAGCTCGGCCGCATGATCGCGCAGGCGGCGGCCCAATTGGGGCTCAAGACCCATGTCTTCGCGCCTGACGGCGGGCCGGCGTTCGACGTGGCGACCCAGCGCACCCTCGCCTCCTATGAGGATGAGGCGGCGCTCGCCGCTTTCGCGCAATCGGTGGCGGTCGTGACCTATGAGTTCGAGAACGTGCCCGCCCGCGCGGCCGCCGTTCTCGCCGAACGCCGCCCCGTCCTGCCCGGGCCGGACGCCCTCGCCATCACCCAGGACCGGCTGACCGAAAAGACCTTCCTCAACAAACTCGGCGTCCCCACCGCCCCCTTCATGGCGGTGGACGACGCCGACGGCCTCGCCCGCGCGCTCGCCCAGCTCGGCCGGCCCGCGATCCTGAAGACCCGCCGCTTCGGCTATGACGGCAAGGGACAGGCGATGATCCGCGAGGGCGCCGATCTCGCCGCCATCCACCGCAGCCTCGGCGGCGCGCCCTGCATCCTCGAAGGCTTCGTGCCCTTCGCCAAGGAGGTCTCGGTCGTGGCCGCCCGGTCGGCGGACGGGTCCTACGCCGCCTTCGACCTGTGCGAGAACGAGCACGAGAACCACATTCTCTCCCTGACCCGGGCGCCCGCCCGCGTCAGCGCCCAGACCGCCGCCGCCGCCGTCGCCATGACCCAGAAGATCATGGACGCGCTCAAGTATGTGGGCGTGATCGCGGTCGAGATGTTTCTGGTGGAGGAGCAGGCGGAGGGCGGCGCGCGGGAGCGGCTCGTCGTCAATGAGATCGCCCCCCGCGTCCACAATTCCGGCCATTGGACGCTGGACGGGGCGGTCACGTCGCAGTTCGAACAGCATGTGCGCGCCATTTGCGGCTGGCCGCTGGGCTCGACCCGCCGCCACGGGCAGGTGGAGATGCGCAACCTCATCGGCGAGGACGTGAACCGCTGGCGCGACCTTCTGGGCGACAGCGGAGCTTGCGTCCGCCTCTATGGCAAGCACGAGGCCCGGCCCGGCCGGAAGATGGGCCACGTGACTCGAATCGTTGGGCCTTGAGCCACGGTCGCGCTGGACAGGCCCGGGCGAGTCTGCTATTTCGCCGCCTCAAGCACGGGGTCCTGAGAGGCCCCGTTATGTTTTCCCTCGAACAGGCCAGCAGCCGGCTCCGCCGGACCAGCCGCAAGACAGGATCGACGCGTGCAAGTTCTCGTCCGCGACAACAACGTTGACCAGGCCCTCAAGGCGCTCAAGAAGAAGATGCAGCGCGAGGGCATTTTCCGCGAGATGAAGCTCCGCGGCCATTACGAGAAGCCCTCCGAGAAGCGCGCCCGCGAACAGGCTGAAGCCGTGCGCCGCGCCCGCAAGCTCGCACGCAAGAAGATGCAGCGCGAAGGCCTGCTGCCGATGAAGCCGAAGCCCGCGATGGGCGGCCGCTGAGTTAACGTCGCTTTAACTGCGAACGTGGTGATTGAAACGGCGCCCCGGGCCCTCCCGGTCGGCGCCGTATCGTTTAGGGCTTAAGGCTGAGAGCCTCCGCGCGCGCCTTCCGCCGACGTGTCCAATTGTCGCCGCATGGTTCGGCGAATGTGCCGCGTTCCGCCGCAGGATCAGCCGCAACAAGTCAGGGTTGATTGAGAATGACGTCGCAGCCTTCGCTCAATCGCGCTCTTTCGATCGTCGCCGTCTCCATGCGCGCCCGCCGCGTCGGCGTCGCCGCTGGCCTCCTGCTGGCGGGGATTGCGCTCGGCGGTTGCGAGATGGGCGGCCTTGGCGCGGCGCGCACCTCCGGCCCTCTCGTCGAGACGAGCGAGGATTGCGCCAATAACCAGATCAACATCGCCTCGCTGAGCGAGGTCATCAAGCGCAGCCCCAATGATCCGCAGGGCTACAACACGCGCGGCGCCGCCTATGCGCGCTGCGGCGCCTTCCGCGAGGCCATCGCGGATTTCAGCGCCGCCATCCGGATCGACCCCGCGCATTTCACCGCCTACACCAATCGCGGCCTCGCCCAGCGCCAGATCGGGCGCGAGGCCGAGGCGCTGAGCGATTTCACCGCCGCCATCGATTCCAATCCGCGCCATGCGCCCGCCTATATCGCGCGCGCCAATCTGCTGCGCTCCCAGAACAAGCTCTCCGAAGCCATGACCGATCTCGATCAGGCGATCCGGCTCAATCCTGAAAACGCGCAATCCTTCCACGCGCGCGGGCTCATCCACCAGCGCAACGGCGACCATGTGCGCGCGATCACCGATTTCGACAACGCCATCGACCGCGATCCCTTCGTGGCCGCGCCCTATCACGCGCGCGGACAAAGCCTCGTCGCCGTCGGCAAGTTCGACGCCGCCATCGAAGACTTCAACGCCGCGCTCAACGTGAACAACCAGAACTCCGACGCATGGGCCGGCCTCGGCCTCGCCTATGAGCGGCAGGGCAATCGCGCCAAGGCGGTGGAATCCTACCAGCGCGCGCTCGTGGTCAATCCCGGCAACAGGCTCGCCCGCGACGGCGCCTCGCGCGTGGGCCGCGGCTAATTCCGCTGGCTGCGTAATTCATCAATCGTGGCGAGCGTGCGTTCCGGCGTCGCCGGCGCGTCGAGCGCGAGCGCGCGCGGCGCCTCGGGCGCGAATTGCGCGGCCGCGTCGCGGATCGCAAGCCAGACGCCGATCGCCAGCATCAGGGGCGGCTCGCCCACGGCCTTCGAGCGGAAGATCGTCTCTTCGCGATTGGGCGCGTTCTCGAGCACGTGCACGCGAAACTCGGCCGGAACGTCGCGGCTGCCGGGAATCTTGTAGGTGGAGGGCGCATGGGTGCGCAGCCGTCCCTCCTTGTCCCACCACAATTCCTCCATGGTCAGCCAGCCCATGCCCTGCACGAAACCGCCTTCGATCTGTCCAAGGTCGATGGCTGGATTGAGCGAGGCGCCGCAATCATGGATCACGTCCGCGCGCAGGCATTGCGCAGCGCCGGTGAGCCCATCCACCTCCACCTCGCAAGCGGCCGCGCCATAGGCGAAGTAATAGAACGGCCGCCCCTTCATGCGCGCGCCGTCCCAATGGATTTTCGGCGTCGCGTAGAAGCCCGCCGCAGAGAGCGAGACCCGTTGCAGCCAGCAGGCGTGCGCAAGGTCGGCGAAGCTCATCGCATGGTTTCCGCTCGTCACGCGCCCGTTGCGGAACAAGACGTCCTGCGCCTCCACGCCCCACAGGCGCGCTGCGGTCTGCGCCATGCGGTCGCGGATTTCGAGCGCGGCCCTGCGCGCGGCCGCGCCGTTGAGGTCGGAGCCCGAGGAGGCGGCGGTCGCTGACGTGTTGGGCACTTTGTCGGTGCGCGTGGAGGTCGCCGCCACGCAGTCGAGCGGCACGCCGAACGTCTCGGCCACCACCTGCGCCACTTTCACGTAAAGCCCCTGGCCCATTTCCGTGCCGCCGTGATTGGCCTGGATCGAGCCGTCGGCATAGACATGCACCAGCGCGCCGCCCTGATTGAGGCTCGGCATGTTGAAGCTGATGCCGAACATCACCGGCATGGTGGCGAGCGCGCGCTTGCGGGTGGCGTGGCGCGCGTTGAAGGCGGCGATCTCCGCGCGCCGGCGCGCGATCTGCGCGTCTTCATGCAGGCGCGCCATCAGCGCGTCGGCGATCATGTCCTCCACGTTCTGCTCGTAAGGCGTCGTGAGGCCGCGCGCGGGCGCGAGATAATTGCGCGCGCGCACGATGTCGCGATCGAGCGCGAGATCGCGCGCCACCGCATCGATCACGTTCTCGCAGGCGAGCATGCCCTGCGGGCCGCCGAAGCCGCGAAAGGCCGTGTTGGAGACGGTGTTCGTCTTCAGGCTGAGGCCTTCCAGCTCCACATGGGGAATGAAATAGCAATTCGTGGCGTGGCACAGGGCGCGTGTGACGACGGCCGCCGTCAGATCCGCCGTATTGCCGCCGCGCGCGGCCAGGCGCATGCGCAGCGCCTGTATCGCGCCCGTCTCATCGAAGCCCGCCTCCCAGTCCACAAGGAAGTCGTGGCGCTTGCCCGTGACGATCATGTCGTCGTCGCGGTCGAGGCGCAGTTTCACGGGCCGGCCGGTCTTGTGCGCGCATAGGGCGGCGATGGCGGCGACGACGCTCGGCTGGCTTTCCTTGCCGCCGAAGCCGCCGCCCATGCGCCGCACCTCGGCGACGACGGCGGCCTGCGGCACGCCCAGAACCTGCGCCACATGTTTCTGCACTTCGGTGGGATGTTGCGATGAGGTCAGCACATGCCAGCGCCGTCCCTCCTGCGGAATCGCGACCGCGATATGCGTCTCCAGATAGAAATGATCCTGCCCGCCAATCGCGAGGGCGCCCTTGAGCCGGCGCGGCGCGCTGGCGAGCGCGGCCTGCGCGTCGCCAAGGCGCATCACCTGCGGCGGGCAGACAAAAGATCGCGCCGCCAGCGCGTCCTCGATGGACAGGATCGCGGGCAGGGGCTCCCATTCTATCTCCACGAGATCGGCGGCGCGGCGCGCGATGTCGTGGCTTTCGGCGACGATGGCGCCCACGGGGCAGCCGGCGTAATCGGCGACGCCCTGCGCAAGCGCTGGCTCGTCGCGTCCTGCGGGCGCGACGTCGTTGCGGCCGGGAACGTCGGCGGCGGTGATGAAGGCGACGACGCCCTTTTGCGCCAGCGCGCGGCTGGGGTCCATGCGCAGGATACGCGAATGGGCGTGCGGGCTTTTCACCAGCGCTGCGTGCAACGCGCGCGCGGGCAGGTCGAGATCGTCGAGGTAAATCGCGCCGCCGGTGACGTGTTCGCGCGCGCTGTCATGGGCGTGCGGGCGGCCGACGACGTCATGAGCCGCGTCATTGGCCACGTCTTGAGCGTTATCAGGCGGGGTCATGGCGCGTCTCCTGCGCGCGTGCGTGCGAGCGCGGCCTCGTCCCATCGCGCGAACAGGTTGCGCGCGACGCGCAGGCGATAGTCGGCGCTTGCGCGGAAGTCGGTGATCGGCGCGAAATCCTCTGAGAGCGCCTGCGCGGCCGCCTCGAACGTTTCGGCGCTCAGCGGCGCGCCGGCGAGGGCTGTTTCCGCGCGCCGCGCGCGCGCGATCGTCGCCGCCATGCCGCCGAAGGCGACGCGCGGCGCCTGGATGCGGCCCGCCTCCAGCGTGAAACATATGGCGCCGCAGACGGCCGAAATGTCCTGATCGAAGCGCCGGGAGATTTTCTCGACGTCGAAGAAGGCGTCCGCCGCAGGCTTGCGCAGGCGCACGCTGTCGATGAACTCGCCCGGCTCCAGCGCAGTCTTGCGATAGCCTGTGAAGAAATCCTCCAGCGCGATCTCGCGCGCGCCCGCCGCGCTTTCCAGCCGCAGCCGCGCCTCGAGCGCGATCAGCGCCGGCGCGGTGTCGCCGATGGGCGAGGCGTTGGCGAGATTGCCGCCGATCGTGCCCAGCGCGCGGATCTGGGCGGAGCCGAGCCGGCGCAGCAGCACGCCGAGCGAGGGGCTGAGCGCGGACAGGCGCGCGAGCAGATCCTCATAGGGCAGGGCGGCGCCAAGGGTGAGCGTGTGCGCGTCTTCCTCGACGCGGCGCAGCTCGCGCACGGCGCTCACAGCTATCAGCGAGGGGAGCCTGCGATGGCGTTTGGTCGCCTCGAGCGCGAGATCGGTGCCGCCGGCGAGAATGCGCGCCTGCGGATCGGCGGCCAGCGCGCAGGCGAGTTCGTTCTTGTCGCGCGGCGCCAGATAGCGGCCCTCCGGCGTCTCGCAGACGAGCGCGGGCGCGCCTGCGATGGCGCGCAGGGCGTCGAGAATGGCGGGCTCAAGCGCGCTGAAGCGATCCGCGCCGTCGCCGGACAAAGCGTCGCGCGCGGCGTCCACGATGGGCCGGTAGCCGGTGCAGCGGCACAGATTGCCGGCGATGGAATCGTGGATCGGCTCCGTCTGCGGCTGCGTGCGGTTGCGATAGGCGGCGAACAGGCTCATCACGAAGCCCGGCGTGCAGAAGCCGCACTGGCTCGCGTGACGCGCGATCATCGCCTCCTGCACCGGGTGCAGGCGCTCGCCGTCGGCGAGCCCTTCCACGGTGACGAGCAATTTGCCGTGCAGCTGGCCCATCAGGAGAATGCAGGCGTTGGCTGCGCGCCACACGAGTCCGTCCTCGCCCGGCTCCGCCAGCGCGACGGTGCAGGCGCCGCAATCGCCTTCCGCGCAGCCTTCCTTGGTTCCGGTGAGGCGGGCGTTCAGCCGCAGCCAGCGCAGCGCCGTCATGTCCGGAGGCGCGGCGACCGCCGTCTCCTCGAGGCCGTTCAGGAGAAACCGAACCGAGCTGCTCATGCGCCCACGATAGCAAGCGCTCCCCAGAACGCCATGGGGAGGTTTACGGGGCGGGGCGAGTCATCGGCCCGCTGGTCGTAGCGTTCTTGAAGCGCCGGCAAGATACGCCGGCAAGATACGCCGGCAACAGACGCCGCCAAGAGAGGCCGGCAAGAGAGGCCGCCAAGAGAGGCCGCCAAGAGAGGCCGGCAAGAAACGTGTACGGGAGAAAAGCGCTCGCCGTCGGCGGGACGACGACGAGCAAGCCGGCTCGCCGCGCCCGAACAGGGAAGGCGCGGCCCCGCACCTAAAGCGATTGAACAAGACTTGGTCAAAAAACGCGGGAAGGCTGAAAATAGAACGCCCCCGCGCGCCCCGGCGAACCGCAGCATCGCTCAAGCTACACGAACATCTTGATCTTGGCAATATTTTTCTCGCGCTTTACGCGCTTTCCCCGCATGCCTATGTCGGGCGGATGGACGAAGGCGCGCTGCATGACGTGATCGTGATCGGGGCCGGCGCGGCGGGCGTGGCGGCGGCGCGCGCGGTGCGCGCCGCAGGGCGCTCGGCGCTTGCGCTGGAGGCGCGTGGGCGGGCCGGCGGGCGCGCCTGGACCACGGCGGCGGGCCCGGCGGGCCGGGCTGCCTATCCGCTCGATCTGGGGTGCGGCTGGCTCCATTCCGCCGACCGCAATCCGCTGGTCGCGGAGGCGCGGGCGCTGGGCCTTGCGGTGGACGAGACGCCGCCCCCCTGGCGCTCGCAGCGGCAGGGCGAGAGTTTCGCGCCCGGCGAGCAGGAGGCCTTCCGCGCGGCGCAGGCGCGGTTCTACGCGCGTCTGGAGGCGGCGGCGCGGGCCGGCCGCGAGGAGCCCGCCGACAGGCTGCTGGAGCCGGGCGAACGCTGGAACCCGCTTATCGACGCGGTCTCCACCTATGTGAACGGCACGGAGCTCGCGCGCCTCAGCCTGCGCGACTTCGACGCCTATGAGGACACCGAGATCAACTTTCGCGTGGTCGAAGGTTACGGCGCGCTGATCGAACGCCTCGCGGCCGATGCGCCGGTCGCCTATGGCGTGCAGGCGCGCAGCGTCGACCATTCAGGCGCCGTGCTGCGCGTGGAGACCGACCGGGGCGCGCTTTGCGCCCGCGCCGTCATCGTGACCCTGCCCACCAATACGCTCGCCTCGGGCGGTCTTCGCTTCACGCCGGATCTGCCCGACAAGCTCGACGCGGCGGCGCGCTTGCCGCTGGGAATTGCGGACAAAGTGTTCCTGCATGTGGAGGGCGCGCAGGATTTGCCGGAGAACGCGCGCCTGTTCGGCCGCACGGACCGCGTGGAGACGGGCGCCTATCATTACCGGCCTTTCGGGCGGCCCCTGATCGAGGGCTATTTCGGCGGCGCCTGCGCGCGCGGGCTCGAGGCGGGCGGCCTGCAAGCTTTCGCGGATTTCGCGATCGAGGAAATCTGCGACGCGCTGGGCTCGCGCTGGCGCGCGCGGCTCACGCCGCTCGTCGCCTCCGCATGGGCGCGCGATCCTCTGGCGCTGGGCTCTTATTCGCATGCGCTGCCGGGGCATTGGGACAAGCGCGCCGCGCTGGCCGCGCCAGTCGACGGGCGGCTGTTCTTCGCAGGCGAGGCGACGCATCCGCATTTCTTCTCCACCGCCCATGGCGCATGGATGAGCGGCCTGCGCGCGGCGCAAGAAGCGCTGGCGGCGCTTGCGGCGCTTGCGCGCCCTAGCGCGCCCTGACGATGCCTGAATCCACGAGCTTGCGATGGAAGGCGAGCACGCGCGCCCGGTCCGGGCAGGCGGCATAACGCCCCTCGCAGGCGCGCATGAGATCGGCGCGCGCGCGCCATGAGTCAGGCGCCGGCAGGCGGGCCTGTTCGAGAAGGACGGCGCCGAGATAAGCCGCGTCGAGCGTCTCGTGGCGCGGCATGGGCGGTGGCGCGTAATTGACGCCGAGGCTGGCGTAATAGGTCACGAAGGCGGGCGAGCTTTCGGGCAGGCGCCTGTTGATCTCCTCGATCTCCTCGTTGCCGAAACCGAAGAAGCCGCGCGTGGCGAGCGGATGATGGTCGCCGTAATGCATGATGAGGAAACGCTCGCCGGGAAAGCGCGCGGCGAGGGCTGCTTTCATCTCCTCGAAATCCGCGCGCGCCATGGCGAGCCGGCGCAAATATTCGCGCATTTCAGGATGGACGTCGCCGCCGCTGGCGGCGGCCGCCTGCCGCTCCGGCCAATAGGTCACGTCGTAAGGCCAGTGCGCGGCCATCGTCTGCACATAAAGGAAAAGCGGCTTGCGCGAGGCCTGCAGATGCCGGTCGATCTCGGCGAGCGCATTGGCGTAGTAGAAGCGGTCCTGCTCCATTGCGGTTTTCGCGCCCTGCGCCTTGAGGTCGAAAATCTCCGACAGGCCGATGGATTCGAAAAAGCGCGAGGAGCCGAAATAGCCTTTCAGATAGGGATAGAACATCGCGGTGCGATAGCCGCAGCGCGCAAGCGTCGCGGGCAGGGATTCTGAGACCCGCCCCGCCATATAGACCTGCACGAAATGCTGCATGCCGCCGAAGAAGCGGCTCGACATGCCCGTGAGCGCGGAGAATTCGGTGAGCCATGAGCCGCCGCCATAGGTCTCCACCCGCATCGCGTGGCGCAGCCCGTCATGGGAGAGGAAGAAATCATCGAGCGCGCGGTCGTAGGCGAGGCCGCCCGGGAGCGCCCCGGGCGGGGTAACGGATTCCTGATGGATGAGAATGATATGCGGCGGCTTCTCCGCAGGCGCGCAGACGCCCGCAGGCGCGAGCGCGCCGGGCGCCGCGCGCGGCCCCGTCTCCAGAAGCGCGCCGCGCGCCAGCGCCTCGATCGTCTCCGGCCAGGAGGAATAGAAGGAGGACAGATTGCGGTCGGCCCATGTGTATTGCGTATGGCGCGGCTCGCCGCGCAGGTCCGCCGCGAAGGCCGCCAGCGCCGCGCATGCGAGGGCGCCGACGCCCGCAAGCGCGCGCGAGACATGCGGCGGCTCGAGCCGCCACAGCAGCGGCGCGGCGATCAGCAAAGCGAGTAGGGCGCCCGCCAGCGCCGCGCCCGCCAGCGGCGCCTCCCGCCCGATCCAGCCCACCGGCAGGCCCCATTGCGCGACGTCGAACAGATCCCACGCGTGGAGAATGAAATCGCTGCGCAGCCGCTTCACATGCGCGGTCGCGAGAATGAGAACGATCGCCGCGCCCACGGCGACGACGGCGAGCAGGGGGCGGCGCGTGAGGGCGGCGAGCGCGGCCGCCAGCGCGCCCGTGACCGCCAACGCATGGATGTTCGTGACCTCGCCCTCCGTCGCGGCCAGATAGGCCCCGAGCGCAAGCGCAAGGCCGGCCGCTGCGAGGCGGGCGGTCAGGGGCGAGAGGGCGTGGCGCGGCTTCATTGCTGGTTCGGACGGCAGGCCGCGGAAGCGCGGCCGGCGAGCCATACCAGCGCCAGCGCCCTTGCGAAAGGGCCGCATTCCTTGACGGACGGGCGGTTTCCAACGAACCTGACGGCAAGCGCCGGTCGCGAAGGCCGCGCGCATTGTGGATCAGGGAGGACCGCCATGGACGACAATCGTCCCGCCCCGCAGGGCTATCAGACCTTCAGCTACCGCAAGCCTGACAATCTGCGCAAAGGCAAGGGCATCGTGCAGCTCGCCCAGTCGCCGATCATCCGCGGCCGCGTGCAGATCGTGCAGGAGGGCGGCGAGAACAATCTGCATTCCCACACGGGCATGGACGGATTCTGGTTCGTGCTGGCGGGGAAGGTGAAGTTCTACGGACCCGGCGACGTGCTCATCGGCGAATTCGGCAAGCATGAAGGCATCCTCATTCCCGCCGGCCTTGAATATTGGTTCGAAAGCTCGGACCCCGACGAGACGCTCGAAATCCTGCAGATGGCCGGGTTCGAGAAGGGCGTGAAGGCCACGCGCAACGACGTGAGCGCGCAGAAGTTCGATCCCAATTCGGTCGAAATCCAGAACATCGCCGTCCTGCGCTGAGGGCAGGCGGGCCGGAGCGCGGGAGCAACCCGCGCCCGGCGTCATTCAGGGAGGCAGACATGACACGCACATCCGCACGCGCCGCCGCCGCCAGCCTCGTTTTCGGCGGCGCGCTCGCCGCAGGGCTGCTCGCGCATGCGCAGCCTGCGCGCGCCCAATCGGGCGCCGATTTCTTCAAGGGCAAGACGATCCAGTTCATCATCGGATACGAGCCCGGCACCGGCTATGATCTCTATGCCCGCCTGCTGGCGCGCTATTACGGCGCCTCCATTCCAGGCGCCCCCAGCGTGGTCTCCCAGAACATGCCCGGCGCGGGCTCGATCAAGGCCGCCAATTATCTGTTCGAAGTTGCGCCGCGCGACGGCACGCAGTTCGGCATGATTGGTCGCGGCACGCCGATGACGCCGCTTCTGGGCGGCAAAGGCGCGACGTTCAAGGACGACGCATCCTTCACCTGGATCGGCAGCATGAACAATGAGGTCAGCGTCTGCGTCGCCTGGCATACGTCTGGCGTGAAGACGATCGAGGACGCGATGGCGCGCGAGCTGACCACGTCCGCCACCTCGCTCGGCGCCGACGACACGACGGTCTTTCCCGCCGTGCTGAATGCGATGATCGGCACGAAGTTCAAGTGGATCACCGGCTATCCCGGCGGCTCCGCGATGAACCTCGCCATGGAGCGCGGCGAGGCGGACGGGCGGTGCGGCTGGTCCTGGTCCTCGATCAAGTCCACGCAGGCCGACTGGCTGAAGACAGGCAAGATTTCGCTGCTCCTGCAGCTCTCGCTCTCCAAACATCCCGATCTGCCCAATGTGCCTCTCATCATGGATTTCGCGAAAACAGAGGAGCAGAAGCGCGTGCTCGAGCTCATTTTCGCGCGTCAGGTGATGGGCCGTCCGGTGCTCGCGCCCCCCGGCCTGCCGGCCGAACGCGTGAACGTGCTGCGTCGCGCCTTCGACGCCACCATGCGCGACAAGGCTTTCCTCGCGGAAGCAGACAAAGGCAATTGGGAGATCACGCCGGTCAGCGGCGAGGAGATCGAGGCGCTGATGAAACGCGTTTACGCCACGCCGCCTGCGGTGGTGGAGCTTGCGCAAAAGGTGACGCCGCAGCCCAAGTGAGCGGCCCGAATGAGCTGCGGCGCGCGCCGCTTCAGGCGCGCGCTTCCGCCCGACTTGCGTAGTCGGGCTGATCAAGCGCGGCGTCTATCTCCGCCACAAGGCCGCTCGGCTCAAAACGCATCTGCACCCGCCCGCGCAACTGGCCGCCGATCACATTGTCGAGCAGGCGCGAGCCGAAGCCCGTGCGGTTGGGCGGGGTGACGGGCGGCCCGCCGCTCTCGCGCCACAGCACATGCAGGCGCCGGCCGGCCTGTCCTTCCTTCACCGACCAGTCCACGTTAAGCCGTCCGCCCTCGCGCGAGAGCGAGCCGTATTTTCCTGCATTGGTCGCCAGTTCATGGAAGGCCATGCCGAGCGACACCGCGGCCTCCGCAGGAAGTTCGATCTCCGGTCCGCTGAGCTGGATGCGGTCGTTGGACGCGTCGCCATAGGCTTCGAGCTCGTTTTCGAGAATGCGCGTGATAGGGGCGCGCTGGAAGGCGTTTTCGGTGAGAAGCGTGTGGCTGCGCGCCATGCTCTGGATGCGGTCGCGCAGCTTGCTCTTGTATTCCTCCAGACTCGCCGCATTGCGGCCCGAGAGGTTCGCGACCGCCAGAACGGTCGCCAGATTGTTCTTCACCCGGTGGTGCAGTTCGCGCACAAGAAGCGCCTGACGCATCTCGGCCTGTTTGCGCGCGGTGACGTCGGTGGTGAAGCCCGTAACGCGGAGCGCCTCGCCGCATTCGTCGAATTCGGCGTAGCCGGACGTCTCAAGCCACATCGTCTCGCCGTCAGGGCGGATGTAGCGGTATTCGATGCGATAGCCCGGCTGCTCCGGCGTCGCGCTCATCGTGGTGCGTGTGAAGCGCTCCTGATCCTGCGGATGCACGCGGGCGCGAAACTCCGCGCGCGAGGTGAAGGCGCTGGTTCCGGGCTCCACGCCCAGAATGCGCGCCGCGCTTGCGCTGCGGGTGATCCTGTCGTCGCAATGGGTCCATTCGAAGGAGAACATGCCTGCGGTGGTGAGCGCCTTTTCAAGACGCTCCTCATATTCGTGCAGGCGCTCGCCCGCATCGCGCAGCGCCTCCCCGATCTCATTGACCTCGATCACGGGCGTGTGCACCGGATCGGCCGCCTTGCGCGCGCCGAGCCTCGCGCCGGCTGCGGCAAGCGCGCGCAGCGCGCCGGCGAGCTTGTCGCCCACGCCCCAGGCGAGCGCGGCCGAGCCCAGAAGCGTGACGAGCCCCATGCCCGCAAGCGCCGCGAAGGCGCGCAAGAGCGGCGTGTCGATCAGGGCGCGCGGCACGCTCGCCATCACGGTCCAGCCGGTGATCAGCGACGTGGTCCATGCGGTGAGCGTCTCCTCCCCGTCCATGTCGATCGTGTTCGTGAGGCCGCTTGAGCGCGCAGGCAGGAAATGCGCCGCACGCGCGGCGTAGGCCTCATGGTCTCTGGTGCGCGCGACGATCAGGCCTTTGGAGTCCACGATGGAGCCGATATGATCGTCGGGCATGCTCACCTCGGCGAGCAGCTGGCGCACTTCTGCGAGCTCCATCGCCATGCTGAGCAGATATTTCGGCTCGCCGTCGCGCAGCACAGGCGTGATGATCGTCACCATTTCGCGCGCGCTGACAGGGCTTGTGAACACGTTTGAGACGACGGTCTGGCGCTCTTCGATGGCGCGCGCGTCCGCCGGCAATTGCAGGCGCGGCAGGGAGGCGCCGTAAGGCATGCGCGCATTCACCAATTGCTGCCCGTCGGGCGCCCGCAGCACGATGTTGCGGCCGATGATCTCGCGCATCTCCTCGGCGCGCGATTGGAAGGCGCGCATGTTGGCGGGGTCGATGTCGTTGGAGGCGGCCAGCACGCGCAGGGCCTCGATCAGGCCGCTCATGCGCAGGTCGATCGCGGCGGCGAGATTGCGGGCGGCGTCGGAGGCCTGCGCCTCGACGCGGGCGCGCTCGGCCTCGGCGTAACGGGTCATCACATAGCCAGTGAACGCAAGGCCGGGGGCGACCAGGGCGAGGGCGAGCGCAAGCAGATAGGTGCGGGTGCGGAACGCCGGGCGCGAGTCCCCGATTTTCTTTTTGTTTACAAAGCCTAGCTTCATGTCTCTCACCACGCGCGCCAGTCTAGGCGTCCTGCGGGGAAAGAAAAGCTGGAGCGGAGCCATTGGGGCTCTTGCCGGGCGACGCCCGCCTCGTTTATGAAAGATGGTCCGTAGTTTCCGGATCGCATGCGAGGAACGTTGGCTTATCGCGCCGCTCAGCTCCCGACGAAGACGACGCGCCGCCCGGCGCGCGCCTGCGGCTGCGCGCTTCCCGCACGCCTGCTTCTTAGCCGCCCCTGAGGGCCGGCCGGGCGCGAGCCCTGGCGCTCAGGGGATTTGAAGCCAGCCGCCAGACGCCAGACAATTGCCATGCGACGCGAAAGCCCATGGCCGATCCAGGGAAATCATCCGATGTCGACCGACGCCGCCCACCCCGTTCACGCCGGCTCCAACAACAAGGAGCGGGTGATCATTTTCGACACCACTTTGCGCGACGGCGAGCAGTCGCCCGGCGCCTCCATGACTTATGAGGAGAAGCTCGAGGTCGCCGACATGCTCGACGAACTGGGCGTGGACGTGATCGAGGCGGGCTTTCCCATCGCCTCCGAAGGCGATTTCGATGCGGTGAGCGCCATCGCCAAACGCGTGAAGAACGCAACGGTGGCCGGCCTTGCGCGCGCTTCTTTCAAGGACATCGACCGTTGCGCGGAGGCGGTGCGCCATGCGCGCCGGCCGCGCATTCACACCTTCGTCTCCACCTCGCCGCTGCATATGAAGTACAAGCTGCAGAAGGATCCCGCCGAAGTGCTGGAGATGGTGACTGCGCAGGTGACGCGCGCGCGCAATTTCGTCGAGGACGTGGAATGGTCCGCCGAAGACGGCACGCGCACGGAGCATGATTTCCTCTGCCGCTGCGTAGAGGCGGCGATCAAGGCGGGCGCCACGACGATCAACATTCCCGACACGGTTGGCTACACCGTGCCTGAGGAATATGAGGCGATTTTCCGCATGCTGCGCGAGCGCGTGCCCAATGCGGACAAGGCGATCTTCTCCGTGCACTGCCATAACGACCTCGGCCTGGCGGTCGCCAACACGCTGGCCGGGCTCGCCGGCGGCGCGCGGCAGATTGAATGCACCATCAACGGCATTGGCGAGCGCGCGGGCAACGCCGCGCTCGAGGAAGTGGTGATGGCGCTGCGCACGCGCGCGGACGTGCTGCCCTATTCCAACAATATCGAGACGACCATGCTCACCCGCGCCTCGCGGCTGGTGGCCGGCGTCACGTCCTTCCCCGTGCAGTACAACAAGGCGATCGTCGGCCGGAACGCCTTCGCGCATGAGAGCGGCATTCACCAGGACGGCATGCTGAAGAACGCGCAGACCTACGAGATCATGACGCCCGAGAGCGTCGGCGTGTCGAAGACCTCGCTCGTCATGGGCAAGCATTCGGGCCGCCACGCCTTCAAGGAAAAGCTGCGCGAACTGGGTTACACGCTGGGCGACAACCAGCTCGAGGACGCCTTCAAGCGCTTCAAGGATCTCGCCGACCGCAAGAAGATCGTCTACGACGAGGACATCGAGGCGCTGGTGGACGATCAGATCGGCCATGAAGGCGACCGCCTGCGCGTGGAGGCGCTCACCGTGATCGCCGGCACGATGGGCCCGCAGACCGCGACGCTCACCCTCGCCATCGACGGCCAGCACGTCACCAAACAGGCGGTGGGCAACGGGCCGGTGGACGCCATTTTCAACGCCATCAAGGAGCTCGCCCCGCATGAGGGCAAGCTCGAGCTCTATCAGGTGAACGCCGTGACGGAAGGCACCGACGCGCAGGCCGAAGTCTCCGTGCGCCTGTCGGAGAACGGCCGTTCGGTGACGGGCCGGGGCGCCGATCCCGACACGCTCGTCGCCTCCGCGCGCGCCTATGTCGCTGCGCTCGAGAAGCTGATCGCGCGTCGGCAGAAAGGCGCGCCCGCGCCAATCGTCGCGCGCATCAAGCCCTGATCGCGCACGATCCGGACAAGAGGAAAGGCCGCCCTTGCGCGGCCTTTTTTCGTGTCGCCGCTTCCGCAAGCGCAGCGGGAACCTTGCGCCCGCGCCCGCGTTGACGATTGGGGGCGACGGCCGGACGCGCGGACATGCGCGCGCAGGCGCGGCACGGAGGCGCTTATGGACCCCGCCATTCGACCTGAACATCATGCCCTCGTGGCGAGCGACCGCGTTTCGGGAACCGACGTCTATGACGCCAAGGGCGACAAGATCGGCTATGTGGAGCGCTTCTTCATCGAAAAGGTCTCGGGCCGCGTCGTCTACGCGCTGATGAGCTTCGGCGGCTTCCTCGGCGTTGGGGAGGATCATTATCCGATCCCCTGGAGCCGGCTGCGCTACGATACTGTGCTTGGCGGCTATCGCGTCGATCTCACCGAGAAGGATCTGGAGGACGCGCCCAAATGGATCGACGGCGAACCCGTCGTCGACAGCGCATGGGACGAGCGCGTCCACGCCTATTACGGCGTGCCGCCCTGGTGGGTCCCCTGAGGGGCGCGCGCCTTGCGCAGCCGCAACACGAGTATGGCGCCTGACAGGGCGAGGCTCGCCAGGTTGAAGATCATGATCGGCCATGAGCCGATCAGGGCGCCATAGACGATCCACAGCGCGAAGGCCGTGACGGCGGCCAGATAGGCGCGCGCGGAGATCGCGCTGGGATCCGGCTCGCGCCAGGCCTTCAGCAATTGCGGAACGAAGCTCGAGGCGGAGACGAACCCCGCGACATAGCCGACAAGGTCTGGAAGGGCGATGGGCATGGCGATCGCGGGAGAATTGGCGTGGGAGAGGCGAGGGCGCCCGCCTGCGGGCGGGCATGGCTCAACGCGGCCTGCGCCATTGCGTTCCCGTGCGCCTGCGATCCGCCGGCGCAGGGCCTCGGCGCCGGCCTCCCCGGCGACGGCGCCTGCCGAAAAAGCCTCGGGAAAAACGCTGAATCCGCTGATCCGGTATGGACACGGGGGCGGGGCTTTGTTACACGCCGCACGTCGCCGGGGCGCACGCCCCGCCGCTTCGATGGGCGCATAGCTCAGTTGGTAGAGCAGCTGACTCTTAATCAGCGGGTCCTAGGTTCGAGCCCTAGTGCGCCCACCATCGAAGCCCAAGGAAATCAATTAGTTGTGGCCTTGTCGGGGATTGCGCTTGGCCGCATGACTTTATTGCGGACCCATAGCGGACCCGCTAGGCGGGAAATTGCGTTATTGGCGTGGTGTCCAAAAGCGGTCGCGCGCGCACGCGCGCGATACGTGTCTAAAAACTCCGGCCCGCCAAGTGCAGTGACGCGTCACCCTAAAGTGGAATTTGGCGGTGATGCGTCACGAATGATGCGTGGCCAGACCCCATGAGGTGATCCAGTCGCTATGTTAGTTTACGATTGGGTTTGAAGCTAGTGTTGGGATGGCCGGCGAAGCTGGTCGGGGTTGCGCAGCCG